>Ga0075019_10001990_pt1 | contig 11641 bp, 8 predicted proteins | sample ColStrG_CSR_2013_FD_71473 | JGI IMG/M metagenome (GOLD analysis project Ga0075019, IMG submission 71473) | Freshwater sediment microbial communities in response to fracking from Pennsylvania, USA - Cold Stream Run_MetaG_CSR_2013 | ecosystem: Environmental > Aquatic > Freshwater > Creek >...
CGATTACTCACTTATTTTATGTCCAGACCCATCGAGATCGAAGACGAGATCATCCTGAATTCAGCGCGTCGCATTTTTCTCAAGCATGGCTTCAAGGCCTCCACCTCCAGCATCGCCAAAAACGCCCGGGTCTCGGAAGGTTCCATCTTCAAACGTTTCCGCACCAAGGCCGACCTCTTCGTCGCCGCCATGCAGGCCGAGGAACGGGACCAGGAATGGATCTTGAACCTTCAATCCGGCACCGGCCAGACTCCCATCCGCGAGGCCCTTTACCAGGCCGCCTTCGGCATCATCCGCCACCTCAACACCCTCATGCCCCGTATCATGGCCCTCAAGGCCAGCGGCATTCCCGTCCCCGACATGCGCAAGGTTTTCGGCAAGGCCCCCGCCATCGCCCATGCCCGCGTCATCCACGATTATTTCCAGGCTGAAATCAAACAGGGCCGCCTGCAAATGTCGGATCCCGACATCCATGCCCATGCCCTGGTCGGCGCGCTCGGACATTACACCATCTGCCAGCATCTCTTTGCCTACGCACCCGTTTCCGAGGAGAAATACATCCAGGAACTCGTGGAAATCCATGTCGGCGGAAAAATCACCGGCCTGGCCCCGGAAAAAACCGCCCGCCTCCATTCCAGGCTTAAAATCCGACTATGACGCTTTCCGATCTTTCCATCAACCGCCCGGTCTTCGCCTGGATGCTCATGGCGGCGCTGATCGTGTTCGGCGCCATCGGCCTGTTCCGTCTCGGCGTCAGCGAACAACCCGACGTCGATTTCCCCGTGCTGACCATCAATCTGAACTGGCCCGGCGCCGCACCGGAGGTCATGGAAACGGAAATGGTCGATCCCATCGAACAGTCTGTCATCTCCACCCAGGGCTTGCGCGATGTCAGCTCCAGCATCCAACTCGGCCAGGCCACCGTCACCCTGCAGTTCGACCTCAGTCGCAACGTGGACGCCGCCCTCACCGAGGTGCAATCCAAAATCAGCTCCGTCAAACTCCCCATCGGCTCCAATCAACCCACCATCGATAAAACCAACCCGGACGACCAACCCATTCTTCTCCTGGCCGTCTCCGGCAAACGCCCCCTGCACGACCTCATCACCTACGTGGAACTCGTACTGGCCGACCAGTTCAAAATCATCCCGGGCGTGGGCGAGGTGGATCTGGGGGGCTATACGGAACGCAACCTGCGCGTCTGGGTGGACAATGACAAACTCAAGCCCCTGCAACTCACCGTGCTTGACGTGCAAAACGCCCTGGCCCAGGAAAACCTCGAGACCGCCGCCGGTTATCTGGAAAATTCCAAAACCCAGATCAATGTCCGCACCGTCGGGGAGGGACTCACCCCGGCTCAGGTCGGCGATGTCCTCATCAAAAAGCGCGGCGGTGAAACCATTTACAATTCCCGCATCCACATCCGGGACGTGGCCCGCGTCGAGGACGGCCTCAATGACATCCAGCGCATGGGCGTGATCCAAGGCGGTACGGGCGTGGCCCTGGCCATCAAAAAACAGCGCGGCGCCAATGCCGTCGCCGTGGCCACCGCCGTCAAAGCAAAACTGCAGGAGCTCAAAAAATCACTCCCCAAGGACACCCAGATCGAGGTCAACTTCGACAGCACCACCTTCATTTCCGATGCCATCCACGAAACCCTTTTCACCCTCCTGCTCTCCGCCCTCGTCACCGGCATCATCTGCTACCTCTTCCTCGGTTCCTGGTCCTCCACCTTCAACGTTCTGCTGTCCATTCCCACCTCGGTCATGGGTACTTTCATCGTCATGTATTTCATGGGGTTCACACTCAATTTCTTCACCCTGCTCGGCCTTTCCCTCGCCATCGGCATCGTGGTCGATGACGCCATCATGGTCCTGGAAAATATCACGCGCCATTTCGAATCCGGCAAGGACCGCATGAACGCCTCTCGCGACGGGGCCCGGGAAATCACCTTCGCCGCCGTGGCCGCCACCGCCGCCGTCATGGCCATCTTCCTGCCCGTGGCCTTCATGGAGGGGATCATCGGCAAATTCTTCTTCCAGTTCGGCATCACCATCTCCGCCGCCGTCCTGCTCTCGCTCCTCGAAGCCATCACCATCACCCCCATGCGCTGCTCGCAGATGATGAGTCACAGCGGGCAGGGCCGCTTTTACCAATTCACCAACCGGGTTTTTGATTCCTGGTCCGCGTGGTACCGCAAGACCCTGGAGGTCGCCCTGCACTGGCGCTGGGTCGTCATCGGTCTCAGCCTGGCCCTCTTCCTCCTTTCCCTGTTGCTGGGCTCGCGACTGCCCGAGGAATTCCTCCCCACCCAGGATCAAGGCGCCTTTCTCATCCGCGTGGAAACACCCGTCGGCTCCTCCCTCGAATACACGGCCTCCAAACTGGTCCAGGCCGAGAGCCTCCTGAAAAAACACCCCGAAGTCTCCCGCTTCTACGCCGCCATCGGCGGCTTCGCCCTCGCAGGCGGCGCCCCGGCCGGTGATGTCAGCGACAACGCCGTCAATGTCGCCCTCATCTACATCACCCTCCAACCCCAGAATCAGCGCCACCTCAAACAATACCAATTGATGAGCCTTTTCCGCGAGGAACTCAACGCCATCCCCGGTCTCAAGGCCATTCCCCAGGACTTGTCCTCCCGCAGTTTCACCGCCGGACGCGGCTTCCCCATCGAGCTCAGCATCCGCGGACCCAGGTATGAAACCCTCGAATCCACAGCCAAGGACATCCTGGCCCGTCTGCAACAAACCGGCATGGTCCAGGATCTGAACACCGATTTGCGCACCGGCATTGACGAGGTGCAATTGATCCCCGACCGCGATGCCGCCGCGCAGAGCGGCGTCTCCGTGGACAGCATCGCCAACACCATCTCTGCCGCCATCGGCGGCGCCACCCAGGGCCAGTTCACCAATGGCGACCGCCGCTATGATGTGCGCCTGCGCCTCGAGGGCCTGCAACGCGGGCAGGTTGACGACATTCAAAAACTGGATGTCCGCACCTCAGCCAACGAGCTCATCCCCATCTCGCAGGTTGTGCACAGTCAGGTCGTTCCCACCTTCCAGACCCTGACACGTCGCTTGCGTGAGCGATCCATTTCCATTTTTGCCAACGTCACCCCGGGCACCTCGCAGGCCATGGCGCTGGACAATGCCGAACGCATCGCCAAGGCCGCTCTGCCCGCCGGCTACCGCCTCTTTCTGGGCGGCGGCGCACAAACCTTCCGCGAAACCTTCACCAGCCTCAGCTTCGCCCTGTGGCTCGGCATCATCGTCGCCTACATGGTGCTGGCCTCGCAGTTCAACAGCTTCGTACATCCCTTCACCGTCCTGCTCGCCCTCCCCTTCAGTGTCAGTGGCGCCTTCCTCGCCCTGCTCCTCACCCATCAGTCGCTGAATCTGTACAGCATGATCGGACTCATCCTGCTCATGGGCATCGTGAAGAAAAACTCCATTCTGCTGGTTGAATTTGCCAATCGCCAGCGCCACGACGGCACGGTCAGCGCCCGCGATGCCATGCTGATCGCCGGCCCGGTGAGACTCCGCCCCATCCTCATGACGTCCTTTGCCACCCTGGCCGCCGCCATCCCCCCCGCGCTCGCCCTCGGACCCGGCGCGGAAAGCCGCATCCCTCTCGCCATCACCGTTATCGGCGGGATCATCGTTTCCACCGCCCTGACCCTGCTGGTCATTCCCTGCGCCTACAGCCTGCTGTCAGGCCTGGAACATCACCCGCACAAGCCGGGGCCATCCGCATGACTCTCTCCGACCTGTCCATCCGCCGCCCGGTCTTTGCCTGGATGTTGATGGCGGCCTCGATCATTTTCGGCGGCATCGCCTTCACCCGTCTCGGCGTAAGCCAGTTGCCGGACATCACCCCGCCCGTCATCACCGTCAGCGCTTCCTGGGCCGGTGCCGCACCGGAGGTGATGGAGACTGAAATTGTCGACCGTCTGGAAGAGGCCGTCATCTCCGTACAGGGACTCAAAAATATCGAATCAACCGTGTTGCTGGGCCAGGCCCGGTTGAAATTGGAATTTCAAACCGACCGCAACATCGACGCCGCCCTGCAGGAGGTCAACGCCAAGGTGCGGGCCGTCACCCTGCCCACCGATGCCGATCCGCCCACCCTTTCCAAATTCAACCAGGACGACTCCCCCATTCTCTGGCTGGGCGTCACCTGGAAGGGACATTCCCTGCACGACCTGACCGAATACGTGGAACTGCACCTCAAGGACCAGTTTCAGGTGGTGCCGGGCATCGGCGACATCCAGCTCGGCGGCTGGTCCAATCGCTCCCTGCGCGTCTGGGCCGATGCCAACAAACTCTCCCACTACCAGCTCACCATCCTGGATCTGCGCGACTCCCTCAGACTCGACAACCAGGAAACCGCCTCCGGCTATCTGGAAAATCCGCTAAGCCAGAAAAATGTCCGCACCATGGGCGAGGGCCGGACGGCGGAACAAATCGCCAATATCCGCATCAGCAGCCGCGGCGGACAACAAATCATCGATTCCAAGATCCGCGTGGGAGACGTGGCCACCGTCAAGGATGACCTGGACGACATCCGCCGCTTTTCCCGCGCCGACGGCGTTTCCAGCATCGGTCTCGGTGTGCGCAAACAGCGCGGCTACAACTCCATTGAAGTGTCCGACAATGTCCGGACCGTCATGCAACAAATCCGCAAGACCCTGCCGCCCGGCATGGATCTCAGTTTCCGTTTTGACAGCACCAAATTCACCCGGGACTCCGTGCGCGAAACCGAATTCACCCTGCTCCTCTCCGCGCTCGTCACGGCCCTGGTCTGCTGGGCCTTTCTCGGTTCCTGGAGTTCCACCCTCAATGTGTTGTTTTCCATCCCCAACTCGGTGCTCGGCACCTTCATCATCCTCTACTTCTGCGGCTTCACGCTCAATTTCTTCACCCTGCTCGGCCTCTCGCTCGCCATCGGTATCGTGGTCGATGACGCCATCATGGTGCTGGAAAACATCGTGCGCCACTTCCACATGGGCAAAAACAACGTTGAGGCCTCCCTGGTCGGCGCGCGCGAGATCACCTTCGCCGCCACCGCCACCACCCTTTCCATCGTGGCCATCTTTTCACCGGTCTTTTTCATCGGCGGAACCTACGGCGGTTTTTTATACCAGTTCGGCGTGACGATTTCCTGTGCGGTGCTTTTTTCCCTGCTCGAAGCCATCACTCTCATTCCCATGCGTTGCAGCCAGTTCATGCAGCGCAAGGAGGATCAAAACCGTTTCACCGTGTGGGTGGACCACCTCTTCGAATCCTGCGCCGCGCGTTACGCAGCCCTGCTCGAGATCGCCCTCAGGCACCGCTGGAAAGTAACCGGACTGTCCCTGCTGCTCTTCCTGGTTTCCCTCGGCATTTTGCCTTTTCTGCGCAAGGAACTCAGCCCGCCCCAGGACATAGGTGCCGTCATGCTCCGCGTTCAAGCCCCCGTCGGCTCCTCCCTCCCCTATACCGGCAGCAAGGTGCAATTGCTGGAAAAGGCCCTGGCCGGAAAACCGTGGATCGAAAAAACTTTTTCCAATGTCGGGGGCTATGCCGGGGGCGAAGTCAATACCGGTAACATCTTCGTCACCCTGGTCCCCCGTGACAAACGTTCCCTCTCCCAACAGGACATCGTCACCCAACTGCGGGCCGACTTCAAAAAAATCAAGGGCCTCAAGGTCCAGGTCATCGACATGAGCCAGGCCGCCTTCAGCACCAAGCGCGGCACCGACATCGAGCTGAGCCTGCAGGGACAATCCTATCAGGTACTCAGGGATAAATCGGACGAAATCATCAAAAGCCTCGATGCCACCGGCCACTTCACCGACCTCGACACCGATTTCCGCGAAGGCGCCAAGGAACTGCAAATCACACCCGACCGGACCAGGGCCGCCGCCAGCGGCGTCACCACCCAGTCCATCGCCGAAACCGTCGGTGCCGCCATCGGTGGCATCCGCTCGGGAAAATTCACCAATGACGACCGGCGCTACGACCTGCGATTGCGCCTGCAACCCGAACAATGGCAAACCCCGGAGGATGTGGCCAAACTGATGGTGCGCACCGACGCCGGTGAAATCATCCCGCTCTCCGAAGTCACCCAGTCAAAAATGGTTTCCACCCTCCTCACCATCACACGGGAAAACCGGCAGCGGGCCATCACCCTCTTCGCCAACATCAAACCCGGACTCTCCCAGGAAAAGGCGCTGAACGAAGCCATGGAGCTCTGCCGTAAAATCCTGCCCGAAGGCTACAGCGTGGTCGCCACCGGTGCCTCCCAGACCAACCGCGAATCCTTCGCCGCCTTCCCCATCACCCTCGGTTTGGGCTTTGTGGTTGCCTATATGATTCTGGCTGCCCAGTTCAACAGCTTCATCCACCCGCTGAGCGTACTGCTGGCCCTCCCCTTCACCATCACCGGCGCCTTCCTCTCCCTGCTTCTGACTAATCATTCCCTCAATCTTTACAGCGCCATCGGCATCATCCTGCTCATGGGCATTGCCAAGAAAAACTCCATCCTGCTCGTCGAGTTCTTCAATAAAAAACGCAGCGAGGACGGCATGGACGTGCACGCAGCCATTCTGCATGGCGCCCCCATCCGGTTGCGGCCCATTTTCATGACTTCCGCCGCCACCGTCGCTGCCGCCGTGCCCGCCGCCCTCGGCCTGGGACCCGGCGCCGAAGTCCGCGTGCCCCTGGCCATCGTGGTCATCGGCGGTGTCATCATCTCCACCGCCTTCAGCCTCTTTGTCATTCCCTGCGTGTACTGTCTTTTCACGGCCTGGGAATCCAAACGCAGTTTTCTCCGCACCGGTTTTCCAATCCCAACCAGCCCGCCACACCCCGGGCCTCAACCCAATTGAACCCTCCCTTGAAATCGGTTCAGGAAATTCTTCCTCCAGGAACTCAGACATTCCGTCTGTTCCTTCCGGCATCCTTTCGGCAGGTCCTTTTTGGTTTTTACCATCAATCCCATTTACCAACACCCGGAAAAAAACTCCTATGAGCAATACCCCCTGCCTGCCTGACGCAAAAAAGATTTCCGTCCTGCTGTTGCTGGCCCTGGCCACGACCGCAACGGCCGAAACCACCTCACACCCCGCCGCTCCCCCCATTTCCAAGGAGGCGTCCATCGCCTCCCCGCTGGACGCGGCCAGCCAGGACCTGTCAGCACTCACTCTTCAGGATTGTTTCCGGCTCACCGCCCTGCGCAGCGACAGCCTGAAAATCGATGAGCAAAGCGTCCGGGCCGCCTACGCCCGTATGTTGCAGGCCGTGGCCGGCCTTTTCCCCACCGTCAATCTGGTCAACACCCAGAATTTTTATCCCGTGAAACATTCCACCGGAAGTTCAAGCACAGGCACCTTCGGCTCCGGCTCCACTTCCTTTAACAACAACGGCTATTCCTCCTCCACCCGCCTCACCCTCAGCCAGACCATCTTCAACGGGTTCAGCAATTACAACCAGGTCGGCGCCGGTCACGAGGCTGTCGAAGCATCCCGTTACAACCTCCAGCGCAGTTATCAGACCCTCTACGAAAATGTGGCCAGCGCCTTTTACCAGATTCTGACCAACCAGGGTGATCTCGTCATCCTCGGCAATCTCGTCCAGGCCCTGCAGGATCGCGTGAATGAACTCAACGACCGCGTCAACCTGGGTCGCTCCCGTCCCGCCGACCTGTTGCAAGCCCAGGCTGATCTCGCAGCCGCCAAGGTTACCATTGAACAAACCAAAGGCCTGCTGGCCGCCGCTTGTGAATTGATGGCGTATTACACGGGGGTCCCCGCCGATCAATTGAAAATCCGCGAGACCCAGAAACTGCCCGGCCTGGACGCCCTGGAAAGTTATCTCGCCGCCACCGGTGCCCGTCCCGACATCCAGTCCCTCGTGGCCTCGGAACGACAGGCCGAGCGTACCCTCTCCGCCACCAAGGGCGAACTCTGGCCCACGGTTTCCGTGAACGGGAATTATTACCTGACGGAAGATCCGCCCAAAAGCCAGGGCTACGACTGGAGCGTCAGTCTGCAGGCCTCGCTGCCTCTCTTTGATGGCGGATTGATTTTGTCCCGCATCCGTGAACAAAAAGAACTGGTCCGGCAAAGCCGTTTCCAACTGGAGGACATGCAGCGCAGCGCCGATCAATCCGTGCGGACCGCCTACAGCAATTTCAACTCCAGCGTGGCCCAACTCGTCCAACTCCGCGAGGAAACCGTCATCTCGGCCGAAAACTACAACGCCCAATTGCAGGACTACCGCAGGGGCGCGGTGAGCAATCTCGACGTGCTGCAGGCCCTGCAACAGTACCATCAATCACGGGAAAATCTGCACAGTGCGGACATGAATGCGCGCCTCAACCTCATCCACCTGCACGTGGCCGCCGGCAACACCGCCCGCTCCTTGGCGGAGACTGCTGCGCCGCAACCCGCTCAAAAATAAACACCCTATTGGACGGCGTTTGCATCAAATTTCACTAGATCGATAACATCAAGGTTGCGTTACTTTCAATCGGATAAACTGGATTGTTTTGTTGGTTACATCGACCTTCACCTTCACACGCGGATCGCCCGTGATCGGGTCTGCCACCAGATTCTCTGTCGCATCAGGCGTTACTGTCGTCCATGAGTATAGGCAGTATACGCATGTGAGCCCTATTGTCTGAATTTCGAGTACAGAATACTAGATCGGAATTTCGATGAATGCACCCGGCTGCATTCCATTGATACAAGTCGCTATTTCCTGCTCCCTGGTCCGAATGCGCGGCCAACTTGTGGAAAGCAAAACAATAATCGCAATTTTTCTGTCGGAGAGGTTTTGCTGATACTTCAAATTGTTGTCCGTCGTAACAAACACCTCAAAGCCCTCAATTTCAGCGGACCGGATCAATTCCCCGTTTTTGAGAGTGCTCCATCCCATTTCGTAGGCGGTCCTTACGGTGTGACCGGTCAGCGAACAGCGAAGCGGGGCTGGCGTTCCCTGATCGAAAAGGATTTTCAAGCGACAAGGAGGCTCTGATTTGCGTGCTCAAGCACTGCTTCCACCTGCTCCTGGGTCACACCGGGGAACCATTCGATAAAATCCTCGATCCGCGCTCCGCTTTCAAGATTCTCGAACAGCGCCGACACGGGAATCCTGGTGCCACGAAAAAGCCACACGCCACTCACCTTTTCGGGAGTGCGCTCCACCGCAGAACAGGATGACCAATCAAGCATGCATACAGGATACCCTCTTGCCATGGAATATCAAGCCGGGAAGCTCTTCCCGCTGGTAGTTGTACCAGTGCGCCAGATTCGGCAGCAGCAGCCCTGTGAGCAAGGCACGGGCGAGAGTCGGCGGCAGTTGGGCATCAACAAGGAACTTCACGCGGACTGCAGCACGCTGTGATTGGCTTGGGCCGAAGCGTATTGCAGGCAGGCCCTAATGTCCTCGGCTTCAAGATCAGGATCGTCTTCGAGGATTTTCTTTCCGGGAACTCCGGCGGCGAGCAGGTCAAGCACGTCCACCACGCGGATGTGCATTCCCCGAATGCAGGGCCGCCCTCCACATTGTTTCGGATTGAAGGTGATTCGATCCATGTAGCTCGCACCTCAAAAGTAAGGCTGATTCTACGCTTGGCGAGCCGATTTGCTCGCGGTTGAACTGGGCAGTGCCAATCTTGTCCGGGCTGGGGAAAGCCGGGCCACCTACATCAAAGCGTTGCAAGCGGCGGACATCAACCCAGACAATATTGAAGAACTTCTATCCTTTGCGCGAAGCTGAATAATAGGCAATACCCAACGTATCAGTAATCAAATTTCGAAAGCGTTATGTTGCCATCACCACCGAAGCAATAGCCGCATTTCTCAAATCACTGTCTTTAGCCCCGACCTATGTGGGCTCAAAAATAAGCCGCCCAGTCCACGCCGCGCATGTCGCCGGTCTTCATGAACTGCTCGTGCATGCCGTAGGCCGCGCTGAGGGTGTGCGGGGTGTGTCCGCCCTTGAAATGATCAAAATAGGCGTGCAACTGGGCACGGTATTCCGGGTGGGCACAGTTGTCCACGATCAGTCGCGCCCGCTCGGCCGGGGAACGACCCCGCAGATCCGCCACGCCCTGTTCCGTAATCACCACCTGCACGGAATGTTCGCTGTGATCCATGTGACTGACCACCGGCACCAGGGTGCTGATTTTGTCGCCCTTGGCCGTGGAGGGACAGGTGAAGATGGAGATGTACCCGTTGCGGGTGAAGTCGCCCGACCCCCCGATGCCATTCATCAGGCTCTTGCCCAGCACATGGGTGGAATTGACATTGCCGAAGAGATCCACCTCCAGCGCGGTGTTGATGGTGATGATGCCCAGGCGCCGCACCATTTCCGGATTGTTGGTGATTTCCTGCGGACGCAGCAAAAGTTTGGACCGGAAAAATTCCAGATCCTCATACATGGACTGCAAAACCTCCGCACAAACCGTGATGGAGGTGCCGGTGGCAAACTTGACCTTGCCCTTGCGCATCAGCGCAATGACCGAATCCTGGATGACCTCGGTGTACATTTCAAAAGCCGGAATCCCCGGATGATCCCCCAGCGCACCCAGCACGGCATTGGCAATGTTGCCCACGCCCGACTGAATGGGCAAAAACTCCCGCGGAATCCGCCCCAGTTTGATCTCGCTGGCCAGGAATTCCGCCACATTCAGACCGATCTTGTCCGTCACCGGATCGGATGGCGAAAACGCACCCACTTCATCCGGCAGATTGGTTTCGACAATGCCCACGATTTTTTTGGGGTCCACCTTCACTGAAACCGTCCCGATGCGATCGGAAGGGTGCTCAATGGGAATGGGTTTCCGGTGCGGCGGATTGGCCGGTTCGTAAATGTCATGGAACCCGCGCAAAGCCGCCGGATGAAAACGATTCAACTCGATCAAAATTCTGTCCGCCACCTGACAAAAGGTGGGACTGGCCCCTACCGATGTGGTCAGGATAATCTCCCCCTCCGCCGTGACATCGCAGGCCTCCACAATGGCCCATTGGAATTTGCCGAGAAAACCGTAACGCACCGCCTGTGGTGCCGAGGAAAGGTGCATGTCAAAAAAACGGATGCGCCCTTCGTTGATACCCTTGCGCAGATCCTTGTTCGACTGGTAGGGCGTGCGCCAGGAGATGGCGTCGGCCAGGGCCAGTTCACCGTCCAGCGATTGCCCGGTCGAGGCCCCCGTCACCACGCCCACCTGCAGGGGGCGTCCAGCGGCATGTTCCACTTTGGCCCGGGCAGCCAGGGCGCGGGGAATGGCCTTGGCGGCACCAGCCGGCGTGAATCCGCTGAAGCCGATGGTGTCACCGTGGTTGATCAGGGCGGCTGCTTCTTCCGCCGTCAGTTTCGCATAAGGCAATCCATTCATAATTCCAGTCACTTTCCTTCAATCCGATTTTAATTCTTTCAGTTGCCAGACCAGAGGTCCGGAAATGATTCGTGTTGTTCCGTCCGCATCCCGCAGGCACGGATTGCCGGCCTCATCCACCCCGACAAAAATACCTTCCACCGTTTCCTTGTCCACCACCAGGGCCACGGAGCGTTCCCCATCCCAGCAGCGGTTGATCCGATCCCGGAAGGCCGCAAAACCCTCCTGCAGATACTGCCCGTAAGCCGCTTCCATGCCC
>Ga0075019_10001991_pt1 | contig 11638 bp, 8 predicted proteins | sample ColStrG_CSR_2013_FD_71473 | JGI IMG/M metagenome (GOLD analysis project Ga0075019, IMG submission 71473) | Freshwater sediment microbial communities in response to fracking from Pennsylvania, USA - Cold Stream Run_MetaG_CSR_2013 | ecosystem: Environmental > Aquatic > Freshwater > Creek >...
CGTTGGAAGAGTCGAAGAATTCCAAATGTGTCTGATCGAGATCGACGATAGCGACGCTTTCGAGATCGAGCCCGTTCTGCGCCAGGCCCTCCAGGGCGACGGTCTTGACGCGCTGGGCGTACTCCTGTCGCTGCTCGTGCATCTCCTCAAGCGTCATCTGCGCCGCGACTGTCCTGAGCGCGGACGCGAAGCGTCCCTCCAGAAGATTGTGCGTCCCATCGGGCTCCAGCGTGCGGCGTCCCAGTGTCTGCGCAGCGAAACTCACGGCCTCGTGCGTAGAGCCTACATGCACGAAGAACTGGGCGGTCACATCGACGCGCATGCGGTTCTTGGTGATGAGCGCCTGCGTCTCGCGCCGCTCGACCTCGATCCGCATGACGGTCATGTTGACCGGGGTGACGTCATGCAGCACCGGAATCACGAACGCCCCGCCGCTGACGACGACCTTCTCGCCGCCAAAGCCCGTGCGCACGAACGCGGTCTCCTTGGTTGAACGCTGATAGAGCCAGCGCAACAGATAAACGGCGATCACGACGGCGACCGCCAGGACAATCAGCCAAAGGATCAGCGACCCCAGGGTTTCCGCAGCCATGGTCCTAACTCCCACTTGTCGATGGCCCGAAGGCGATCGACTTGAACGTCTTGGTCTGTTCCGTCATCGCCCGCTCCGTCGGCAACCGCTCCATTGAGGAGGCGCCGTAGAAGCCGTGGCAATGGCGGGTGTTGGACAGAATGTATTGCGCATCCGCAGGTTCGGCCACGGGGCCGCCGTGGACGAGGATGATGACGTCCGGGTTGACCGCAAGCGCAGCTGCCGCCCATTCGTCGACCAGCGCGGGGCACGCGGCAAGCTTGCGGCCCGTCTGCGCGCCGATAGAGCCGCCCGTCGTGAGGCCAAGATGGCAGACGATGACGTCGGCGCCCGCCTTCGCCATGGCCTGCGCGTCGGCGGCGCTGAAGACGTAAGGCGTCGTCAACATGCCTTTGGCGTGGGCGAGCGCGATCATTTCGACTTCGAGCGCGTAGGACATGCCTGTTTCTTCGAGGTTGGCGCGAAACAAGCCGTCGATCAAACCGACTGTCGGAAAATTCTGCACGCCCGAGAAGCCGAGCCGCTTGAGGTCGTCGAGGAAGGAATCAAACAAACAGAACGGGTCGGTGCCGTTGACGCCCGCCAGCACCGGCGTATGTTTGACGACCGGCAGCACTTCCTGCGCCATTTCGCGCACGATCTCGTTGGCGTTGCCATAGGCGAGCAACCCGGCGAGCGAGCCGCGCCCCGCAATGCGATAGCGCCCGGAATTGTAGATGACGATAAGGTCGATCCCTCCAGCTTCCTCGCATTTGGCCGATAGCCCCGTACCGGCGCCGCCGCCGACAATAGGGCGGCGTTCGCGTTTCATGGCCTGCAAGCGGGCGAGGATCGTCTCGCGCTCCATCCGGGGCATCAGGCTCTCCTTTCACGGCGTGGCGAGATCGACAGGAAGGCGTCCGTCACGGCGGCGACGAATTTGTCGTCGTTGATGTTGGCGTCGATGCGTTCGATCCGGCGCCGCGCAGTGGGGCGCACGGTCCGTTCCAGCGCCTCGAACAGCGCGTTGTCGGCTTCGGGATCGTGGAACGGCTGGCCGGGCGCGTCGAGCAGGGAGACGCCGCCCAGCGGCAGCAGCAGGCGCACCGGGCCGTCCATCTGGTTGATCCGCGCGCCCATCCATTCGCCGATGACGCGGTTCTCGTCGCGCGTGGTGCGCATCAGCGTGACGTGGGGATTGTGGACGACGAGACGCCGGCCGCGGAACTTTTCGGGCACGGTCTCGCGTGGCCCAAAGTTGACCATATCCATCGCGCCGACGGAGCCGACATAGGGAAGCCCGGTGCGTATGGCTGCGCCGAAACGGTCGGAATCGGCGGCGAAGACGCCGCCGACGAGCATGTCCGCGACTTCCGTCGTTGTGAGGTCGATGAAGCCGGAGAGAAGCCCGGAATCGCCAAGGCCCTCCATCGAGCGCCCGCCTGTTCCGGTGGCATGAAACACGAGACAGTCGAATTCGCCCTCCAGACGCTGGCTGATCGCCTGCACCGCAGGGGTCGTCACACCGAACATGGTGATGCCGACGGCGGGGCGCGCCAGTCGCCGCCGTGCTTCCCGCGCCTCCGCGCTCGGCGCTCCCGAGATCATGCCGGCCAGCGCGTTGGCTGCGTTGCCGAACACCTGCTCTGTGATGAGGTTGAGGCCCTGAACGTCGGCGACGGAATGCATCATCAGGATATCGGCGGCGCCGACATAGCGGCCAACGTCGCCCGACGCGACCGTCGAGACCATGATCTTGGGAACGCCAAGCGGAAGCCGACGCATGCCCGCCGTCGCCAGCGACGTGCCGCCGGAGCCGCCGGCGGATATGACGCCGCCAATTCCGCGCTCGCGCTCAATCCATCGCCCAAACGCTTCCGCCATCGCGGTGACGGAAGCGCCCCGGTCCCCGGCGAACACAGCGCTGGCGCCTTGCGGATGCAAAGCGGCGACCTGCATCGGGGTTACGTCGGCCCGCGAAATTCGGCTCGAAGTCGCAAGATCGACGGTCCGAACAGGGATGTTTAAAGCACGCAGCCGGTCGCGGATAAAGCGCAATTCCGCGCCTTTGGTGTCGAACGTGCCGACAACCAAAGCTGTGCGCCCGACGCGCTCCGCCAGGGGAATGGCGAAGACGGGCCGCGCTGGCGGATCGGCGTCGACGGACGCCCTCACTGGCGCGCTGCGCAGGCCCCAGCGGTTGGGCAACGAGTCCGCCCGATAGACCGGCGAACCGTCTTGGGCGGTGGCGGCGCCGGCTCGGGAAATCCTGAAGACCTTGGTCTCGACGCCGTTCGCCGTAGGCTCGGCTTCCATGGCAGGAGCAGCCTCTTCGCCGTGCCGGCCAACGCCCAGCAAGCGCTGCTGAAGTTCACGATCTCGCGCGAGTTCGCTCGCGTCCATGATCCGGTTGATCCGTCCGTTGACCATGATGGCCACAGAATCGGAGACTGACGTGGCGACCCCGATATTCTGTTCGACGACGAGGACAGATAGGTCCTCCTCGCTCGAAAGGCGCAACAACAGATCGCGCACCTGCGTAACGATGACCGGCGCGAGCCCCTCAGTGGGCTCGTCCATCACCAACAGTCGGGGATTGCTCAGCAGCGCCCGCGAGATCGCCAGCATCTGCTGTTCGCCGCCCGAGAGCTGGCCGCCGCCGTTGTTGCGCCGCTCCGCCAGACGCGGAAAGGTCGAGTAAACCCGCTCGGCCGTCCACGCGTGTCCGCCCGCGCCTTCGCGCTCGCTCAGTCGCAGGGTTTCATCCACCGAAAGGCTGGGCCATAGCCGACGCCCCTGCGGCACAAAGCCGACGCCCATTCGCACGATCTCGTGCGGCTCAAGGTGGGAGATGTCGCGTCCGTCGAACCGCACGCCGCCCGAGCGCGCGCGCATGAGGCCGACGATGGTGTTGCACAGCGTCGTCTTACCCATCCCGTTGCGGCCGACGACTGATAACACGCCGCTTGCTAGCGTCAGCGAGACGCCCTGGAGAGCATGCGACTCGCCGTAATAGACTTGAAGATTCTGCACCTGCAGGATCGGCTTCAAAGCGGGGACGGCGACAGGGCGCTTAGCCATGACCGGCTCCCAGATAGATTTCCTGCACCTGCGCGTCGTTCTCGATCTCTTCCGGCGTGCCTTGCGTGAAGATGCGCCCGTTATGCATCATCGTGACATAGGTTGATACGCGCAGCGCCACATCGAGATCATGCTCGATGATGATGTAGCCGATATAAGAGGGGAGCGCATTGAGTATGGCGACGAGATCGCGCCGCTCCGAGGGAGAAAGACCTGCGGCGGGCTCGTCAAACAAGATGAAACGCGGGGCGCCGGTCAGCGCCAGCGCAATTTCAAGCTGGCGTTGCTGGCCGTGGCTCAGCACGGAAACCGGCGTCTCCAGAATGTCGTCGAGATGCACGGAATGGGCGATGGTTCGCGCGTGATCCATCGTGGCGTCTTTCTGCGCCGGGCGAAACAACGAAAGCCGGTTGTGCGAAACGCCCCGGCAGGCGACGAAGATGCTGTCGAGCACCGTCAACCCGTCGAACAGCTGGCTGATCTGGTACGTCCGGCGTAAGCCGCGCCTGATGCGCTCATGAACGGGAAAGGCGGTGATGTCTTCGCCGAAGAAGCGAATCCGCCCCGACGTTGGGGGAAAATCGCCGGTGACGGCGTTGAACAACGTGGTTTTGCCCGCGCCGTTCGAGCCGAGAATGGCCCGCCGCTCGCCGGGACCAACCGAAAGGTTGATGTCGGCGAGCGCGACAAGCGCTCCAAATTGACGCCCAACGCCTTCCAGCTCCAGCGCATGGACGCTGTTGGAAGAAAGGCGTTCGGCGGCCTTGTTGCCTGCCATGGCGGGTTCTCGTTTATGTCACTTGCAGTCGGGATTGTCGCGGCCGGCCGAACCCAGCTTCAGGAAATCCGCCTCGGGAATGCCCATCGTCTGGTTGACGTCATGCACGACCTTGATGACCTTGTTGTAGAGGTGGCCGTCGTCAGCCTTGGCGACTTCGGTCAAATAATTATCGGCGATGGCCTGACGGTTCTTGTCGAGCTTGACGAGGCCCGTGGGGGTGTCGAACTGCAGTTTGCCGAGGGTGTCGCGGAATTTGACCTCCTTGTCCGAGAGATCGCCACCGACCTTGTCGAGCGCGAGTAGCACGGCTTTGGTGTTGATGTAATAGCCCTGAGCAAACAAAGATGGAGAGGGGAAGCCGTCCTTGAAGGCGGCCTTGTAGTCGGCGACGAATTTCTTCCACGCGGGCGTGTCGGAATTGTCGGCGATGGGGCCGGCCGAAGGCGTGCCGACGACATAGTCGCGCTGCTTGCCCTGCGTCCCCAGCACGGTCTGGTCGACGGTGATGGAGCCGCCAATCAGCGGCGCGGTTCCGCCCGCCTGCTGATATTGCGTGAGGAAGTTGACGCCGTCGGCGCCGCCTAAGGCCACATAGATGGCGTCTACGTTGTCGGGGATCGCGGCGATGACGGACGAATAATCCTTGGCGCCGATGGGGACCCAGAATTTCTTCGGCACATGTCCGCCGTCGCGGCAGAACGAGGCCATGAAGCCGAACACCTGGCTGTAGGGAAACGAATAATCTTCAGCGACGGTGACGACCTTCTTGTACTTCTTCTCGTTGTACGCGTAGTCGCCCAAGCCCGCCATCCATTGCGCGCCATCAGTGGAGAAGCGATAGAAATTCGGCGCCGGATCGCGCAGCGTCGTGTCCTGTGCGGCCGACGTGCCGTTGACGAAGGTCACGCCCGGTTGGGTCTTGGCATAGTCCTTGACCGCAAGGCCCTCGTCGCCCGACAGCGGCCCGATCAGAATAGCGACGCCGTCCTGTTCAACCAACTTGCGCGCCGCCTTCACGGCGCTGTCGGGCGAAGCGTCGGACGAACCCTTGACGATCTCGATTTTCTTGCCGCCGGCCATGTAGCCGGCTTCCTTGAGCGCGAGTTCCGCGCCGCGCACGCCGTCCTGGCCCAGCACCGTGAACGGGCCTTCCAACGTCGCCAGCAAACCGACCTTGATCGTGCCTTCGGCCAGCGCCATCTGCGGCGCCAGGGCGACGCTTCCCAGCAAAGCCGCCAGCAACAGGCTCTTGGTTGTACGCTTCATCATTTCCTCCGGAATTCGCCCATGCCGGGCTTTGTTGAACATCCGCCGCCCCTTAAGTTTCGCGCAGGGGTTTGGCGACTAGATGCGGCGCGAGCCGACGCCATAGACCGATGAGACCGTCCGGCGACGCGAAAACGATGACGAGAAAGACCAGTCCGATGAGCGTATTGAAACGGTCGGCGCCAACCACGTCGATGGCGAAAGTCTTCAGGAACACATAGACGGCGGCGCCGATGAACGGGCCGATGGGATGACGCAGGCCGCCGATGACGGCGATGACAAGAATGCCGATGACCTCACCCACGCCCACCGTGCCTGGCGAGATGCGGCCGTTGAACCAGACGTAAAGCACGCCCGCCGCGCCGGCGATGATCCCGGCGAAGAAATAGGCTGCGATGCGGTGATACGTGACGTCATAGCCGACGGCGCGCATCCGGCGTTGGTTGTCGCGCGTGGCCATCAGCGCGCGCCCAAAGGTCGAGCGCGCGCAATAGATGACGACGCTATAGGCGAGCGCCGCGACGGCAAGCGTCAGGTAGTAGAACGGAATCTGCCGCCCCCATTCGACGCCGAACACGTCCGGCGGCGCCACGCCGCGAAAGCCGGAATGGCCGTTGAACACCGAATAGTTCTGCTGTGCGAAGTAGTAGAAAGCCGTCGCGACCGCCAACGTGATCATGATCGTGTAGATGCCCGCCGTGCGCACGGCGATCATGCCGATCAGCGCCGAGACGACGCCCGCGATCAGGATCGAGACGGGGACATAGAGCCACCAGGGCCAACCAAGGCCCAACACGCCCGTGCCGTTGGGACCGAGGATGGCGACGCTGTAACCCGCGATGCCCGCGACCGTGAGTTGCGCAAGCGACACCATGCCGCCGTAGCCCGCCAGGATCATCAACGACAGCGCGATCATTCCGAGGATCAGCGTCTGCGCGCCTAGTTGAAAGGCGACGAAAGGCGACACGATGAGTGGGAACACGATCAGCGCCCCCGCAAGCCAAGCAGTGGCTGGCGTAAATTCGAGGGCGACGATATCGCCGGGCGAAGCGACGCGCGGCGGGTCGGCCGAGCGGGTGCGCGCATTGCCCATCAGGCCCTGCGGACGGATCGCCAGCGTGGCGACCATGATGACGAAGGTCAGCACGATTCCGTAGGTCGGGAAATAGACGAGCCCGACCTGCTCGGCGAGGCCGATCAGCAGGGCGCCGATGGCGGCGCCTGTAATCGAACCCATGCCGCCGACGATCACTACGACCAGGGAGGCCAGTAGATAGCGCACGTCCTCGCCTGGCGCCACCGAAAGCGCGGAACCCCCGATGACGCCGGAAAAACCGGCGAGCATGCCCCCGATGGCGAACACGCCCACAAACAATAGCCGCACATTGACGCCCGTCATCGACAGCATCGCGCGGTCATCGACCCCGGCGCGGATCATCATGCCGACCTTGCTCTTGTTTAGCGTCAGCCAAAGACCGACGCCGATGACGAAGGACGCCGCCAGCACGACAAGTCGGTAGAGCGGATAGCGCATCGTTACGATCTGACCGTTCGATTTGACGGCCGTGACGATCGGCGTGGCGACGGCGCCGTCGAGCCACTCGGGAATCGTGAACTGATAGGTCTTGCCGCCCCAGACGGCGAGCATGAGATCGGCCGCAACAATCGAAATGCCAATCGTCACCAGCGTCTGCCGCAATTCGTCGCCAGCGAGCCGCTGAAACACGAGGACTTGCAACAGCGCGCCGACAACTCCAAGCGCCAGCGTCCCGGCGACGACGCCGAGGAACCAATTGCCGGTCCATTGCGTCACGTCGTAGCCGATATAGGCGCCCAGCAGATAGAGCGACCCATGCGCGAGATTGACGTTACGCATTAACCCGAACACCAGCGTGAAGCCGCTGGCGACCAGAAAATAAAGCCCCGCCAACGTCACCCCGTTGAGCACCGCGCTGACAAACGCCTTCTTGCTGTCGAGTAGCCACTCCAACCACGCCGGCCAAACGCCAAACACCATCCACAGGAAGATAGCCCCTGCAAGTAGGCCAAGGCCCGTCCAGACCTGACGGGCTGTGAGACTCTCAGCGGGTCTGGCGGCGGTCAGGCTCACGCGGTCAACCGCCGACGCTGTTCATTCATCTTCGGCGCCTTGTGAAACTGGCCGTCCTTCATGATGGCGAGCAGCCGCGTTTTGTCCTGCAACACCTTGATGTTAGCAATGGGGTCGCCGTCGACCAGCAGCATGTCGGCGAGATAGCCGGGCTTTATCTGTCCGAGTTCGTCGCCGCGCATCATGATCTGGCCGCCGAATTTGGTGGCGGCGAGGATCGCCTCCATCGGCGAAAAGCCGAGGAGATCGACGAAGGTCTCCATATCCTTGGCGTTGGTGCCCTGCGGCGTCCAAGCGAAGCCGTAGTCGCCGCCGATCAGCAGGCGAATGCCGCGCCGGTGCATTTTCTTGCAGGTCTCCACCGCGTGCTCCAGCTCGCGCTCGTAGGCAATGCTAAGCGGCGAGCCCGGCTTGATGCCCCATTCGCCAGCGTGGCGGGCGGTGTTGATCAACCACGCCAGCCCCGGCGCGACGAAATGCTTGTCCTTGTTGGCCTCCAGCATGTCGAGCGCTTCTTCGTTGGCGAACGAGGCGTGGTAGATGTTCTGGATGCCGTGCCGCACGCACTGGATCACGGAGCCGGACGAGCGCGCGTGAGCGGCGAGGACGAGGCCGCGCGCCTTGGCCTCGCGCACCGCCATCGCGACCTCTTCCTCCGACATCGGCGTTTCCTCAGCCGGCATTCCGGTGATTTCTTCGCCTGACAGATTGAGCTTGATGGAATCGACGCCGTATTTGATGAGCGTGCGCACGGTCCGCCGCACTTCCTCCGGCCCTGAGACAACAATGCCGAGGTTCAACCCTTCGTGAGGAATATGGGAGGGCGCGGAATCGCCGAGACCGCCGACGGTGGTGATCTCAGGTCCTGCCGCGCGATAACGCGGGCCGGGGATCATGCCCTTGTTGATCGCGTTGCGCACAACCACGTCGAGCCTCGGCTTGGCCGCCGCCGCGCCGCAACCCATGGTGAAGCCCGCGTCGAGCACAACCTTCGCCATCTGCGCGGTGACGAGCGTATGCTCCTCGGGCGGCATCATCTGGATGGGATCGATGCCCGGCGCATTGTTCCACGACAGATGCAGGTGTGCGTCGCACAGGCCCGGCATCAGCGTCGCGCCCATGCCGTCGATCACCGTCTGACCGCCCATGCCTCCGTTGCTGAGGCGCGACGAGCCTTTGGTCACCTGTTTGATGCGGTTGCCTTGAACGGTGACTTCGCCGGTGAAAGGATATTCGCCCGAGCCATCAAGGATGCGGACGTTCGTGAAGACGACGCCGCCCGAGGTGTTGGAACCGGTATATTCGTCCGCCATGGTCGTTCCTCCCGTTCGTCGTCGACCGCAGGTTGAGGCCGTTAGGCCGCTTCGTGCGCCCTTACTTGTCCCGATAGCAGGCGCGCGCAATCTTGCGGACGCTCGAACGGCGTCCAATGCCCGCAATGCTCCAGAACCTTCAGTCTAGCCCCCTTGATCCTATCGGCAAGCGCCTGCGCCGCGCTGGGCGGCGCGACCGCGTCCTCGTCGCCGGTGACGATCAGCGTCGGGCGGCGCAGGAAACGCAGGTCAGCCGCCACGCCGTCGGCGAGCGCCTCGCAGGTTTGCGCAAAACCCTCCGGGTCCTGCCGCATGTGGCATTCGCGCACAAACGGCGCGAGCAGAGGGTTGGCGTTGCGCGACCTCGACGAAGTGCCGCCCGTCGCCGCCGCGTCGGCGATGCCGATGAGGCCGTCCTGGCGCGCCGTGCGTGCGCGCTCTCTGAGGCGTAGGCGGGCCGCGTCCGAAGGTTCGACGATGGGGCCAAACAGCGTCAGGCTCCTCACGCATTCGGGGAAACGAGTGGCCACGTGCTGGCAGACCAGCGTGCCCATCGAGTGGCCGACCAGATGAACGGGGTCGCCGCCGACTTTCTTGATGATCTCGGCAATGGTGTTTGCAAACAACTCCATCGAGAGCGCGTCGAAGGGGCGCGGCGAGCGGCCGGAGCCCGGCAGATCGGGGCGTATGCAGCGAAAGCCAGAGAGCGCGCCGAGCAGCATCTGGAACGAGTTGGAATCGCCGCCGAGGCCGTGCACAAAAACGACGCCCGGCCCCGCGCCGTCAATCTCGATCTGGGTGCGGCCGACGGCGGCGCCTGTCATGCGCGATACTCCCGAAACTCGTTCTCCAACACGCCGACGCCAGAGATTTCGATGCGCGCCACGTCGCCGGGAACGAGGTATTTGGGCGGCTTGAAGCCGATGCCGACTCCCGCCGGCGTGCCGGTGGCGATAATGTCGCCGGGAACCAGCGTCACGCCCGCCGAAATCGTCGCAATGATCGTCGGCACGTCAAAAATGAGGTCGGTGGTGTTGGCGTCCTGGCGCAACTCGCCATTGATCCAGCATTTGATCGTGGTGTCGCTTAGGTTGATCTCGTCTTTGGTGACGGCCCAGGGCCCCATCGGACAGAACGTGTCCTGCGATTTGCCGATCAACCACTGGCTATAGAGGCCTTGAAGATCGCGGGCGGTGACGTCGTTGATGATCGTGTAGCCCCAGACATGATCGAGCGCGTCCTGCGCGCGAACGCCCCGCCCGCCTTTGCCGATGATGACGCCAAGCTCCGCTTCATAGTCGATGGCCTGCGAGACATTGCGATCAATCAACACGGGATGCTGATGCGCGACGACGCATTCCGGCACTTTCGAAAAGATGATCGGATGCTTGGGCACGGCGCCGGCGGCGGCGCTGGAATCGAAGCCGCTTGAGGCGAATTCCTTGGCGTGCTCGTGATAGTTCTTGCCCACGCAATAGATGTTGCGGCGCGGCCGGGGGATAGGCGCTTCCAGGACCGCTTCCTTCAGCGGCATGGGCGAAAGCACACGGGGAAGGCTCGGGCGATCAATCAGGGCGAGGACGCCAAGCTGCGCTTCGGATTCCGGGATGTCGAAAGGCGAAACCGTTTGGCGGACCGCGTCGATCAGACCGACGCGGCGCTCACCCCCCACCCGGTAGGTCGCTACTTTCATACTCGTCGTCCTCCCGTTATTTTGAACCACTTAACGGCAGTATGGTTCAAAACGCAAGCGGGAAAATCAAATGGAGGCGACTGAGCGCGCCGCTTTGCGCCCCCTTACAACGCCTGAAAGCAAAAAAGAAACGAAATAACCCCTTGTTTCGACTAAGTAAAAAGATCCCCCAAGAAGGCTCGTGACCTGTCTCGCCCGCGCTCGACAAGTCGACATGCCCATGCTAATTGGTCTACGATTGGTTCGTTTGGTGTATCTGATGCCCAAATTGGTCGCCGCAGAAGTCGAGCAATCCCTCCGCCAGCGCATCGGGGCGGGAGAGTGGAGCGATACGCGCCGCCTTCCCAACGAGCGCGAACTGGCGGCGCAATACAGTGTCGCGAGGAACACGGTGCGCAGCGCCATCGACAAAATCGCCGCCGAAGGCGCGGTTACCCGAGAAGTGGGGAGGGGAACGTTTCTTCGCCCGGACGCCCGCCTCGACTTCATGAACGTCATCCAGAAACTGACTGGCGTCAGCCCCATCGACATGATGGCGGTGCGGCAGATCTTTGAGCCTCGCGCCGCCGCGCTCGCCGCCACCAACGCCAGCGCCCACGATATTCATCAGGTCGCCCTCGCGCATGCCGCCGCCGTTGACGCCGAGGACATGGAGACCTTCGAACATTGGGACGCCGAGTTGCACCAGCGCATTTTTTCCGCGTCGCGAAACGAGCTCCTCGGACATATCCACGAAATTTTGCGTCTGATTCGCAATCAAGACCTGTGGCGCGACATCAAGCGACGGTCGTTCAGCCCCCAGCGACGCCAGATCTATTGTGAC
>Ga0075019_10001993_pt1 | contig 11636 bp, 11 predicted proteins | sample ColStrG_CSR_2013_FD_71473 | JGI IMG/M metagenome (GOLD analysis project Ga0075019, IMG submission 71473) | Freshwater sediment microbial communities in response to fracking from Pennsylvania, USA - Cold Stream Run_MetaG_CSR_2013 | ecosystem: Environmental > Aquatic > Freshwater > Creek >...
CGATGGACTTGCCCCAGCGAGCCACGGCGCTAAAACCTGAAACCGTGACAAACGCCCTCGCCTCGCTGTCGGACTCCATCGCCGCGGTCGCCGCATTGGCCGAACCCTGGCTCGTCGCGGTGCAAGCCGGACCGCGGGCGTACGTGACAGGCGTCGCCTGGGACGACGGGCTGATAGTGACCGCGGACCAGGGGTTGCCCACACGCGAAGAGTATTCGCTCGTCCTGCCCGGCGGCATCGCAATCGCCGGCCGGCCGGTGCGGCGGGAGCCGGCGCTGGACCTCGTCCTGCTGCGGACCGATCGGCCGGGCATGGCCTCGCGGCTTGTGCCGGCTCGGGAACCGGCTCTCGGAAGCCTTGTCGTCATCGTCGGCAGCGATGGGGACGGCATGTCCACCGTGCGACTGAGCACGATTCGCCAGCAGCCTCGTTTCGAAGGACGCGGTGCCATTCTGGACATGACCGAAGCGCGGGCCGAACCGGGTGCGCTCGTGCTGGACCCGATCGGGGCCGTACTCGGTATCCTGCGGGCCGACGGCGACGGGACGGTTTCCATTCTGCCCCAAGCGACGATCGCACGGTTCGTGGAACGCGTGCCGGCAGACGGCGCTCCGACGCCTCCCAACCCGAACCGCCCCGTTTCCGTCGCGCGCACCGGCCACCGTCGCGGCTGGTTCGGCATCGCCTTGCAACCCATCACCGTCCCCGAACCGCTGGTCGCGCGCACCGGCCAGACATCCGGCCGGCTCATCGTCGGCATTACGACCGGCGGTCCAGCCGATGAGGCGGGTCTGCGCGTCGGCGACGTGCTGCTCTCCCTCGATGGGCACGGTACCAACGGGACCCACTCCCTGCGGACGATTCTGGAAAGCACCGCCATAGGCACTCAGATCGAAGCCCGTATCCTCCGCGACAACTCGGTCGTCACGGCATGGCTCACGGTCGCGGAACAGCCGTGATCCCTCGCGAGGAATGCCTTGCGACCGGCCGGCCCCTCTGCTAGACGGCGCGGCTCACGCGACGACCAGACCGCGAACGCTCCCGCCTATCCGGGCGGCGGGCGCTCACTTCATTCGAAAAGGGGCATAGTCCCATGGCTGTACCGAAAAGAAAGACCTCACCCTCCCGCGCCGGCATGCGCCGCAGCCATCAGGCGCTGCCGAAAGAGCAGCATGCCGAATGCGGCAACTGCGGGGAGCTGAAGCGCCCCCACCATGTCTGCAGCCATTGCGGACATTACGACGGCCGCGAAGTCGTGGCCGCCGGCAGCGCGCTGAAGGGCGCCGTCCGAGCCTAAGGCGGGAACCGGCGTGTCCTTGAAACGGCCTTGACCGGAACTTACACGCTGGCGATCGACGCCATGGGTGGCGATCATGCGCCAGCCATGGTGATTGACGGCTTGGAAATCGCCGTCGAGCGCCATCCGCATGCCCGGTTCCTGCTTGTCGGCGACGAACCAGCCTTGACCGCGCTGCTGGCGCGGCGGCGGCGGGCGCGCGGCGCGTGCACCATTCAGCACGCCGCGGTCGCGATCAGCGCCGACATGAAGCCGACGCAGGCCCTGCGCACCCGCGACTCGTCCATGCGCATCGCCATCGACGCGGTCGCCAAGGGAGAAGCCTCGGGTGTCGTATCCGCGGGCAACACCGGGGCGCTGCTGGCACTGGCCAAGATCGTGCTGAAGGCTTTGCCCGGAATCGACCGGCCGGCGATGGCCGCCATCGGTCCCTCCGCCCGGGGCGACGTCGTCATGCTGGACCTCGGCGCGAACGTCCAATGCGACGTCCGAAACCTCGTGGAATTCGCCGTCATGGGCGACGTCTTCGCTCGCACGGTCCTCGGTTTGCCGTCCCCGTCGATCGGCCTGCTGAATGTCGGCTCCGAAGATCTCAAGGGCGATGAAACGGTACGCCAAGCGGCGGAGATTCTGCGCGCCAGCCATATCGGCCCGCAATTCCACGGTTTCGTCGAAGGCCACGACATCGCCGCCGGGACAACCGATGTGATCGTCACAGACGGTTTCACCGGCAACGTCGCGCTGAAAACCGCCGAAGGCGCGCTGAAACTCATCGGCGGCATGCTGCGGGAGGTGTTCAACCGGAACACCATGACCAGACTCGCCTATCTGCTCGCCAAGCCGGGGCTGGATCGGTTGCGCGAATGGCTCGATCCCCGCCGCTACAATGGCGCCGTCATGGTCGGCCTGAACGGCGTCGTGGTGAAGTCGCATGGCGGCACCGACGCCCAAGGATTCGCTCATGCGGTCGATGTCGCAATGGATATGGTCGTCCACCGGTTCAATGACCATATCCGCGAAGACCTTGCCCGTATTGGGCTGGACAAGCGGACGGCGCGGGAGAAAAACGGCGCCGCCGGGCTTGCCCCGGCCTGAACCCTAACAACCTTTTCGTCACACCCCGCCAGGAATGCCGATGCCCGCCCGCTCCATACTAACCGGTATCGGCTCCTATCTGCCCCAGCGGATCGTGACCAACGATGAGCTGTCGCGCACCGTCGACACCTCCGACGAATGGATCCAGGAGCGCACCGGGATCAAACAGCGGCACTTCGCCGCCCCCCACGAAACCGCCACCTTCATGGGGACCGAGGCCGCTCGGCAGGCACTCGCCGATGCCGGGGCAGCCCCCTCCGATGTCGACGGCATTATCGTCGCGACCAGCACCCCAGATCAGGCATTCCCATCGACAGCCGTGCGCATTCAGGCCGCGCTGGGGGTAACAAAAGGCTTCGGCTTCGATGTCGCCGCCGCCTGCGCCGGCTTCGTCTACGCGCTGTCGGTCGCCGACAGCATGATCAAATGCGGCCAGGCCAAAGGCGTCCTGGTCATCGGGTCCGAGGTCTACTCGCGCATCCTGAACTGGGCCGATCGCGGCACCTGCGTGCTGTTCGGCGACGGCGCCGGTGCGGTCTTCCTGCGGGCCGGCAAGGGCACCGGGGCCGACCAGGGCGTTCTGTCGACCCATATCCATGCCAAGGGCACGCTTGGCGACATCCTCTATGTCGATGGTGCGGTCGGTCAACCGGACAAACCGGGTCATCTGGTCATGCACGGGCGGGAAGTGTTCCGTCATGCCGTCGTCCATCTCGCCGACGCCGTGCAGGAAGCCCTGGACGCCAACGATCTGACGGCGGAGGCAATCGATTGGCTCGTGCCGCACCAGGCCAACCGGAGGATCATCGACGCAATGGGCCGCAAGCTGGGCATCTCCGCCGACCGGGTGGTCGTGACAGTGGAAAGCCACGCCAATACCTCCGCGGCGTCAGTGCCGCTCGCCTTGTGCCAAGCCTGGAAGGATGGGCGCATCAAGCGGGGGGATTTGGTCCTGCTGGAAGCTTTGGGCGGCGGGCTGGTTTGGGGGTCGGCATTGGTGCGGATGTGACCGGTTTCTGCGCAAGCGTCTGAAACCTCGCGATTTTCTTCGCAACAAACTTGACGGCGGCGCGCTGTATGCATAGCGTCCATGCATGCAAACAGTGACCAGAGCCCATTTGGCCGAAATGATTTACGCCGCCGTCGGGTTGTCGCGGAACGAATCCGCCGACCTGCTGGAAAGCGTATTGACCCGTATCTCATCCACGCTCGAAGAGGGTGAATCCGTTAAGATCAGCGGGTTCGGAACCTTTTCTGTACGGCAAAAGGGCCGCCGCATCGGCCGCAACCCCAAGACCGGGGAAGAAGTCCCGATCCTGCCACGCCGGGTGCTGGTGTTCCGCCCGAGCCACGTGCTCAAGGCCAGGATCAACGGCGAAACGCCCGGAGCGGACGACGACGAATGAGCGGCCAGGGCGGTCTGGACGACTTCGGCGACACCGACGAGCAGGACTCCGGGACCGGCCGCCTCCGCCCCAAGAAAGCCCCAAACGCCTTCCGCACGATCAGCGAGGTCGCCGAAGAGCTGCATATTCCCCAGCATGTTCTGCGCTTCTGGGAGACAAGGTTTCCGCAGGTCAAACCGCTGAAGCGCGGCGGCGGCCGACGCTACTACCGGCCGGACGATATCGTGCTGCTGCGGCGGGTCGCCGACCTTCTGTATATCCAGGGCTACACCATCAAAGGCGTCCAACGCCTGTTGCGGGAGGGCGGCGGCCGGCTGTCCGACGATATTCCCCCGCCCTCCGACGCCGAACGGGCGGAAGCCGAGGCGGAACGGTCCGGCGTTCCGCGGGAACCCGAATTGCTAATTCCGGGGCTGGACCTGGAGCAAGCCATCGAACCCCGCGCCCCCCGTGCGACCGCACGCCCAAAACCCGACCCGGAGGTTGAGCGTCTGCGGGCGCTACTCGCCGACGTCCTGCGGGAACTTGAAGACCTCAGAGGCCTGTTGTCAGACTGATACCAACCGTCCTAACCAATGACGCACCGATCTCCCCCCACGTCATGCCGGCGAAAGCCGGTAACCACGTCTTGCCAGGCTGAGACTGTGGAAGACGCGGACACCGGCTTCCGCCGGCACGACATGAAGCCCCGGCCAATGAGCCGGAAGTTTCGGCGGTTGGTATAAATCGATCCGGAAACGCACTCGGCGGGCCGTCGGTCTCGAACCGGGCCCGCCGTCTTTGCGTCAGGCCGGTCCTCGCGACTGGCACGAGGACCGGTTATCGGATCAGACCGCTTGGCGCAGCAGGAAGTACAGCGCCCCCGCTAGGATCATCGCCGCCGGCAGGGTCAGCACCCATGCCATCGCGATCCCGCGGATCGTGCTCCACTGCAGGCCGGAGCCGTTCGCCGCCATGGTGCCGGCGATGCCGCTGGCCAGCACGTGGGTGGTGGACACCGGCAGGCCGTAGACGTCGGCCGCCCCGATGGTCAGCGCCGCGACGATTTCGGCCGAAGCGCCCCGACCGTAGGTCATGTGCGTTTTGCCGATCTTCTCGCCCACCGTGACCACGATACGCTTCCAACCGATCATCGTGCCCAGGCCGAGCGCGATGGCGACGGAAATCTTCACCCAGGTCGGGATGAACTTGGTGCTGTCGTCGAGGGCCTTCTTGTAGGCGGCGAGTGCCTTGGTTTCGTCCGCCGTGAAGCTCACGCCGGATTTCGGCATCAGGCGTACCGCTTCTGACACGACGAACATCTCGTTACGCACGTTCTCCACCGCGGCGGCGGGGATTTTGCTCAGGCTGCCGTAGCTCTGAACCTGGGTCGCGATGTCGCCGGACATCGCGGACAAGGCAGCGAACACGTCCTTGTCGTCGAACTTGCGCAGCTTCAGCGCGTCGCCCGCCTTCACTTTGGCGGCCTCGACCGGCATCGCCGCGCCGCCGCTATGCGCGTCGAATACGGTTTTGACCTGCGTCGTGGCGGCGACGAAGGCCGGCATCTGCGAATCCGGCACCGCCCGGTTCAGCGCGTAGGCGGTCGGCAGCGCACCGATCAGGATCAGCATGATCAAGCCCATGCCCTTCTGGCCGTCGTTCGAGCCATGGGCGAAGGACACGCCCGTGCAGGTCAGGACCAACAGACCGCGGATCCACCACGGCGGCGGCTCCTTGGTGGCGGGGGCGGTGTAGAGCGTGCGTGTCTTGATGACCGCCTTCATCGCGTAGAGCATCAGCGCGGAGCAGATGAAGCCGACGACCGGGCTGACGATCAGCGCGCGGAACACGCCCATCGCCTGCGACCAGTCAACGCCGGAGGTGGCGGTGCCAGCCTCGGCCATCAACTGGTTGGCGACGCCGACGCCGATGATGGAACCGACCAGCGTATGGGACGAGGAGGCCGGCAAGCCCAGGGCCCAGGTGCCAAAGTTCCAGACGATGGCTGCGATCAGCAGCGAAAAGATCATCGCGTAGCCGGCGCCGCCGCCCACCTGGAGGATCAGCTCCACCGGCAGCAGGCTGACGATCGCGAACGCGACCGCGCCGGAGGAGGACAGCACACCCAGCAGGTTCCAAATGCCGGACCAGACCACCGCGACCTGGGGCGGCAGGCTATGGGTGTAGATGACGGTCGCGACCGCGTTGGCGGTGTCGTGGAAGCCGTTCACGAACTCAAAGGCCAGGGCGCACAGCAGCGCGAGGCCGAGCAGGACGAACACCCCGATCGCCAAAGGCTGGGTGCCGGCGGCGTCAAGGTCGCCCAGAATGCCCCGGATGACGATCCCGACCCCGACAGCGAGCAGCGCGATGAAAACGACGATCGCACTGAAGTGGGTGCCGCTATCGAGGTTGGGTCGCGCGGCGTGGGACGTATGATGAGGATGATGCGCCGCATGATGCGGCGTGGGTACTGCGGTATCCGACATGTATTTTCCCCGGCTGTTTCGTTGCGCGCCACACTGGGATACAACCGCCTTAGGTTGCCATTTCGGGATTATGACAAAAGTCGCCCGTGTCCGAATTTCATAAAAAATGCCACGGTTCGAACGACAATCGTTACAGCCGGGGCACCCGGATATCATGGGGGCGGTGAGCGCCGACAGACCGCTGTTACGGGAGGCAGAGTCGCCGGCTCCGTTCCGGACGCCGGCATGTCCCTACGGGTTGGAAGCGATGGCCATCATGATGTCTGCCGGCTGAACCATGCTGGAGCGGCCGGCGTCAGTCACCCCCGACGCGCGAGCGTCTCGCCAATGCGCCTTGGGGGGTGATGAGTTCACCGCGATCGCCTAACATACCGAATGGAACCCGGCGTCGCCGGCCCGATCTGCGATATCGGCATTTATGTGACCGTACCGATACCAGCCCTTGCGTCCGCGACCTGGCCGACACACTATCCCTGGGCCTCCCGATCCGATTCTCCCACCCATCCCCAAAAACAATTCGGAGCCAACGCAAAATGGCCGGCGCCCCCCCCTCAGCCGACGAGCACCCCGTCCGCTTCGATCTGCTGACCGAAAACCCGGTCTACAAGCCGTTCCGCTACCCCTGGGCCTACGACGCCTGGCTGATGCAGCAACGCGTGCATTGGCTGCCGGAGGAAGTGCCGCTGGCCGACGACGTCAAGGATTGGCACCGCAACCTGACCGACGGCGAGCGCAATCTGCTCACCCAGATCTTCCGCTTCTTCACGCAAGCCGATGTCGAGGTGAACAACTGCTACATGCGCCACTACGCCCAGGTGTTCAAACCGACCGAAGTGCTGATGATGCTCTCGGCATTTTCGAACATCGAGACAGTCCACATCGCCGCCTACAGCCATCTGCTCGACACCATCGGAATGCCGGAAATCGAGTATCAAGCCTTCCTGAAATACAAGGAGATGAAGGCCAAATACGATTACATGCACGGGTTCACGATGGAATCGCGGCATGAAATCGCGCGCACCCTCGCCGCCTTCGGTGCCTTCACCGAAGGCCTCCAGTTGTTCGCATCCTTCGCGATCCTGCTGAACTTTCCGCGCTTCGGGAAAATGAAGGGCATGGGCCAGATCGTCACCTGGTCGGTGCGCGACGAATCCCTCCATTGCCAATCGATCATCAAGTTGTTCCGCACCTTCGTGCAGGAAAATCCGGACATCTGGACCGAGGAACTGAAGCACGACATCTACGTATCCTGCGCCACGATCGTCAGCCACGAGGATTCGTTCATCGATCTGGCGTTCGAGCAGGGCGCCATCGAAGGCCTGTCGGCGCAGGAGGTGAAACAGTACATCCGCTATATCGCCGACCGCCGGTTGATCGAGCTTGGTCTGAACGAGATATTCAAGGTCGAGAAAAACCCCCTCCCCTGGCTCGACGAAATGCTCAATGCGGTCGAGCACGCCAATTTCTTCGAGAACCGGGCAACCGAGTACAGCAAGGCATCGACGGTCGGCACCTGGGAAGAGGCATTCGCGGCGATGACCCCCACGCTGACGACGCTGGATCATGCGATGCCCTCGGCCTAAGGCAACGCTGGCAAATAAGTGCGTCAGCACGCCAGCAAAGTTGCCGCGCAAAACATAAGCTTAGGGCTTGTTCGACGCTGCCAACCGATTCGGTTATTGTCGAACAAGCCCTAAGGCCCGGATTGCGGTTCACAGGCTGGTGATATAAAAAAACCTCGGATTTTTATATCCGGACGTGACAAAATGTGCGTCCGGTGCACCTACTGGGGCATTGCCCGGGGCAAGCCGCACAAACAGCAGGTCAGACATACTGGCCGGGCTGCCTTCGGGGGCATCGATCACGATAGGGGTTGTTGTGAGCCAGACGGAAAGCGAACTGATACGGGAATCCTCCGGTGGCGCGGCTCCGCGCTATAGCCGGCGGTTGTCCGACAAGATTTTAATCGCGTTTCACCATGCCTGCGATCAGGCGGATTTCGAGGTGGCGGAACAGCTTCTCCATATCCTGGAGATGATGCTGACCCGCCGTCCGCTGACGCCCGACGGCACGCGGCGGCGCAATATGGAAAGCCTGGTCGCGGCGCATGAGCGGCTTTGGTACCTGCGCCACCCGAATACCGGCGATCAGTAACCGGGGCTCAACAACACGCCAACGGTGCCGCGTCGCGCAGGATCGCATCCGCCTCTGGCGTGAAGCGGCCATCGGCTTCGTGCAGGACCAGCCCCGGCAACAGCCGCAACGCGCCGCGGCCGCGCCTGATTCCGCGGACAATGACCAGCTTCGCCGGCACATCCCGCTTGGGCCAAAGCGGCAGGATCGCCTCCCCCCGGCAATCGGCCGCCGCCATCGCCTGAAGACAGGCTTGCAACTGCACAGCCGGCAGGATCATCGTCAGCGTCCCACGCGTCCGCAACGGCCTAGCAAGCGCCGACGCCCAGACCCCAAGCAGCGACGCAGGCGCGCGCTTGGCCGCCGCTCGGTTTAAATCCGGCGACGGAGTCCCGGTCGCCGCGTGATACGGCGGGTTGGCGAAGGCGTGATCGAACGCGCCTTCCGGTTCCACCAAGGCGATATCGCCGGTCAGGATCGTCATACCGGACAATGAAGCGGCGTTGTGCCGCGCGAGATCGGCCTGATCCGGGTCCAGCTCGATTCCGACGCCTTCGACCCCATGCACCCGGGTCAACAGACACAACAGCCCGGCACCGGCGCCGGTGCCGCCCTCCAACACCCGCTCGCCGGCGCGCGCGGGGATGGACGCGGCAAGCAGAACCGGCTCGATCCCGCTGCGAAACCCTCGGGCCGGCTGATCGTAGCGCACCCGCCCGTTCAGCAGGTGGCCACGGGTGATCTCGGTCACGGCTCCCCGGCGTCGCGCAAGACACGCTTGGCGCGATTTTCGTCCTCGGTCGCGACGCAAAGCCGGCGCGGAATCGCGCCAATGCTGCCGTCCATCACGCTGGCATGATCGTCCAGCAGGATCGTCTCGATCCCCGCATCCGCCAGCAGCGCCCGCAGAAACGACAGACGCACGGCGTTGTTGGATGTCGCGATCGTTCGCACCGGGGCTAGAAAACCACCACGCTGCGGATCGATTCCCCGCGGCGCATCAGCTCGAACCCCTCATTGATCTGCTCGAACGGCAGGACGTGAGTGATCAGGCTGTCGATGTCGATTTTCTTGTCCATGTACCAGTCGACGATGCGCGGCACGTCGGTGCGGCCTCGGGCACCGCCAAAGGCCGTACCCATCCAGGTGCGCCCGGTCACCAACTGGAACGGACGGGTGGAGATCTCCTGCCCCGAACCCGCGACACCGATGATGATGGACTTGCCCCAACCGCGATGCGCGCATTCCAGCGCCTGCCGCATGATCTGGGTGTTGCCGATACACTCGAAGCTGTAATCGGCACCGCCCTTTGTCAGATCGACGAGATAGGGCACCAGATCGCCCTGGACTTCCTTCGGATTGACGAAATGCGTCATCCCGAATTTTTCGGCCATGTCCTTGCGGCGCGGATTGATATCGACGCCGACGATCATCTCGGCGCCCACCATCCGCAGGCCCTGGATCACGTTCAGGCCGATCCCGCCCAGACCGAACACCACGCAGCGCGATCCCGCCTCCACCTTCGCGGTGTTCATCACCGCACCCAGGCCGGTCGTCACGCCGCACCCGATGTAGCAAACCTTGTCGAACGGCGCGTCCTCCCGGATTTTCGCCAAAGCGATCTCCGGCAGGACCGTGAAATTCGAGAACGTCGAGGTCCCCATGTAGTGGTAAACCGTGTCCTTACCGGCGGAGAACCGGCTCGTGCCGTCCGGCATCACGCCCCGGCCCTGCGTTGCTCGGATCGCCACGCAGAGATTGGTCTTACGGCTGAGGCAGTATTCGCACTGCCGGCATTCGGGCGTGTAGAGCGGGATCACATGATCGCCCTTCTTGAGCGACGTCACGTTCTTGCCAACGTCGACCACCACGCCCGCGCCCTCGTGACCAAGAACCGAGGGGAATAAACCCTCCGGATCCCCGCCGGAGAGGGTGAATTCGTCGGTGTGGCAGATTCCGGTGGCCTTGACCTCCACGAGGACCTCGCCCTCCCTCGGGCCATCGAGATCGATGGTTTCCAGGCTCAGGGGTTTGCCGGCTTCACGGGCTACGGCGGCTCGGGTTTTCATGGCGACTCTCCGGTATCTGCGTCGGGCAGACTGTGCGGGGAGCGGCGCTTGGGATCAAGCTTCGGATCGGGGACAAAAAAATGGCGACGCCCCGAGGGGCATCGCCAAGTTTAGGGAGGAAACGTCCAAGAAAGCAGCGCGCCTAAGCAGCGCCGCTGAGAAGAAAGATGTCATGGGGCGGTCATTTCCGCAAGGAGAATTTGTGCACCGCACCAAAAATATTTTGGCACCGCGAAGCCCCCCGGGAGCAAAAAAAATGGCGACGCCCCGAAGGGCATCGCCAAGTTTAGGGAGGAAACGTCCAAGAAAGCAGCGCGCCTAAGCAGCGCCGCTAAGAGACCTTGTAAGCCACCGATCATAGGCATGCAAGCAAGATTGTGCGTTGCACAATTTATTTTTCTGCAACTTTCCCTTGTGCTCTCAGCACGCATTTTTGCATCGCGGATGGCAGCGCCAATTGCCCAAGATCGGCGATAGCGTGTTGAAATCCATCATTTACCAAGACCGGCACGGTCGCCGCGAAGAGATCGATAAAAAGCTCGAAATGGGTGAAACCGTGCTGAACCTGACCGGCCCGCCGCCAATCGGCCGCCATCGGCGCATGGGTCAGCGCCTCGGCCTCGCTCCAAGTCTCCGCGCGCCAGGGCGTGCCTGGCAGCTCGGTCATGCCGCCAAGCAGGCCGCGTTCCGGCCGGCGGCGCAGCAGCACGTTTCCGGCCTCGTCGGTCAACCAGAAGTGAACGCCATAGCGGACCGGCCGGCTCTTTCGTGGCGCCTTGATCGGCAATTGGTCTGCGATGCCGAGCCGCCTGGCCTCACAAACATCGGTCCAAGGACAAATGCCGCAGGCTGGCGACGTGGGCGTGCACAATCCCGCACCCAAATCGAACAGCGCCTGGGCGAAATCGCTGGGGCGGTCCCGGGCGACCGGATCGGAACCAAGCGCCGCGGCGCCCGCGCGCATAGGCGCTTTGGCGGCGGGCAAGGGGGTTTCGATCGCGAACAGCCGGGATGTGACCCGCTCCACATTGCCATCCACCGGGACGGTCGGCAGCCCGAAGGCGATCGCCCCGATGGCCGAGGCGGTATACGCCCCGATGCCCGGAAGAGCCTGCAAACCGGCCAAATCCCTCGGAAATCCCCCCATCGCCGCGACCGCTTTCGC
>Ga0075019_10001994_pt1 | contig 11633 bp, 10 predicted proteins | sample ColStrG_CSR_2013_FD_71473 | JGI IMG/M metagenome (GOLD analysis project Ga0075019, IMG submission 71473) | Freshwater sediment microbial communities in response to fracking from Pennsylvania, USA - Cold Stream Run_MetaG_CSR_2013 | ecosystem: Environmental > Aquatic > Freshwater > Creek >...
TCGTTGCCGAAACCGGATTGGTATTGCAAGTCCGGCATGAGTACATGGTAGCGCCGCCTCGCTTCACCCTACGCACACCGGCATCACCCAAGCCGACTCGTCCGTGATGGCTTCCCCCGCTCGCATACAGATGCCGGCCGGTGTCCCGGAGAGGAGGAAGCACGAAGTCAGCAGGTGTAGCCGCCGCATCCCGTCCTCGGTCATCACCTCCTCTGACGGCAACTCGACGTAGTTCTGATACACCATCAATTGGCCCATGTGAGTGGTGCACGCAGCTTGTTGCACAACGCGGCCGTCCGCGGCCACAATCCTGACGGTATCGCCCTGCCCTCCATAGGCCGGTTTCGCCACATAAGAGCGATCCGGCGGCGGATCCAAATACGAAGGCAACATGAATCGCTCAATCAGCCGCCGGTCCGGTTCCTCAAAGTACGTCCCCGATGCAAACAGATTCCAGATCACCACCTGCAACGTCTTGGCTTCGAGCAGAAACGAGAATGGCGGATTGATCAGCGCGAGGCGACGCCGCGCCACAAAATCCAGTACCAGCCCGCCCATCTCCGCGGGCACGGCCGCTCGATTCCGCTGGAACACTTCGTTGCCGATGCCGTGCAACGGGAAACCACGCAACAGAACGTCGATCCGGCGGCCACTCGGGTCATACAGGCCATCTGCGTCCAGGCGCAGCCGTTCCATGGGAGCGTACGGAACTTCAAATTCCCGGAGCAGCCCTTGGACATAACAAGCCATGTCCCGGTCACGCCTGCTCTTGCCCCGTGAGGTGACCACGGCGTGGCCCGTTTCTTTTCCGACGTACCGGAACCCGGCTCTGATCGCGTTCGCCAGAGTGGCGGCCAACAACTGCTCGCCTCCCTGGTTCGGATCCTCTGCCCCGGCGTCCCGGCACACTTCGGCGTTTATCGAAAATGCTTCCACCAGCATCCCCGGGGCGTCGGTATTAAATTCCAGCAATTTGTAGCCGGCCTCGGTGCGCACCATGTCGATGCGGCCGATCGCACAATCGCCGGCACCCGGCAGCGTACATCGAGCAGCGGGCAATACGTGATCCGGAACCCCAATCTCCAGCAGCGCCTGGTCCGGAAGGCGACGCAAGATCTCCGCCGCCTGCTGGTAGATTCGCGCGATTCCAGCGGCCGCCTCCAGAATCCGGTCCGCCTCCGCCCGCGCGATTGCGTGCGGCGCCAGAATATCGAACGCATCGTAAAGCGTGCCCGGCCAGCGGGAGCCGTTCCGTTCAAAGAACCGTTCGCGCGCCCGGCGGTACGCGTCTTTCGAGACCGGCAAGCTCAACCGTGGACCGAAACGTCGCGCCCGTAATAGCGGTACGGGTGGTCTTTGCTTCCGTCGCCCAGTTTCTTGATCCCCTTCTCGTAGAGTTCGAGGCGCTTGAGCGCGTTGTCCAGGAGCGCGCCGCTGAATGCGGGAAACTGCTTCTGGATTTCCTCCCTCGTCTTCGCGTCCTTGTCGGCTACGTCGTCCAGCCACTCCATAATCTGCTCGGCAGCCTTCTTGACCTGGGGATCGGTCTTCCATGCTTCCTCCGGTTGCGGCGCAGCCTGTCCAAATGCCGGCGAAAGGAATACCGGCGATGGCACCGCCCCCGTCATCAGCAGGGAGGTGGTTACCGTCGCCATGAGCTTCTTGGTGCGATTCATCTGGATTACCTCTTTCATGGTCCGAATGGCCCCGCGGCGTCGGCTTCCGTTGTGCAGCCCTTCACCACGTTGGCCTTGTAGTAGTCCCGCAGCTCATCCGCAAATGCACGATCCAGTTTCCCTCCCTTAAAGTCCCAGTACCAGAGCAGCCGCGGATTGCTGCATATCGCCTCGTTGAAATAGGCCAGGTCGTCATGTGCCAACTGCAGGCGGCGCTGGTCACCACCCTGTAACGCCTGCTGCCACAAGTAGAAGGCCTCTTCGTAGGTGGTGAACATGTAGTGCGCCAGCGCCCGTTCTTGCAGCACCATCTTGGCACGATCCTGCGCCGTGGTGGTCCCCAACGAAGTCTTGATCCTCCCCACCGTTGAGTCATAGGCCTCGTTGGTCACTGTAAATAGATGCGCCATGGAAGGGTACTGGAGTTGGAGTTGCGCCAGATCGTGATACAGCCCATACTCGGTTTTGATCACATCGAGCCGTGCGACATCCTTGCGGACCAGTTCTGAAATGTAGACCGAAAACAAGGAAAGACACAACGACACGATCGGCAGCAAAGACGAAATCTGAGGCCTCCACTTCCCGCTACGTTCCCCTACCATGCCAGGGATTATCCCACAATTCTCGCGGTGCGGCCCTGATAAGGTGTATCCTCACTACTCAGCATGGGACACAATTACCGGCAGGTTCGGGACGTCTTAAGGGCTGTACGAACCGATCCAACCCATCGCGTTCGTGCCGATCTTGACCAGTGCCCGGCCACCGTTGCCACGGTCCTGCGCCGCTTGGATATACTGGGCCGCCGCCCGTCGGACATCCTTGTTTTGGGTGACGACGACCTGCTCGGCCTCGCCCTGGCTTCGACCGGGGCGCGCCGCCGAATCGTGGTTCTCGATGCCGATCCGCTGCTGCTTGCCCGCATCCGCCGATACGCGCCATGCGGCGCGATGGAGTTCGAAGTGTGCGATCTGCGCCAGGGCCTGCCTCGCGCGCTCCACCAACGTTTCGACGAAGTATTCACGGACCCGCCCTACACCCTGGCCGGGCAACTCTTCTTCGTTCATTCAGCCCTGACGGCACTGCGCTCCGGTGTTGGAGCCAGCCTGTATGTTTGCGCTTCCCGCGCATACATGACCGCGCGAAACCTGGCTCTCGTGCGGCGATTTCTCCAGCGTGCGGGGTTCGAACTGGAGCGTGCCGATCCCGGATTCAGTCGATACAAAGCCCCACCCGATGTGCGCCGCGACCTCAAGGCCGCCGGCAGGCAATCTACGGCATGGCTGGAGTCCGACCTGTTCCACTACGCTCGCCACCGCGTTGCGCCCGTACCAACAATTCCCAGGCGGCTCAAAGACGCCATTTATGAATACCAGACCTAAGCCTGCGCCTGCCTATACTCACCTGATTCTGGAATGCCGCGGCTGCCCTACGGACCTGATCGATCGCCTTCCGAGCATCCGCAAAGCCTTGCGCTCGGCCGCCAAAGTCTGCGGCTTGCATGTGATCCAGGAAGGCATGCACCGTTTTCGGCCGCACGGCGTGACTGGGTACGTGCTGTTGAGTGAATCCCACATCTCCATCCACACCTGGCCGGAGCATGGCTTTGCCGTAGTCGACTTGTTGAGTTGCGTCCGCGTGGAGCGGGAGGCGCTGAAGACCACGTTTCGTCAATTGCTCAAGCCGCGACGAGTGGTTGTTCGCACCACCAAGCGCGGTGCGGCCGGCGCGCCAGGGAGGTGAATCTCCTGCCGCCGGATTGCGCCTGGCTGCGATACCATGAGCGTCATGCGGAAACCATGTTTGCCAGTCCTTGCCGGGTTGCTGCTGGTTTGCCCAGCGTTCGCGCAGCCGCCGGCCGCGATTCCGCAGCCCGGCTTAAAGCTGAGCGTCGATCAACTCAGGGCTCAGATTCATGTCACTGCCGGCCGGCGTCTGCGCCCACAATCCTGGCCCAACGGCGCCCGCGTCGCGGTGGCGCTGAGTTTCGACGTGGACAACATGTCGGCGTCGCTGGCGCGCGGCGATCTCGCTCCCGGAGTTCTCTCGCGCGGCGAATATGGCGCCGTCGATGGGCTGCCGCGGATTCTGCGGCTGCTCGACAAGCACCAGATTCCCGCCTCGTTCTTCATCCCGGCGGTGAGCGATATCTTGCATCCCCAGATGATACGCGACATCGTGGCCAGCGGGCGGCATGAAGTGGGCGTGCATGGCTGGATCCACGAACTATTGCCCTCGGTCGACAATGAGGCCGAGGAGCAGCGACTGCTGGATCAGGCGATCGCCCACCTCACCAAAGCCATGGGCAAGCGGCCCGTGGGGTACCGCGCGCCCTCCTGGGCGTTTAGTCCGTACACGATGGGGCAGGTGGCCCGGGCGGGCTTTCTCTATGACAGCAGCCTGATGGCCAGCGACGATGCCTACGAGGTGGTGTTGGATGGCAAGCCCACGGGCGTGGTCGAACTGCCCATCGAATGGATCCTGGATGATTACCCGGTGCTCAACCTGCCCGGCGGCCTGCTGGCCTCGCCCGAGCTGGTGAACCAGACCTTCCAATCCGAATTCGATATGGCTTACGACGAAGGCGGCTTGTTCATCCTGACCATGCACCCCCACGTGACCGGCCACCGCTCCCGCGTCGCCGGGCTGGAGAAGCTGATCGTGCACATGAAGTCGCGGCCCGGTGTCTGGTTCGCCACGCACGAGCAAGTAGCGCGATACGTCAAGGAAAAGGGCGGGCGATAGCTATCCGATCTTAAGATCTCCGCTTACACCCGGCCGGCGTGCGCCGGGTTCGCACAACAGCCCCACGCCCGCCAGCGCGGCGGCAGTGTAAAACGCCGCCTGATAGTTGTGATACCGGCCATACAGCAACTCCAGCCGTATCCCACGGTGGGTTCCGCAGCAGCAACCCCCGCAACCGCCATCACGACGACGATTGTAATCTAAAACGTCGCCGGTAGCTCGTAAGCGGGAATCAGATTCAAATGCGCCAGCCGCCCGGAGATCGCCGAGCCGGCGCCGTACCCGCCGATCGCCAGCCCCACCGGGCTGGGAAACGGGTTGGGGTAATACCAGACCGATTCCGGTGATGGCGAAGTGGTTGAAGTGGTTTCAGGATAAGCGTGGCCTGGCTATGTGTGCTTCGGGGTCATCGCACACCGGTTTGGGGAACGATTCGCAACTCGAGGTGGCGATCCCGCCGCAGACCAGCAAGCTCGTAGGAGAGACGAAGCGGCTGCTAGCCTAGTGAGGGCTCGCGGCGCCACTGGCGGCGCGTGACGTCGAAGACGCAGACGCGATGGTTGTCGTCGTAGGTTTCCGATTCGCCCACTTCTGCGGCGATTTTGCCGGCCCAAACACGGATTTCGTGTGGGCTGACGAGGACCGCGCGATTCCGTGAGATCCAGCCCGGTGGCTCGCCGGTAGTTTCGATGTGGTGGATCTGGAGCGTGTTGGTATCGAGACGGTAGACCGGTGTTTCGCCGAAGCGGCGCGAGCCCTGATAACCGAGCCCGCCGATAATGTAGATTGAGTCACCGATCGGCGTGGCGGTATCGAAGTCGGTGGGCGGGAAGGCATCTTCGGGGTAGCAGAAGATCTCGATGCGGCCATCGGGGTGGTGCACGAAAACGTCGTTGTAGATGCAGAAATCGGAGTCGTAATAATCTTCGTGCTCGCCGCCGATCTGAATCGCGCGGCCATCGGGCAGCAGCGTGAGGGATTGGCCAAAACGCTGGGCGCACCAGACGGGACAGTCGTCGCGAGTTCCGCCGGCGAGCCGCGCGCCTGCGTATGCGTCGATGCCGGAGCGAATCATGGCCTGCCAGAATGGTTGGTCCATTAGTTCGGGATTGTGTCGCCCCAACAGGCGGTCGGCGCAATACGGTATTCCTCGGGCGCGGCGTCGAAAAGCGATTCGTCCGGCTGCGGCTCGAGGCCGAGAATCGCACGGCGGCCTTCAAAGGAGAGGTGGGCGGGATCGGCGCCCGAGTCGAGCAGGCGCAGAGCAATTTCGCGGGTCTGGACGCTGTCGAGCGGGGTGCCGCACAGGGTTCGGCGGTTGACGTCGGCGCCGGCCGCGATCAGCACGTCGACTGCCTCGTCGTTGCCGGCCTGCACAGCGGTCATGAGCGGGGTGATGCAGCAGTCCGCGGTGGATTCGACGCTGATGCCGAGTTCGATGAGCCATTTCAGCATAGGGGTTTGAAAGCTCTCGGTGGCGAGATCGAGCGGCGAGGCGCCACCCTGTCCGGTGACAGTACAATCGGCGCCGCAGTCGACCAGGTAGCGGGCCTTTTCGAGGTCACCTGCCTTGACGGCTACGAGCCAGGGAGTGCGTTGCCACCAGTCGACCAGCTCGATGTACTCGCCGTCTTCGACGACGGCCTTCACCTCTGCGAGGGTGCCGAGCGCAACAGCGCGGTGGAGCGGCGTCCAGGCAAGCTGAGTCTCGTCGGCGCCGGCATCGAGCAGCAGTTGGACGGCATCGAAGCGGCCGAGGCGGGACAGCACGCGAAGGGCGGACTCCTGGTAGCTGCTGACGCCGTTCAACGCCACGCCGCGAGCAATGAGTATTCTCAGGACGTCGAGCAGCCGCGGATCGCGATTGGAATTGTGGCTGAATACGGCGTCGAGGAGCGCATCGTAACCGTGACTGCGTGTATAGCGGAGGTCCGCGCCGCGATCGAGCAGCATGGCCAGTTTCAGCGGATCGCCGCCTCGCAGACAGACGGCCGCAATGTTGTAGTGCGTGCCGTCAAAGCTGGTGGTTTCGGCGACGGCGCCTCCGCAATCGAGGAGGAGTTGCACCAATTCCACGGACGCGGCCGGACTCTCCAGCGCGTACATGAGCGGTGTGTAGCCGGCATGATCGGCGGCGTTGAGTTCCGCGCCGTCGCGCAGAAGCTCGCGCACGCGTGCGATATTCCCACGCTTGACCTCGCGGTGCAATCCGAAGGGCAATGCCATATATTACGATACACGGCGAACAACCGGCATGAGCCCCCGCCCCCCGCCCCGCTCAGCTAACCTGCAGTCCCTTCGGGACCAGCGGCAATGCCCGCAGCCGTTGCCCCGTAGCATCGAAAATAGCATTCCCTACCGCGGGCGCGATGCCCACAATCGGTGTCTCTCCCGCTCCCGCCGGCGTCAGATCCTTGCGGTCCAGCAGCACGCTTTCGATCGCCGGCATGTCGGCAAATCGCGGCAGCCGGTACTTGGCCAGACGGTTGGTGACAATCTTATTGCCGGCGAAGTCGATCTGCTCGAACAGCGCCCCGCCCAACCCCATCGCCACCGCGCCTTCCACCTGGTTGCGCAGGTGCTCCGGATTCACGATCTTGCCGCACTCAAACGCCACCACCGCGCGCAACACTTTCACCGCCCCGCTGGCCGTGTCCACGCCGACCTCGGCGCAGGTCGCCACATATCCGCCCTTCTCGAACCCCGCGGCGATGCCGAAACCGCAACCCGCTGTCTTCTTCCGCTCCTTCCAACCGAACTTCGCTGCCGCCGCCTCGATGACCGCGCACAACCGCTCGTCCTTCGCGTTCTTCAGGCGGAACTCCAGTGGGTCCAGGTTCACCGAGTGCGCCAACTCGTCCATGTACGATTCGCGCACAAAATGGTTGGCCGTGGCCGCCAGCCCCCGGTAGGAACCCTGCCGCAGCGGCGACTTGGTTTGGTGGTATTGCTCCTTCTTCGTCCCCACCTCGTAGGGCGTCTGCAACCCCGAAGGCCCGGAATTGTAATTGTGCATTTCCCATTGCACCAGCGTGCCATCCGGGTTCACCTTGCCGCCAACGTCAATCACGCCGCCCGGCCGGAAGTAGGCCCACGTCAATTCCTCTTCGCGCGTCCAGTTGCGCTTCACCGGTTTGCCGATGGCCTTGGCGATCCGGGCCGCTTCGTAGGCGGCATCGCCCATGTGCTTGCCGCCATAGCCCGACCCCGTGTCCGGCACGATGACACGTACCCGGTCCTCGGGAATCTGGAAACTCGTGGCCAGTTCGCTGCGCACGCCGAACGGCCGCTGCGATCCGGTCCACACCGTCAGCTTGCCGTCTTGCCATTCCGCCACGGCGGCCCGCGGCTCCAGCGGCACGTGCGCGATGTAGGCAATGCGGTACGTAGTGAGTTGCTGATTCGGGGAGCCACCATCGCGCGCCGTCTTGCGGAAATAGGCGTCCACGTCCTTGGCCGAAGCCTCCGCCGTCAGCGGCTTCCATTCGGCCTTGAGCGCCGTTACGGCGGCCGCCGCCGTTTGCGGGTCGCCCGCCGCCACGCCCACGAAATCGCCTTCGCGCACCACTTTCACGCCCGGCAAGGCCTCAGCCGCGTGGGAATCGAGCGACACCAGCGTGGCACCGAACTGCGGCGGGTAAAGCACTTTGGCCCACATCATGCCCGGCAACTTCATGTCGTAGGCATACTTGTGCGCGCCGGTCACGAAATCGTGGCCATCCACCTTGGCGACAGGCGTTCCCGCCACTTTCCATTCGGTTGGCGGCGTCAGCGGCAGAGTGCCCGGAATCGTCCTGGCCAACTTCTCCCCGTTAGTTAGGTATCCGAAGCCCGCGGTGTGTTTGCCGGAGGTGACTACGCCGCCGGCGATCGAAACCGCCGCCCGGTCCACGTTCCACTTCTGCGCCGCCAGGTCGATCAGCATCTCGCGCGCCGCGGCCGCGGCCTTGCGCATCTGCGGCCACATGCGCGGCGTGGTCATGCTGCCCACCGTGCCCATATCGTACGGTGTCAGCGCCGTGTCGCCCATCACCATCTTGACCTGAGCCACGGGCGCGTGCAGTTCTTCGGCTACGGCCTGAGTCAGGGACGTGCGGGCATTCTGTCCCACTTCCACCTTGCCGGTGAAGACCGAGACCATTCCATCCTCGCCGATGTGCAGCCAGGCGCCGATGGATTCCGGCGTCGCTTCCCTGGTTCCACGCCGGGCACCGCCGCCCGATTCCTGCGCGTCGGAATCGTCCGCGATCAGCGCGACCACGATGCCGCCGCCCAGCACTCGAAAGAAATCGCCAAAGAGATCTCGCCGGCTGATCATGCCCTGCCTCCTTTCTTTGCGGCCGCGTGAATCGCGCTGACAATTCTCGGATAGGTGCCGCAACGGCAGATATGGCCGTTCATGCCGGTGACGATCTCGGCGTCGCTCGGGTTGGGCGTCCGCCGCAGCAGCGACACGGCGCCCAGAATCATGCCCGGCGTACAGTAACCGCACTGCAAGGCATCGGCTTCCAGAAAGGCCTCCTGCACCGGATGCAGTTTGCCGTTCTGCGCCAGTCCCTCAATGGTGACGATGCGCTTGCCCGCCAACGACCCTACTTTGGTCAGGCAGGACTTGGTGGCCAGCCCATCCACGAGGACGGTGCAGGCGGCGCATTGGCCTTCGCCGCAGCCGTATTTGGCGCCGGTGAGATCGAGGTCATCCCGAAGAACGCTCAGCAGCGTCCGGTCTGTGTCGGCATCCACCCGACGGCGGGACCCGTTGATATCCAGTTCGGTGATCCTGACCATACCGCTATTATCCAACGTTCGTGACACAGGTTGAAAACCCGCGGCGGATTGCCTAGCAATCCGCCGCAGGTTCACAACGTTCACAACCTGCCCCACATGCCGCGGGCCTCTCTAAGCACGTCCGCGCAGGCGAGGACGCGTACGCCACTCTTACAGCGCTTACAATGGAACCAATGGTCTCAAAACTACTCATCGTCGCGTGCTGCGCTACGCTTGCGTTCGGGGCCCAGGGCCTACAGAAGATCTTTCCCTACGCCTTTGTCCAGGAAGACTTGCCCAACGGGTTGCGCCTGGTCACGGTGCCAACCGATTACCCCAATATTGTGGCGACGTTCATTGTGGTGCAGACCGGGTCGCGCAATGAGGTGGAGCCCGGCCACACGGGGTTCGCGCATCTTTTCGAACATCTGATGTTCAAGGGAACGGAGAAGTTTCCGCCAGCCAGGTACAACGAAACCCTCAACCGGATCGGCGCTGCGTCCAACGCCTCCACCTCCGACGATTTCACGGTCTACCACACCACTTTTTCCAAGGAGGACCTGGAAACCGTTCTCATGATGGAGGCTGACCGGTTCCAGAACCTCAAGTACAGCGAGCCCGAGTTCAAGACCGAGACGCTGGCGGTGCTCGGCGAGTACAACAAGAACAGTTCCAACACGTTCGTCAAATTGAACGAGGTGCTAAGCGACACCGCCTTTGACCGCCACACCTACAAGCACGACGCCATGGGCTTCCTCAGAGATATTCAGGACATGCCCAACCAGTACGATTACAGCCAGAAGTTTTTCGACCGCTACTACCGGCCCGAATACACCACGATCGTAGTGGTGGGCGACGTGAAGGCGAAGGCCGTGCACGAAATCGCCGGCCGGTACTGGGGCGCGTGGAAGCGCGGCAGTTACCGGCCCGATATCCCCGCGGAACCACCGCAGGAGGCGCCGCGTACCGGCCACGTGGATTGGCCGCAGCAGACCTTGACCATTTTGACGATCGGCTTCAAAGGCCCGGCCTACACCGATTCGGCGAAGGATACCGCCGCGCTCGACGTTCTGGCCCGGCTGGCCTTTTCGTCTAACTCCGACCTTTACCAGAAACTGGTGATCCAGGAGCAGCGGGCTGATAGTCTCAGCGCCTCCGCGCCCAGGAATGTGGACCCGGCTCTATTCACCATTTCGGCCCGAGTGAAGAAAGCGGCGGATCTGGCTTACATTCAAGAGCAGTTGCTGGCAACGGTCAAGACGTTCCAGGAGAAGCCCGTGGATGCCGCGCGGCTGGACGGAGTCCGCAAACGGCTGCGCTACGAGGTTGCCCTGCGGATGGATAATAGCGAGACCATCGCGCAAATCGTGTCTGCGTTCGTGGCCCTGCGCCGTACCCCCGACTCGATGAACAAACTGTACGAACAGTACGCCAGCCTCACTCCAGAAGACGTGCAGCAGGCCGCGGCGCGCTACTTGGTGGAGAAGAGCCGCACCATCGTTACGTTGGCCGGTCCGGGAGGTGGAAAGTGAGATCGCTGGTTCCTCTACTTCTACTGGCAGCGTGCGCGACCGCGCAGATTCGAACAGTACCCTTGCCCAGTAAGTCGGCGCTGGTGACGTTCCGCATCGTGTTTACCACGGGTTCGGCATCGGACCCGGCCGACAAACCCGGCTTGGCCTATCTCACCGCAATGATGCTGGCCAATGGCGGCACCGCGGACCTGACTTACAAGCAGTTGGTGGACGCGTTTTACCCCATAGCTAGCGGTGTGGCGGCCCAGGTGGATCACGAGATGTGCACGTTTTCCGGCGCCACTCACGTGGACAACCTGACCGATTACTACAAGCTGCTGCGGGGCATGCTGCTTACACCGGGATGGCGCGACGACGATTTCAAGCGCGTCAAAGACGATGCCATTAACGCGCTGAAAGTGGGGCTCCGCGGCAACAACGACGAGGAGTTGGCCAAAGAAGTGTTGTACGCGAATATCTACGAAGGCACTCCCTATGGCCATTACCCGGGCGGGTCGGTCAGCGCGCTGGAAAAACTTACGCTGGATGACGTGAAGGAGTTTTACCGGTCCCAGTACACACAAAACCACCTGATTCTGGGGATCGCGGGCGGCTATGCGCAGACCTTCCTCGAGAACATGAAAAAGGATTTTCACAGGCTTCCGGAGAACGCCGGTTTCCAGCCGCGCATTACGGCGCCGCGCCAGATCGATTCCACGCGGGTGGCGATCGTGGAGAAGGACACTCGGTCGGTGGCTTACTCCATCGGCTTTCCCATCGCGGTGAGGCGCGGACATCCCGACTATCCCGCCCTGCTGCTGGTTTCCTCCTACCTGGGGCAGCACCGCATGTCGAGCGGTGTGCTTTACGACCAAATGCGCGAGAAGCGCGGCCTGAACTACGGCGATTACGCCTACATCGAGTACTTCCCGCG
>Ga0075019_10001995_pt1 | contig 11632 bp, 13 predicted proteins | sample ColStrG_CSR_2013_FD_71473 | JGI IMG/M metagenome (GOLD analysis project Ga0075019, IMG submission 71473) | Freshwater sediment microbial communities in response to fracking from Pennsylvania, USA - Cold Stream Run_MetaG_CSR_2013 | ecosystem: Environmental > Aquatic > Freshwater > Creek >...
ATGAACATGCTGCCCTCGTTCCGCGCGCCGCTGGCGCAAGAAGGGCTGGCAGAGCTGATTGAAATTCGCGCGCTGTGTCAGGCCGCCGGTTATCTGGCTGACCGCGTCAAGGTCGATATGTCTGTCGTGCGGGGCCTCGAATATTATACCGGGCCGGTGTTTGAAGCCGAACTCACTTTTGAGGTCAAGGGCGAGGACGGCAAGCCGATCCGCTTCGGTTCGGTGGGCGGTGGTGGGCGCTACGATGGTCTGGTCGGGCGGTTCCGCTCTGAGCCGGTGCCGGCAACGGGCTTTTCGATTGGCGTGTCGCGGCTGCTTTCGGCGCTCAAAGCCGTCAAAAGCCCGATCGTGACCAGCGCGAACCGGCGCGGGCCGGTGGTTGTGCTCATCATGGACAAGGACCGCGTGACGGATTATCAGCGCCTTGTGGGAAATCTTCGCAAAGCGGGCGTCGCCGCCGAACTTTATCTGGGCTCGGCTGGCATGAACGCGCAGTTGAAATATGCCGACAAGCGCAGCTCGGTGGTGGCGGTGATTCAGGGCTCGAACGAGCGGGACAAGGGCGTGGTCATCATCAAGGATTTGATCGCCGGTGCCGAACTTTCCAGCGCCGCCAAGACGATGGAGCGCGAAGCCTATCTGGCCTTGAAGGAAAAGGCGCAGTTTGCAGTGCCGGAAGCCGAACTGGTGGCTGGTGTGCAAAAGGTGCTGGCTCGGTATTAAGGAACGCAAAACCTTTTAAAAAGCCTTCACCCTTCGAGAACCTCAGGGTGAGGGCTTTTTTTGCGAGAACCTCATGCCAATTTTAACAGGTTCGAGAGACCCCTCATGCTGAGGTTCTCGAAGCATGAGGGTTAGAGTTTTGACCGGATTGCTTCGCCTCGCAATGACGATAAAATTTAGCTCTTTTTGCAATTGGCTATCGAAGCCGTGCGCTCATCGCCTTGCAGCTTTTCTTCATCGGCTTTAATCACGCAGCGGGCGTTTTTGGCGACGCGGGCGGGAGAGAGCTTGTTCTCAAAGCGGCATAAATCCGCATAGACCGCCTGTTCACGCGTGCTCATGTCAAAATCATGCTGACGGGCGAGACAGGCCTCCACCTTGGCCGGGTCAGCCGCCGGGCCGCTGTTCTGGGTGGATTGACAGCCCGCCAAAAGGGCGGCAGCGGCGCAAAGCAAGGTAAGTTTCAGCATTTTCTCTCCGGGGCGGGAATCACCCCGCCAAACTAGAGTTAACCCTTGCGCTGATCAAGCCAAGGCTTGTTGGTGTTTGGACTTGACATGCAACCATTTAGTTGCACATTAGGGCTATGAGCATGGATCTGGTTTTTAAGGCCCTGGCCGATCCCACCCGCCGCCTTCTTCTGGACCGGCTGCGGGAAAAGGCTGGCCAGAGTTTGGGCGAACTTTGCCAAGACTCCATGATGACGCGGCAGGCCGTGACCAAGCATCTCGGCCTGCTGGAAGCTGCCAATCTGGTGGTGAGCGAGAAGCACGGGCGAGAAAAGCGGCATTTTCTCAATCCGGTTCCTATCAACGAGATCGCCGAGCGCTGGATTGGCAAATATGAACTGCGCCATGTTTCCGCCCTGGCCGATCTGAAACGCAATTTAGAGGGAGAAAAATCATGAGCAGCACATTTTTCTACGTGACTTATATCCGCTCCACCCCGGAAAAAGTGTGGGAAGCGCTGACAACGCCGGAATTCACCAAACAATACTGGTTTGGCATGGTGCAGGATTGCGACTGGAGCGTCGGCTCCAAGTGGCAATTGCGCGGCGAAAATGGCATCATGGACTCCGGCCATATAGTCGAAATTGACAAGCCGAAACGCATGGTCATTTCATGGCATCATCAAAAGATGCCGGAATTCCACGCCGATGGCCCCACTCTTTGCACGATTGAACTTGAGGCCAAAGACGATCAGGTGAAGATCAGCATCCGGCACGAATGTGAAAAGCCCGACGCCAAGGTCATCGGCGCGGTGTCCGGCGGCTGGCCGATGGTGATGTCCAGCCTGAAAAGCCTGCTGGAAACCGGCACGGCCCTGCACCGCTAAGACTTAATCGAGCGCGCGCGGTGACAGGCTTTTGTCGAGCGCGCGCTTGATGTCCTCGCGCAAAGGTTCGGCGCTTTTGAAAATTTCGCGCGCCGAGAAAAAATTTAGCGCGCTGAAATGATCGGTTTGCGGACGGAACAGCAAATCCGGCGCGAAATTCTTGAGTTTTTCGCGGGTGATTGCGGTTTGCATGATTTGCGCCGCGCCAAACATTGCCTCGAACGGTTCCGGAGCCTTGGTGCGCTGGAGTTGCGGGCCGCCTGTGACATCGACAGCAATGACGCAGGAGGCTTGCACAAGATCGAAGGGCAGCGGGTTGACCGCACCACCATCGATCAGCACCTGCGCTTCATGGGCCACCGGCCTGATCAGACCCGGAATCGCCATCGAACCGGCCACAGCAGGGATCAACGGGCCGGATTTAAAAATCGCTGCCTCATGGGTGAGAAAATCCGTCGCCACGGCGGTGAAGGGAATTTGCAGCGCTTCAAAATTCTCCGGCATGGCTTTGGGCCAAAACTGGCGTAAAAATTCTTCGCCGTCCAGCAGCACCGGATTGGCCAGACCGCGGGTGAACAAATCAGTGATGCGGCCAACGCGGGCTTTCAAAAGCCGCGCCATCACGTCCGGTTTGTCGCGGACAATCTGCAAAATATGCTGGCGGATATCCTTGCCCGAAAATCCGGCGCAATAGACCGCGCCTAGAATCGCCCCCATCGATGAGCCGGCCACCATGCAAGGGCGCAGGCCGAGTTCGTCCAGAACTTCCAGCACGATCACATGGGCAAGGCCGCGCGCGCCGCCAGCCCCTAAAGCCAGCGCGATCTGGCCATTGTTGCGTTGCGCGAGGCTTTTGTGCGGCATAAAAATCCTATTTCAGCGCCCGCCAGGCGATATCTCTTTCAGCGCCCGCCAGGCAATATCTTGGCGGTAAAAGCCTTGCGGCCAATCGATGTGGGCCAGTGCAGCATAGGCGCGGTCGCGCGCTTCGGCAACATCCGTAGCGGTGGCTGTGACATTAAGGACGCGGCCGCCAGAGGCCAACAGGCGCTCGCCGGATTTGGCCGTTCCGGCGTGGAAAATCGTCACGCCGGGCTGCAAGGCCGCGACCGCGAGGCCGCGAATTTCGGTGTTTTTGACATAGGGGCCGGGATAGCCATTGGCGGCATAAACCACCGTGAGCGCCGTGTCGGGTTTTAACGCCACCGGCCCCTTTGGCAGGTGTCCTTCCGCGCTGGCCAACAGCAACGCCAGCAGATCATCCTCTAAACGCAGGAGCATCACCTGCGTTTCCGGATCACCAAAGCGCACATTATATTCAATGAGTTGCGGGCCGGTTTTGGTCAGCATCAGACCGGCAAAAAGCACACCTTTGAACGGAGTGCCGCGCGCCGCCATACCGCGCATGGTGGGCGCAACAATCTCGCGCATGACGCGCGCTTCCATCTCTGCCGTCATGCAGGGGGCGGGCGAATAAGCGCCCATGCCGCCGGTGTTGGGGCCAAGATCGCCGTCGAATGCGCGCTTGTGATCCTGCGCCGAAGCAAAGGCCAACGCGCGCGTGCCATCGCACAGCGCGAAAAACGAGACTTCCTCGCCCTCTAAAAACGCCTCGATGACCACTTCCGCGCCTGCCTGACCGAGGCCGAACACCATATCTAGGGCGGCTTCAGCTTCCGGCATGTCCATCGCCACGACAACGCCCTTGCCTGCCGCCAGACCGTCGGCCTTAATGACGATAGGCGCGCCCTGTGCCCGCAAATAGGCCAGAGCCGCGGCTTTATCCGAAAAGCGCGCATAAGCGGCAGTGGGAATGTTGAATTGCGCGCAAAGGTCCTTGGTGAAGCCCTTGGAGCCCTCCAGTTGCGCGGCAGCTTTCGACGGGCCAAAGGCTTTGATCCCCGCCTTGGCCAGATCATCGACCAGCCCGGCGACCAGCGGCCCTTCCGGCCCGACCACGACGAAGGTGATGTTGTTTTCAGCACAAAAAGCGAGAACGGCGGCGTGGTCAGTGATGTCAAGCGCGACATTGGTGCCAAGATCAGCGGTGCCGGGATTGCCCGGCGCAACAAACAGCCGGGTCAACAGCAGACTCTTTGACAGGCTTAAGGCCAGCGCATGTTCACGGCCACCAGAGCCAAGCAGAAGGACGTTCATGATTTTACCGCCAGTTTGTTTGGGCCTGAATAAAGCCTTGTGCGGCAAGTGGCAATTTTAAAACATGGGCAATTTTAAAACATGGGCAAATTCAAATCTTGAATTTTTCAGCTTTAGCGGTTCAATGGGAGGGTGAATGACATTGCCCTGACCAATACGCCCGAATTTACCGTCACTGAACTCTCCGGCGCCTTAAAGCGCAAGATCGAGGATGAGTTCGGCCATGTGCGGGTGCGCGGTGAAATTTCCGGCTATCGAGGGCCGCATTCTTCCGGTCATGCCTATTTTTCGCTGAAAGACCAAAGCGCTAAGATTGATGCGGTGGTGTGGAAGGGTGTGTTCGGGCGCATGCGGGTGCGGCCCGAAGAGGGTATGGAAGTGGTCGCCACCGGCAAGCTGACCACCTTCCCCGGCTCCTCAAAATATCAGATTGTTATCGAATCAATGGAGCTGGCGGGAGCTGGCGCGCTGATGGCGCTTCTTGAAGCGCGGCGTAAAAAGCTCGCCGCCGAAGGGCTCTTTGCCGAAGAACGCAAGCAATTATTGCCCTATCTGCCGCGCGTCATTGGTGTGGTGACGTCCCCCACCGGCGCGGTGATCCGCGATATTCTGCACCGGATTTCCGACCGTATGCCCTGCCATGTGCTGATCTGGCCGGTGCGGGTGCAGGGCGAGACCTGCGCCGCCGAAGTAAGTGCGGCGATCGCGGGGTTCAACGCTCTGGCTCCTGATGGCAGAATCCCGCGCCCGGATGTGCTGATTGTGGCGCGTGGTGGCGGCTCGCTGGAAGACCTCTCCGGTTTTAGCGAGGAGAACGTGGTGCGGGCGGCTGCGGCCAGCCTCATTCCGCTGATCAGCGCGGTGGGCCACGAAACCGACTGGACGCTGATTGATCACGCCGCCGATGTGCGCGCGCCCACGCCCACCGCTGCTGCCGAAATGGCTGTGCCGGTTCGCAGCGAATTACTGAGCACGATCAATGATCTGGGCGGGCGGCTCTATGGTTCGCTGATGCGGGCGCAGGAGCGGCGTGCCCGCGATTTCCGCAACCTTGTGCGCGCGCTGCCCGCTGCCGATATGGTGTTGGCGGGCCCGCGCCAGAGGCTTGATTTGCTCAGCGTCAAGCTGGACGGCGGCTTGCCGAAAAGGCTGAACGCCCATCGCTTACGGCTGGCGGGCCTTGGCAACAAGCTGGCGAGCCAGTCGCCGCATTCAAGACTGGCGCGGTCGCAAGGTATGTTGCAAGCGCTTGCCGAGCGGTTGCGCGCCGCGCCTGTCCGTCTTGCGGAGCGCCGCCAACAAAGGCTGGAGGCCACAGCCAAAGCGTTGAAAGCGGCATTGGGAAAGCGCGTGGCGATTGCGGGCGAACGGCAAAAGGCCGCGCGCGAACGGCTGGACCGGGTGAGTTTGCGGTTGCATCCGGCGATTTTGGCACAGATCAACCGCCGTCGCGACGCGCTGGGGCAGTTAGATAAAATGCGCCAATCGCTGGGTTATAAACAGGTTTTGGCGCGCGGCTTTGCGCTGGTGCGCGATGAAGCGGGGCGGCCCTTGCGCGCGGCGGAAGTGGCGCGGCTGCAATCGCGGCTCAATATTGAATTTGCCGACGGTGTTGTGGGTGCGGTGGCGGTTGATGCCCCCGCCCCCTTCTCTGGGCCGTTGCGGGCGAAAAAGCCCGACACTGGCGGCGGACAAGGCTCACTTTTTTAGTTATTTGGCCTCAGTGAGCAGCGCCTGCAAGTCAAGACGGCCGGTGAACATGGCGATTTTGCCGTTCTCGTCGCGTGGCCAGTCACTTTCGGCGCGGTCCCGATACAGCTCGACCCCGTTCTGGTCAGGGTCACGCAGATAAATCGCTTCGGAAACGCCATGATCGCTGGCTCCGTCAACGTGAATTCCAGCCGCCGTCACCCGCCGCAGAGCATCCGCCAGAGCGGCGCGGGTGGGATAAAGGATTGCAGTGTGGAACAGGCCGGTGCTGCCCGCAGGCGGCGGTGAACCGCCCTTTGATTGCCAGGTGTTGAGGCCGATGTGATGATGATAGCCGCCCGCCGAAATAAAGGCGGCTTCGGTGCCATAGCGCTGGATGAGTTCAAAACCGAGCACGCCGCAATAAAAATCCAGCGCGCGCTGAAGGTCGGCCACTTTGAGATGAACATGGCCGATTCGAGTGCCGGCCGCGATCGGTTTTGACGGAGATTCCTTGGACGGCACTTCGTGGGCTTCCAAGCTTTTGGATTGTGTGGACATGATGTTCTCCTGTGGTGAGCCAGATGTAGGGACGATCCGAAATATTACACGGCAGAAAATCCGCGCTTTGCGCTCAGGCAAACTCACATGAATCTGTCCGAATTAACTTGGAATTTGCCCGGCATTTCGGCTAGTTTGCCGACAAGGAGCAAATTGATGAACCGTTTTGAAGCGCCGTCTGGCACTGAAGCTGTGGTTGAATATCTCGACGGCGATTTTCGCGTTTTGCGCCCGGGTGCCTTCGTGCGCTGTTCAGTGACAGGCACTCCGATTCCGCTCGACGAGTTGCGCTATTGGGATGTCGATACGCAGGAGCCGTTTTCCTCACCCGAAGCGCGGCTTAAAGCGCTCGGAATCGACATCGAATTGCCGCCAAAAAAGGCCTAGCGGTTCAAAAAAACGACCGGCGGTCATTATTTTGAGCCTGAAATCTGCGAAACAACAAGTTTAAGCAGGCTCGCTTCACCGTCAATTTGCAAGGTCACGGGAAGCGCCACAACATTGGCGCGCATATCGGATGGCAACCGCATCGCGTCCTTTTCGGTCGTGACGGGGATAATGCCGCGCGATTTGGCTATTTCCGCCAGTGCGGTCAGGTCGCTTTTGCTGAAGCGATGATGGTCCGGAAAGGATTGCACCGCGACAATATGGGCGCCGGTGCTCCTGACCGTTGCATAGAATTTTTCCGGTCGCCCGATTCCGGCAAAAGCGAAGACATTCTGGCCGGAAATGGCGGCCGAAAGCGCCGCATCCGGCACCAGCCGTGCCGTGAAGCCCGGAATACCGTGTGCCGCTGATTGGGACAGCACTGCCGCCTGAGCCGAGCCGCCGCCTATGCTCACCAGCGCCTGCACCTTGGGCCATTGAGCGCTTATTGGCGCGCGCAGTGGCCCCGCCGGAAAGCACAGGCCGTTGCCGAGACCGGTTTCTCCATCCACCACGGCCAAAGAGAAGCTCTTGAAAAGGCTAGGGTTTTGCAAGCCGTCATCAAGAATGATGACGCTGGCCCCGGCCTTGATCGCCGCCTTTGCACCCGCCAGCCGGTCGGCACAGATGAAGGCGGGGGCGATGCGCGCCAGCAGCAAAGGCTCGTCTCCGACCAGATCGGCCGTGTGCCGTTCGCGGTTCACCGCGACGGGAACCATACCAGACAATTTGCCGCCATAGCCCCGCGAGACAAACATCGGTTTGTGACCGGCTTTGATCAACGCTTGAGCCAACCAGACTGCGGTCGGGGTCTTTCCGGCACCGCCAAGCGTGAAATTGCCGATGCAAATCACCGGAACTGGTAATTTCACGCCGGGTTTACTCAACCGCCAGGCTGAAACCGCCCCATAAAGCGCTCCCAAGGGCGAAAGCGCGCGGGCCAGCGGGGTTATGTGCGGCTGAGTCCAGAATTTTGGCGCGCGCATGGCTAATCTCTTTGATTTCATTTGAGCAAATTCTAGCGACGGCTTTGTAACCGCAACTGGACAATGTAGGGCTCTATGGCCTGCATGGCATTTTGCGTTGCACCTGCGCGTTGTTCAACCGCATCAAAAGCGGCGCGGGCCATGGTGCGGAATTTGCCAGCGTCCGACAGCAGGGCGGCGAGCGCGGCCGCCAGTGCATCGGCGTCTGCCACTTCAAGCGCACCGCGCGCCTCGCCAAGGATTTGATAAACCTCGGTAAAATTATGCACATGCGGGCCAAAAAGAACAGCGCTGCCCAGCTTGGCCGGCTCGATCGGGTTCTGTCCACCGCGCGGAACCAGCGAACCACCCATGAACACCAATCCGGCAAGGCGGTAAAACAGACCCAGTTCGCCAATGGTGTCCGCGACATAGACCTGCACATCGCGCTTGGGCAAAGCCCCGGTTGACCGCAGGGCTGCGCGCAATTGCGCCGCCTCGGCCAGCTTGGCAATAGCAGCGCCGCGCTGCGGATGGCGCGGCACAATGACTGTGAGCAGATTGACAAAGCGCTGCGCCAGTTTGCGGTGCACGTCGAGCAGAATTTCATCCTCGCCCGGATGGGTGGAAGCGGCAATCCAGATCGGACGGGTGCCGATCAGGCCGGTGAGTTCAGCCAGGGTTTCGGAATTGGCGGGCGGCGCAGGCGAGTCAAATTTGAGATTGCCGGTGACGAGAACGCGCGGCGCGCCAAGCTGCATCAGGCGCGCGGCATCCTCGCTGCTCTGGGCCAGAACCAGCGATATTTTGCCCAAAATACGGCTAATAAATTGCGGGATTTTCTGCCAGCGCAGAAAAGAGCGTTGCGAAAGCCGCGCATTGACCAGCACCAGCGGCAGATTGCGCCGGTCAATATTGGTGACGAAATTCGGCCAGATTTCACTCTCGGCAAAAATCACCAGATCAGGCTGCCAGTAATTCAGGTAGCGCTTGACGAATTTCGGCACGTCAAGCGGCACAAACTGATGGATTGCGCCGGGCGGCAGGCGCTTGGCGGCCAGCGCCGCCGATGTCACCGTGCCGGTGGTGAGCAGCACTGCGAAGCCGGTTTGCTGCAAATGGTCGATCAGCGGCATCAGCGACAGGCTTTCGCCGACGCTGGCCCCATGCAGCCAGACCAGCGGGCCGGGCGGACGCGGAGTGGTGGTCAAGCCCCTGCGCTCGCCAAGGCGGCTGACAATCTCCTTGCCGCTGCGAGCGCGCCACAACAAGTAAGGCGTTGCCACAAGGCCAAACGCCCGCGTGAACAGCTTGTAGGTGGAAATATAGAGCCACCAGAGCATCAATCGGCCCCCGAAAAGGCTTTGTGCGGATGGCCGCACAGCGCGTAGGCGCGCAAGTGAACGCGGTTAAGATCGGCCTCCAGCCCTTGTCGCTGGGCTTCCAACTCCTTAGCGCTGGCGCTGGCGGCGACCCGGATAGGCGCGCCAATCACGATGGCACCACGCCCGAACGGTTTGCCCAGACTTGCCTGATCCCATGTTTTGAAATCAAAACGGTGGCCGCACACCACCGCCACGGGATAGATGGTGCGCCCTGACAATTGCGCCAGCATGATGATGCCGGCACCAGCCTTGCGGGCGATTTTCGGCACATCAGCGGTCATCAGAACGGAGGTGCCCTCCTCCAGCGCACGCAAAACTTCGCGCGAGGCGGCTACCGCGCCCTTGCGGTGCATGGCATCCGCCGCGCCGCCGGAGCCGCGAATGGGGCGAACACCCAGGCGCTCGGCAATGCGGGCATTGATTGCGCCATCGCCCGAGCGCGAAATCAGCGCGGCAAACGGGCGGCTTTTGGGCCGGGCATAATGGATCATGAAATGCTGACCGTGCCAGGTGGTGCCTATGACAGCACCCTCTTCGGCCACACGGCTGAAATAATCGGCAGGCTCGATGGTGAAGCGGGTGGTGCGGTGCACCAGCCATAAATAGACTGTCACCAGAAGCGCGATCGCTTCGCGCACCGGCTTAGATCGTCCCAACCGCTTGAGCATTTTTGCAATCAGCCCTTGGTTACATCGGTCGAGGGGTCAAGAATACGGTGCAGGTGCACAATGAAATAACGCATGTGGGCATTGTCAACCGTGGCCTGCGCCTTGGCTTTCCAGACCGTCTGTGCCGAAGCAAAATCAGGATAAAGCCCGACCAGTTCGACCTTGGAGAGGTCTTTGAACTCGGTGCCGCCGAGTGTTTTAAGTTCGCCGCCGAGAACCAGATGCGGCAATTGTTTGTGAGAGGATGTCATGATAAAGGCCTTCTCAAATTCGGTCCGCAGATGTGACAGACCTTTCGGGTTTAAATGTGACGGCAGGCGGAGTCACCTTGAAGGTTCGCTCTTTTGCAGTGCAATCAAAGCCGCGTTGTGCAATGGTTCTGCCGCCGCGACAAGGGCCTGATGGGTTGTTTTCGGCATATTATAACAAGGTTTTAGGTTTTTCAGGTCGGTGAGGCAGCCGCCTGCCTCATGAATGAGCAGATCGGCGGCAGCGATATCCCAATCATGAGCATTAGGGCTGGCCAGCGCCAGATCAACCGTGCCGTCTGCGACCATCGCCAGACGGTAAGCCAATGAGGGAATTTTCGGCAATTTGGTCAGGCCAAGTTCGGCGAGACGCTCCAGCCAGGGTTGCGGACCGGCCGCGCGCGGTGGATGGGCGGACGGCGGGACATTGATCGTCTCGCCGTTGCGCGAGGCCCCGTAACCGGCGCGGGCCAGAAACATTTCGCCCAGCGCCGGGGCCAGCAGAACGGCCAGAACCGGACGGTGGTGCTCGACCAGCGCTATCGAAATCGTCCAGCACGGATTGCCGCTGGCATAGGCGCGGGTGCCGTCAATCGGATCGACAATAAAGACAAGGGGATTATCGAGGCGGGCCGCATTGTCGGCGCTCTCCTCGGAAAGCCAGCCTGCCTGCGGAATGAGCGCGCCCAGTTCGCGGCGCAAAAACTCATCCACCGCCAGATCAGCCGCTGTAACGGGCGAGGTGCCATTTTTATAGCTGACGGCGGCGCTCGTGGGCTTGCAGAGATGGAACGACTTCAGGGCCAGTTCCCCTGCGGCTCTGGCGAGTTGGCTCATCTGATGCAGCTTCTGCTCGCTCAAAGATCGTGCCTTCTAAAGCTTGCCATAATAGGAGCAATTTGAAGCAATGCTCTTACCCGTTGTTTTCCGAGAGTGGAAAAGTTGTGCCTCAGATGCCCCATTCATCGGAATTTAACCAGTGAAATTAGCGGTTTGGGCAAGAAAACGGTCAATATTCTGTTGGTAACACGCGGGCCGGATTGGCCAAAGCGCGCAAACCAACGTTGAGATGCCCTATTGAAAGCCTTCCCGATCGCCGTCTCCCTCGCCCAGCCCGTCACGCGCCAGATCGTCATGGCGGATCCGGTGCGCCCGCAGCAGGTTTGCGAGGTGCGGATCGGGGTGGCAGGGGTAAGTTTGCGCCGCTCGGTGGATGGCGTGAAGATGAATTTGGGCTGCGCTTTAAGTGGATATCGCGGCGTGGTGGCTTACGAGAGCGAGGCGGGCTATGCGCTGAAACTGGTATGCCGCAATGCCGCCTTTAATGTGATTTTGGGCGCATTTTCATCTCTGGAGCAACTGGACGAAAATTGGGCCGACTGGGGCCGGTTCACCGGCCTGCCCTTGCTGGTTGAAACCGAGCTGGGCAGCCTGCGGCCTTTGTCGCGGTTGAGGGTCGCCGCACGGCGTTACGG
>Ga0075019_10001998_pt1 | contig 11627 bp, 10 predicted proteins | sample ColStrG_CSR_2013_FD_71473 | JGI IMG/M metagenome (GOLD analysis project Ga0075019, IMG submission 71473) | Freshwater sediment microbial communities in response to fracking from Pennsylvania, USA - Cold Stream Run_MetaG_CSR_2013 | ecosystem: Environmental > Aquatic > Freshwater > Creek >...
AGCCCCAGGAGGCTCCGTGACCCCCGACATCCCGCCGAACGCCCCGTCCACGCCCGCCCGCACGGGCCGGCTGACCGAGCTCGGGTTCTACGGGCTGGCCGGCCAGCCCGACACCTCCCGCGACCTGGTCGACGAGGTGCGCCTCGGCGAGCAGCTCGGGCTCGGGTCGGTCTTCCTGTCCGAGCGGTTCGACAAGAAGGAGATCGGCGTCCTGTCCGGCGCGGCCGGAGCCGTCAGCGAAGACCTCACCGTGGTGACCGCGGCGACCAACCACAACACCCGCCACCCGATGATCACCGCCGGCCTGGCCCGGACCATGCAGAGCCTGACCGGGGGTCGGTTCGTGCTCGGGCTCGGGCGGGGCATCCCGCTCATCCAGGACAGCTACGGCATCCCCCGGATCACCACCGCCGCCCTCGAGGACTTCGCCGGCATCCTGCGCCGGCTGTTCCGGGGCGAGTTCATCGTGGCCCATGACGGCCCGGCCGGGTCGTGGCCCCTGCTCTACCTGGCCGCCATCGACGAGTACCTGCCCCTCGGCCTGGTCGCCTTCGGCCCGCACTCGCTGGCGCTGGGCGGACGGTGCTTCGACGAGGTCATCCTGCACACGTTCTTCACCGAGGAGACCACCCGGCGGTGCGTCGCCACCGTCAAGGAGGCGGCCGAACGGGCCGGCCGGGACCCGGGCGAGGTGGCCGTGTGGTCGTGCCTGGCCACGGTGGGCGACCACATCCCCGAAGCGGCGCGCCTGATGAAGACGGTCGGACGGCTCGCCACCTACCTCCAGGGCTACGGCGACCTGCTGGTGGCCACCAACGGGTGGGACCCGGCCGTCCTGGACCGGTTCCGGGCCGACCCGGTGGTGTCGGGCTTCCTCGGGGGGATCGACAGCCACGCCACCACCGCGCAGCTCGAGCACCTGGCCACGCTCCTGCCCGACGAGTGGCTGGCCGCCGGTGCCACCGGGACCGCCGCACAGTGCGCCGCCGCCGTGCGGGGCCAGCTGGGACTCGGGTGCGACGGGGTCATCCTCCACGGCGCCACCCCGCTCGAGCTCGAGCCGGTGGTGGCCGCCTACCGCGCCGGCTGAGCCCGGCGCACCTCGGGCCGGCACCCGGCGAGTGGCTCAGGCGCCTTCGTAGTCGAAGCCGAGGTCGGGCGCGGTCAGCAGGGCGGTGAAGGCCAGGCCTTCGGCGGCGGCCATGGCCCCGCACGTCCCCCCGCGATCGACGACCGCCACCAGCAGCACCGGTTCGGCGCCGGCTTCGCGCACCGCGTGGGCCGCCTCGAGCAGCGACGTGCCGCGGGTGACCGTGTCCTCGGTGATGACCACCTTGTCGCCCGGGTCCAGCGCCCCGGCGATCCGACCGCCGGCACCGTGGTCCTTGGCCTCTTTGCGGACGCTGAAGGCCCTCAGGTGGCGGCCCCTGGCCGCGGCCACCCCGGCGGTCACGAAGGCGACCGGGTCGGCGCCCATGGTCAGGCCGCCGATGGCGGTGGCGTCGTCGGGCACGACCGACAGGATCCCCTCGGCCACCAGCACCATCGCCTCGGGCCGGCACACCGTCTGCTTCGAGTCGATGAACCAGGAGCTGGTCCGGCCGGACTTGAGGGTGAACTCGCCGCGCTTGACCGAGTGGGCCAGGAGGTGGTCCCGCAGGGCCTCGAAGGGCGTGCCGGGCAGCGGGGTGCTCATGCGTCGCCCCACAGGCTGGGTCCGACCAGGTCGACCCCGTGCTCGCCCGCCTCCACCCGGCCCACCACGCATGGGACCAGGCCGGCGTCGGACAGGGCGGCCAGCGCGTCGTGCACCGTGTCGGCGCCCACCGCCAGGACCATGCCGAGTCCGAGGTTGAACACCCGTGCCATCTCCTCGTCGTCCACCCGTCCGAGGCGTCGGATCTCGGCGAAGATCGCAGGCACGTCCCACGTCCCCCGATCGACCACCGCACGGGTTCCCTCGGGCAGCGACCGGGGGATGTTGCCCTCGAACCCGCCGCCGGTGATGTGGGCGACGGCGTGGACGTCGGCGGCGGCCACCGCGGCACGGACCGCCGGGGTGTAGATGACCGACGGACGCAGGAGCTCGTCGCCGAGGGTCACGTCGGCCCCCTCCCACGCCGGGCCGTCGAGGGACAGCCCCGCCCGGTCCAGCAGCACGTGGCGGGCCAGGGTGTAGCCGTTGCTCCGCAGCCCGGGCGAGGGCAGGCCGATCAGTACGTCGCCCGGCCGGACCCGGGACGACCCGAGGACCCGCTCCTGGTCGACCACGCCCACCGCGAATCCGACCAGGTCGAACTCGCCTGGCTGCATGATGCCGGCGTGCTCGGCCATCTCGCCGCCCAGCAGTGCGGCGCCCACCTGCCGGCAGCCCTCGGCCACCCCGGACACCAGGTCGGCCATGTCGGCGGGCTCGACGGCCCCGGCCGAGATGTAGTCGAGGAAGAACAGCGGCTCGGCGCCCTGGCACACCAGGTCGTCCACGCACATCGCCACCAGGTCGACGCCGATGGTGTCGAGCCGTCCGACGTCCTGGGCCACCACCAGCTTGGTGCCCACCCCGTCGGTGGCGGCCACCAGGACCGGCCGGTCGTAGCGGGCGGTGTCGAGCCGGAAGAGGCCGCCGAAGTCACCCAGGCCGCCCAGGACCTCGTCGCGGCGGGTGGAGGCGACCATCGGCTTGATCAGGTCGACCGCCCGCTCGCCGGCGTCGATGTCCACCCCCGACGCGGCATAGGTGGCCGGGGTCCCGTCGGGCGGTCGGGGGGTGCTCGCCACGCCGACGGTCAGGCCGGGGTGGAGCCGGCGGTGGCGGTCACCGTGGGGCGTTCGCTGATCGCCACCGGCACCCGCTGGACCGGGACCGGGTAGTTGCCGGTCAGGCAGGCGTCGCAGAACCCGGCACCGGGGGCGTCGATCGCCTCGACCAGGTGCTCGATGCTGAGGTATTCGAGCGAGTCCACGTCGAGGTAGTCGACGATCTCGTCGAGGGTCTTCACCGCGGCCAGCAGCTCGGTGCGGTCGGGGGTGTCGATGCCGTAGTAGCAGGGCCACTGGAACGGAGGCGAGGAGATGCGCAGGTGCACCTCGGCCGCCCCCGACTCGCGCAGCATGCGCACCATGGCCCGGGTGGTGGTCCCCCGCACGATGGAGTCGTCCACCACCACCAGGCGCTTGCCGGCGATGTTCTCCCGCAGCGGGTTCAGCTTGCGGCGCACCCCGTTGGCCCGCTCGGCCTGGGTCGGGGCGATGAACGTGCGGCCGATGTACCGGTTCTTGACCAGGCCCTGGCCGTAGGGGATGCCGGAGCCCAGGGCGTACCCCTCCGCGGCGGGCACGCCCGAGTCCGGCACGCCCATGACCAGATCGGCCTCCACCGGGCGCTGCCGGGCCAGCAGCTGGCCCATCCGGCGGCGGGCGCCGTGGACCTCGTTGCCGTAGAGCCGGGTGTCGGGCCGGGCGAAGTAGACGAACTCGAAGATGCAGAGCTTCGGGTCCAGCCGCTCGTCGGGGAAGGGCCGCGCCGAGCGGACCTCTTTGCCGTCGATGACCACCATCTCCCCCGGCTCGAGCTCGCGGATGAACGTCGCCCCGATGACGTCGAGCGCGGGGGACTCCGACGCCAGGACCCAGCCCTGTTCGAACTCGTCGGTCGCCTCGAGCCGGCCCAGGCACAGCGGACGGAAGCCGTTCGGGTCGCGCACGCCGATGATGCGGTCGCCGTCCATCAGGACGAAGGAGAACGCGCCCTCGACACTGGGCAGCACCTCCATCAGGGCGCGCTCGAGGTCGTCGGCGTGCTCGGCCCGGGGCCGCTCGGGCAGGTCGGGCGGGAACGCCTGGGCCAGGAGCTCGGCCACCAGGTCGCTGTCCGAGGACACCAGGCCCGGGAGCATGTTGGCCTGCCCGGCCAGGGAGTCGGTGTTGGTCAGGTTGCCGTTGTGGGCGAGCCCGAACCCGGCACGACCCACACCCCGGAACACCGGCTGGGCGTTGATCCAGTCGCTGGAGCCCGCCGTCGAGTACCGGGTGTGACCGATGGCCAGGTGGCCACGGAGTCCCGAGAGCTTGCGCTCGTCGAACACGGTGGTGACGAGGCCCATGTCCTTCATCACGGTGATCAGGTCGCCGTCGCTGACGGCCATGCCGGCCGACTCCTGGCCACGGTGCTGCAGTGCGTAGAGGCCGTCGAAGGTCAGGTGGGCGACAGCACGTCCCGGGGCGTAGACCCCGAAGACGCCGCAGGCTTCCTTGGCATCCATCATCGGTTGGTCACCGCACACACCGGGGGTCGTCGGACGGGACGGCCGGGGGCGGGACGGACGCACACCTGGCCACGTGTCCACTCTAGTGCGACCCGCTCCCGGTCCGCCCATCAGCGCACGCCCGGTCGCCCCCGTCGTGCCGTCCCGGACCCGAACGGCACGGCCGCGACGCCGCGACGCCGCGACGCCGCGAGTAGGTTGACGCCCCGGAACGAGCGAGGGAGACGGCGCGGGATGCGAGTGACCGTGGGCGGGACGGGGACGGCGGGACGCGCAGCCGGACGGCGCCGGACCGGGGTGGTGGCGGCCATGGTGGCGCTGACCATGCCGGGCGCCCTCGGGGCCGTCGCAACCGCGCCGGCCGGAGCTGCGGCGCCCCTGCCGCACTCCGCCACCGGCGGACCGGGTGCCGCCGGCTGGGCCGGTCCGGTGGCAGCCCGGGCGCGCGCGCTCCCCCCGGCCGGCGAAGTGATGCGGGGTGCGTCCGGCGGTGCGGACCGCCGTCCGTCCCGGTCCGCTGCCACCCCGGCGGTGACGGTGAACACCCCGGTCTGCACCTACGACGGGCTCCCGACCGGCGAGGTCGTGGGAGGAGTCACCCCCGGCTCGACCGTCGTCATCGCCTGCACCGGGTGGGGGCCCGGCGCCACCGTCCAGGTCGCCGAGTTCAGCCCGCTGTTCCTCGACCCCAGCTCGTCGAACGCCAACGCCGAGGTGGACACGGCGGACCAGCGGAACGTCACCGCCGACGCCGCGGGCACCCTGCACGCCTCGTTCACCGTCCCCGCCCGGTTCAGCGCCTCCGACCCTGCCGCCGTCTGCCCGCCCAGCGCCGCGCAGATCAGTGCCGGCGACCTGCGGTGCGGCATCATCCTGGCCGACTTCGCCAGCCCGCCCACCATCCTGGGGGTGGGGCTGGTCGCCCTCGACTACGCCGTCCCGGCCCCCACCGGTGCCGCCGCGGTCGGCATCGCCCCCACCCCGGACGGCAAGGGGTACTGGCTGGGGTGGAGCAACGGCGCCGTCACCCCCCACGGCGACGCCACCTGGTTCGGTGACGCGTCGGGCCTCACGCTGTCCGCCCCGATCGCCCACATCGTGCCCACCTGGGACGGCAACGGCTACTGGCTGGTGGCCGGCGACGGGGGGACGTTCGCCTACGGCGACGCGCCCTTCTACGGGTCGATGGGCGGAGCCAGGCTCAACCGACCGGTGGTGGACCTCGCCCCCACACTCGACGGTGGTGGCTACTGGCTGGTCGGCTCGGACGGCGGGGTGTTCGCCTTCGGCGACGCCGGATTCTTCGGGTCGATGGGCGGCCACCCGCTCAACCGGCCGGTGGTCGGGCTCGCCACCGACGGCGCCACCGGCGGCTACTGGGAGGTCGCCTCGGACGGGGGGATCTTCGCCTTCGGCGCCCCGTTCCACGGCTCGACCGGCGACATCGCGCTGAACCGGCCCATCAACGGCATGACCGCCACCAACGACTTCGGCGGCTACCTGTTCGTGGCCTCGGACGGCGGGGTGTTCGCCTTCGGCGACGCCGGATTCTTCGGCTCGGCCGGGAGCCAGACCCTGGCCGCACCGATCGTGGGGATGGCGGTGGACCCGGCGACCGACGGCTACTGGCTGGTCGGGGCCGACGGCGGGGTGTTCGGGTACAACGCCCCCTACCTCGGGGCGAGGTAGTCCGCCCGCAGACAGGCCCGTCCGCCGTTCGGCGCACCCGTCCCGACACACACTGCCGGTAGGGTCCCCGCGGTGATCGACCTCCACACCCACTCGGACCGCTCCGACGGGAGCGAGGCGCCGGCCCGGGTCGTCGAACTGGCCGGGGAGGTCGGCTGCAGTGCGGTCGCCCTCACCGACCACGACACCCTCGAAGGACTGCCCGCGGCCCGGGTGCGGGCCGACGAACTCGGCATCCGCCTGGTGGCCGGCTGCGAGGTCTCCTGCCTGCCGGTGGCCGGTGGCGGGGTGCACGTGCTCGTGTACTTCGTCGACGACACGACCAGTCCGCTCGGCCTCGAACTCGCCCGCCTCCGCCAGGACCGACGGGCCCGCAACGACGCCCTGGCCGATCGGCTGCAGCAGCTCGGCATCCCGGTGACGGTGGACATGGCCGCCGCCCACGCCGGCACGGTGGCCGGGATCGGCCGGCCGCACTTCGCCCAGGCCATGCTCGACATCGGGGCGGTGGCCTCACTGGACGATGCGTTCGAGCGCTACCTCGGCAACGGCGGCGCGGCCTACGTCCCCAAAGGACGGCTGACGGTGGCCGACGTGTGCCGGCTGGCCCGCGACTCGGGCGGGGTCGCGGTGCTGGCCCACCCGCTCACCGTCGGCCTGTCGGGGGACGCCCTGGCCGCCACCGTCGCCCGGCTGGCCGCTGCCGGACTCGTCGGACTCGAGGTCGTGTACGGCCGCTACTCGCCCCGCCAGCGCACCGACCTGGGCAACCTGGCCCGGCGGTTCGGCCTGGTGGCCACCGGCGGGTCCGACTTCCACGGCGCGTCCAAACCCGACCTGCACGTGGGCACCGGAACCGGCGACCTGAAGATACCCGACCGGGTGCTCGACCAGCTGGAGACGGCCCGGCCGACCCCCTGAGCCGGCCGGACCGACCCGGCACCCGGGGACGTTCAGTTGGTGACGGGCGCCAGGTCGTCGAGGAGGTCGGGCAGCCGACCCCGCCAGGCGGTGGTGGCCTCGGCCACACCGACGTCGACCAGGTCGCCGATGACGATCCGGTCCCCGCCGGCGGTGCCCAGCACTCGGAACCCGATGCCGGCGTCGGCCGCCCGGGACAGCAGGTCGTGGCTGCGGGTGGTGCACACGACCACGCGTGACGGCGCCTCGGTGAACAGCTCGTGGTGGTCCGCCACCCCGGACACCTGCACGCCGACCCCCGACCGCACCGCCAGCTCGGCCAACGTCACGCCGATCCCCCCACCCGACACGTCGTGGATCCCGTCCACCAGTCCGTCGCCGCCGGACACGCCCTCGGCCACCAGCTCGCCCACGAACCCGACGAGGCGCCCGTGCCCGGCCAGGTCGAGGGGCGGCAGCGTGCCGTTGCGGTGGTGCCGCAGCTCGACGGCCCAGCGCGATCCGGCCAGCGACGGGGGCCGCCGCCCGGCGTAGGTGCCGGCGGCACTGGCGTCGAGCAGCACGAGGGTGCCCCCGTCCACCAGGGTCACCCCCGGCGGGCGGGCGGCCAGGTGCTCGACCAGTCCGAGGCCCCCGATCACCGGCGTGGGGTCGATGTCGCGGCCGTAGCTCTCGTTGTAGAGGCTGACGTTGCCGCCGATCACCGGGATGCCGAGCGCCAGGCACGCCTCGCGCATCCCGTCGATCGCCTCGGACAGCTGCCACATGACCTCGGGGTGCTCGGGATTGCCGAAGTTGAGGCAGTTGACCACCGCCTTCGGCACCGACCCGGCGCACGCCAGGTTGAGCGCCGCCTCAGCCACCGTGGCCGCCGTGCCGGCCCGGGGGTCGAGGGAGCACCACACCGGGTTCGAGTCGGTGGTGAGGGCGAGCCCCCGGTCCGACGGCGGCAGGCCGGGGGCGGCCAGGCGCAGCACGGCGCTGTCCCCGCCCGGGCCCTCGACCGTGTTGAGGAACAGCTGGTGGTCGTACTGGCGGTACACCCACGTCGGGTCGGCCAACAGCGCCAGCAGGTCGTGGCCGCAGTCGGCGGGGGGCGCCAGGGCGCCGGGGTCGTCGGCCAGGCGGGCGTCCTGGTCGGCCGGGCGGGCCAGGGGCCGGTGGTACAGCGGGGCGTCGTCGCTGAGGGCGACCGCCGGAACGTCGCCGAGGACCGGGCCGTCGAAGCCGTCGAGGATCCGGAGCCGGCCCGCAGCCCCGGCCGGCGCCTCGGTGACCCTGCCCACCACCGCGGCCCGGACCTCCCACTTCGCGCACAGCTCCTGGACCCGGGGAAGGTCCGTCGGGGTGACGATGGCCAGCATCCGCTCCTGGCTCTCGGAGGTCATGACCTCGTAGTCGGCCATGCCCGGCTCGCGCCGGGGCACCGCCGAGACGTCGACGTCCATGCCGACGCCGCCGCGGGCCGCCGTCTCGCTGGTCGCGCACACCAGGCCGGCGCCGCCGAGGTCCTGGATGCCGACGACCAGCTTGGCGTCGAGGAGCTCGAGGCAGGCCTCGATCAGGCGCTTCTCCTCGTAGGGGTCGCCCACCTGGACGCTCGGGCGCTTGGCCGCCTCCTCCTCCTCGTTGCCGCCGCCGAAGCCGGCCGACGCGAGGACGCTCACCCCGCCGATGCCGTCGCGGCCGGTCGAGGAACCGAGCAGGACGGCCAGGTTGCCCGGGCCCGACGCCTGGCCGAGCACGAGGCGCTCGGTGGGGAGCACGCCCATGCACAACACGTTGACCAGTGGGTTCTGGGCGTAGCAGGGGTCGAAGGTGAGCTCGCCACCGATGGTGGGCACCCCAACCGAGTTCCCGTAGCCGGAGATCCCGGCCACGACGCCCTCGATGAGCCACTGCTGCTTCGGTTCGGTCGGGTCGCCGAAGAACAGCGGGTCCATGACCGCGATCGGCCGGGCCCCCATGGTGAAGATGTCGCGCAGGATGCCCCCGACCCCGGTGGCCGCCCCCTGGTAGGGCTCGATGGCCGAGGGGTGGTTGTGGGACTCGATCCGGATGGCCACGGCGATGCCGTCGCCGGCGTCGATGACCCCGGCGTTCTCCCCCGGTCCGACCAGCACGTGCGGAGCCTCGGTGGGCAGCCGCTTCAGGTGGACCCGCGACGACTTGTAGGAGCAGTGCTCGCTCCACATGACCGCGAACAGGGCGAGCTCGAGGTGGTTGGGCTCCCGCCCGAGGATGCCGACCACCTCGTCGCGTTCGCCGTCGGTCAGTCCGAGCGCCCGGTGCAGCGGCTCCCCCGTCCCGGTCACCAGGTCGGCCTGCTCGTCTCCGCTCGGGTCCATGGACCGCAGCGTACCCGCCACCTGTCGACCCACAGATGCCCCGGCCGCCGATCGACGGCTTTCGCTCTGATGTCCTGTTCCAGGAGGCGCCTGTCACCTCGGGTGGCCACCCGCCTTTGGGTACAATCATGCCCCCCGGTCCGGGCCGCGGACGCCACTGCCGCGCTGGCGATTCGCGGTGCGCAGTGCGACGAATTCAGCCAATAGGGCTGTCCGCCGCTATGGCCCTGCGGCGCGTCGTGCCATGGAGTTCCGCACCCCGGCCGCAACTGATTTGGTTGTCGGGTATCGCGGTCACCACCGCTGCGCTTGGATATCATTGATCGTGGAGTATCGTAGTCATTTGTCCTAAATACTTCAGTCTGGAGCAGTGACATCATGCCGGCAGCCACCCCCGCCAAATCCCGCAAGAAGACGCCGATGTCGGCCGAGCACAAGGCCGCACTGGCCAAGGGCCGTGAGGAAGGTCGCACCGTACGGCAGTACCTCGAGGCCCTCGAGTCCACCAAGCCGCGCCGGGGCCGCAAGCGCACGCCCGAGTCGATCCGCAAGCGGCTCGCCACCATCGACAACCAGCTGCCCGACGCCGAGCCGCTGAACCGCCTCCACCTCGTCGAGGAGAAGCAGCGCCTCGAGGCCGAGCTCGCCCACACCGGCGACACCGTCGACCTGGCCGCGCTCGAGAAGTCCTTCATCAAGGTCGCCCGCCAGTACGGCGAACGCAAGGGCATCTCGTACTCGGCGTGGCGCACGGTGGGCGTGAGCGCGTCCGTCCTGCAGCAGGCCAAGATCCCCCGCACCCGGGGCTGAGCCGCACCGGGGTGGGCCGGGCACCGGCCCGCCCGGGGCTGCCGCGGCGGGGGCCCGTCGCTCAGGCGGCGGGCGTCGCTGCGCCGGCGACCCGGAGCAGCGCCCCCAGGAGCACCACCCCGTCCTCGGACCCGAGGAGCGGATCGGACGCCCGCTCGGGGTGGGGCATGAGCCCGACGACGTTGCGCCCTGCGTTGCACACGCCGGCGATGTCGTCGACCGACCCGTTCGGGTTGTCGACGTAGCGGAGCACGATCCGCCCCTCGTCGCGCAGCTCCGCCAGGGTGGCGGCGTCGCAGGTGTAGTTGCCCTCGAAGTGGTTGATCGGGATCGACAGCTCGGTCCCGACGGCCACCCCGTCGGTGAGGGCCGTGTCGTCGCGCTCCACCCGCACGGTCACCGTGGCGCACACGAAGCGCAGGCCCCGGTTCTTCTGCAGTGCCCCGGGCAGCAGGCCCGCCTCGGTGAGGACCTGGAAGCCGTTGCAGATGCCGACCACCGGGCCCCCGGCGACGGCGTAGCCGGCCACGGCCTCCATGACCGGTGAGAAGCGGGCGATGGCACCTGGCCGCAGGTAGTCGCCATGGGCGAAGCCGCCGGGCAGGACCAGGGCGTCGTAGTGGCCGAGCGAGGAGGCCCCGTGCCAGACCAGTTCGGCTTCGGCGCCCAACCGGTCGAGGGCGCGGACCGCGTCGTGCTCGCAGTTCGTCCCCGGGAAGAGGACGACGCCGACCCGGGGCGCCATCAGGCGGGCGTGCCGGCCGGGCGGACGGTGACCACCGACTCCTCGATCACCGGATTGGCCAGCAGCCGGTCGGCGACCACCGTGGCCTGGGCCAGCGCGTCGGCGTCGTCGGCCGCGGCCAGGTCGAAGCGGAAGGACTTGCCGGCCCGCACCGCGGTCACCCCGTCGAGGCCGAGGGCGGGCAGCGCCCGCTCGATGGTCGCACCCTGGGGGTCGGCGATGCCGTCGCGCAGGAGCACCTCGACCTGCACCGAGAACTGTCGGGGAGCGGCCATGTCAGGCACCGTACCAGTCGGCCAGCGACCGCCCGCAGACCCGCTCGTAGGCGGCGACGTAGCGGGTCGAGGTGGCCTCGACGATGTCGGCCGGCAGGGCCGGCGGGGGTGCCTGCTTGTCCCACGGCTGGGCCTCCAGCCAGTCGCGCAGGGGCTGCTTGTCGAACGACGGGGGGTTGGTCCCCGGGGCGCAGTCGTCCGCCGGCCAGAACCGGGACGAGTCGGGGGTGAGCACCTCGTCGCACAGCGACAGCTCCCCGTCGATGTAGCCGAGCTCGAACTTGGTGTCGCAGATCACGATGCCCTGCTCCTCGGCCCGGCCCGCGGCACGGGTGTAGGCGGCCAGGCACAGCTCCGCGGCGGCCTCGGCGGCCTCCTGGCCCACGATGTCGGCCGCCTCGGCCATCCCGATGTTGAGGTCGTGGCCCTCGGTGGCCTTGGTCGAGGGGGTGAAGATCGGTTCGGGCAGGGCCTGGGCGTGCACCAGCCCGACCGGCATCGGCATGCCGTGGACGGTCCCCTCGCGCTCGTACTCCTTGTACGCCGAGCCGGCCAGGTAGCCCCGCACGATGCA
>Ga0075019_10001999_pt1 | contig 11611 bp, 12 predicted proteins | sample ColStrG_CSR_2013_FD_71473 | JGI IMG/M metagenome (GOLD analysis project Ga0075019, IMG submission 71473) | Freshwater sediment microbial communities in response to fracking from Pennsylvania, USA - Cold Stream Run_MetaG_CSR_2013 | ecosystem: Environmental > Aquatic > Freshwater > Creek >...
AAAACTAAATCGAGTATGATCTGGCCTAATTGTGTAGCACATATGATTTTCTAAAATGACATTGATTGTTTGAACTTCATGCTGCGCAGTGATAAAAAGATTATTAAAAAGCTTTCAAAGGCATCGAAAGGGGAGTAGATGTTCGCAAATCTGGACGTTCGTACCATTTATCTGGTTCTGGCTGTATTGAGTATCACACAAGCTCTGCTTATGTTTTATGTCCGCCAGGTTCATTACAACTCAACGTATGTCGCAGAATGGGCCCGTGGCAATGGGCTGATCGCATTAGGTTTATGCCTGGTCGTATTAAGCGAAGTTGTCTCTCCTGCAATTCTTTCCATCATTTCCTACATGCTGATCATCTGGGGCAGCATGCATATCGCTTTTGGTGTGGCGCTGGTGTCTGGCAAGCGTCCTCAGTGGAGCCTGTGCCGTTTAATCTGCGTCGTATTCTGTCTGGCCTATGCGCTGGCCTATTCAGTTGATCTGCGCGGCTTTGGCGGGATCGTGATTTTTACCATCGCATCAAGCACTTTCTTCGGCTATTCGATTTATTGCTGTTACTCTGCCCAGCGGGATGAGCTTCGAGGCAGTCTGCTGCTGGTGGCAATTCTGAGCGCTGCCTATATTGTCAGCCTGTGCATACATCTGATCGGCTCTTTCCTGGCCGATACCAATCATGTCAGTCTGAATTCAATGTGGCACAGCGGTGCGCTGATTGTGAATATTGTGCTGGGCTTTGCGCAAACCATCATGCTGATCGTGATTACCAGCCACCGCCTGCAAATGGACCTGCAGCAGCAGGCTACCCATGATCCGCTGACCAACATTTTTAATCGCCGTGCACTCAAAACATTGGCTGAACGCGATATCGCACGGAGTAACCGGCGTGGCACTTTGATCAGCGTCCTGATGATCGACGCCGATCATTTTAAAAAAATTAACGATGCGTTTGGCCACGCCGTGGGTGACGCCGTGCTGGTCGCAATCGCCAAAAAAATTCAGTGCGGGCTGCGTACAGAAGACGTGCTGGCGCGGTTTGGCGGCGAAGAATTTCTCGTGATGTTACCTGACACCAGTCTCAAGCACGCCTGCGAAGTGGCAGATCGGATACGTGTCGCAATCAGCAATATCGCCTTGCCGGTGCTGCCCGACGGCCATCGGTTCACGGTCAGCATCGGTGTGGCCGAGCGGCGCGGCGTGCAGCAGAGTTTTGATGAGCTGGTTGAAATGGCGGATCAGGCACTGTATCAGGCCAAGAAAAATGGTCGCAACAAAGTCATCGGCAGCAAGCCGACACCGGTACCGGTGTATCACACCCAGGACAGCATGGAAGCGGCAGTGGCGTAGCGCTATTTGCAGCAGCGCGGCCAGCTTGACGATCTGGCATCGCTTGGCGACCTGAAGCTCTTCTGCTAGAGTTCGCCCCATGAGTAAATTACCCCAGCAATTATCTTTGGACCGCATCCTGCAATCACAGGGATTTGGCACCAGAAAATGGTGTCGCAGCCTGATCGCCGATGGCGAGGTCAAGGTCAACGGCGCGTTAATAACCGATTACCGGACCAGTTTCTCCACGCTTGATCTGAGTTTTGAACTGTACGACGAAGTCTGGCCGTATCGCGAACATGTTTATATAGCACTGAACAAGCCGGCCAATTTTGAATGTTCCCGAAAGCCAAGCCACCATCCGGGCGTGTTGACCCTGCTTTCCGAGCAATGCGGCTGGCGCGATGTGCAGCCGGTAGGGCGTCTGGATCATGACACCACCGGACTGTTGCTGCTCTCAGATGACGGTGCTTTCATTCACGCCCAGTCTTCCCCGAAACGGCACGTTCCCAAAGTTTACCTGGCGACTACCCAGGACCCAGTTACCGACGAGTTGACAGCTCAATTGCTTTCAGGTGTTCAGCTGCACGATGAGCCAGCGCCATTATTTGCGCTGGTGTGCAAAAAGGTCGCCGAATTTCAATGTGAAATTGTTCTGGAACAAGGCAAATATCATCAGGTTAAACGTATGCTGGCAGCAGCCGGAAATCACTGTTCGGCATTGCAGCGCATTGCGGTGGGCAGCCTGACCCTGGCCGGACTGGGTCTGGGCGAAGGCGAATGGTGTTATCTGGAACCACATCATGTTGCTTTGCTGGCGCCGGTTGCCTGATGCCCTGGGAACTGAAATGATCATGAACGACATAGTCAAGCCACGCTGGACCCGCCGCAAAAACGCGCGCCCGAAAGAATTACTCTCTGCCGCACTGAATGCTTTCGTAGAACGCGGCTTTGCCGCGACCAAACTTGAAGACGTTGCACGGATGGCGGGTGTATCCAAAGGCACTTTGTATCTGTACTACGAAAGCAAGGAAGAATTATTTATGGCCGTGGTGCGCGAAACCATCGTGCCGAATATCGCCCAGGCTGAAAAAATCATGACTGAATTTAAAGGCGATACCAGGGATCTCTTCAAAGAACTCATCGCCAACTGGTACAGACAAATCAGTTCGGTTGATATGGCCGGCATCTGCAAACTGATGTTTGCTGAAGCCAGCAATTTCCCCGAGTTGGCCCAGTTTTATCATGCCGAAGTAATTCAGCGCAGCGAGTCGATGATGACCCAGATGCTGGAACGCGGCATGAAGAGTGGCGAATTCCGGGAACTTGATCTGAACGTGATGCCGAAAATTATCATCGCGCCCATGGTGATGCTGATGTTGTGGAATAAATCATTTTGTCCGTTTGCCCAACAGCCTGTCAGCGAAGAAGACTACATTCGCGCTTACATTGAAAACACCGTCCAGGGTTTGTTGAAAGTGTAATATCCCTGGATTTACCCGCAATGCATTGTAAAATACCGCTTTTGCCCGATGCGAGACCATTAAATGAAAAATGAACAAGCCCGTTTTAATATGATCGAACAGCAGATTCGTCCATGGAATGTACTGGACGTGGGAGTTCTGGAATTGTTGAGTATTGTGAAACGCGAAAAATTTTTACCGGAAAGCCAGCAGACTCTGGCGTTTATGGATACCCAACTGCCCCTGGCTGACGGCTCGCTGATGTTAAGCCCGAAACTCGAAGCCCGTATCGTTCAGGACGTGGCAATTAAAAAACATGAAAATGCCCTGGTAATCGGATCCGGTACCGGATATCTCCCGGCGCTGCTCGCGTTTCATGCCAGGCACGTGCTCTGTGTCGAAAATTCTGCCGAGGTTTTTTCTGTCGCACAAAAAAATCTGCAGCGTGAGGGTGTCACCAACGTCAGCATTGTCCACGGTGACGGCTCAGCGGGCTGGCCTGCCGATGCACCGTATGATGTGATCGTCCTGACCGGATCATTGGAAGTGTTGCCAGAAACATTGAAACAGCAGTTGAAGGTGGGCGGACGGTTGTTTGTCATTCTGGGTGCGGCACCCATCATGACTGCCTGTTTAATTAGCCGCAGCAGCGAGACCGGTTTTGAATCGAAAGCGCTGTTCGACACCAGCGTGGCAGCCATTGCCAATGCCGAACACGTATCGGCCTTTTCTTTCTGAGCCAGGTGCACGGTCTTGAATCCTGAATCAATTACTGCCCCGGAACTGGCACAGTGGCTCGCCGATCACCAGCGCAGCCAACCACTCTTGCTGGATGTCCGGGAGACTGCCGAAGTGCTGCTTGGCCAGATCCCTGCAAGTGTGCATATGCCGATGCAGTCGGTGCCGGCCCGGCTGAACGAACTGGACCCGGACGCCGTCATCGTGTGTATTTGTCATCATGGTGCGCGCAGCATGCAGGTGGCGCGATTTCTCAGCCAGAACGGCTACGACAATGTGATCAATCTCACTGGCGGCATTCATGCCTGGGCAACCCAGGTTGATCCTGCCATGCCGACATACTGATTCGGTCGTATCGAAACAATCAGGCTGCTTTTACTGCAACTCACCCCTGAAAATATGCAATTGGTCGCATTTCAGTAGCGCCACGCTGCCGTATTCAATACAGTGCACCGAAAGTAAAAAACCTTCCTCGCGTTTTTATCACTCATCCTGTCATCGATTGACAGCCTATTTTTGCGGAGTCTCGTATGTATCAAACCGTCAATTCCAAGCCGAAAAAACGTGGCGGCCTGTCAGCCCTGATGTTGTCGCTGCTTGCCTGTGGATTATTTACCGTTCCGGTTGTGCGTGCTGCTGACTTGATGCAAACCTATCAGGAAGCGCTGCAAAATGATCCAACTTACGCCGGTGCCAGGGCAGCCTTGGCCGCCGGCCAGGAAAAGTTGGTACAGGGTCAGGCGGGCCTGCTGCCGATTGTCAATTTCACAGGCAATAAAACGCACTCAAGCGCGGATTACACGGCCAATGGCGCATCGATTAACGGCGTCAGCAGCAGCAACAGCAGCTACACCGTGCAACTGACCCAGCCGTTGATTCACTGGGAAAACTGGCAGCAATATGAGCAGAGCAAATTGCTGGTGTCGGCCAGCGAAGCGCAGTTTGGGCAGGCCAGACTGGATTTGATGATCCGCGTTTCCCAGGCCTATTTTGATGTGTTGTCGGCACAGGATACGCTTGAAGCAGTGCGGGCCAATAAAACGGCAATCACTGAACAGCTGGCATTTGCCAAGCGTAATTTTGAAGTCGGCACCACAACGATTACTGATCAGCACGAAGCACAGGCCCGCTACGATCTGGCCATAGCGCAGGAATTTGCGGCCGAAAATGATCTGGAAATCAAGCGCAGCACACTGCAGCAAATCATCGGCCATGCACCGGACTCGCTGATGCCCTTGCGTAAAGGCGTGCAACTGAGTGCGCCGCAACCGCTGAATATCAACGATTGGGTCAGTGCCGCAGAACACGATAACTACAGCGTGGTCGGCGCACAAATCACTCAGGAAATCGCCAAACGTACGATTTCGCTGAACCGTGCCGGGCACCTGCCGACACTGGATCTGGTCGCGAACGTGAACCGCACCAGCAATTCGGCAATTCCGGTTTTGCAGCAGCCGTCGTTTACAGAAAATTCAAAAAACGTTGGACTGCAGATTAACGTGCCGCTGTTTTCAGGATTTGCCGTGACCAGCAAGGTCAGGGAAGCAATCGCACTCGAAGACAAGGCCGGCAATGATTTTGAAGCTGCCCGTCGTGCCGCCGCGCTGGCCGCCCGTCAGGCTTATCTCGGTGTGAACAGTGGACTGGCACAGGTCAAGGCGTATGAAGCGGCGGAAATTTCCAGCCAGTCGGCGCTGCAGTCGAATATGCTCGGCTATGAAGTTGGCGTGCGCATCAATATCGATGTGTTGAATGCCCAGCAGCAGCTGTATACCACCCAGCAGAATCTGGCCAAGGCGCGCTACGACACCATCATGAACGGATTGCGTCTGAAATCGGCTTCCTCATCGTTGCAGGAAGACGACCTGATACAGGTCAATACCCTGTTACATTAACTCGCGCAGCAGTGCGACGGTGCGTGCTGTCGCGCCGCCGTGCTGATTGGCAAACGCCAGTGCCCGCTGCCCCATGTCAGCAGTCTCGCCGCGGTTGCTGATCATGATTGCCGCTTCCCTGAACATCTGATCCGCATCCGCGACCCGGATCGCTGCGCCTGCCTCGATCGCGTCCGCACTGATCGCATTGAAATTAAAGGTGTGCGGCCCGATTAATACCGGTCTGGCGACCGCGCAGGCCTCGATCAGATTCTGCCCGCCCAGTGGCAACAGACTGCCTCCAATAAATGCGATATCGCAGCTCACATAGTAGCTGGCAAGCTCACCCATGGAATCACCCAGTACCACCTGCACGCTGGCAGGCAATTGCTGTCCGGTCAAACCGGTTCTGCGCGCCATGGACAATCCACGCTGCCGGACGAGCAGTTCAACCTGGTCAAAACGCTGCGGATGACGCGGTACGATAATGAGCAGGATATCGGCCATCCCGGCTTTGACAAATGCGTCGAGGATCAACTCTTCTTCGCCTTCGCGGGTCGAGGCGCACAGCAATACCGAGCGCTCTCCCCAAGCCCTGCGCAGCGTCTGGCCCGCCACTATTTTTTCTTCCGGTACCGTGACATCAAATTTACTGTTGCCGGTAACGACCACGCGTGGCGCGCCCAGTTGCCGGATGCGCCCGGCATCTTCCGCAGTTTGCGCCGCCACAACCGTCAGCGCCGCACTGGCAGGCCGAATCAGTCTGGCAATGCGCAGCGCTTTTTGCAATGATTTCGGCGACAACCGGGCATTCACCAGTGCAACCGGCACGTGATGCTGATCACAGGTGTAGATCAGATTTGGCCAGACTTCGGTTTCCATCAGTATGCACATCCCAGGTCTGAAATGGTTGAGCAGGCGATTGACCAGAACGGGAATGTCATACGGCAGGTAACTCTGGACGAGGGAGTGCGCCAGAATTTCCGGGGCAAACAGCGCAGCGCCGGTTGCGCGCCCGGTTGGCGTCATATGGGTGAGCAGAATTTGATGCTCTGGCCAGGTTTGTATTAACTGACGTATCAGGGGTTCTGCCGCGCGGGTTTCACCGACTGAAACGGCATGAATCCAAATTACCGGTCGCGCAGATTTTGTTGCGGTGTAAAAACCAAAACGCTCGGCGATATGCTGACCGTACCCGGGCTCTTTGCGTGAGCGACTGAATAATCTGACCAGTACCAGTGGCAGAGCCAGAATCCATATCAGGGTATAGACAAGACGCATTGGTGGCCTGGTTGTTTGAATAAAGCGGCATTATCCCCGATAACATGCAAGATGACCAATGTCACGTCACACAGAATTGAGCGGAATTTTCAGATAGGCCACACCGTTGCTTTCGGCGGCCGGCAGCTGGCCGGCACGAATATTGATCTGAATCGACGGCAGTATCAGATTCGGCATCGACAGTGTGGCGTCGCGCGCCGTTCTGAGCCGGATAAAGTCATCTTCCGTGACTGAGTCATTGACATGGATATTGTCGCGACGCTGATCAGCGACCGTGCATTCCCACTGCGGCGCGCGTCCTGAGCTGGGGTAGTCATGGCACATGAACAGGCGTGTGTGGTCGGGAAACGAGAGAATTTTTTTGATGGACCGAAACAGCAGTCGGGCATCTCCGCCAGGAAAATCGCAGCGTGCCGTGCCGACATCCGGCATAAACAGGGTGTCGCCGACAAAGATGACGTCACCGATCTGATAGGCCAGATCCGCCGGTGTATGGCCTGGCACGAACAGCGCTTTGGCTGTCAGAGCGCCGATCTGAAAATATTCATTATCTGCAAACAGGTGATCGAACTGCGAACCGTCAGTAGCAAACCCGGCATCCAGGTTAAAGACGGCTTTGAAGACTTCCTGCACCTGGCAGATGTGTTCGCCGATTGCAATCCTGCCGCCGATTTTTTCCTGAAGGTTGTGGGCTGCCGAGAGGTGATCAGCATGCGCGTGCGTTTCGAGTATCCAGTCTACCGTCAATCGCTGCGCCGCAATGTAGGCCAGCACTGCATCGGTGGACCGGGTACCAGTGCGCGCCGAATTCGGATGGTAATCCAGTACCGGATCGATAATCGCCGCATGGCCTCCCGGTCGATCAAAAACAAGGTAGGTGATGGTCGCGGTGACCTCATCAAAAATGGGGTGTATGTGGGGCTGATGCATACTGTCCGTGTCGTCGTTTGTATCGACGCATTTTATATCGCGGCAACTGCCTTGTTATCCTTGCACGAAAAAAATTCATTGGTGTTAAGCTGGTAGCCCCAATATTTTTAACCGAGGAGTGGCAATGAAGATGTTATCCCTGTTCAAATTCGGATGTCTGGCTGCGTTTGCCATGATTTGTGTCAGTGCATCAGCACAGACTGCTGCACCGGCTCCGGCGGCGGCGACTCCGGCAGCGCAGGGTGCATCCTGCCCGGCGATTTTGCATTACACCTTTAACCGCCTGCAGGATGAGTCCAAACAGGATTTATGTCAGTACGCCGGCAAAGTGGTCCTGGTTGTCAATACTGCCAGTTTTTGTGGATTCACCAAGCAATACGAAGGTCTGGAAGCACTGTATGCCAAGTATGCCGACAAAGGTCTGGTGGTACTGGGCTTCCCGTCAAATGATTTTGGCAAGCAGGAACCTGGTACCTCCAAGGAAATTGCCGACTTTTGCTACAACACCTATGGCGTGAAGTTCCCAATGTTCGCCAAGTCGTCAGTGCAGGGCGATCAGGCCAATCCGCTATACGTGGCATTGATCAAGGCGACCGGCACGACACCGAAGTGGAACTTCTATAAATACCTGATCGATCGCAAGGGAAATATTGTCGACAGCTACATCAGCACTACCACACCAGACAGCCGCACTTTGCTTGGTGATATCGAAAAAGCATTGGCCAACTGAATTGACAGCGAAAGGAACTCGCAAAAGTCGTTGCTATGTCCTACTATTTACTGGTAGCAGCATTCTCCGCAACTGTCAGCCCGGCTGGCGAGTTCCTGAACCTGTCTGTAATTCGACTGTTTTAGTCTGACCAAGGCAAAAAATACCCATTTTTATGGAAAATTCTGATGTATCCAAGCTGTTGCTGTCTCTGGCAAAGTTAATTGAAAAACCAGAGATCAAAGCTTTCCAAATTTCCATTATTCAAACGCTGAGTAATATCATCGTTGCGGATTCAATCAACCTGTACGAAATCCGCACGCTCAAACAGTTGTCCACCGAAAGTCCCCAGGTGTTTCTGGTGCGGGTAGGCTGCGACGATCGTCCGGATGATGTACTGCCAGATCCGGTACTGTTAAATAATGAACCACAGTACATGGCATCCAGGGACAGGCTGGAAATTACCACCAAAGTCATTACCGAGGATGCGGAACCTACCTACCGCACCATTTTTCCGATATCCGGACTGAAAGGCGTCAACGGCTTCCTGACTATCGAGAGCAAACAGCTGACTCAGCAAAATCAGGAACTGGTGTCGATTTTTATTGGTTTTTATCGCAACTATCTGGCGCTGCTGAACGATAATCAGCGCGACCATCTCTCTGGCCTGTTAAACCGGAAGTCGTTCGACGACAAGATGATGCAGATTATTATCTCTCTCGGTGAGGGCAATAAACGCGACGTCGACAAAGTGCAGTACTGTCTGGCCCTGTTCGATATCGACCGCTTCAAAAGTGTCAACGATAATTTTGGCCATCTGGTCGGCGATGAAGTATTACTGCATTTTTCGCAATGCATGACCGAAACCTTCCGCGAATACGATCAGCTGTTCCGGGTTGGTGGCGAAGAATTCGTCGCCGTGCTGCGCAACGTCAATGAAGAACTGGCGATGATGATCATGGAGCGCTTCAGGAAGGTGGTGGAGGTGCATCACTTCCCGCAGGTTGGCCATGTGACGGTCAGCATCGGTGCCACCTTTATCAATCCGTCCGACCTGTCGGTGACCATCATGGACCGGGCCGACAAGGCGCTGTACTATGCCAAAGAAAACGGCCGTAATCAGACCGTGTTTTATGAACAGCTGATTGCTTCCGGCAAGCTGCAGGAAACCACCTTGAACAGTGATGTTGATATGTTTTAGTAAATTGAATTAAGCATTCTTTCCGGTTTGTCAGCGCCACATCAAATCCGCACCCCCAAATGCGTGCAATTACCTTAAAATGCAGGCCATGCAAAATGGTCCAAATCAAACAAATCACCTCGAACCCGACGAAACCGGCAGCTCACTGCAAGCCTACTTTAAGCCTGAAGTCGCCTTTGATGACATCGAACAGGTTTATCAGTTAAAACGCGCCCAACCAGTCTTGCAAGCCTTCACCGCGCTGTTCCATGGCGGATTTGACAGCGTACTGGTGCGTTTGCTGGTGCTGCGTGATCTGGCCGGTGATGCGCACGCGTCCAGTTTCAGTCGTGCCGAAATCAATGCGCGGCTCGCGTATCTGCAATCTGAGAGCCTCGACACCGTGCTATCGCGTCTGCGCTCCCATCAGTTATTAATCTGGGAAGCCGCCACCTCGCTGTACCGGGTCTCGCCGCTGGCGCGCAATGTGCTCTCCGCGCTCGACAGCCTGTTCGTCTCCGACCAGGAAGCCGATTCGGCCGACATGGGATTTCTGATGACGCAGGTGGCCGGTGCCCAGGCCCTCGGTGGCGTCACGGTGGAGCAGCTGCAACATCTGCTCGGCCGCCTGATCGAACTGACCGAAGAATTTCGCGATGCGATTGCTTCCGGTTCCGAATACCGGCTGCGCGCCTCGCAAAGCAAATGGAACAACGCCTGCGACTGGGTGGAAAAAGGCACGAAAATTATTTATTCGATTACCCAGGACGGCAACGCCGATCCGGCCACGCAACGCGCCGCGCAGGCGATAGGCCGGGCGCAAAGCGCGCTGCTGAATATGCAGGGCATGTTTTCCCGCGCATTGAATCAGGTCGAACGGCAGCGCGTGCATCTGGGACAGTCCGGCCTGTCGACGTCCGATATCAAATCATGGCTGATCAGGCATCACGATCTGGCCTCGCTGGCCGATGATGCGATTGATATTCCGGTCACGCCACTGTTTGCCACACCAGGCGAAATGATCGACGTGGCGGAAACCGAAATCTTTGCCGAACGCCAGAGTCAGAATTTTGATCTGCCCGCCGGTCTGGAAACGACTTTCCAGATTCAGGACGAAGCCGCGCTCTACACGCAACTCGATGCCTGGCTGGCGTCCCTGAAAGAATCCGCTCAGGGCGCGACTGCGCAGGGCCTGCCCGCCGGTGTCGATGTGCAGCATGTGCTCTTGCCGAACAGCTTTGCCATTGCTTCGTACCGCGCCTCACTGCTGCCGCTGATCGGTGACAAGGACCAGGCCAGCCTGCAGGGCGCAACCGCAAGTCTGGCCGATCTGCCGATGCAGTTCACGCTCACCGATAACCTGACCGCGATTGACGATGCCATCGTGTCAGCCCTGTCCAATGCCCAATTGATGTACACCTCCAACCTGTCGGATGCCGAGCCAGTATGAACCAGGAATCACAAATTTTAATCGCCCGCCTGATCACCCATCAAACGCTGAAGCGTGAAGACAAACTGGTTAAGCGGGCGCTGACCGATGAACTGTTTCGCGCCGACGTCGATGCGCGACTGCTGAATTGCGGCATGAAGTTTGTCGACAATGTGTATGCCGATCATGTCACGCTGGCGCTGGTGCGCGATGTGGAATCGAAAGTATTCGGCGCACGGGACACCTGGCAAAACAATAATTTCGGCCTGGCGCGTGACGGTGTGGCGTTGCTGGTGGTGTTATGGGCGCTGATCATTTTGCCCAAGCGTGAACGGCAGTCGCTACACCTGTTGAGCGAACAGGATCAGAGCGAAATGTTTGGCAAGGAGAAACCGATGCCGCGCGCAGCCGAAGCGTCGGTGGGTATTTCTTACAAAACGTTGCTGGCCGACTTTGGTGACAAGCTCGGCAAGAAAACCAAAATGGATATGAATCTGGGCAGTCTGAACCGCCTCGGTTTTATCGAACGCCGGGGAGACCTGATCGGTGAAGGTCCGCTGCTCGATCTGATGATGGATACCGATGCGCTCAAAGATCGCATCATCAATGGCGCCCTCGCCGATATTTTTAAAATCAATCCGATAACCGAAGCAGAATAATAAAAATCATGTTCCACAT
>Ga0075019_10002002_pt1 | contig 11602 bp, 12 predicted proteins | sample ColStrG_CSR_2013_FD_71473 | JGI IMG/M metagenome (GOLD analysis project Ga0075019, IMG submission 71473) | Freshwater sediment microbial communities in response to fracking from Pennsylvania, USA - Cold Stream Run_MetaG_CSR_2013 | ecosystem: Environmental > Aquatic > Freshwater > Creek >...
ACTTTCACATTGGTAAAGTCTGCAAACACTTCTTGCGCCATTGTCACTCTTTCATTAAGGTCAAACAGCGTTCCGTGACGACTTTCTGCGACGGCAACAATGACTTCGCCGAATAAACCGGCAGCTCGACGCACTACATCTTCATGCCCTCGGGTAATTGGGTCGAATGTGCCCGGGTAAACGACTCTTATCATGTTTGTGAGTGTTGCAATAATTGATAATACACAGCACCTGCTCTAGCCTGTTTCACGATCTGCCATGCAGAATCAGACTCAAACGGTGCGCCACTTTCTACATATATCATTCCATCTGCTGTCAGTTTGTCTACTAACACTGGCAATAACTTTGGAAGGTAATCACTTTGAAACGGAGGGTCGAGAAAAATTATATCGAACGGTCTGTTTTGCTGTTTTGCGAATTCTAGCCCATCCTCGTTACGTAAGGCTATATTCTGAAACCCCAGCTTTTTTACTGATTCCTGTAAGTTACGATAAATTTCGCGCTTGCGTTCTACCATCATGACTTCAATAGCGCCTCGCGATGCCGCTTCAAACCCCAAAGCACCGCTTCCGGCAAACAAGTCCAAGCATCTTCGTCCATCTAGTGTTTGACCTAGCCAATTGAATAAAGTTTCACGCACTCGGTCCGGAGTCGGTCTTAGTCCCTCTGCATCTGGGAATTCGATTAAACGGCGGCGGTGACTGCCGCCAATGATGCGTACTTTGTTGATGCTTGGCTCCTTGATCTTTATAAATTCCTGCACTTAAGCGGGAAAACAGCTTTAGGAAAATATTGAGTAAGTCAGCTTTTCTCCCTTCCCCTCGGGGTGAGGGTACTCATTTGACGTTTCCTTGGCTTTATTTTTTATCTTCTGCCTTTTCTTCCTGAACCCCGACAATCACGGTTGCCATTGCTTCCGGATGAATTCGCCGTTTAAATGCATCATGAATCTGCGCCGTTGTTACTTTTTCCACTTTGCTCACAAAGTCATCTAGATAGGTGAGAGGCAGTTCATAAAAACCAATGACACTCAAATATTCGACAATTTTTTTGTTGCTGTCGATTCGCAGAGGGAAGCCGCCGATGATATTGTCTTTGGCTGCTTTTAATTCTTTTTCGGTAACTCCCTTGTCTACAAACTCTTGCAAGGTTGCGCGCGCCAATTTCAATGCTTCATCAGATTGTTCTTTTTTTGTTTGCAATCCAATTTGGAAAGCACCGGGTTGCTGCATCGGCATAAAGTAACTATATACGCTGTAGGCCATACCCCGCTTCTCGCGAATCTCGTTCATCAAGCGCGAGACAAAGCCGCCTCCACCTAAAATATAATTACCCACGTAAAGCGGAAAGTAATCCGGGTCATTGCGTGCAATACCCGGTGTGCCAATCAAAATGTGGCTTTGTGTGGCTGGATGCGATATACGCTGCTCACTTGCCTGTATTTGCAAATTGACCGGTGCTATGCGATTGCTCGCCCCATCAAGCGGCAAACTTCCTGTCAGTTGTTGCGCAATGCCCTCGGCTTGACTGCGTGTTACATCGCCCATTAATGCGACAACAGCATTTTTAGCGTTGAAATGAGAATTATAAAAATTCAATAAATCTACTCGTTGTATTTTTTCTACATCTGCAACCTCAAGTGATGCGCCGTATGGATGCGAACCAAATACTGCTTTGCTGAAAGCTTTGCTTGCGATACTTTCCGGCTTGGTTTCCGCTTCTTTCAAGGCTGAAATTGTCCTGGCTTTTTCGCGTGACAGTATTTCTTCGGGAAACAATGGATGTTGAATTATTCTCGCCAGAATATCCAATGCTGTGTCACGTTCTACTGAACTGCTTAGTGTGCGCAGGCTTAATCCTGATCGATCTGTATCTACATGCTGCCCTTTTTGCGCGCCAATATCGGCCAGTTTTCGCCCTATATCATCTTCGCTTAATCCTTCTACACCTGAATCCAGCAAACCGTTGGTCAATTCGGCCACGCCAGGTTTTGCAGCATCGTCAAACGCACTTCCAGCGGCAAAATCGACTGCGATATCTAACATTGGCAAGTCATGGTTTTCTACGAAATATACTTGTGCACCACTGGGTGCTTGCCAATGTTGAATATTGAGTGTTGCAAAGGCACTATTGGCTATTCCAGCAAATACGATAGTCAGCAATAATTTAATGAACATGGAATGCTCCTGCGGCATGCTTGGGTTTGTTGGCAAGCGGCTGTGGATCTAGCACGGCAACTATCAGGTGATCATCAGTCAAAATTTCACGCGCCGCTTCTTGTACTTGTTGAGCAGTCACTTCCTGTATTTTTTTTAGCATAGCCGGTATCGCTTCGTAGCCCAAGCCTATACTTTCCATCTGTCCAATTTGCATAGCCTGATAAAAAACAGAGTCACGTTTATAAACTTCGTTCGCGGTGACTTGTGCTTTTACACGCTGCAGCTCTTCCGCATTGACACCATCGTGAACTAATTTAGAAATTTGCTCGCGCAGAGCAGCTTCGAGCTCAACTACTGTTTTACCTTCCGAGGGCGTTCCTTCCAGGGTAAACATTCCCGGGCCGCGTGCGGTACTGTCATACCCTGCACCGGCTTCGCTGGCGATCTGCTGTTCACGCACCAATGATTTATTCAGACGCGCTGTTTCATTACCGTCCAATACTCCTGCCAATACTTCGAGTGCATAAGGCACACTATCTTTTTCTGCATCGCGCAGAGTTGGCGCATGGTAAGACATGATGAGGTAAGGTAATTGAGCCGGAGCTTTTAGTGTAATTCGTTTTATTCCTTCTTGAGCTGGTTCCGTGTAATTTCTACGCACGGGCAATTTGTGGGCTGGTATTTTTCCATAGTAGCGTTGCGCTAATGCGAACACTTCTTTTGCCTGTACATCTCCGGCGATTACCAACACTGCGTTATTGGGGGCATACCAGGTTTTGTACCATTCTTGCGCATCCATTGCCGTCATTGCTTCAAGATCATTCATCCACCCGATCACAGGATGTTGATACGGATGCTCTTGATAAGCTGCTGCCATCAGCTTTTCTTCCATCAGAGAATGGGGTTCATCATCGGTGCGCATACGCCGCTCTTCCATAATGACTTTAATCTCTTTCTTGAATTCTGCTGGTGATAGTTGCAAATTCTGCATCCGGTCCGATTCAAGTTGCATTGCCAGTGATAATTTTGATTTATGTAATTGCTGGAAATAGGCTGTGTAATCTGTATTGGTAAATGCATTCTCGCGTCCACCTGCTGCTGCGATACGTTTGGAAAACTCTCCGGCAGGAACCGTTTTTGTTCCCTTGAACATCATATGTTCGAGCACATGTGCCACACCGGTCTTTCCGGTGCGTTCATCTATACTACCTGCGCGATACCATACCTGCTGCACAAGTACAGGTGCACGATGATCTTCTTTAACAATTACTTTTAACCCATTACTGAGTGTTTTTTCAAACACGTCTGCTTGTACGGTGAAACTCGCCAACAGCAATAACCAACAAAATTTATTTAACATTCGCATACGCATATTTCTAGCCCAAGAAAGGTCAATCAGAATAGAATATTAAGGGCGGTTAAAGTACGCCTCTAAGGTCGCGTATTATCCTATATTTTGATGTTCTCAAACCACCTGCTAAAACGATCATATGTTCGGTTTCCCTAAACAATCTTCTACAGATGCAACCCCCGCTAAGTCAAGCTGGATTACCCTTTTAAAGAGTGGGCTTTCTCGCACAGGCAGCCAACTTTCTGAATTGCTTGGTCGCGGCGGGCGCATTGATGAAGATTTATATGAGGAATTGGAAACGATACTCATTACCTCTGACGTTGGCATGGACGCTGCTCGCTTATTATTAGATGATGTTCGCCGCCAAGTGAAGGAACTTAAACTTAGTGAGGCTATTCAACTCAAGGAGGCACTGGGGCATGCACTGCTCAAGCTGTTACAGCCCCTCGAGAAAACTCTGGTTATTGACAGACAAAAACCCTTTGTCATTATGTTGTGCGGTGTTAACGGCGCAGGCAAAACAACTTCAATAGGCAAGTTAGCAAAACATTTTCAAAATCAGGGTAAATCTGTGTTGCTTGCTGCGGGTGATACTTTTCGCGCAGCAGCCCGTGAGCAATTGATCGAATGGGGAGAACGCAATAATGTTACTGTTATTGCCCAGCAAAGTGGGGATGCTGCCGCTGTGATTTTTGATGCAATTCATTCTGCCCAAGCCCGAGGTATTGATATCGTTCTTGCTGATACTGCAGGTCGCCTGACCACGCAAGCGCACTTGATGGATGAAATCAAAAAAGTAAAGCGCGTCATTGCGAAGCTTCTCCCTGATGCTCCGCACGAAGTTTTGTTGGTGCTTGATGCCAACACCGGACAAAATGCCTTGAGCCAAGTTAAAGCTTTTGACGAAGCACTCACTGTTACCGGCCTAGTACTCACTAAATTGGATGGCACTGCCAAAGGCGGTGTTATTGCCGCCATTGCCAAGGCACATCCAATACCTGTTCGTTTTATTGGTGTGGGTGAAGGGTTGGACGATCTGCGCCCGTTTGTCGCCAAAGACTTTATCACTGCTTTATTGGGCATGGAAAAATGATCAAATTCAATCAAGTTTACAAGCGCTATCCTGGCGGCCATGAAGCTTTAAAAAATTTGAGTTTCGATATTGCTGAAGGTGACATGGTTTATCTCACCGGTCATTCAGGAGCGGGGAAAAGTACTTTGCTAAAATTGATTGCCGCTATTGAGCGACCTACCAGCGGTAGTGCAATCGTCAGGGGACAAAACATCAAATCACTTAAGGGTAGTGCATTACCTTATCTACGCCGCAATCTGGGTCTTATATTTCAAGACCACAAATTGTTGTTTGATCGCAATGCGTTCGATAATGTAATGTTGCCCTTACAAATTTGCGGGTTCGATCACCGTGAAAGCTCTAAACGTGTACGCGCCGCTTTGGATAAGGTCGGTTTGCTCAAACGCGAGAAAACCAACCCTATTGCCTTATCCGGCGGCGAGCAGCAACGATTGTGCATTGCTCGCGCAATTGTTAATCGGCCCTCTATTTTATTAGCCGATGAACCGACCGGCAATTTGGACGCTGAATACTCAACTGAGATTATGAACATTTTTAAATCATTTCATCAAGTAGGTGTCACCTTACTTATTTCGACCCATGATGAATCTGTGTTGCGTCAGTTTCCTGCCAAAGCTATTGCTCTTAAATCGGGGGAACTGGTTATATGAGAAATTCAGTTCTTCAGCACTTGCGTGTTATTCGTTTCACGTTTCAACGACTGTTACATAATCCAAGTTCTACATTGCTTAATCTTTTAGTAATCGGCATTGCTTTGAGTTTGCCGGTTGGAGGTTATGTTTTGCTTAAAAATGTGCAAAACGCTTCTTCCCAGATGGCGGGGACTCCTCAGATTAGTGTTTTTCTAAATCCAACCACAACACCGGATGAAATCTCGCGCTTCGGCAAGCAACTAAAAGAGCATGCCGCCATTGATCATATTGAGTTTGTTCCACGTGATTTGGCATTGAAGCAGATACAGGTGAGCACGGGCTTGGCGGATGTGATTGGTGGGTTATCCCAAAATCCCTTACCTGATGCTTTTATTATTTACCCAGTTCCAATGGATGTAAAAAAACTGGAGCTTTTGCGTGATGATCTCACCTCGTGGCCAAAATTTGAACATGTTCAACTGGATTCAGCTTGGGCTTATAAACTTGAGGCGCTTCTTAAATTCTGTCGTTTAGTTGTTTTGATTTTAGCCGTAATGCTTAGCTTTGCCCTAATCGCAATCACTTTCAACACAATTCGATTGCAAATTTTGACCCAAAGAGAAGAAATAGAAGTTTCTAAATTGATTGGCGCAACCAATGGATTCATTCGTCGACCTTTTATCTATTTTGGCATGGCTCAGGGCTTTCTTGGCGGCATTACTGCCTGGCTCATCATTTCAATAAGCCTTCACATCTTAAATTTGAGCCTCGTCGGTTTAACTAAACTTTACGGAACCAGTTTCACCCTTTCTCCTCTAAGCCTTGGAGACAGCTTCTCGTTGCTGGCTTTTTCCGCCTATTTAGGCTGGCTTGGAGCTTGGCTTTCTGTTTCCCAGCACCTTTGGCAAATTGAACCCAAGTAAGTACGCCAGCCCTCTAGCACTCCATACACGAGAGTGCTAGAATTGATTCAGGAGGTTTCAAATATGAGCTATAGTCTTTCGTTACCTATGCCATCAGCTGTTGGCAGCATTGATAGTTACATCACCTCGGTCAAGCATTTTCCTGTGTTAACGCCTGAGGAAGAGTTGGATTTTGCCACACGTTTTCGCCGTGACAATGACTTGGATTGTGCTCGCGCGCTAGTGGTTTCTCATCTCCGCGTCGTGGTTAGCGTCGCACGCGGGTATGCAGGTTATGGATTACCTCAGGCTGACTTGATTCAGGAAGGTAATGTTGGCCTGATGAAAGCTGTTAAACGATTTGATCCTGACCGTGGTGTGCGTCTTGTCTCTTTTGCGCTACATTGGATACGCGCCGAAATCCATGAATATATATTACGCAATTGGCGGCTGGTTAAAATCGCCACTACGAAAGCGCAGCGTAAATTGTTCTTTAATTTGCGGAGTATGAAACAAGGGCTTGAAACGCTCAAGCCGCAAGAAGTTACTCGAATCGCAAAAGAGTTGAAAGTTAGTGAACGTGATGTTGTGGAAATGGAAAGCCGTTTCGGCAATCATGAAACCTCACTGGAACCTGATGCAAACGATGAAGAGAATAACTTTGCCCCCATATCATATTTGGCGGCCGACTCCGAGCTTGAGCCGGATCAGGTACTCGAGCGCCAAGAACTGGAGCGCCTTGAAAGTTCCGGCTTAGCGCATGCATTAAATAGTCTGGATGATCGCAGTCGCCGTATTATTAAGGCACGCTGGTTGCACAATGATGAAAACGCTGCAACGTTGCATGACTTGGCTGCGGAATTTAATGTGTCGGCTGAACGTATTCGCCAGATTGAACAAAAGGCAATGAGCAAGATGCATGAAGCTTTGGCTGTTGCTCGCTGAGAGTCCTCGTTAAAAATCCTTAATTAAAAAAGCCGTGGATTATGTTCACGGCTTTTTTAATTCATCTACTTAACAATTCTTAGCTTTGGCTTACCTTGTGGAGCAGGATCGTCAGGCGGCGAATCAGCTTTACTTTGACTGCTCTCTGTAACTTGGCTTATTGTCGGTGCAGAATCTTGTCCCTGGAATACCAGACCCTGCCCATTCTCTTTTGCAAATATTCCAATAACCGCATTAATTGGAACCATGATTTGGTGTGACACACCCCCAAAACGTCCGCCACAACTAATATCTTCATTGCCAATTTGCAAATTTTTGACTGCATCAACACTAATGTTCAGAACAATCTTGCCGTCCTTTACATAGTTTATTGGCACCAGTGTGAAATCGTCCACCTGCACAGCCAAATACGGTGTCAGTCCACTATCTGCACACCAATCGTAGATTGCACGAATCAAATAAGGCTTAGTGGAAAGTTCACTCACTTACGCATCGCTTTTTCTGAGGGCGTCATCGCCTCACTATAAGCGGGACGTGAAAAGAGTCGTTCGGCGTATTTCATCAATGGCGCAGCATCTTTATCGAGTTGAATTCCATAATGATCCAAACGCCAAAGCAAAGGTGCAATCGCCACATCCAGCATAGAAAACTCATCACCCAGCATAAATTTTTGTTTGCCAAATACTGGTGAAATTTGGGTTAAATTTTCACGCACTGCGATTCTAGCCTTCTCTACAGTCTTTTGAATACCACTTTCCAAGCCTTCAATATGGCAAAAAAGCTCTTGTTCAAAACGATGCAAAAATAAACGTGCTCGTGCGCGCATAACTGGATCAGCCGGCATTAACTGCGGATGCGGAAAACGCTCGTCAATATATTCATTGATAATGTTTGCTTCGTACAATATCAAATCACGTTCGACCAAGACCGGAACTCTGTTGTAAGGATTCATCACTGCCAAGTCTTCAGGTTTATTGAAAACATCAACGTCAATTACCTGAAAGTCCATGCCTTTTTCAAACAAAACAATTCGGCAACGGTGACTATAGGGATCTGTTGTCCCCGAGTAAAGTGTCATCATAGCGCGACTCAACCTTTTATCAGGTGGTTGCGATGCATCGCTCCGCCGACCAGTTTATAACCAATGAAAGCCACCACCACAAATACTCCTATAAACCACACAATTGGATACGTACCCGTCCCATTGATTCCCGAGACCCAGTTGTATCTTTCGAAAAGCGTACCGATAATAATGCATCCGGCAACTGCCAAAATTACCGGCGGGGAATGACGCGACTTGGACAACGCGAGCGTACAAAATGGAATTACAAATTTGAGTGCAATCATAGACCACCACAATACCGTGTAATCACCATTTTGCATACCCATCACACGATCTACTTCATCGCCAATGTTACCATACCAAATAACCAGGTATTGTGCGAAGAATGTGTACATCCACAAAAGAGTAAAAGCCAGCATCATCTGCGCCAGATAATTATAAATGTATTCCTTAACTTGATTCACCAATTTTTCACGCGTGTTCAACACATAGATCCATATCACTAAAAATGACAAGAACATATTGAAGTTGCTGACCATATTCTGCATACCGTATATCGCGCTATGCCAGGATGGCTTGAGTGTCATTTCAAAGTCCCATGCCACCATTGTGCAATAAAGAACATAGAAAAACGGTATCCAGCAGGCAATGATGTGAAAGCGGGCTGCATCTTCTTCACTTTTTTCGCTCACTTCCTGACGCTTGATAAATACCCATGAGAGATACATAACAAACAACATACCAACAATTTCGCGTGTAGCCAGCAAAGGCAATGTATACCACCCAGGCATATGCACATCTTCACCATGAGTAGTATGGCCTATCCATGGGAAAGTATGTTCCGCACCTAGCAGTAAAATTACAAGCAGAACAAACGCCAGCGGGAATAATGCGGTTAGCGAAACCGCGATTTGTCGAACTTCAAAACGCCATTTTGCCCCGACTAGATAAAGTACGGCAGACAAAGCGATGCCGGCAAAAGACAGGGACAGCACCACCAGAAAGCTCACTGAAATAACCGCCCAATTACTATAAGAAATCATTACTCTCCCCTTATTTCTTTGCGACAGGTGCTGTGGCATCAGACTTCTGCACCACATTGCGCACATAATTGATCACGTGCCAACGTTCAGTTGGATTCAAGTCATTGCCGTAAGTGGGCATGATACCTCTGCCAAATGTCAGTTGCGCCCAAATATAACCATCAGAACGATCTCTAGTCGTTTTTGCCGAAAGATCAGGTGGCTGGATCAAGAACTTCTGGCCCACATAACCGTCACCTTTGCCTTGTTTTCCATGGCAAGGTACGCAGTAGATAGCGAACAATTGGCCACCTTTAGCAATCGATTTCTCGTCTGCTGCAATTGGGTTTTTTAGTTTTTCTGCAGCATCTGCATCTTTTACATTGACCATTGTGCCGGGCGCCGGAACTGAGCGTGCCGGAAATGGGGTCATGCCGGGATTATTGGGATCGGGGCTTTCTTCAGCTTTAGTGCTGATCTGATTCGCCATGTCCATTGACCACGGCCACGCTTGCGCGAGCATTGGTGTCAACGACAATAAAACTGCTAAGGTAATTTTTTTCATTTCCCCGCCTCTTCCTGAATCTCTAATGCTTGATGCTTGGTAAATATTGACTTGATGATTGCCACAGCGGATTGATCCACTTTCACTAACAGACCAATTTGATCTTCGGACACTGTTGCGCTGTATAGCTTAGAGCGTTTGGCGGGCAAACCGGCGCAAATCAGGAAACCCAACACTGTAATATACACACCCCCCAAAATAAACATTTCGTAAGTTAAAACCAGATCGGGTGGAATTGGTATGATTGGCTTGCCGCCTTTCAATTGTGCGAAGAAGTTCCCCTGCGATCCGGCAATTAGCGTAAAAGCAGTCAAGCCGCCAAAGAGCGCCCCAAACAATGTATACCATTGCACGGGAGCTGAACGCTCTCCCAATACACTTTCCACTTCCGGATGCTCTATCGGAGACTTCATGATCAGATCGTCAAAGTTAAATCCTTTGATGGTAGATGCGCGCAATTCTGCCACGGCTGCTTCTGCCTCATCGAAATTATTGTACAACGCCAGAATATGATGCTTACTCATTAGTGCGCTCCCTTCTCTGCAAGCTGAATATGCTTCAATGCTTGGCTGCGGTGATAAACCATTTCTTTCACCTCATACATAGAAACTGATGGGAATAGCTTACAGAAAATCATAAACAATAAAGTGAACCAGCCAAAACTGCCGAACACAATTCCCCATTGGACCAAACTAGGCCACTGGTTGTTGTCCCACAACCACGGATAGTAACCGTGAGAGAAAGTGGGTGAAACTATCATCCAACGCTCCAACCACATCCCCAAGTTCAGTAGCAACGAAACTGCAAACATGACAGGAATATTTGTCTGGAATCGTTTGATCATCATCATGAACGGAACAACGGAACCGCAGAAGTTCATCATCCACCAGAATGGCGCATAGACACCTGTGGCTTTCTGGATCAGCACTGCTTTGGATGCTTCATCATGGCTATACCACACTGATGCGAACTCAACTGCATTCAGATATGTCCATACCATCGCAATCGCAAAAGTCAGACGTACAATTTTCTTCAAAATTGGCAACGTCATGTATTCTTCAAATCTGAACACATAACGCAGAATAACAAACAGCGTAATAATCGCCGCACAGCCCGAATACAACGCTCCCGCTACGAAGTAGGGTGGAAAAGAAGTTACGTGCCAGCCAGGCTGTTGCGACATCGCGAAGTCTGAAGCAACGATTGAGTGAACTGACACCGCAAGTGGTATCAAGAAGCAAGCCACTGTAAGGTAAGTTACGCGGAAATTACGCCATTGACGGTCCGTACCTTCCCAGCCCAGGGACAAAACTGTGTAAAGCTTTTTGCGCCAACCAGGATGCAAATGGTCGCGGCAAATTGCCAAGTCGGGGATCATTCCTATAAACAAGAAGATTACCGAGGAGCTGAGATAAGTAAAAATCGCCATCGCGTCCCACAACAAAGGAGACTGGAAGTTCGGCCATACCCAGCGTGAGTTTGGGTAAGGGATGGCATAGTAAAATTGCCACAAACGACCCAAGTGAACCATCACGAACAATCCCGCTGTCATAAGTGAGAAAGTAGTCATTGCCTCTGCGAAGCGATAAATCGGTTTACGCCAATCCGCATGCATCAGGTGCAAAATCGCCGACAGCAACGTACCCGAGTGGCTCATACCGATCCAAAAAATGAAGGTGGCAATATACAAACCCCAAACTTGCGGGTTATTCAAATTTGCCACACCCATGCCAATTCTATATTGGTATACCTCACAGCCCACACCAGTACCGAACATCAGCAGAGCGATGACGATAATTACCCAATACAACGGTCTTGGCGACTCCAAACTTCTGAGCACGTCGCCGTTTATTTGTGCCCACTTTATGCT
>Ga0075019_10002003_pt1 | contig 11601 bp, 3 predicted proteins | sample ColStrG_CSR_2013_FD_71473 | JGI IMG/M metagenome (GOLD analysis project Ga0075019, IMG submission 71473) | Freshwater sediment microbial communities in response to fracking from Pennsylvania, USA - Cold Stream Run_MetaG_CSR_2013 | ecosystem: Environmental > Aquatic > Freshwater > Creek >...
GCTCTGCATGAACTGAAAAACCTGGTTTTCCGCGGAACCCGGCGGTTCCGGCGGCTCCGCCGCGTTGAGTGGCGGCGCCATGATCATCAAAAGACACAAAAACAGGCCGGCCGACAACCAGAGGTTGCCGCCTGGTTTGGTGCGACTCAGCAATTTGCGCCAGATATTCATGGGACCAGCAAGCGTATGGATCAGACGTGATTACGTCCTCAAAGTAGTTTTGCTTTTTGGCTGTGAACAGGGGTGGAAATGCGTCAGGGGGGTGCCATTTTGCGCCATCGCCCAAAGGATTTATCGGGCATTCGGGGTCAGGCTGGGGAACGCGCGGGTAATGGTTTCAAAAAGCGTTGCATCGGCCGTCCCGCGAATTGCTGCAGGCCGCGCGCCACGCACTCCGCGCTCAGTTGCGCGCCGGCGCGGCTGGTGTGGACGTCATCCGCCGCATCGCAAAACAAGGCCTGCACCTTTTCTTCGCCCAGGGCGTCATAGCGGTCGGCGATGATTTCCGCCACGTCAATAAAGACCGCGCCAAAACGCTCCGCCGTGGCCCGGGACCAACGGCCGTAATCGTTTTGCTGGCGAACCAGCCGGCCCTCCCGCCAGAGATTCCTGGGCGTCGGCGAGAGCAATACCGGCGTTGCGCCCATGGCTTTGGCTTCGGCAATGAACTGGCGCAGGTACCACCCAAAAGTATGAACTGTCTCCACGCATCCTCCAGGCAGGGTCACACGTTGGGTCTCGTCGCCCAGCCCCGGCAACACTCCCCGGCACCGGCCCTCGTTCAGCGTGTCCGCATCATTGTGACCAAATTGGAGCAAGACCCAATCGCCCACTTTCAATTGCGCCCGTGCGCGGTCCCATAGCCCTTCATTCCGAAAAGACCGGGTGCTGCGGCCGGGCCGAGCGTGATTCAGTATGTTCACGGTTGTTGTGTCAAAAAAGCCGCGAAACGCGTCCCCCCAGCCCCTCTGATTCCGGCCATTGCTGAACGCTGTGGAATCGCCAACAACCAGCACCGAAGGCAAATTTGCCTTCGCCGCCGGCGGAGGTGGTGACGATGGTTTAAGCGCTTCCGTCACGACAATTTTGCCCGCGGCGTCGAAGCGAAATTGGATCTCACCGTATTGCCTGGTCCCGGTCCGCTCGACCGACACCCTTACGGAATAACGCGGATGATTTTCCGGGTTCGACAAAAACGGCGTGCCAATGCGGAGGGCCAAGCGAGCCACGGGGGTTTCCCCGGTTGAGAAATTCCAGACCCCGCGCTCGGAAACCGCCAGCGGGAAATCGGGTTGGCTGCCGTCCGTGCCCACTTCAAACGCCTCTGCCCAGAGGGTTGCGGCCGTGGGCTCCTCTGCGGACAGGCTCCCGGTGGCCTCGACCGTGAGGTCTGCCGCAATGGGATTCATCTCCCGCAGGAATAATCTTACCTCGTGTAAATGTGTCATTGGGCGATTCACAAATGTCAGGCTGACGTCAAGGGGCGAGCAAAATGCGATAATAACGCTGGCTGAATCCGCCGGCCGGGTGATCTGTCCAGGCGGCCGGCAACGGGCCGGGCGGGTTGGTGAAAATGTTGCTCCAATTCTGGAGATTGGTCGAGGTTTGCACGATGTAGGTGAACCCGGCGGCGCCGCCGAGGAGGAACGCCGGCTGGCCGTTGCTCAAACTCAAGCTGGCGATGTTGGGCTGCAAGTGATCGGCCACGGCACCGGCCGGTCCATAGGTGTTGAAAAAGGCGTTGGAAGCCATGTTTTCATAACTGGCGGCAATCCAATTCGGAGAGAGCGCCACATTCGCGACGCGCAGTTCATCCAACTGGCCGTTCAGGTAATCCCGGCCGGAATCCGCGCCAATCCAAAGCTGGCTGGTGTTGCTGTAAGGGGTCGCGGTCGTCGGGGTTACGCCGTTCAACTGGCCGTTGATGTAAAGATTGAGGTTCCCGCCGTCGAGGGTGCCCGCGACTTGCACCCAGTTCGAGAGCGTGACCGCGGAGGTTTGGGTTGCCAAGGTGTCTCCCGTCGAACCGCTGTTGCGCAACCCAACGCACAGGTGGTTGGCCGGATTCACCTGATCCACCCCCGGGTTGTTGCCGACACTCATAAACCACGAGTACCACGACTGGTTGTTTTGGCCCTTGCCGATGATCACCCCGTTCGTGGCGTTTTGTAAATTCACCCAGGCGCTCAAAGTGAAACGGCCGCCCGTCAGTCCCAGGGCGTTGGTGTTGGGAATATTCATGGCCGAGTTGACGCCATTGAAAACGAGACTCCCGGCGCTAAGGCCGGGCTGCTGGCTGGCGGAATTCAAATTCGCATTCGGCGTTGCGGAGAAACCGTTGCCAGTGCTGTCGCGTTCCGCCGTCGGCGGCGTCTGGTTCAAGTGCCACACGCCAACATAACCGCCGGACCAGACCGTACCGTTGGTCAGGTACGCCGGTGAAGTTGCGGCGGCGGGATTCCCCCACCAGGCGTAGAGGAGCGTGTTGCTGGACAGGGCCGGGATTTGCACCCAAATATAAGAATTGCCGCCGGGGTTCCACTGCTCAATTTCGTAGCTCAACTCGTTCTGCGCCGCGTCGGAAAACCGCAGGTCCGCGCCGGCTGCGGAAGAAAATTGCGAGTAGGAAAAGTTCGGCACGTTCGTGCTCAAAATGATCAGCGCCGGAAAGTTCGACAATGTTTCCGTGGCGGTATAATTCCCGAAGGTAATCGCGCAGCGGTTGGACCAGCCGGCAAAGTAATTCATCGGCACACTGGCGCTGACCGGTGTGGAAACCGGCCCTTCGCCCGCCGCGTTCACGGCGGAAACAACGTAATCATAATTACCGCCGACCGGGAAAATCTGGTCGGTGGCATGGGTCGTCGTCAACCCGCTCACGACCGTCACGAACGGGCCGACGGGGCTGGCGGCACGTTTCAGGTTATAACTCGTGGCGCCGCTGACGGCATTCCAACTTAATTGTATCATGCGGCCGGAGACGGATGCCGTCATACCGCTCGGGAAGGCGGGCAGGGTAATCACCGCGGCTTCATTGCTGTTGGTGCTTTGCCCGAAGAGGTTTGTCGCCGTGACCACGTAATAATAAGTCATGGCGCTGGCAATGGCGGAGTCCTGGAATAAATTGTTAGTCGTCGCCCCAACAAGCGCATAAGGGCCGCCGCTGACCGTGCTACGCCACACGTTGTATTGGATCGTGCCAACCCGAGGCGACCAGCTTAAATAGACGGCGTTGCTGTTCGCCGCGGCCAACAGACCTGACGGCGGTGGCACGGAAGCATTGGTCGTGACGGTCCACGCGTTAAAATCATAGAAAATGGTGTTCGTGCCATCGTAAAGCGTCAGATTCCCGCCGACGGGCTGGTAAATCCATGGGTTGTCGGTGAGCGGCCAGTTGGTCAGGCTCAGTGTCTGGCCATTGATCACGATCGGCGACGGCGTCAGCGCGGATGTTTGCTTCACTTGCAGCGTATCGCCGTGACGGTTGGTGTAACAGCCCGTCGGCGGGTAACCCGCCACATGGCCCAGGCCGGAGTGCGTGTAAATGTCGGCCCGAAAGGCGGCCAATTGGTCGGCGGGCGTGGCGCCGGGATACAGATCGGGCCGCGCGGTCTCCAGGGCCATCGCAAACTGGTTTGTCCAGGCGCCCAGGTAGGAATTGGCGAGATTGGTGACCGTTTGCATGGCCGCCGTAATCGGCTGGCCCCAGACCCGAAACTCCGAATCGCCGGGCCGGGTCGGCGATTGCGAGACGGCGTAGATGCTGGAGTTGGTGTCCCACTTGAAAATCTGGTCGCAACTGATCGCCAGCAGCATCGTTCCGTAGTGCAAAAAGATTTTGCCCGTGGTCAGGGCATCGTTGATTTGCGCCTGCCAGCCGCCGGGCACATAGCACAGGGCGTAGGGCGGCGGGTTCGTCTGGCCCGCGCCGAAATTGTAAATTTGCAGCACGGAGTCGCGGCATTGTGTCTCGCTGTAAATCGCCCGGTTCATGCCGTGCGGCCAGCTCCCGCTCACCACGGAAGGATCGTCGTTCCACGGCGCGCACAGCCAGAGCTGGCTGAAGTGATTGTTGTTGGTGTCGCCCCACATCGCTCCGGAAGGATAAACCTGGAAATTCCCGTAATACTCGGGACCTTCGCTGAACAAAATGTAATCGCGGTCCACGTACGAATTTTGTTGCGCGCCAAAATAGCCGCCGCGCGACAGGTAGGGAGTCGCGCGGTTCGTCGCCGCCATTTGAATCACCGGTAGCGGCTCATAATTCATCACCGCCGCCAGCGCCGCGTAGGTGTAATTGTCCGGCGGGGCGTCGCCGCCAAAATAAACCCAGAGCGTCCGCATCGAACCCATGGGCGACTGGGTTTCCTCGTCGGGATAACTGCGGCTGGTGTTGAGGCCCAGGTGACCGCGCAGCCAGACGCCGGCATTTTGCGACAGACCGGCCTGAAACGCCAGCATCGCGCGGTGGGCGATGATCGGATTGGTTGCCAGTTGCGCCAGCGTCAGGATCGGCAGCAAATTCTTTTCATAGTAGGGCCGGGAGGCGGTTTCACCGTAGCCGTTGGTGGACACGCTGGCCAGCAGCGCCAGCGTGCTGTTATAGGCATTCGGATCACCCGGCGACCAGATGGCGTTGGTTGCGAACGCCGCCTCGCCAAACTGCTCCGAGCCCAGATAGCGGATCACATGACCGAGCGTGTAAAGATTGGCGGTCACCGTGCCGGCGTATTGGGTGCAGGTGGTGATGTTGGTCTCAATGTTGCCTTTTGTCACGGGATCGAGGTATTGATTAAACCGGATGTAGCAATCCATCGCCGGCCAGAGATTGAAGAAATCGGTCTGTACCGAGTTCGTCATGGTCTGTGACGCCGTCAGGGCCGCGCTCCGGCCCTCCGCGATCAAGCCCTGCGTAAAATAAGCTTCCGCCTGCACAAATCCGTCATCCACCGCCCCGGGATTTTCCACCGCCTGATCAATGGTCCACAGGCGCCGTTGCGCGAAGGTGGTCATAGCTGGCAAGGCCGCCACGCGCAGCACGCCTCGCGACAAATTGGAAGTATCCCAGACATAGCCTGAGTAAAGCCAGGGAAGCGAAATGGAATCAAACGCGCCTGTCACATTGGTCGCCGAAAAAAGCTTGAACGTGTCGCCGTCTTGCACCGGATACCCGGCCAGCGAAATCACCAGTGCACCGCCGAGGCTCAAGGTGGAAATACCCGTCAGCGAATCATTCGCCGGCCCGCCGACAACGCGGCCAACCTTTATCAGCGTCGTGCTGCCGGAATTCAAGGTGAGCGTGTTGTTGATCGCCAGTGTGCTGAAATTGGTGCCCAGGGAAATGCTGCCGCCCGCCTGATTGGTGACCACGCCGCCGATACTGCCGTTGCCGCCGAGGGTCGCGCCGGACGCGATGGTGATTGCGCCGGGCCCCATCTCCCCGTCAACCAGTAAATTGCCGGAGAGGACCGTCGTCGGGCCGGACAAATTGTTGGTGCCGGACAACGTGAGGGTGTTCGAGCCGGATTTGGTCAGCGTGCCGGCCCCGCTCAGGCCACCGGACAGCGATACGTCACCCGCTCCGGCAATCAACGCGTTCCCGGCGAGCGTTACCGCGCCCGCCAGGCTTGCCGTTGTCGTGCTGCCATTCGCGAGGGTGCCGCCGTTCAGGATGACCGGCTCCCCGACCATGGCCTCGCCGTTTAAATCAAGCGTTGCGCCGGCATTGACCAACGCGCCGCCACCCGCGCCGAGCGCAAAGGGATTGCCGATTTGCAAAACCCCACTGTTGACCACCACGCGGCCGGTGAACGAATTGTCGCCGGTCAAATTGAGTGTGCCGCCGAGATTCGTTAGGCTGCCGCTGCCGGTGATCAAATTGGTGAACATCAGCGTGGAGCCGGAATTAAAGGTCAGGGCCGAGTTGTTCGTGATATTTCCGACGCCGAGCGCGGCGGCGTTGTTGATTTGAACCGCGCCGCCGGCAATCAGAGTCCCGCCCGTGTAAAAGTTTGACGTCAAAATCGTGAGTGTGCCGGCATTGCCTTTCACCAGCGAAACCGGCCCGATGATGGAGCCGCTGCCGGTGAAAGTGTAGTTGTTGGTTGCATTCACAGCGATGGTGCCGGGCGCGAGCAAACCTGCCAGATTCACCAGCGGATTGGTCGCGCCGGAATCGTCGAACGTCACCAGGTCGCCCGGGTAAAAGACGGCCGGCGTCGCTCCGCTGCGCCAGGCGACCGTATTGGTGTCGTCCCATAAGTTGCCGCCGCCGTCGCCGGTCCACGTGAGGCCGGCGGCCGTGTGCGAGTTGGTGCTCACCACCAAATCAATTTCCGTCCCGGCGGCGTTTGTGGCCAGGTACGCGACCTGTCCGCCGGTGACAAAGCCGGCCAGTGCCAGCGAATCAACCCCGCCGATCACGCTGCCGCCGATGGTGCTCATGAGATTGTAGGTGCCGTTGCCCAAGGTCATATAACTAAGGGCGATGGTGTTTGCGCCTCCAAAGACTAGATTGCCGGCCACCAGAATCTGATCGTTCGTCCCGTTGGGGAGCTGCGACAGTTTGAACAGATTCGTCACGCCGCCCGCCAGGGTCAGAGTGTTGGAGAAACTCAGGGTGCCGGCGACACTGCCGAAACCCGGGGAAAGCCGTGCCCCGCTGGCGGCCATGACCGCGCCTGTCACGACACCGCTGCCGGCGAGGGTCTGGCCGGCGTTGAGCGTGAAGCCACCCACCGCCGAAATATCCAGCGTCGCACCGTTGGTCGTCGTGATCAGCGCGCTGTTACCGAGGGCCGCGCCCGGGCCCAGTACGAGCCGGCCGGCGCTGATGACGGTTGCGCCGGTGTAAGGGCTGGCTGCTGTGAGCGTCAATGCCCCCGAGCCTTGCTTCACGAACTGGCCGTTGGCGCCACCGCTGACGACGTTTGTCAGGCTTTGTGCCGCCGTGTTGCTGATGATGAGGGTGGCGTTGTTGATCAAGCTTCCCGCAACTCCGCCAAGCACCCCGGCGCCTTCCACCCACCGCATCGTGCCGGAGCCATTGGTCGTAGGTCCAGGGTAGGTGTTCAGGGCCGAGAACGTCACCGTGCCGGCGCCGTCTTTGCTCAGCGACGTCAGCGCGTCAACGGGAGCGTACAAGTTGAGATTGCCCGCGCCGCCAAGGGTCAGGTCGAATGCCCCGGTGATGGCGCTGCCGGAGGCGGGGTGGAGCGTCAGCGTCGTGCCGGCGGCGTTGTTGTTGATACGGCTGGCGCCCGCCAGCGTGATCAGGCTGTTGAAATTGTTGTTGTTGTCGTCGTTCGCGAGCGCGCCGAGGTTGTTGTCGCCCGAGCCGCTGATGGTGAGGGGATTGCTGGAGATGGTGATGTTGTTGGAAAGCTCCAGCGACCCGCCGTTCGTCACCGTCACATTGGCGCCGTAGCCGGGCGTGAAAAGCGCGTTGGCATTTTGAATGCGCAGTTCACCGGTATTGACCATCACCGTGATGCCCCGGGCGCTCGCCGCGCCGGTAATGACCATCAGGCCCGGGCCGGTCTTGATCACTCCGCCGGTTCGACCGCTGGCGGTGGCAATGCTATTCAGCACGATGGTCGTGCCCGCGGCGGTGTTGAACGTCATGGTTTGTCCGTAGAAATCCCAGGTCGGCGACGGCGGTGCAAAGTTCAAACCCGCGCCCGCCAAAGTTTGCACGGTGCCGCCGCCAAAAAAACTCCCGCCGGCGATGAAATTGACATTGCCCTCGGCAAAAGTCATGCCGCCGGATGTCTGGCCGATATTCCCTGTGATGGTATAAGTGAGACCGCTGGCGTCTGTGCCGGCCGAAAAAACCGGGGTGCTGCGCCCCGCAAACGTAACGGCGGCGGATCCCCCCGTCGAATCGGTGGTCCAATTCGTGCCGCCCGCGTCATACACTCCGCCGTTGGTCACGCCGCAGCCGGGCAGGCTGCCATTGACATCCAGATAATAAGGCGTGGCGGCACTGGCGGCCAAAGCAACGAGCAGCCAGACCGCGAGACCGGCGACGGTGAGTTTTGCAGGCATTTTCAGCAGGAAACGTAAATCAAACGCCCCTCCCGTCCACCGGCCAATTTGCGTCGCCAACGGGTGGATTTGCGTCAGGCGGGAAAGGGGGCCGCCAGTAGGCCGGTTCACCGGCCGAAGCGAACGCACAGGCATTAAGGCGGTTCAATTAAAAGTGTAGCCGTGCTCTAGCACAGGGCTGAGCGTTAACGCAACGTGCTTGGGGCGTCTCGCCCCAAGGACTAACTTTGTATTCAGCCACATCGGAAGCGATGATCGGCACCTGAGCTGAAGCAGAAAACCAAGGCCAATAATGATCTTCCGGCAAGATGCCGGAAGCACGTTGGAGGGATTCCCGCCAGCAAATGGTTACGGTATTTCTAGAAAGGCCTTAATGGAAGCTCGCCGGCTCGAGGTCCGTGCGGAAGGGTGACGCCGGCAAACCGGCGGCGTTGTAAAGATTGCCCTCCGCCACCCCCGCCCAGTTGTAGCGCGCCGCGACCGGCGTGGTAACCGACGGCAGGCTGACCACCACGGTGTCGTCGTCAATATTTGCCGTGGCGGGAACAAATTTCTTATCCGCGCCGGCGATGACAAAGCCGGTCAGCACGCCGCCTCTGGCCGTCAATCCGGCGGCATGGCTGAAATGGCAGATCACTTTGCCTTCCTTGATTTCCGACGATTCGAACAACGGGCCGGAATATTCGATGTTTTCCCTGTAAGCCAGGGCGCGGGCGCACAAGGCCAGGCGCTCACCCACCGGTTTTTTGCGCGTCGGATGAATATCCGTGGGATCGCCGATGTCCGTGGTCACGGTCATCGCCGTGTTGGCAACCCGCGAAAGCGTCAGGAATTGCGCCTCTCGAACCAGCGGGTCGGCCGAGTGATAAGTGGCTAGTTGCACGAAGCAAAAGGGAAAGTCGCCTTCGTGCCAGCGGGCGCGCCAGTCGCGGATCAACAGGGGAAACAGCTCACGATACTGCTCGCCGCGTCCGCTGTTGGCCTCGCCCTGATACCAGATCACGCCGCGCATTGCGTACGGAATCAGCGGCGCGACCATGGCGTTAAACAAGCAGCCGGGCCGGCTGCCGGCCGGATCACGCGGTGGGGAGGGTTTGTGCGGCGCGGGCGTGCCCGCCCGCGTCGCCGCGGCCAGTTCGTTCGTATATTTTGCCAGCAACGCCGGCGCTTCGGCCTTGTAAGTTGCCAGTGCTTCCGGAAACGCGCGGATGTCCGCCTCGCTTTTGCGTAGCAATTCCGCCCCCACGGAATTTGCCGCCAACGCCTCCGGACTGGTCCAGAGCTCAACGGCTGTGCCGCCGAGCGACGTGAAAATCATGCCGATCGGCACATGCAAATGTCCCTGCAAGGCCTGGGCAAAAAAGTAACCCACCGCGCTGAAATTCCTGGCCGTCTCCGGCGTGCAAACCACCCATTTGCCGTGCGCGTCCGCCCGCGGCGTCGCCGACTTGCTGACTGGCACAAAATACATCCGGATCTGCGGATGCTCGGCGGCCTGGACTTCCTGTTGCCAATTTTCAATCGGCTTCTGTCCGCTGCGCGGGCCGAGCTGCCGCTCCATGTTCGACTGGCCGCTGCACACCCAGACCTCGCCGACCAAGACATTGGTGACGGTGAGCGTGTTATCGCCGGTGACGGTCAGGGTGAGCGGCCCGCCCGCCGATAACGCGTCGAGTTGCACGCGCCACACGCCCCCGCTGACCGTGGCGGTCGCGGTGCGGCCGCCAAGGGTGACCGAGACCTTTTCCCCGTCCCGGCCGGTGCCCCAGACCGGCAAGCGCTGGTTTTGCTGGAGCACGACATTGTCTGAAAAGAGGCTGTTAAGTTCGACGGCCGGCGAGCTGTCACACACGAGGGTCAGCGCCATCAACATCAGAATTCTCTGTATCATATTAATTCGGTTATGGATGTTCGGTTATGCAAAATGCCCGGGGGAAATTATTGTCCGGGCAAAACAACGTCTGCCTTTCGCTCGGGCGGCGTGACGTTGAGCGAATCAATTTTGCCATCGCGCACGTCAGCTTCGACCGTGGTATTGCCGGGCGCATGCAGCTTGAAGCGGGCATTCCACTCTTTCGGCCAGGCTGGCAGCAGGTAAATTTTGCGGCCCTCGCATTGCATTAACATCAATTGCAACGCGTTTTCGCCGTTGCCCCCATTGTCCTCGTCGGGCACATAATCGGAGCCATGCGCCCAGAACGCGGGGAATCGGCACTGCGGATCCTGCCGCTGCAAAACAAAACAAACGTTTTTCCGCGCGGTGGCGGTGTCGCCCAAAAGTGCGGCCTGGATGCCGCTTTGCCGCCAGCAGCCGTCGTCTTTGAACCGGCGCGCGGCAAAGGTCGCCTTTGCCAAATCCAGATCCGGCTTATGCAAGCCGAAAAGGCGGAATGGATAGACTGCGTAAAGTTCCGGGTTCTCAGCATTATGACTTGGGCCATAAATTTCCGCGGGAAGTAAAACGTGCACGCCGTTGGTTTCACCGACGGGCAGTGGCGGAAGTTCTTCCAAGATCCGCCGCCAGCGGGCGCGCTGTTCGCCGGTGGTCAATTCCGTCGGCAGCGCCAGAAAACCCGGCAAGACCCAGCGCAGCCCGGCGATGTCCGGCGCCGGATTGCGCGCCTTCCAAAACATTTCGATCGAGTTGTCGGGATCGAGCACGAGCTTGCCGTTTTTGTGCGGCCAGTGCTGGTCGAAAAAGGTCACCCCGGCATCGGCAATCGGCAATAAAGTCTCACGGGCGAACCGGTCATCCGCGGTATAATGAAAATAATCCAGCATCATCGCGGAAAGCTCCAGAATCGGCGTGTAATAAAAATCCGTGTACTTGCCCGGCGCGTCCGGCGGCAAACGGTTGATGCCGCCGTAGAACGGTTTGGTTTCCGCGAAATATGCGCCATCATGATGATAATAATCGCGAACTTCCTTTTCGTTTTCCGGCAGCATCGCGCGGAACATTTTGAACAGGGGTTGCATCAGGTCAAAGTCACCGCTCTCCAGCATCGGCCAATACATCGGCCGGGTGTTTTGAAACCAATACTGCCCGCCCCAGTCCCGCGCGTCCGCGGACATGACATAATTGGTTGCCACACCTTTGATTTTATCGGCCTTGTGCCAGTCCATCGTGAACAGGGAGCCGTTGAATTTTGCCGGATAATCGCCGCGGCTGGCGCAGGCACTGACAAACCGCTGTAAAACGTAACCGCGGGTCACGTTGGTGGCGTCGGCATCGCCGGAAAGGAAAATCCAGCTCCGGTGCCAAAAGTCGTGCCACCACTGTACATGCTCGCGCCATGCAGCCTCGGGCGGCACGCCCGCGCCGGTTGCCGTGGCCTGCGTCAAGGTCGCCACCCAATCCTCCGGCGTTGGGGTTTGGGCGGTCAAGACCTCCAAGCTGATTTCCCCGTGCCGAACCGGTTGGGCTGTCTGAAGCTTCGTGTCGCTGAGATTCAACAGCTCCTCCCCGCTCATCGTCGCGCCAAACGTGCGGTTCTTCAATTCTGGCACCGTCTGGTTTCGGTTTCGATAATACCACGTCACCCGGTTGGTCTGGCC
>Ga0075019_10002004_pt1 | contig 11585 bp, 12 predicted proteins | sample ColStrG_CSR_2013_FD_71473 | JGI IMG/M metagenome (GOLD analysis project Ga0075019, IMG submission 71473) | Freshwater sediment microbial communities in response to fracking from Pennsylvania, USA - Cold Stream Run_MetaG_CSR_2013 | ecosystem: Environmental > Aquatic > Freshwater > Creek >...
CCGCCCTTCCCGTGATCACAGCAGGATTCTACAGCAAAGATGAAATACTATGGCTTTCCCTGGCCGGAACCAATGGCAATATTTATTTCTTTCTGGTGGCTTTACTGGGCGCTTTTGTCACCTCGATCTACACTTTCAGGATGGTGTACCTGACCTTTTATGGCGAAGAAAAAACACATGTTCATCATGTTCCAGGAAAGGGGATGAATATTCCATTGCTGGTATTGGCGGGACTGTCGACGTTTGCCGGATTTATTCAATTGCCGCACACTTTTGGTCACCTCACGATATTCTCTGATTTCTTGATCCCGGTACTTCCTTCTGTCTCCCTTCAGGAAGGCTATGAAGAATTCGAATGGCTGGTGCAACTCCTGGCGGCGGGGGCGGCCTTGTCGGGGGTGTATGTGGCCTACTTGTTCTATGTGAAAAGTCCAGCGCTATCGGATGAACTAAAATCTTCGGCCGCTGACCTTCACCAATTTTGGTTCAGCGGATGGGGTTTCGATGCCCTTTACAACTTCTTATTTGTTCGCCCTTTTGTTTTTCTTTCAACGATAAACAAAAATGATATCCTCGATAAACTCTATGAAGGTATAGTGCTGATAGCGGAATTTTTTCATCGGCTATTCTCCTTTACCCAGAGCGGAATATTACGATGGTACATTATGGGCATTGTCATCGGAGGAATCGTATTGTTGACACTCGGACTGATAAGGTGATTAATAGATGATAGCATGATATTGATCTGGTTCATAAGTATTTTGATGATGGGTGGGATCCTGGCGTGGATTCTAGCGGAAAGCAATGTAATCCTGTCGAGATGGGTTTCACTGGCGGCCCTGACCATTGATTTTGTTTTAGTGATCTACCTGTGGATTCAGCAGCCCGCAGCGGCGACCGATACCTGGTTTGAAAAGGTCAGTATTCCCTGGGTACCCGCCTTCGGTATTAGTTTCTCCCTGGCCCTGGATGGGTTAAGTTTAGTAATGCTAGGGCTCACCTTTTTTCTTGGGATTTTTGCCGTGCTGATTTCTTGGAATGAGATTAAGGAACGCGTCGGATTCTTTCATTTCAATTTATTGTGGGTGCTGGCGGGGATTACGGGCGTGTTTCTCACCATGGATTTATTCTTATTTTATTTCTTCTGGGAAGTGATGCTCATTCCGATGTATTTTCTCATTGGTATTTGGGGGCATGAAAATCGCCGGTATGCGGCTTTCAAGTTTTTTATTTTTACGCAAGCCAGCGGACTACTCATGCTGCTGGCTATTCTGGGCTTGTATTTTATCCATGGTGCCCAAAGTGGTACGTACACCTACGACTATTTTCAATTGCTGGGAACGAGCTTTTCGCAAGGAACAGGGCGATTGCTGATGTTTGGATTTTTGGCTGCCTTTGCTGTCAAGCTTCCCGTTGTCCCATTTCATACCTGGCTTCCTGATGCCCATTCCCAAGCGCCAACAGCGGGGAGTTTAATTCTTGCCGGATTGCTACTCAAGACCGGCGCCTATGGATTGATTCGTTTTGTTCTTCCCTTGTTTCCGGTGGCCGCGGCAGAGTTTGCCCCTTGGGGAATGTTGCTTGGCGTGATTGGCATTTTGTATGGAGCATCACTTGCCTTCGCTCAAACTGATTTAAAACGATTAGTGGCCTACACCAGTGTTAGCCACATGGGCTTTGTGATACTGGGCGTTTTTGCTTTCAATCAGCTGGCCATGCAGGGTGTGGTCATGCAAATGATCACGCATGGTATCAGTACAGGGGCCTTGTTTATTTTAGCCGGGGTAATCTATGAACGTATTCACACGCGCGACATTTCGGCGATGGGCGGCTTTTGGAACAAAGCACCCTTCATGGGAACGGTTGGGCTTGTATTTGTGCTGGCCTCCCTTGGACTGCCTGGACTGGGAAATTTTGTGGCCGAATTTCTCACGCTCCTGGGAACCTGGCAAGCCAATCATGTCCTTACCATTTTTGCCGCCATCGGCGTGGTCGCCGCCACCGCTTATTCGCTGCGCATCATGCAAAAAGTTTTCTTGGGCAAAGCAATGAGTGATAAGGGGCTTGCGGACCTTTCTTTAAGAGAGAAATTGATCTTGATCCCGCTGGTGGTTGCTATCATTTGGCTGGGATTATTTCCAAAGACCATTTTTACGACCGTCAAACAAGTCATCGCTAACCAATTCACTCTAGAACAAGCAAAGCCAATCGATAAAGCCAATGGAGTTCAGTAACATCAATATTATTGACGTACTGCCAGGGATGTTCCTGGTATCGGCATCCTTGATTGCCATGATTTCGATTTCGATCAGACGGAATCATAAATTAATTTTTGGTGTAACGACGATCAGCTTACTGGGTGTTTTTGTTTACCTCATTATTTATGCTTCCAATCATCGGTTTACCGTTGAACCGCTTTTTATCATCGACGGCTTTGGCACATTCATCACGGGCCTTATTGTCATGAGCACGCTGGCTGTGGCGCTTCTTTCCTATGCCTACTTTGAGCAGCGCGAAGAGCGAAAAGAAGAATATTATGTTCTGCTATTACTAGCCACGCTGGGGTCAGCCATGCTGGTGATCAGCAAACATTTTGTCTCCTTGTTTCTTGGTCTTGAAATTTTGAGTATCTCCCTTTATTCCATGGTCGCCTATTTAAGGAAGCGACCACGGTCGGATGAAGCCGGATTAAAATATTTGATTCTTGCCGCTTTTTCCTCTGCGTTTCTGTTGTTTGGAATGGCGCTGGTTTATACCGTAACGGGTTCGATGGACTTTACGGGCATTGCGCAGTACATGTCATCGGTGGATGAACTTCCCCTTTTGATGGGGGCAGGGCTAAGCATGATGATCGTTGGCATCGGCTTTAAATTGGGCCTGGTTCCCTTTCACATGTGGACCCCGGATGTTTACGAAGGGGCCCCGGCCCCGGTTACAGCCTTCATTGCTACGATTTCAAAAGGGGGGATGATCGTTTTGCTGATTCGATTTTTCAATCAGATATACGGGTATCAGTACCCGGTGCTGATGTTGTCATTTACCATCATTGCGATGGCTTCCATGCTTGGCGGAAATATTTTGGCGTTGCGGCAAAACAATGTGAAAAGAATTCTTGCGTATTCTTCCATCGCCCATATGGGGTATATTTTAGTGGCCTTCCTGGCGGGTGGCGAATTAGGGGTGGAGGCCGTTAGTTTTTATATGGTCGCCTATTTTCTTACCAATATTGGAGCGTTTGGCGTCATTTCCATTTTGTCCGATCAGGACCGTGACGCCGAACAAATAGAAGATTATCAAGGGCTATTCTGGAGGCACCCTAAGATTGCAACGGTATTTACAGCGATGCTTTTGTCTCTGGCAGGGATCCCGCTCACGGCGGGGTTTGTTGGCAAATTTTATCTCATCGCCTCTGGCGCCAGTTCGCAGCTGTGGTGGCTTGTGGTGGTGCTGGCAGCCTCTAGTGTGATTGGTTTGTATTATTACATCAGGATCATCGCCGTCATGTTTGATCGAGCAAAGGGTACCGATGAGCTGGCCCTGCGGCCTCGCTTGTATTTGATCAATTTGATCACCCTTTTTGTGCTTTCAGCACTGATGATTTTCTACGGCATTTATCCGCAGGGTTTGATTGACAGAATCAGAGAGTTTTTGCAGTAATGATCTTGATAGCATCCTGGCTTACACCACGCAGAAGAAATTGAAGTTTGGCACATGATCATTAATACCACCTGCTATGAGAACACGCTATCTTCTGGTTATCCTGTTTGTGGCGGTAGCCTGCTCCATGTCTAAACGTGAGCAGCGTCAAGGGTCCACTTCAACGGGCACCCTGGCCGCTCAGCTTTGGACTTTCCGATACGATCTTGAAAAAGACGTGCCCGGCACCTTGAAAAAAATAAAGGACTTGGGTTTCGGCTATGTGGAAGGATTCGATGCGCCCTACATCACCGGGAATCCCGATGCCTTCAGGGCTCAACTCGATCGGGCAGGACTTAAAATGTTTGCCCTGCACTGGAATACGCTCGATGACTGGCGCAAGGATCCCACCATCATTCTGGAGACGGCGAAAAAAATGGGTGCTCACTATACGGGTATAGCCTGGCTAAAGAGGACAAAAGCGGATACCGTTACGCTGGCGGTGGTGAATGAAGCGGCAGATATTCTCATGAAGGCATGCAGCCAAGCCCAAGCAGCGGGGCTCCAACTGTACTACCATATCCACGGTTATGAACTGCAACCTCAAGGCGATCATAAGACTTTCTTTGATAGTTTTGTTACCCGCATCGACTACCGATGCGTTCGGCTGGAGATGGATGTCTTCTGGGTGACCTATGCTGGCCAGGACCCGGTGCAATTCATGGAGTCTTATCGAGGTGGCGTTGAATTGCTTCACATCAAGAACATGGCGGATCGCGTTTCAACAGGCGTATTTAGCGGGGCCGACTTTAATCCGCCGGATTTGCCGTCCCAGTTTTGGGTGCCGCTAGGGAAGGGAAAGATCGATTACCAATCTGTTTTCAAAAAAGGACACGAGATTGGGGTGAAGTGGTACATCTTGGAGATGGACAAATTCGATGGAAATGTCTATGCTGCCGTGGACTCCTCTCTCGCTTATATCAAAAGGGAAAAGCTGCTGGAACCCTAATGGTCATAAACACCTCCGCCGAGAGATAAGCAATACCACAAACAACGATCATTGATCCTTCCATTTTTTTACGTTATATTCACCTAGCAGTTTAGGGGATCATCTAAATCCAACATGTATGGGAAAAGTGAGAAACATTCTGCAATCCAAAAAAGAAAAGTTTTGTACGGTAGGGCCCCAGATCACCGTGTTCGAGGCCATTGAAATTATGAGCGAAAAAAATATTGCCGCCGTCTTGGTGGTTGAGCAAGATCAGCTTGCCGGTATTTTTACCGAACATGATTATACACGAAAAGTAATTCTGAAAGGAAAATCTTCCCGCCTTACTTTGGTAGGAGAATTAATGTCAAGGAACCCCCACCGGGTTACCTCCGATGATACGGTCGAAGAATGCATGAACATTATGAATTTGAACAAGATCAGACATTTGCCGGTGGTGGATGAGGGTAGACTGGTGGGCGTGGTTTCGGTAGGTGATTTGATTCGATTTATGATCGAGGAGCAAAGGGGTATCATTGAACATCTGGAGAATTACATTACGCACTAATTATCCTTCCTCTACGATTAGATCTTATAATAATCCAGCTATCATTTTTCACAACGTCAAGTTTCCTGACAAAAGTCATTTTTCTTTGTAGCTCAGGTCATTCGGTTTGAGATTGGTTATCTTCTATTTTGATTCATTGAAGCGAACACAGTGGTGTTCGCTTCACGCGATGAATTATGGAAAGTTATCAACTCTTGACTTTATTTATTACAGCAGCAGTTCTTGTTGGCGGGGCGATTGCATTTAGTTATTGGGCAGCTCCCTACAAACCGGGCACCGTTAAATCCGAACCTTACGAATGCGGGATCCCGACCGAGGGCCCCACTTGGATTCAGTTTCATGTGGGATATTACCTGTTTGCTATTATCTATCTTCTCTTCGATGTGGAAACGGTTTTTCTCTACCCTTGGGCGGTGGTGATGCGTGAAGTTGGCCTGGCCGCATTCATCGAGATCCTCCTATTTCTAACGGTACTGGGTCTTGGCTTGCTCTATGCCTGGAATAAAAAAGCGCTGATATGGGAATAGAGATCAAATCAATGGAATATGGTGACTTCAATGATAATGAAGCATTGGAAGAATTGAAGAAGAGTGGGAGCAACGTGTTGCTCAGTACCGTTGACGCTATAATAAATTGGGGACGTTCGAATTCGGTTTGGCCTTTAACGTTTGCTACCAGCTGCTGCGGTATTGAAATGATGGCCACCGGCGGGGCACGCCATGATTTTGCCCGTTTTGGTATTGAAGTGTATCGTGCCAGCCCACGGCAGGCGGATGTGATTGTGGTGGCAGGAACCATAGTCAGGAAGATGGCACCGGTATTAAAGCGCCTCTACGATCAGATGGCCGATCCAAAATATGTAATCGCCATGGGCGCTTGTGCCGTTTCGGGTGGACCCTTTTATTATAATTCCTACTCGGTCATCCGTGGAGTGGATCAGGTCATTCCGGTGGATGTATACATACCGGGTTGCCCTCCCAGGCCAGAGGCCCTCTTATATGGTGTGATGCAGCTGCAGCGAAAAATTCAGGCCTTGTCGATGACCAGTGAGAAGAAGCAAGAAGGGAAGAGCCACCGCCACCGGGCGGAAGGGAAGGACGTGATAACCAAGGAGACTTCATCGTCATGACCAGGGAAGAAATGACCGCATTGGTGAGGGGAAAATTTCCTGATGTAAAATTGGGAAGCAATAAGCAATTCCCTGAATTCATTGCCGCCCCCGATCAGATCCATTCCTTGTGTACGGCCCTGAAAGAAGACGCCCAAACGAAAATGGATTATCTTTTTTGTGAGACGGCGGCGGATCGGAAAGATGGGTTTCACCTGGTGTACCATCTCACCTCCTCGGCGTTGGGTCATTGCGTGATGCTGCGCACGGTGCTCACCGATAAAGCAAAACCGGAGGTGGAAACGGTAGGTGGCATCTGGATGGCGGCTGAATTTTATGAACGTGAGATATTCGATCTTTTCGGCATTCAGTTCGCCCATCACCCCGACTTGCGAAGAATATTTCTCGATGACGATTGGGTTGGCTATCCCTTGAGAAAAGACTATAAGGATTCTTTTACCCTGGAACACTAAGAAATGGAGGAAACACTTCTCGATATTGAATTAAAAGAAAAAGAAGAGTATATCATCAACATGGGACCTCAACACCCCAGCACGCACGGCGTGTTGCGGTTGGAGGTTTGTCTGGAAGGAGAGAAAGTAAAATATCTCAGGCCGCATTGCGGCTACATTCATCGGGGGATCGAAAAAATGAGTGAGAAACTTACCTATCCTCAATTGCTGCATCTCACCGACCGGATGGATTATTTATCGGCCCACATCAATAACGAAGCGGTGGCCTTGTGTGTGGAGAACGCGATGGAAGTGGAGGTAAGTGATCGAGTGAAATACATTCGCACGATTTTGGCCGAGCTCACCCGCATCGCCTCGCATCAACTTTGGTGGTCCGCCTTTGGAATGGATCTGGGAGCCCTGACTACTTTTTTTTATGGCTTGCGCGATCGGGAAAAAATTCTTGACATATTCGAAGAAACGACGGGCTCTAGGTTGATTCAAAGTTATATCACGCCCGGCGGGTTGATGGGCGACATTCATCCCAATTTTCAAAAAAGGACCAAGGAATTCGTCAAATACTTCCGTAAAAAATTGCCAGAATATGACCAGCTACTGACCGGTAATGTCATTTTTCATGAACGCACGCAAGGCATTGGCATCATGAGCAAGGAAGATGCCATTGATTACGGCGTCACGGGGCCACCTGGCAGGGCTTCTGGCTTTCATTGTGACATTCGGAAAATTGCTCCCTATAGTGCCTATCCGTTGGTGAAGTTCAACCAGATCCTGTTTACGGAAGGGGACACGTTTCATCGCTACTTAGTTCGGATCAAAGAGATGTGGGAGTCGCTTAGCATCATTGAACAGTTGATCGATAACATCCCGCCAGGGGAGACCATGCTTTCGTTGAAAGCGATCAAGGCACCGAAAGGGGAGTATTATCAGCGGGTTGAGACGGCGCGCGGGGAACTCGGCGTTTATATTGTCAGCGACGGCGGACCGCTCCCCGCGCGCATCCACTATCGCACGCCTAATTTTTCCAACCTGTTCGTGTTGAATAAAATTGCCCAAGGTCACAAGATTGCTGACCTGGTGGCGATCAGCGGTTCGTTGGACTTAGTGATTCCTGATATTGATCGATAAATGAATTGGTTATGTATGACTTCTCACCGTTAGTCGATTCTTTCAGCCACTTTTTCACCGAGACGTTCTCCCCGTTTTGGGCGGGCTTATTTTCGATGCTGACCCTGGGTGTCGCCATCCTTCTTTTTTACGCGGTCATTGGTTTATATCTCGTTTACGCCGAGCGCAAGATTTGTGCACGCATGCAAAACCGACTGGGTCCAAATCGGGTAGGCCCATTGGGATTATTTCAAACGATCGCTGATTTGATCAAACTCCTTTTGAAGGAATTGATTTACATCCGCCGTGCCGACGCCTTGCTTTTTAACATGGCACCCTTCATTGTCATTGTTGCCTCCATTATGGCGATTGGCTCGATTCCATTTGCCAAAGGGTTACAGGCTATTGATCTAAACATCGGGGTGCTTTACATTCTGGCCATTTCAAGTATGGGGGTGATCGGAATACTGATTGCGGGTTGGTCGAGCAACAACAAATATTCTGTTATTGGTGCGATGCGCAGCGGCGCACAGGTGATCAGTTACGAACTTTCCCTGGGACTGGCATTACTTTGCATGATCACTTTCGCTGGCTCGATGCAACTTTCTGAAATCATCAAGTCACAACAGGATGGCTGGTGGATCTTCAAAGGTCATCTTCCGGCGCTCATCGCTTTTGGGGTCTATCTTATTGCCGGAACGGCGGAGACCAACCGTGGTCCGTTTGACCTGGCCGAAGCCGAATCGGAGTTGACCGCCGGATTTCATACCGAATACTCGGGGATCAAATTTGCCTTCTTTTTTCTGGCGGAGTACATGAACATGTTTATCGTGGCATCCATTGCTACCACTGTGTTTCTGGGGGGTTGGCTGCCATTTCATATTTATCATTTTGAATTTTTTAACAAAGGGATGGACTTTGTCCCCCCCGTTTTTTGGTTTTTTGGAAAGACGGCTTTCGTTATTTATGTGATGATGTGGTTTAAGTGGACCTTCCCCCGGTTACGGATCGATCAATTACTGGCGTTGGAATGGAAATATTTACTGCCCATTAATATTATTAACCTTTTAGTCATTTCATTTCTTACGCTAATGCAATGGCACTTCTGACGACAATAAAAGAAATAAGAAAATACTTCCGCGATATTTTCTCGGGTGTGGCGTCTTTGATCAATGGGATGAAAGTGACGGGGGGATATTTTATACGGCCCGGTGAGATCGTTACACAAAAGTACCCGGAGAATCGCGATCAGCTGAAAATGATGGAGCGCTTCAAGGGAGAATTGGTGATGCTCCACGATGAAAATAATCAGCACGGCTGCGTGGCCTGCCTTACCTGCGAGCGTAAATGTCCCAATGGAAGTATCGAGCTCACCACCGAGAGAGTGCAAGGCGAAGATGGAAGATCCAAGCGCGTTTTAGTGAAATACATTTATCACCTGGAGATGTGCACGTTTTGTGGTTTGTGTGTCCAGGCTTGCGATGAACATGCTATTGTTTTTAGCCAGGAATTTGAACACGCCGTATTTGACAAGCGCGGACTAACAAAACAACTCAATAAACCAGGATCAACGGCAAGGCATAAACCCGAACCGGAACCCGAAGCAAAAACAGCATGACAGGCCCTAAGATTTTATTTTACCTATTATCGATTGCCTCTGTCGTATTCTCCCTTCTTTCTGTTTTGGATAGAAGGATTCTGAGGGCGGCCATTTATTTATTGTTCGTTCTGGTAGCCATTGCGGGATTGTATTACATGATGAACTTTCAGTTTTTAGCCGCGGTGCAACTCATTCTTTATGCCGGTGGTATTGTGGTGCTGATCATCTTTTCCATTCTTCTCACCAGTCAGATAGACAGTAAACTCGATCTTCCGAAATTAAGTCATTTGCTTCTAGGGGTCGTGGTAGCCATAGGAGGGATTGCACTTTCTGTTTTTACTTTTTCACAATTTACTTTCCAACCCTCTACCGCTCCGGCCTTGGTAGTGAACATGCACACCATCGGCCGGCAGCTGCTCGACACCCAAGAACAAGGCTATGCGCTTCCCTTTGAAGTGATCAGTATATTATTATTGGCTGCTTTGGTTGGCACCATTTTCATCGCACGAAAAAGTCGCACATGAACTTGCAATCTGAAATACCGCTGCATTACATGATTTTGCTCAGTACGCTTGTCTTTTTTATCGGACTGTTCGGTGTTCTCATCCGGCGGAATTTGATCACGATGCTCATGGGCATTGAGTTGATGCTCAATGCGGTAAATATCAATTTCGTCGCCTTCAATCATTACTTGTATCCAAACCGGTTGGAAGGACATTTCTTTGCCTTGATAGTGATGGCGATTGCGGCAGCCGAGGCGGCTGTGGCCATTGCACTCATTATTAATATCTACCGAAAGTTTGCCACCGTCAGTGTCGATGATGTAAACGAAATGAAATACTGAGGCCATGGATTATTCTTTTACACTCTTCATACTTGTCATGCCGCTGGTCACCTTCCTGGTACTAGGTTTGCTCAACAATCGAATAGAGCCCTCCTCAGCGGGGATCGTTGGGACGGTAACCTTGGGTTTTGTTACCGTGCTTTCTTACTATGCAGCTTACCTTTATTTCACTACTTCCAATTCAGCAACTGGGTTTGTTACCGTTGAGGTATTTAATGTTTTATGGTTAGCCTTTACGGATCATCTTCAAATTCATCTGGGAATTTTACTTGATCCCCTTTCGGTGATGATGCTGGTGGTCATCACCACCGTATCCTTGATGGTGCACCTCTACAGCCTTGGTTACATGAAAGGAGAAAAGGGATTTCAGCGCTACTATAGTTTTCTTTCGCTTTTCACCTTTTCCATGCTTGGTCTTGTAGTGGCCACCAATATTTTTCAATTATACATTTTCTGGGAGTTAGTAGGGGTGTCCTCCTATTTGCTGATTGGTTTTTATTATGAACGGCCCGCTGCGGTGGCGGCCTCAAAAAAAGCATTTATCGTGACTCGTTTTGCGGATTTTGGTTTTCTTATTGGCATTTTGATTTTATCCTTCTCCACCAACACGTTTGATTTTTCTTCACTGACAAGTTTAAGTGGTTCGGCGATCACTCAACCGGAAAATACCCACTTTATGGGTATATCGGCAACCACCTGGGCATTGCTTCTCATATTTATGGGAGGCGCAGGCAAGTCGGCGATGTTTCCTCTACACATCTGGTTGCCGGATGCCATGGAAGGTCCAACCCCCGTCTCCGCATTAATCCACGCAGCAACGATGGTCGTTGCCGGTGTGTATTTAGTTGCCCGATTATTTCCAATCTATTCATTCACTTCGCCCGATGCCCTTGAGGTAATTGCTTACGTGGGAAGTTTCACATCCTTATTTGCCGCTATAATAGCTTGTACTCAAATCGATATAAAAAGAGTTTTGGCCTACTCCACACTTTCGCAAATCGGTTATATGATGGTGGCGTTAGGTGTTTCCCGTTACGGCGGCCAGGCGGGCGTCGGCTATATGGCTTCCCTGTTTCATTTGTTTACGCACGCTTTCTTCAAGGCACTATTGTTTCTTGGAGCTGGTTCAGTGATTCATGCAGTGCATAGCAATTTGATGACGCAGATGGGTGGGCTTCGGAAATACATGCCGATCACGCATGTTACTTTTTTGATTGCTTGTCTTACGATTGCTGGCATTCCTCCCTTCTCCGGATTCTTCAGC
>Ga0075019_10002008_pt1 | contig 11567 bp, 8 predicted proteins | sample ColStrG_CSR_2013_FD_71473 | JGI IMG/M metagenome (GOLD analysis project Ga0075019, IMG submission 71473) | Freshwater sediment microbial communities in response to fracking from Pennsylvania, USA - Cold Stream Run_MetaG_CSR_2013 | ecosystem: Environmental > Aquatic > Freshwater > Creek >...
GATTTTGGACGTTGCGATGGCGTGCAAGGCAATTGCCCGCGCGGTCGCATTGGGTGAACTGGGCGGCATGCTGGGCAATCATGGCGAAGAGCCCGGTGGCAGCGTCAACGTGCAGGGGGAAACGCAAAAAAAACTCGATGTGCTCAGCAACCATGTGTTCATACGCCGCACCGAATGGGCCGGCAACCTGGCGGGCATGGCATCCGAAGAAATGGAAATGCCCTACCAAATCCCGGCGGAGTATCCGCGCGGAAAGTATCTGCTGGTTTTTGATCCGCTGGACGGTTCAAGCAATATCGATGTGAATGTTTCGGTGGGCAGCATTTTTTCCATACTGCGCGGTCCGGACACGGGAGTCGACGTGCGCGAGGCCGACTTCCTGCAGGCCGGGGCCAAACAAGTGGCCGCAGGTTACGCCCTGTACGGCCCGACCACCATGCTGGTGCTCACCGTGGGCAATGGCGTGCACGGTTTCACGCTAGACCCCAACCTGGGCGAATTCATGCTCACGCACCCCAAGATGCGGATCCCAGAAGATACACAGGAGTTCGCCATCAATGCCTCCAACAGCCGCTTCTGGGGCTCACCCGTCAAGCGTTACGTCGACGAGTGCCTGGCGGGCACTACCGGACCGCGCGCCAAAGACTTCAATATGCGCTGGATCGCGAGCATGGTGGCCGAGGCGCATCGCATTCTGATGCGTGGCGGCGTCTTTCTGTATCCCCGTGACACCAAAGACGCCAGCAAGCCCGGCCGCCTGCGTCTGCTGTACGAGGCCAACCCTATCGGCTTGATCATGGAACAGGCTGGCGGGCGCGCCAGCACGGGAGAAAAGCCCGTACTGGCGGTACAACCGACGGCGCTCCACCAGAGGATCGGTCTGGTTTTTGGTTCCAAAAACGAAGTCGAACGCATCGAGCGTTACCACGCCGAACCGACGCCCAAGGAATACGTCAACCCGCTGTTTGCCGAACGCAGCCTGTTTCGCGACTAGTGGCGCCCACGTTAGCAACGCTACACAAAAGAATTTTTACTATCAGGAGACCCCACTGTGTCGACACGCCACCCCATCATTGCCATCACGGGCTCCAGCGGCGCGGGCACCACATCGGTGACGCGCACGTTCGAGAATATTTTCCGGCGCGAGAACGTGAACGCCGCCGTGATCGAGGGCGACAGCTTCCATCGCCACGACCGAAAGGAAATGAAAATCCGCCTGGCCGAGGCCGAAAAGCAGGGCAATAAAAACTTCAGCCATTTCGGGCCGGAGAACAATCTATTCCCAGAACTCGAGGCATTGTTTCGCAACTACGCTGAAACGGGTACCGGCAAACGCCGCAAATACCTGCACGACCCGGAGGAGGCGGCGCCCTACCAGCAGGAGCCTGGCACCTTCACGCCGTGGGAGGACGTGCCGGCAAATACCGACCTGCTGTTTTACGAAGGCCTGCATGGCGCCGTGGTGACGCCTGAGGTCAATATCGCGCAGCACCCGGATTTGCTGATTGGGGTCGTTCCGGTGATCAACCTGGAGTGGATTCAAAAGCTTTGGCGCGATAAGTCCAAGCGCGGCTACAGCACCGCTGCAGTGACCGACACCATCTTGCGTCGCATGCCCGACTATGTGAACTACATCTGCCCGCAGTTCATGCACACGCATGTGAACTTTCAGCGCGTTCCCATGGTTGACACCAGCAATCCCTTCATTGCAAGAGACATCCCTTCGCCGGACGAAAGCATGGTGGTCATTCGTTTTGCCAAACCCAAGGGCATAGATTTTCAGTACCTGCGCAGCATGATCGACGGCAGCTTCATGAGTCGGGCCAATACCATCGTGGTGCCCGGTGGCAAGATGGAACTGGCGATGCAACTCATCTTCACGCCTTTTATCTGGCGCATGATGGAACTGAAAAAGCGCGGGGCTTGATATGACGATGCACACCCGCCCCGACCTGGCCCGCGACATGGCCAATGCACTTCGGATGCTCGCAGTCGACGCAGTGGAAAAAGCCAAGTCCGGGCACCCCGGTGCGCCCATGGGCATGGCTGAAATTGCCGAAGTGCTTTGGCACCGGCATCTCAGGCACAACCCGTTGAATCCGCGCTGGCTGGACCGTGACCGCTTCGTGCTGTCGAATGGCCATGGCTCCATGCTGATCTATGCACTGCTGCATCTCACCGGCTATGACCTGCCGATGGAAGAGCTGAAAAATTTCCGCCAGTTGCACAGCAAAACTGCAGGCCACCCGGAGGTTGGCGTCACTCCAGGGGTGGAAACCACTACCGGTCCACTGGGCCAGGGACTTGCCAACGCGGTGGGAATGGCACTGGCCGAAAAACTCTTGGCTGCCGAGTTCAACCAAGGATCGCACCAAGTCATAAACCACCATACCTACGTTTTCATGGGCGACGGCTGTTTGATGGAAGGCATCAGCCACGAGGCCTGCTCGCTGGCAGGAACGCTGCGCCTTTCAAAACTGATTGCGCTGTACGACGACAACGGCATCTCGATTGACGGCCATGTGGAAGCTTGGTTTAGCGACGACACCCCCAAGCGCTTTGAAGCCTACGGCTGGAACGTGATTGCCGCTGTGGACGGGCACGACCCTGCCGCCCTGGACGCCGCGTTGCGCGGCGCCCGAGCGCAAAGCGTCTTGCCCGAAGGACGCCCTACCCTTATTTGCTGCAAGACGGTGATCGGCAAGGGCGCGCCCAACAAGGCCGGCACGCACGATGTGCACGGCGCTGCGCTGGGGGCAGCGGAAGTCGCTGCGACCCGCGCGGCGCTGGGCTGGCACGCTGCACCGTTTGAAATCCCGGAGGAAATTGCCGCTGCCTGGGATGCGCGCGACCGGGGGCAAGCAGCAGAGCACAGCTGGCGCATGCGCTTTGAGGCCTACAGAACCGAATACCCGACCTTGGCTGCCGAGCTGGAGCGGCGCAGCGCCGGCGAGCTGCCCTCCGCGTTTGCCGAAAATCTGCCCGAAATACTGTCCGCCATTGCCGCACGCCCCGACGCTTTGGCTACGCGCAAAGCCAGCCAAAACGCGCTCGACGCGCTGGCCCCGCTGCTTCCCGAGTTCTTTGGTGGCAGCGCCGACTTGACCGGATCCAACCTGACCAACTTCAAAGGCTGTCGCAAAGCGGGTGCAGACGCAGACGGCAGGTTTCAGGCGGGCAACCACATGAGCTACGGCGTGCGCGAATTCGGCATGGCGGCGATCATGAATGGCATGGCTTTGCACGGTGGCTACATCCCGTATGGAGGCACTTTCCTGACCTTTAGCGACTACAGTCGCAACGCCATCCGCATGGCGGCGCTGATGCGGCAACGCGTTATCCATGTATTCACGCACGACAGCATTGGACTGGGCGAGGACGGCCCTACACACCAGAGCGTGGAACACATTCCTTCGCTGCGCATCATTCCTGGACTAGACGTTTGGCGCCCGGCCGACGGCTTGGAAACGGCAGTTGCCTGGGCTTGTGCCATCGCGCGCAGGGACGGACCCAGCGCACTCTGCCTGTCGCGGCAAAACCTGCCGCGCCTGACGGAAATGCGCCAGGAAGCGTCGATTCGACGTGGCGGCTATGTACTGTCCGACATGGAAGGCGCGGCTGCGATCATCATCGCCACAGGCTCCGAACTGGAGCTGGCGATGCAGGCGCAGGCTGCGCTGGCAGCAGAAGGCATCGCGACGCGGGTTGTTTCCATGCCCTGCACCAATCTATTTGACCGCCAGCCCCCCGCCTACCAGGAGCAGGTTTTGCCATTGATGGTGCCCGCCATTGCCATCGAGGCTGCGCAACCGGATTTCTGGCGTAAGTATGTAGGCCGCACGGGCATGGTGATCGGTATGACGGGCTTTGGCGAATCGGCACCGGCCAAGGACCTATACCCATACTTTGGCATCACGGCACAGCAGCTGACGACGGCTGTGCGCACGACCCTGCGCCGTGCGCAAAGCCAGCAGGCGCAAGCCTTGCCCGAGCAGATCGTTTGCTCGTCCAACTGACACGCGCCGCCATGTTTGCTTCGTTTGATCTGGTGATGTTCGATCTGGATGGCACGCTGGTCGCCACCTCACCCGAAATCTGTGATGCCGTCAACGACACCTTGCTTCAGCATGGAATGGAGGCGGTCACCCAGGCGCAGGTTGAGGCATGGATAGGCCACGGAACGCGCGAGTTGCTGCTTCAGGCGGTGGCGCTGCGGTCTCAGTCCGATTCAAAATCCCTGCGCAGCGCGCCGCATTTTGCTGCCATGCAGCTTGCGTTTGACCGCCATTACGCGGCCCGGTGCGGCACCCGCAGTGCGCTCTACCCCCGCGTACACGAAACGCTGTCGGTGCTGCGACAACGCGGCGTCAAGATTGCTGTGGTCACCAACAAAGAGGCGCGCTACACCCGGCGTCTGCTAGACGCGCACGCCATGACTCCGCTGTTCGACCTGGTGGTAGGGGGAGACACCTTGCCCACGCGCAAACCGGATCCCGCCGGTGTGGCGCATTGCCTGCACGCGTTGCGCATTGCTCCCGATAGAGCGCTGTTTGTCGGTGACTCCAGCATTGACGTCGCCACAGCCCGCAACGCCGGTGTGCGCGTATGGGCGTTGCCGTATGGCTACAACATGGGCCAAAAGATCGAAGCCAGCGCGCCCGATCGCGTCATTGCCGATTGCTCGGCATTGACGGAATAACGCATGACTCAGAGGACAAAGAAATTCAAATGGCAATCCCAATTGGCATCAAGGGCTACAGCCGTATCGGCTGCAAGGCGCGAGTGACCCATTCCCGAGCCGCGGCCTGCTGCAACAACAGCCCCGGAAAAGCGTCCATCGATTTGACGGGCAAGGTAGTCCGGAACAGCAGCAAGCACGACAGAACGCGCGCCGGGCCAAGCCAGCGCCAGGTACCGGTCACCGCAAGTTGCAGGAGCGCGCGATGAAAATACTGCGCTTGGCCGATGTGCTTGCCAGTGGCTTCGCCGCGGGTAGAAGGGTATTCATTCGCGCGGACCTGAATGTGCCGCTGGACGCCCATGGTGCGATCCGTGACGACACGCGCATCCGCGCCAGCATTCCATGCATCCGCATGGCACTGGACGCTGGCGCGGCCGTCATGGTGACCAGCCATCTGGGGCGTCCCCAGGAAAATGCCTTTACGCCCGCGGACAGCCTGGCGCCGGTGGCCGCGCGCCTTGCTGAACTGCTGGGCAGGCCGGTACCTTTGGTTGCGGATTGGGTCGAAGGAGTCAGCGTCGCGCCGGGGGCGCTGGTACTGCTGGAAAACTGCCGCCTCAACAGGGGAGAAAAAAGCAACGATCCCGCGCTGGCACGCAAGCTGGCGGCACTGTGCGACATTTTTGTGCATGACGCATTTGGTACCGCGCACCGCGCCGAGGCCAGCACCTACGGCATCGCGCAATACGCGCCCATCGCCTGCGCCGGGCCTTTGCTGGCGGCAGAAATTGACGCAATCCAGAAAGCACTGTCCAAGCCGAAAAGACCGCTGGTCGCGATTGTGGCCGGCAGCAAAGTGTCGAGCAAGCTGACAATATTGCAAACACTGGCGAAGAATGTAGACCAGTTGATTGTTGGCGGCGGAATTGCCAATACCTTTTTGCTGGCTGCTGGATTTTCCATTGGTAAAAGTCTGGCCGAGCCCAGTCTTGTGGGCGAAGCCCGTGCCGTCATGGATGCCATGCAGGCACGCGGTGCGGCCGTTCCGCTTCCAGTGGACGTGGTCGTTGCCAGGTCATTCGCCGCAGACGCGGAAGCAAGCGTCAAGCCCGTGGACCGCGTAGCCGACGACGATCTGATTCTGGACATTGGCCCACGCTCCGCAGCCATGCTGGCGGAACAACTGCAGTCGGCCGGCTCCATCGTTTGGAACGGTCCGGTCGGTGTATTTGAGTTCGACGCCTTTGCCCATGGCACCGAAACCCTTGCCCGGGCGATTGCGCGCAGCCCGGCATTTTGTATTGCCGGTGGTGGCGACACCCTGGCGGCCATCGCGAAATACGGGATTGAGAAAAAGGTCGGCTACATCACCACCGGCGGTGGCGCCTTTCTCGAGGTGCTGGAGGGCAAAACCCTGCCCGCCTTCGACATTCTGCAACAGCGCGCTGCCGCGTAAACCCTGTCACAACTTAAGAGGAACCTTCATGGCTTTTGTCTCACTGCGCCAGATGCTGGACCATGCTGCCGAAAATGGCTACGGCGTGCCCGCCTTTAACGTCAACAACCTGGAGCAAATCCAGGCCATCATGGAGGCCGCCCAGGCAAGCAACAGTCCGGTAATACTCCAGGCCTCTGCGGGTGCCCGCAAATATGCGGGCGAAGCTTATTTGCGCCACATGGTGCTGGCCGCTGTGGAGAGTCATCCCGACGTGCCGGTGGTGCTGCACCAGGACCATGGCGCCACACCTGCGGTCTGCATGCAATCGATACGCTCTGGCTTTACCAGTGTGATGATGGACGGATCGCTGCGGGAAGACGCCAAAACCCCGGCAAGCTATGAATACAACGTGGACGTCACACGCCGCGTATGCGCCATGGCGCACGCCGTGGGCGTATCGGTGGAGGGGGAGTTGGGCTGTCTTGGCAGTCTGGAAACGGGCGAGGCCGGTGAGGAAGACGGTTCCGGCGCCGAGGGCAAGCTCAGTCACGACATGTTGTTGACCGACCCGACGCAGGCCAAAGAATTTGTGGAACGCACCGGCGTGGACGCATTGGCCATCGCGATCGGGACCAGCCACGGCGCCTACAAGTTCACCCGCAAGCCTACCGGAGACATTCTTGCGATTGACCGCATTGCCGCCATCCACGCGCAGTTGCCCAATACCCATCTGGTCATGCATGGTTCCAGCAGCGTGCCGCAGGAATGGCTGGCCATCATCCGCCAGTTTGGGGGGGATATCAAAGAGACCTATGGCGTTCCGGTCGAAGAAATCCAACGTGGCATTCGGCACGGTGTGCGCAAGGTCAACATCGATACCGACATCCGCCTGGCCATGACCGGCGCCATGCGCCAGACATTTGCCCAGCAGCCGACCGAATTTGATCCACGCAAGGCCCTGATCGCAGCACGCTCGGCCGCAACCGCGATTTGCCGGGAACGCTTCGAAGCATTTGGCTGCGCCGGCCAGGCTGACAGAATCAAGCCGCTGCACCTGGATGTGATGGCATTGCGCTACCGCGCATAGCAGCGAGACCGGCGCTGCTTACCGCCCCCAAGCCCTTGCCCATGCACAGGGCTAGGGCGCTGCAAGGGCACTGGACCCCGGCATCGCCGCCGGATGCGACTTGGCGGCAATCGCGGCGCGCAGTTGCGGCAGGAGCTGCAGCATGGCTTGGCGTCCGGCTTCGATGGAGCGCTTGCGGGCGCTGAAATCGGCGCTGGTCACGCCCTGGAGCTGGGGGCGGACGACGATGTCGGCGTCCTTCAGCTCCCAGGAATTGATGCTTTTTGCCATGATGGCAAAGGTTTGCAGCAGTATTTCCAGCGTGCTGCCGGCCAGGTTGCCCTCCGGCGGGCTGGAAATGTCGACCGCAATCACCAGCTCGGCACCCATTTTGCGCGCAGCGAGTACGGGCACCGGCGAAACCAAGCCGCCGTCCACGTACTCGTGTCCGGATATCTTGACGGGCATGAATACCCCGGGGACGGCGCTGGAGGCGCGCACTGCCGTGCCGGTATCCCCGCGTTGAAAAAGCGTGGCGACGCCGCTGTTCAGGTCGGTGGCGACCACGCCCAGGGGCATGGGAAGGCCTTCGATGGTGCGCGAACCGACTTGCGCATTCACGTACTGCGCCAGTGCCTCGCCGCGCAGCACACCGCGGTTGAACAAGGGCAGCGTCCAATCGGCGATCGTGCCCTCTTCCATGGTGTCGGCGACCTTCTGCATTTGCGCGCCGGTCTTTCCGCCGGCGTAAATCGCAGCCACCAGGCTGCCAGCCGACGTGCCGGTTACCAGGTCCGGACGTATGCCGGCTTCTTCCAGTACCTGGATGACGCCAACATGGGCAAAGCCGCGCGCTGCGCCACCGCCCAATGCGAGTCCGATGCGGGGGGGAATCTTGGGGGGCTCAGGCAGCGCCGGGCTTGGCGGTGCCAGTGGCGGCGCGACGACCTCGGGCGCGCTGGCACAGCCCACGAGCAGCGTTGCGGCAAGCAGCGCAGCAAGCCGGCGCAGTTTTACGTGCACCGCGGCGTTTGCGCCTTGCGCAGCGCGCCTGGCCATGAAAAATGGCCTGGACCGAAGGGGGCCAGGCCATGGGCGTGCAACCGTCAACTTGCCGTCGCTTCTTCCGGCTTGGACTTGCCTTCCTTCTTCGGCAAGGGCTGGATATCGAGCAGCACCTCGGTCTTGGTTTCGTCGCTGTCGTCGAGCTCCACCGTCAACCGGCCGCCTTCGGTCAAGCGACCGAACAGCAGTTCGTCTGCCAGGGCCCGGCGAATCGTGTCCTGGATCAGGCGCTGCATGGGGCGTGCACCCATGAGGGGATCGAAGCCCTTCTTCGCCAGATGCTTGCGCAACTTGTCAGTGAACGTGACCTCCACCTTCTTGTCGGCCAGCTGCGTTTCCAGCTGCAGCAGGAATTTGTCGACCACGCGCAGAATGACGTTCTCATCCAGCGCCTTGAAGCTGACAGTCGCGTCCAGGCGGTTGCGGAACTCCGGCGTGAACAGGCGCTTGATATCGGCCATTTCGTCGCCCGACTCGCGCGGGTTGGTAAAGCCAATGCTCGCCTTGTTCATGGTCTCGGCGCCCGCGTTCGTCGTCATGATGATGATGACGTTGCGGAAATCGGCCTTGCGCCCATTGTTATCGGTCAAGGTGCCATGGTCCATGACCTGCAGCAGCACGTTGAAGATGTCCGGGTGCGCCTTCTCGATTTCGTCAAGCAACAGGACCGCGTGCGGCTTCTTGGTCACGGCTTCGGTCAGCAAGCCGCCCTGATCAAAACCCACGTAGCCGGGTGGTGCGCCAATCAATCGGCTGACCGCGTGGCGCTCCATGTATTCGCTCATGTCAAAGCGAATCAGGTCTATGCCCATGATATAGGCCAACTGCTTGGCGGCCTCGGTCTTGCCCACGCCGGTGGGGCCGCTGAACAGGAAGGAGCCAATCGGCTTGTCGCCTTTGCCCAGGCCCGAACGCGCCATTTTTACCGACGAGGCCAGCACGTCGATCGCCTTGTCCTGGCCAAACACCACGTTCTTCAGGTCGCGCTCCAGCGTCTTGAGCTTGCTGCGGTCGTCGTTGGACACGTTGGCCGGAGGAATGCGGGCAATTTTCGCGACGATTTCTTCGACCTCGGTCTTGCTGATGGTCTTTTTGCGCTTGCTCGGCGGCAGTATGCGCTGCGCTGCGCCCGCTTCGTCAATCACGTCAATGGCCTTGTCGGGCAAATGGCGGTCGTTGATGTACTTGGCGCTCAGCTCGGCGGCAGCCTGCAAGGCACCCAGCGCGTACTTGACGTTGTGGTGTTCTTCGAAGCGCGACTTCAGGCCCTTGAGAATTTCCACGGTCTGGTCAATCGTGGGTTCGACGACGTCAACTTTCTGGAAGCGGCGCGACAGCGCTGCGTCTTTTTCGAAAATTCCCCGGTACTCGGTAAATGTGGTTGCGCCTATGCACTTGAGCTGACCCGAGCTCAGGCCAGGTTTGAGCAGGTTGGACGCGTCCAGCGTTCCGCCCGAAGCTGCGCCCGCGCCTATCAGGGTGTGAATTTCGTCGATGAACAGCACGGCTTTGGGCCTGTCCTTGAGCGCTTTCAGCACGCCCTTCAAACGCTGCTCAAAATCGCCGCGGTATTTGGTACCCGCAAGCAAGGCGCCCATATCCAGCGAATAGACCACCGACTCCGCCAGGATTTCGGGCACGTCGCCCTGCGTAATGCGCCATGCCAGGCCCTCGGCAATGGCGGTCTTGCCCACACCGGCTTCGCCGACCAGCAAGGGGTTGTTCTTGCGCCTGCGGCACAGGATCTGAATCACGCGCTCGACCTCGTACTCGCGCCCGATCAGCGGGTCTATCTTGCCCTCTTTGGACAACTGGTTGAGGTTGATGGTGTACTGTTCCAGAGGCGAGGACTTCTCATTTTTTTCGCCACCCTCCTCGGACTCCATCGGCGATTCACTGGATTTGGCGACTTCCGGCGGATCGCTCTTCTTGATGCCGTGCGCAATAAAGTTCACCACGTCCAGACGCGTAACCCCTTGCTGGTGCAGGTAGTAGACGGCGTGTGAATCCTTCTCGCCAAAAATAGCCACCAGCACGTTGGCACCGGTCACTTCCTTCTTGCCGCTTCCGGTCGATTGCACGTGCATGATGGCGCGCTGGATGACGCGCTGGAACCCCAGCGTAGGTTGCGTATCGACTTCATCCGACCCGGCGACCTGGGGCGTGTTGTCCTTGATGAAATTGGACAGGGACTTGCGCAGGTCGTCGATGTTGGCCGAGCAGGCGCGCAGAACTTCGGCCGCGCTGGGGTTGTCGAGCAGTGCCAGCAGCAGGTGCTCCACGGTGATGAACTCGTGGCGCTGCTGGCGCGCTTCCACGAACGCCATGTGCAGGCTGACTTCCAATTCTTGGGCAATCATGAGATTTCCTTTTCGCCTTGCTTTGATGATTAACTGTAATCCGATTTCTAGAACAGAGTGGCAAGGTCGGGCGTACCGCTCAAAATTCAACGGGTTCGCTCAAACATTTCAAGGGATGACCCGCTTTATGGGCGGCGTCCAGCACCTGGTCCACCTTGGTGGCGGCAACATCGCGCGAATAGACGCCGCATATTCCTTTACCGTCCAGATGAATTTTCAGCATGATCTGCGTTGCCGTCTCCAGATCTTTGCCAAAGAACTCCTGGATCACGACCACGACGAACTCCATGGGGGTGTAGTCGTCGTTCAGCATCACCACCTGGTACATCTGCGGCGGCTGCACGCGTTGCGCTATGCGCTCAAGAACAACCGAGTCCCCTTCGTCCCGGTCCGGCACTCTGGCCGGGGAAGGCGTTGGAATGGAAGGTTTTTTGGTAGCCATGCTTTTCATTCTATCGACCAGCAGGCAAGTGCGCATCCAGCGATATGGCGCGCCGCCAGGCTTCACACAGCTGGTACAAAATAGGGCTATGAACAAAGTACGCATCACCCTGTCCCTTCTGCTGGCCCTTTGCGCGCTGCAAGCGCAAGCGCAGCAGGAGGAGCCCCAACTTAATTTGCCGCGCACCGAGCTGACCGCCGGAATTTACCGCATCAGCGCGCAAGTCGCCGTCACCCAGGAGCAGCAAGCCACCGGCCTGATGTATCGCAGGGAGATGCCCCAGGCCGAAGGCATGCTGTTCGTCTTTCGCAAGCCCAGCAAATTGTGTTTCTGGATGAAAAACACCGTTTTGCCCTTGACCGCTGCATTCATTGCAGACAACGGCACGCTGGTCAATATGGAAGACATGGAGCCGCAAACCACGAACTCGCACTGCTCGCTCAAACCGGTGCGCTACGTGCTTGAAATGAACCAGGGATGGTTCGCCAAACGTGGCCTGCGCCCCGGCTCACGCC
>Ga0075019_10002009_pt1 | contig 11565 bp, 13 predicted proteins | sample ColStrG_CSR_2013_FD_71473 | JGI IMG/M metagenome (GOLD analysis project Ga0075019, IMG submission 71473) | Freshwater sediment microbial communities in response to fracking from Pennsylvania, USA - Cold Stream Run_MetaG_CSR_2013 | ecosystem: Environmental > Aquatic > Freshwater > Creek >...
CAGTTTTCGACGCCGCAGACAGGGCAGCAGGCCGGTTGCTTTCATGCCCGGTCTTGGTGTTTTGGGGAAACGAACGCGTGGTGGCGGAGGGGGCAAGGGGTGGCACGCTGACCGCGGTCGACGTTTGGCGACGGTGGGCCGCCGACGTGTCAGGCATGACGGTTCCATGCGGACACCTGATACCGGAGCACGCCTCCTCCGAAGTTATTCTTGCCCTCCTGCCATTCTTGAAGGGTGCGACGGCGCGGTCCGACGTATCGCCACCCATCCCGGGCCAACCGCGCCCGAGCCACACCTAGATTGAAACGACTTACGGCTGGTCCACGCCTGCTCCAGATTTTTGGGCAGGAAACGTCGATCGACCTAAAGACGGCTGTCCAATGCTCAGCAATACAAACACGATCAACCTCGACGTCCGCGCGACATGCAAACATGGCTGACGGCAAACAGCACCAACGAAGGCGGTCCGCGACAACTTGCGTCCAACGCATTAGGCGCGCAGCTCGAGGGCCTTAACTGATCTGCTGACAACGGGCGTGGAACGTCCACAAGGATGAGTTCGTTGAGCATTGGGCCAAAAGGCGACCTCTTCGCTCTTGATCAAGCGCTTGCGGACGAGTCTGTGAAGGAGCGAGAAGATGCACAAAGCTAAGCACGAGCGAACGCGCGATATCCAAAAGAGCTTGGAGACCCGAGATAGGTTCCCTATCTCGTACTTTGATTCGCGCAAGTACATTCAGCATAATCTAAATCTCGCAGATGGACTGGGCCCGATACTTGCTCTAATGGACGCACTTCCCGCCGATCGTACGAGGGTCGAAGCGCTGAGGTCGTTTGAGGACGGCGATTACAGTGTTGCGCACCTGGACTACTTGCTAGGCGACTGGGGACCCATGGTCGGCTTCGAGGTTCACCGGTGGGAAGACGACCGGATTGTTGAGCATTGGGATAACCTCCAGTCCACTCCATCAAGACCCAACCCCAGCGGTCGAACAATGACCGATGGCCCGACCGAAATCGCGGATCTGGATCTCACCGATGCCAACAAGGCCCTTGTGCGCGCTTTCACCGAGCGTGTCCTGATCGCAGGCCGTTGCGACAGTATAAGCGACTTCCATAATGGCAAGGCACTGATCCAGCACAATCCTCACCTCCCGGATGGTACAGACGCGCTGATCGCTCATATTCGAGCCGGACACCAGGGCCTCGAGGGACCACTTTATCGCAGACTGCACCTTCTGCTCGGCCAAGGTAACATGGTGCTCGCGGTTAGCGAGGGCGAGGCTGTGGACGCCGAAGGCACGCGCCGGCCATTTGCGTTTTACGACCTTTATCGGCTTCAGGAGGCCCGGATTGCGGAGCACTGGGACGTGATCGAGTCGATCCCGCCCCGCCATCTATGGAAAAACGACAATGGCAAGTTCTGAGGCGCAGGGGTCGGTGAGCCGGACAATCGCTGTCGGCTTTCCATCGCCGACGGGTCGGCTGCCGACCCGATCATCATTTGCAAGTCAGAGACGCATCGCCAGCAAAGGAACGATCGGATAGCATAATGGGAACAGGCTGCGCCTGCCCTCCGGCAACTACCTGTGACGTAATTGCGTAATCTACTGAGGTTCATGTAATCGCAGTGCAGATCAAGGGCATCGCGAACGTGCACGCAGCTGGTAAGTTAATACAAGCGAATGCGGTCTTTCCGGGAAGAGAGGCCGAACGGCGGCCTTTCCTTGGGCGCGTCAGATGACAATCGCTGCATTGCATTTGGCCTAAACCCACTTGGCAATCTCGCGTCGCGTATCGGTGCCGGATACATTTTGACTGTTGAGAGTCGGTGATCTCGCGGTTCACGGCTCACCGCGCACGCTTAGCTTTAACGAGACCCAAATGACGATCTTTGTCCTCGCCCCCCTCGCTTTCGTAAGCTACCCGTGAGCGGAGCAATGTCAAATCAGATACTCGTCTGCTCGCTCGACATTGTCGGCACCGTCGTTTTCGCGGTTAGCGGAGCCATTGTTGGGTCGCAGCGCAGACTGGATCTGTTTGGCGTTCTTGTTCTGGCTGTTGCTACGGCCACGGCGGGCGGCGTGATGCGTGACGTGCTCATCGGCGTAATTCCGCCGCAGCCAATCGGAAACTGGCATATACTTGCCCTAACGATAACCTCTGGCCTATTTGCGGTCCGCTTTCAGAACTCGATTTTGCGGTTGGGTCGACTCGTTCAATTGCTGGATTCCGTGGGGCTGGGGGTTTTTGCAGTCACTGGGACAGAGATCGCCCTCCTACACGAAATACCGCCAGCCATGGCAGCAGTTCTCGGCATGGTCAGTGCAATTGGTGGCGGAATCGCGCGTGACCTTTTGACCGCCCGTACGCCTGTTGTGCTTACCTCCGAGATCTACGCCCTGGCCGCTCTGGCAGGAGGAATGATAGTCGCGGCCGGCCATACAGTTGGGCTTACAAGCGCGACAACGGCTCTGCCGGGCGCTGTGGCATGCTGCCTGTTGCGGATGACGGCTCTCTATAGAGGCTGGAGCCTTCCGTCACACGCTCCATCGAAAGACTGCCTCCTGTCGCGCTCTAATCGGGCGCCAAGTCACTTCAATAAGAAGGAGAAATGCAACCATGACATTTACTAAAGAAGAACTCGAGCGCTCCAGATTGTCTACGTTGGCAATCTGGAACGCGGGCGACTTCGGTGCGCTGGCTCGAAACTTCGGTATCTCAGAGGCTGAAGATTTCGTGAGCAGGCTAGAACTTCCACCGGGCGTTCGAGTCCTGGACCTCGCCTGTGGGACGGGCAATGTGACCATACCGCTGGCACGTCGAGGTGTCTCAGTGATCGGGCTGGACATGACACCACGCTTGCTGGAGGAGGCGCGAGTGCGAGCGACACACGAGGGCTTACAGCTTGATTTCGACCAAGGCTTTGTTGAGGCTCTACCTTATCCGGATGCCGCTTTCGAGGTGGTCGTTTCAATGTTCGGTATCATGTTTTCCCCGGCGCCTGAACGCGTTACCGAGGAGATCGCCCGTGTCTTACGCCCGGCTGGACGCCTCGCTATGGCGAATTGGACTCAAGACGGCTTCAGCGGATTGATGACAGCCCTGGTCGGACGGCACCTCCCGGCGCCTCCTCCAGGCGCCCTGTCGCCGTTCCTCTGGGGTGACGACGAAACAGTGCGAAACCGGCTCCTCCCGCACTTCGATGCTGTTCAAACACGGGTCATTAAAATTAAGTGGGACATTCCAAAGTGGCCGGTCGAAGCTGCCAGGTTCTTCGTCCAAAATTCCGGGGCGGTCCAACTCGCCCTGAGCCGATTGAGCGCGCCGCAACGTGATTCTCTCTTGCTGGACTTCACACAACTCTGGGTTGACAACAATAGCGCTGCGGATGGGATGGAGCGCACGATTATCGAGAACGAGTATCTCGAAACGCTGGCCGTCCGGAACGAGTGAATGCGAGAGTTGTTCAATGCAGGAACACTAAGGTCCGTTTTCAGATGACGACGCACCGAGGTGTCCGTTCGGTACAAAAATGATGGGTTAGGAACGGTGTTCCCGATCCGCGCCGCTCTATCTCACCTAGACTGTTGAGGGCTCCCAATTATCGGCCGCCATTTCGAAGCCAGCAAACTCAAACGCCGGCGCGACAACGCAACTGACCAGGCTCCAAGAGCCGAGACTGTGTGCTTCTTGCCAAGCTCGCGCCGGAACGACGCCTTGGAGAGCTTCCTCCATGGCCAGATCTGGACCCAGACGCAGGCGTTGCCGCGCCGTGCCGTCCGCGCTTATCCCTAGCATTAAAGGCGCACCGGCATGCCACAACCAGAATTCAGAGGCATCGATCCGATGCCAGTGGGACCGCTCTCCCTTCGCCAGCAGATACAATATGCACGTTCCAGAGCCGCGTAGGCCAGAGGCAGGAACGTCACGCCATGTCTCGCGGAAGTGCCCGCCCTCTGGATGAGGGTTTAAGGCGAGTGCTTCGCAAACAGTCGATGCCGACAATGAGCAATTCCGGAGGTCAATTCTCATACCTGGATACAAACCTTCCCTGAACAGACGACGCCGTGGGTCACGCACTGTTAGACATCTGCTTTGCTCGGTAGTTGGGACGGATCACCGTAGTGGCGAAGGGACCGCCATGCGCGGCCGCATGAGCTACAGCTTCGTTGGCGTGATCAAGGCTGAACTCGCTGACATGCCAGTGGGTCAAATCTATTAGCCCAGCGCGGACAAGCTGGATCAGTCGCAACGGCGCGTCGGGTCCATACATCCACTGTCCGAAGATACGAACGTTGTGGCGCATGATCCAAGGATAGGGTAACGCGAGATCGTCTCCGCCAAGCATTCCGACGCCGCCCATGAGAACCACGCGGCCATACTCGCGGACAGTCATCGCCGCCGCGCGGGTCACCGAGGCAGGAGCCGACGGCGGCAAAATGTCCAACACCACGTCGACCGGCCCGGGTGCCGCGGCCGTCATCCGCTCTCGGTCGAGCGCCTCGTCGCCGCATAACTCCACTGTTCGTACCCGCGGACCGAAGCGAGTGGACAAATCGGCCAGAACGCGCTGGTTCCGTCCCGGAGCCACAACGCGGGCGGCGCCCATTCCCAGAGCCGCTGCTACGGCGGCGCTACCGAAGTTGCCGGTGGCGCCGCTTACGAGCAAGGTCTCGCCGGGTCTGAAGTCGGCCGCGAGAAGCCCGCCGGCCGGCACAAGCAGCAGGTGCAACGCCGTCCACTGACTCGCTTCCGACGGCTCAATTGAACCAAGCGCGAAGGCGTTTTCAGTCGGGATCAGCATTTGTTCGGCGAACGCTCCATGGCGGAAGTGCTGTTGGAGTTTAACGCCGCCTTTGCCCCGCGCGCTGATGCCTTGTAGCGTGATGTCGGGGGTGAGCGCATCGTCGCGCGCCCGCACCGTTGGATCACAGATAACCCAATCGCCTCGCGTAAGACGCGTGGCGTCCGGCCCAACCTCCCGCACTTGGCCGACCGCCCCCGCACCGGGCACCGCTGGCAGCGTGAGAAGGTAGTTCCTCTCAGCACTAAGTATTTCGGCCGTGTAGGGCAGCACACCACTCGCCGCGACGTCCACAATGACTGCGCCTGTGCCTAGCACCGGATCGGGCAGCTCCTCGTTCGACAGGGGCGACCCAAATGCTCTCAGAATTGCGGCTCTCATGGTCGCTCCAAACTTGACGCTGACACTTTTGGCACGCCCAGTCCTGACGAGAAGGGCTGTGGCCATTCAATTCAGAGCATCATTTTTCGGCAGATGAGGTCTTATGGTTGACTCTCGCAGAATACACGCCGAGCCAACCACAATCCCAGTTAGATCGAGTCCAAAAACGCTTTGGACCCTTTGTAATATTCTCAGCGCAGCAACACGGTTCGTACGTGCACCAACCATGTTGCTACCGCTGTGCGCGTCAAGCCTGAAAGGGGCGAGCTCAATAGGCTTGCGTTTACACCAGCCTCGATTGCTGTAACTCCCTCAATGGGACTTCGAGCAACCTCAGCCGGGCCAGACGTGGTCTAAAAATGGCGCCTCGAGCGGCGGTTTTGTGATGCTGCCGGTGTAGTTCGTGATTGTTGATGCAGCTACTGCGGCAATTACTTCCAACAGATGTTCCTTGGTGAAGCCGGCAGCGAGGAAGCGATTGATGTCTTCGTCGTCCAGACGTCCACGCTTCTCGATCATCGTCTTCGCTAGTCCCGACAGTGCGGAGAACTTCTCGTCCTTTGGCAAGCGGCCCTCACGAATAGCCTGAACATCTCCTGCATCGATGCCCTCCTTGAGAGCAAGCGTCGAATGGAACGCCACAGCCCAGGCACAACCGTTGGTCACCGCATCGGTAAGTAGGATTATCTGAACCTGCGCTTCGGTAAAGCTGCCGCCATGAACATTGCCAAATAGGCCGACGAGACTGTTGATTAAGATCGGCGAGGTTGAAACAGCCCCAATAAGATTCGGAATCATGCCGAAAGCAGACTCCAATTGTTTCATTGCGGGCTTGGAGCCCTCGGGCGCTGAGTCAATCGTATTTACGGGAAAGTTTGTCATGCCAGCCATTCTCCGGTCTTTCGGGTTGATCTAGAAGTTCACTTACGCCCGAGATCGTTGGCGAATGAGCCAATAAGCCCTCGGTTCTCGCCAAATAGGGTGTGAGCCGACGAGCTTACATTCCGCACGCGGCGGGGACGGTAATCCCCAGCCTGGCGGCAACGCGCCGCGCCGTCTGCTCGCGTTGCTCGGTGATGGTCCTCACTGATCGACGGGCCTCTTCAAGGATCGAGGACGGTGCTGTTTCGGGCGTTCCACTGTTGAAAGGCGGCTCCGGCGCGTAGACCATATGAAGTTGTATTGCTTGAGCCGCCTGGTCGCCTCGCAACTCTGCGGCCAAGCGCAATGCTCCGTCGATGCCGGCTGTAACACCCGCGGCAAAGACCCAGCTGCCCTCCACCACCACCCGATCATTCACGGGGATTGCGCCAAAATATGGAAGGAGATGAGACGAGGCCCAGTGGGTCGTTGCACGGCGTCCTCTAAGCAGACCCGCGGCGCCACAGATCAGAGCACCCGTGCATACCGAGAAGATAACGCAGGCACCTGAAGCCTGCTGACGGATCCAACCCAGAACTTCGTCGTCGTCCATTAAAGCCTCCTGGCCGTGGCCGCCTGGGACATGGAGGACGTCTAGGGGCGGCGCGTCGGCAAAGGTCGCGTCCGGGATGAGCTGCAATCCCTTCACGTCGCGAATTGGGGACGTCGTCTTGCCATAGATTCGATAGGTCGCATTCGGAATGCGGGATAGCACCTCGAACGGGCCTGTCAGGTCGATCTGATCGATCCCCTCGAACAATAGGGAGCCAATCTGAAGGTGAGTGTCGTGCGGGATCATGGTGGTCTCCGGTCTCCATGTTAACGGTGGACAAGATGACGGTATCCGGGCATCGATTGGCGGACATGCCAGAATACCCTCGCTCCTCGCCAAAGCAGATACGGGTCATCGACGTGCTCACCTACCCCGCGGTGCAGCTGCTCGATGTGACGGGGCCGGTTCAAGTATTCGCCTCTGCGAACGACCTGGTCGTAGCTGCTGGAGGTAGCCCGGCTTATTTGCTCAGAGTCGTGGCGCAAAGCGGCAACGGCGGAACCACTTCCGCCGGCGTGACGCTTGCAGCAGGACCGCTTACCCAAGCCGGAGAAGCGTTGGACACTTTACTCGTGGCAGGCGGCGAAGGGGCAGAGGCGGCGACCGAGAACCCAGTCCTCGTGGAGTGGGTGCAGCAGCGTGCAGCAAGCGCGCGTCGCGTCGCTTCCGTTTGCACCGGAGCATTCCTGCTTGCTGCTGCGGGCTTGCTCGACGGTCGCCGGGCCGCGACACATTGGAACTATTGCACCAGGTTAGCTCAGCGCTTTCCTTCAGTGCACGTCGAGCCGGACCCCATCTTTTTGCGCGACGGCCCGATTTGGACATCGGCGGGGGTCACTGCAGGGATAGACTTGGCACTCGCGCTCGTAGAAGAGGATCTTGGCCGCTCTGTAGCGCTGGCGGTAGCTCGCTACCTGGTGGTGTTCCTCAAGCGTCCGGGGGGACAAGCGCAATTCAGCGCATCCCTCGCCTTGCAGATTTCCGAGGACAAATTCGGTGCGCTCCATGACTGGATCAATGCTCACCTGAGCGACGATCTCTCACTTTCGGTTTTGGCCGATCGGGCCGGCATGAGCGAGCGTAGCTTTAGCCGCCATTATGCGGAAGCAACAGGGCAAACGCCGGCACGTGCCGTAGAGCGGTTGAGAGTGGAGGCAGCGCGGCGTCTGCTCTCGGAATCTCGAACGCCTGTAAAACGGATTGCACACCGTTGTGGATTTGGCTCTGAAGAAACGATGCGTCGCAGCTTCGTTCGCCTATTGGCCGTGACGCCACAAGATTACCGAGACCGCTTTAGGTGTTGAGTCGTGACCCTCATTCTCAAAAGCTGCCTTGCCGCGGCATGCTCAGACGTCAAAGGCCAACGCGGCGTTGTGGCGGAGCTTCAGAGCTTGGTGCACCTGCAACGCAGTCAGCTGAGGACTTGTCGCTCACACGCTGATAAACCCCTCCATGACCTTCACACAGGAGCCACGAAGGGTTGCGATAATGCCATTCGATGATCGACGAGCCTCGACGTGCAGCAGGCTCGGCCTACCCATCTCGACACCCTGATGAATAACGAAGCTGGCGTTCGCACTATTGGGCTCCAACGAAAGCAGCAGGCAGGCAAGGGGGGTGTTGGCGCTTCCGGTAGCAGGATCCTCCCGCGTGCCCGCCAGAGGCGCAAACATCCGGGCACGGAGGGTGCGCATCCGCTTACAATAGACATGCACCGAAAACCGGGTGCCTAACTGCGGATGAGCCGCGAGGGCCGACCTAAACGCCTCTGGATCGGGCGAGCAACGCGTGATCGCCTCGCTTGTTAGCTCGGCGACCACATATGGGTTGCCGTTGGACACGACGATCGGCGGATGAGTCGAGACCACCACGTCATCGGGAAACAGCCGCAGAACACGTGCGATCACCTCTACTGCTATTATCTCCCCGACACTCAGCGGCTGCGGGGTTGTGATTGTGACGTCGACGGGTAAGCCGCTGGGACCCCTGTTGATCGTGAGATGGACACTACCCGCAAGGATCTCGAATGTCGCCTTCGCCAGATCCGGCTTCTGACAAGCAAGAACAAAAGCTGTGCCAACCATCGGATGCCCAGCAAATGCCATCTCGGCCGTCCGATTGAAGATACGGACGCGTGCGGTGTTGGCAGGATCGGCCGGGGGTAGGACGAACGTGGTTTCACTAAGATTGAATTCCGCCGCTATCGCCTGCAACGTTGCGGAGTCAAGAGCCTGGCCTCCCATCACCACGGCCAGAGGATTTCCTCCGAAGCGTTTGTCGGTGAACACGTCAACAGTAACGAATGGCAGCGACGGCATGAATTGGCTCCGGTGCGGCTTGCCAGAATAGCGGCGTTGGGCTCATCGAGATTGGCGAATGGTTCACATGATCGCTGAGATACATATTCGCGTTAAGGACGCGCGTCGGCCTTAGACTACGGATTGACGGCCATTTTTGAGTAGAGCTCGAAACGGCAAGACGTGCGAGCAGTTTAATCGCCTTTTCGATGAGTGATCGTGTTCGCAACCTATATTCATGGCGACCTCGCGGTCGCCCGGCTCGATCGAATGCCTGTTTCGAAGTGAGCTTTCCATTCAACATTTAGACTACGTTCCCGTTCGCTCCTATGTCTACTCAGGCAGGTCGGGTAGTCTACCAGTCTTGTACCAGGATTCGATCGTGCGCCCCAGACCATAACCGGGCTCGTGGCACGAACGACCAGCGAAAGTGGAGAACTTGCCGTCGGGAAAGCCCCAGCGGGCGTTCCCGAAACCAGCCGGCGCCCAGTCCCAAGTTCCTACAACGACACCGATCCTATGATCTTGCAAATAATGGAGGAATTCTACGGTAGCCACCGGCGTCTTAGCATTACAGAAATAGCCCCCGAAATGCCATTCAGTGATGATAACCGGCGCATGACGCGCGAAAGCGCCGAATTTTTCGTCCCAGGCCTCACGTGTTTGTCCGTGCTGTTGCAGCGCATACGGATGGGAGGCGTAGGCGACCTGAGGATCGCCAAGCAACGGCGCCCCTTCCAGAACCTGTCCAGTTCCAAGCCCGTCGGCAATGACCACGTTTGAGGCGCCGGTCCCTCGAACGGTCTGCAGCGTTTCTGTCATCGCGCTTTTCCACAAACTCCAATTCTGTGGGTTTGCTTGCGGCACCGGCTCGTTGAGAAGTTCGAACATCACGCCATGATCCGTTGCGAACAAGGGAGCTATTTGGGTCCAAACCCGTCGTGTTCCGGGACCTGGCAGGTCCAAATTCCTTGCACCTGGCACGTGCGACTCGCCTTGGACGCAGATGATCACCGTCAGTCCCACGTCCCGCGCGGTACGGACTGCGTGGATGGCATTGTTAAGGAAGTTGGCATCGAATATTGGGCTCTGCGGATCCGCACCGGCTTGCGAGATCTGAATACGCACCGTGTCCGCTCCGGCCCGCCGCATTTCAGTATATTCCTGCGCAGAAAAAAGCTCCTGGGCTGTCCTCCAGAACTGATGGTCTACCCGTGCGAGATTGGCTGGCGCCACCTCGAACGCGATCTGGTAGTATCCATGCGGCAGCCAGGGTCTGCCGTCCCGAAACAGTTCCTTCCCGCGGACCTCCACATCACCTCGGCCGTTTGTGAGCTCTTGGGGGGAGGCAGAGCACGGAGACAGCGCGACCGCCGCCCACAGGGAAATGACAGTTCCGAATGACAGTGGGTTCATGACGGTATCTGCATCACTGGATTTCCGACCCGATGGCCTCAATGAATGCTGCACTCTCACTCGGCGATGTGAGCTAATACCCGTATGGCTCGGATACCTGGATAATACGTTGGACATCCTCCGGCGACGGGGGCCGGGAGTCGACGCTTGATGTCACTGGTCGGCCCGCTTCGCGGAAATATCGGGCCAACCGGTTATTTGTAGCCAGGATCAGATCGGCAGGCTCGCCGTCCTTGTTGCGGACGGCGTGCTGCACCCCGTCGGCAACGAGCAGGCTTTGGCCGGTCTCTACGACGTGCCAGAGGGGTTTCTCTCCAGCCAAAAATACTTCGATCTCACCGGAGATAATATGGAAGCATTCTGGATCGACAGGGCTGTGTAGCGGTACAGTTTTGCCATCAGCCATGCGCGCCCGGATAAGAGCAGTGTCACCGTCGCGCGGACCCATACGAGCCACTACCTCGAAACGAGCACCAAGCATATCGATGAACTCCGGACCATCAGCTTCTACTGCGTCGTCGCTATCCATTTCAGTCTCCAAGCGGGCACATGTCAGCGAGAACAAGCCTCTTGCAACGGGTTCCAAAACTTAGTTAATTAATGCGGATCACTTGTGTATCTTGTACTCGCCAACTTCATCGTGTGTCGCCTATGTGTGTAGGAAGCGACGTAAACCCTACGTCGGCATTATAGCGAGGTCGATCAGGTTGGGCCTGCCACTCGCAATCCCAAACTCTACAGCGCCTGCGAGATCGGCTAAGCGTTCGACCCGTCGAGCCGCTATGCCGTGTGCTTCCGCAAGCGCTAGAAAGTCAATCGCCGGGTCTGAGATCTCCATACCAATAAATTGGTTGCGGCCCAGTATGATCTCTCCTGAGTTAGACCTAATGTAGTTCTTGAGTATGTTGTATTCGCCGTTGTTAATGATGACGAACGTTACCGGCAACTTTTCTCGTGCGGCGGTCCATAGTGCTTGAGGCGAGTACAGGGCTGATCCGTCTCCGACCAGACAAACGACACGGTCTCGCCCCAAGCCCAACGACACACCGAGTGATGCAGGCATTCCCCAGCCGAGAATAGCGCTTCTCATCCCGTAGTATTGTTTCGTTGCGGACGAACTCAACAGGGAGCGCAGCGCGCCCATCGTCGCTGGTGCCTCGTCGACGATCGCGACGTGTGGGGGAATGATG
>Ga0075019_10002010_pt1 | contig 11563 bp, 9 predicted proteins | sample ColStrG_CSR_2013_FD_71473 | JGI IMG/M metagenome (GOLD analysis project Ga0075019, IMG submission 71473) | Freshwater sediment microbial communities in response to fracking from Pennsylvania, USA - Cold Stream Run_MetaG_CSR_2013 | ecosystem: Environmental > Aquatic > Freshwater > Creek >...
GAAGTCACCCGGCTGATGGGCGAAAAGGAAAAAGCGCGTGCCGCCATGAAGCAAGCCGGTGTGCCGATTCTGCCGGGGTCAGATGGAATCATCGCCTCGGAGGGCGAAGCGATCGAGTGGGCGCGCCAAGTGGGTTTTCCGGTCATCGTGAAGGCCTCCGCCGGAGGCGGCGGACGCGGCATGCGCATCGTTCGCAATGAAGACGAGCTTCCCGGCCTCTTCAAAGCTGCCCAGGCCGAGGCCGCGGGCGCCTTCGGCAACGGCGATCTCTACATGGAGAAGTACGTCGAGCATCCCCGGCATATCGAATTTCAAGTGCTGGCCGACGAGCACGGCAACGTGGTCAGCCTGGGCGAGCGCGAGTGCTCGATTCAGCGGCGGCATCAGAAATTGCTTGAGGAGTCGCCGTCAACGCAGGTCACTCCCGAGCTGCGCGACCAGATCGGCGCAGTGCTGTGCAAGTCGCTCGCCAACATCGGATACACGAATGCGGGCACCATTGAATTCCTGATGGACCGCGACCGCAAGCTCCACTTCATCGAGATGAATACCCGCATTCAGGTCGAGCATCCGGTCACCGAGATGGTGACCGACGTCGATCTGGTGAAGAGCCAGATCCTGATCGCGGCGGGTGCCAAAATGAGCGAGGTGCTCATGGGGCCCATCGTTCACCGCGGGCACTCGATCGAGTGCCGTATCAATGCCGAGCATCCGGAGAAGTTCACGCCGTCAGCAGGCAAGATAACGGCATTTCATCCGCCCGGTGGAACAGGCGTTCGGGTGGACACGGCGGCCTATGCCGAGGGCGTGATCCCGCCGTATTACGATTCGCTGATTGCCAAGCTGATCGTCCGCGCGAAAGACCGCAACGAAGCCATTTCCCGCATGTCGCGCGCGCTCGAGATGTTCATCGTCGAAGGCGTCTACACGACTATCCCGCTACACCGCAAGATTCTGGCCGATGAAGATTTCCGCGCAGGGAAGATTGACACCGGATTCATCGAGAGATTTCTAAAGAAGAACGGCCACACGTAGGGGCGGACGCATTCCTCCGCCTTGCGGAGCGGAGCGACGCGTCGTTGGAGCGTTTTCGTGCCTGCGTCCCTAGCGTCTGTGTATCCTCGGACGAATGCGTTCGGGGCTACGTGAATCGACTCTTGCCGATGATCATCCTGCCGCCTCTCTACGCGATAGTCGATGTGCCCGCCAACACGGGTACAGATTCTCCAATTGCGTTTGCTGCCGAACTGGCTGCAGCTGGATGCACCCTGATTCAATACCGCAACAAGTCCGCAAATGCGCGAATCATGCTGAAGCAGGCGCAGGAATTGCGCCGGCAGTCGCGGGCGGGGGCGCCCGCGCCACACTTGCGCCTGATCATGAACGACCGCGCCGACCTCTGCCTTGCCGCTGACTTCGATGGCGTGCACGTGGGCCAGGACGATCTATCCCCCGAGGCGGTGCGCAAGATTATCGGCTCCAGCCGCTGGCTGGGACTTTCCACCCACAATCCCGAGCAGCTTCGCGAGGCCGATCTGACTTCGGCAGACTATCTAGCCATCGGTCCCGTGTTTGCTACGTCCAGCAAAGAGCAGCCCGATCCCGTGGTCGGCCTCGAAGGAGTGCGCCGGGCGCGGGCTTTGACGCGGAAGCCACTAGTCGCGATCGGCGGAATCACCCGGGCGAATGCCAAGTCCGTCATTGACGCAGGCGCGGACTCCGTCGCGGTCATATCCGATCTGTTACGAGACCCGCGCAAATCAGCAGAGGAATTTTTCCGCATCTTGGGGTAAAGTCAGGTGACCTACGCAGTTCGGAGGGAGCCCTGAGTACACCCACAACCCAGCCGCCAACCGGCAGTGATTGGGACATCCACAGTCATCAAGATCAGGAACTGATCAAAGGCCTCGGCCTGACCAGCGCCACCATGCTGGTCATGGGATCGATGATCGGCTCCGGCATCTTTATTGTGTCGGCGGAAATCGGTCGCGAAGTCGACTCGCCCGCTCTGCTGATTGCCGCCTGGGCCGTGGCCGGATTCATGACCATCGTGGCCGCGCTCAGCTACGGCGAACTGGCCGCCATGATGCCTCGCGCCGGCGGGCAGTACGTTTATCTGCGCGAAGCGCTGGGGCCGCTCTGGGGATTCCTTTACGGCTGGACGCTCTTCCTCGTAATCCAGACCGGCACGATCGCCGCCGTGGGCGTGGCGTTCGGAAAATTTCTCGGCGTGTTCTTCCCGTCGATTTCTTCGACCCATTGGATTCTGCATCTGTGGAAGGTCCCACCCATTCCGCTCGGCCCCATGGTACTCGGCAACATGGACGTGGGCATCAACACCCAGAATTTCGTAGCTATTCTCCTGGTCATTTTCCTTTCCGTCGTCAACATCTTCGGCGTCAAAACCGGCGCACTGATTCAGAACGTATTCACAGCCGCGAAAGTGGCCGCATTGCTGGGACTCGCTTTGTTCGGCGTCGCTCTCGGCCGCAACGCGCAAGCTTTAGCCGCGAACTTCGGCGCGAATTTCTGGCACAACGCTGGATTGGGCGCCCAGCACGCAGTTCAGGTCGGGGTCGGCGGGCCGATCGTCATGGTCGGCACGCTGACGATTATCGCGATCGCACAGGTAGGCTCGCTATTTTCGGCCGACGCCTGGAATAACGTCACGTTCACCGCCGGGGAAGTGAAGAATCCCAGCCGCAACCTGCCGCTCTCGCTGGCGCTCGGCACAGGCGTGGTGATCGCGCTCTACATCGCATGCAATTTCATTTATCTGAGCGCGTTGCCGCTCGACGGAGTAGAGGGCGGCGCAACCATTCTGGCGCGTGGCATCAAGCACGCCGCCGAAGATCGCGTGGGCACGGCGGTCATGACGCAGATGTTTGGCTCGGCCGGCGGACTCCTGATGGCCGCGGCGATCATGATCTCCGGCTTTGGCTGCGCCAACGGGCTAATCCTCTCCGGCGCCCGCGTCTATTACGCCATGGCCAAAGACGGCCTGTTCTTCCGCAATGTCGCCAAGCTGAATCCGAAGTACAAGACGCCCGCCGTTTCCCTGATGGTGCAGATGGTCTGGACCTGCGTCCTTTGCATCTCCGGCAGCTACGGCCAACTCCTCGACTACATCATTTTTGCCGTGCTGGTGTTCTACATTTTGACCATCGTCGGGCTGTTCGTGCTGCGCCGCACGCATCCCAATGCGGAGAGGCCTTACCGCGCGGTGGGCTATCCGGTTTTGCCCGCAGTGTATATTGTGATGGCCTTGTTTATTGACGTCGTCTTATTGCGCTACAAGCCGCAATATACGTGGCCGGGACTGATTGTGGTGCTGTTGGGGATTCCAGTTTATTTTGCGTGGTCGCGGAGTGCCCGGCGCAATTCGGGCGGAGCTTCCGCTTAACTGCCAAGGAGAAACCAAACGGATGGCAAATCTGCTGGCAACCAAGCCGCTGAACCTGCTGATGGAAGAAGCCCGCGAGACGGGCGAGCATAGCCTTAAACGAACCTTGGGAGTTTTTCAGCTCACCGCACTGGGCGTGGGCGCGATCATCGGCGCCGGCATCTTTGTCATGGTGGGACTGGGCGCGCAATATGCCGGCCCGGGGCTCACTCTTTCGTTCGTTCTGTCCGGGCTGGGGTGTGCGTTTGCCGGCCTTTGCTATGCGGAATTCGCCGCGATGATTCCGCTGGCGGGCAGCGCCTACACTTACGCCTACGCCACGCTGGGAGAACTGCTGGCTTGGATCATCGGGTGGGACCTGACGCTCGAATACGCCATGGGCGCCAGCACCGTGTCTTCGGGATGGTCGAATCACTTCATCGAACTGCTGAATATCTTTCACATCAAGATGCCGCTTTGGCTGGCCTACGATCATTGGACCGCGCTGAAGACGGCCGAGAACATTATCGGGCGGCAGATGGCGCTGGCAGCGGATCCCGCCCTCGTGCCGGGCACGCAGACATTTCTCGATCGGCTGAGCGCCATTACGACCGCGCAGTCTCCCGAGCTATTGCAGCGGGCGCACGAGTTGCTGGGCGCACCGCACCTGTTTGGGATGGAAATCGGCTTCAATCTTCCGGCCTTCATTATTGCCTTGGTGATCACGGCAGTCCTGGTGGTTGGCATTAAAGAGAGCGCCCGATTCAATGCCACCATTGTGACCATTAAAGTCGGAGTTGTCCTGTTCGTGATCGCCCTGGGCGCGCGTTACATCAACCGCGCCAACTGGGGTATGGACTGGAGCACTTACGCTCCGCATGGTTTCGCAGGAATCGGAGCAGGTGCGGCCTACATATTTTTCGCCTACATCGGATTCGACGCAGTCTCCACGACTGCGCAAGAGGCCAAGAATCCGCAGCGCGATTTACCCATCGGCATGATCGCCTCACTGGCGATTTGTACCGTCTTATACATCGCCGTGGCCGGCGTGCTGACCGGCATGGTTCACTGGCAGCAGATCAACATCGAGGCGCCGGTGGCGCGCGCGTTCCTTGACCGTGGTCTTACCACTGCGTCGCATATCATCACCATAGGCGCTCTCGCGGGACTGACCAGCGTCATGCTGGTGATGTTGCTTGGTCAAACGCGAGTGCTTTACTCGATGGCGAACGACGGCTTGTTGCCGAAAAAGTTCTTCGCCGACGTTCATCCCAAATTCCGCACTCCTTGGAAAAACACAATTCTGGTGGGGCTGCTGGCGGCCATCGTGGGCAGCGTGACGCCGATCGATCAAATTGGACGCATGGTGAATATCGGTACGCTGCTTGCTTTCGTGATCGTGTCTCTTTCCGTGATGGTGTTGCGCTACACCAATCCCGACCAGCCGCGGCCGTTCCGCACTCCGTGGGTGCCATTGATCCCGATCCTGGGCGTCATCTCAAACGGATACATGATGGCCAAGCTCGGCATGTGGAACTGGATTCGTCTGGTTGTTTGGTTGGCAATTGGTCTGGTCGTGTACTTCACGTATAGCGTGAAGCATAGCCGGGTCCAGGCCCTGAATGCTGCCAAGTCATCGAAGAGATGATCGTGTACTTGGCTTTTCGGCCCTCCGCACATCGCGGAGGGCCGTTTTGTTCTAAGATCGGTCGTCGGTCGTCAGCCGTTGGCCGCCGGTGGTGACCCGAGGGCCGACGACCAAAGACCGACGACCCTGATGAAAGCCTTCCGCAATCTCCGGATCATCGGCGCCCTGCTGGCGCTCGTGATGGTCATCGGGACAGCGGGCTATCACTACATCGAGGGCTGGACGTGGTTCGACGGCTTCTACATGGTCGTCACCACGCTGACCACGATCGGATATCAGGAAGTGCACCCGCTCTCGCACGCCGGGCGCGTGTTCAACGTGTTCGTGATTCTGTCAGGCGTGTCGTTATTGCTGTTGGGTGTGGGGTCGTTGAGTCAGGCTTTGCTAGAATTCGAGCTGCAAAGCTTCTTTGGAAGGCGGCGCATGGAGCGCGACATCGGCCGGCTCGACAGCCATTACATTATCTGCGGCATGGGGCGGGTCGGACGAAGTGTGGCACGGGAACTGGCGCGCAAGCCCGCGCCCTTCGTCATCATCGAGAATGCCGAAGCCAAGCTGCAGCGCTTCACCAGCGAGAACTGGCTGGTGATGCACGCCGATGCCACGCAGGAGCAGACGCTGCGCGAGGCGCAGATCGAGCGGGCGCGAGGTCTGATCGCCGCTACCACCACCGATGCCACGAATCTCTACATCGTGCTGACCGCCCGCGGTCTGAATCCTCATTTGAAGATCATCGCGAGAGCGAGCGAGGATGGCGCGGAAAAGCATCTGCTCACCGCCGGAGCTGATTCGGTTGTTTCACCGTATTCGTTTGCCGGGCAACGGATCGCGCAGTCTCTGCTGCGTCCGCATGTGGTCAGTTTTCTCGACACCGCGACGACTCATCTCGGGATGGACCTTGAGATTGGCGAGATTCACATCGCGCCGGCATCCACCTTTGCCGGCAAAACTCTGGAAAGCTCGCGCATCCGGCAGGAGCGCGGAGTGATTGTGCTGGCCATCAAGCGGCGCGATGGCATGCGCTTCAATCCCGCGCCGGATGAGCGCATTGAGCCGGACGACTGTCTGATCGCCATGGGCGAGCCGGCGCAGTTGCGTGAACTCGAACAGACCGCTGCCTCTTCATAACGGAATCGCATGAAAATCGTCACGGCAGAAGAGATGCGCGCCATTGATCGTGCGACCAGCGAGCGCTTCGGCGTGCCTTCGCTCACCCTGATGGAGAACGCGGGCGCGGCGGTCGCCGATCATGTGCTCACGCATCACGGCGCGGTGCGGCGGGTCGTCGTTTTCTGCGGCAAGGGCAACAATGGCGGCGATGGTTTCGTCGCGGCGCGGAGGCTGCATCAGAAGGGAAAGACGGTTCAGGTCATCCTGCTGGCCGATCCGGCCGAACTGAAGGGCGACGCAGCCGTCATGTACGGAAAACTGCCGGTCGCCGCGACCGCCGTTCATTCCAGTGAAGAATTGAAAAGCGATCGCGTGCGGCTCTCGTTGCCCGCCGATTTATATCTCGACGCTATTCTTGGCACGGGATTCAAGCCGCCGGTCAGCGGCCTCTATGCCGACGCGATCGCAATTCTGAACGCCGCCCAGGCGCCGGTGATCGCGGTGGATATTCCTTCGGGCGCGGACGCCGATGCAATGTCGACCCAGAAAGGCATCATTGCGCGCGCCGATTCGATTGTGACGTTCACGGCTGCACGCCCGGCGCACGTCTTCAGTCTACTCACCGATGGGCCGACATACATCGCTGGTATCGGGTCCCCGCCGGAAGCCGTTGTCTCCTCTCTGCAACTCAACGTAATTACTGCCCACGACTTCGCACCGCTGATTGATGAGCGTCCGGCCGAATCGAATAAAGGCAACTACGGGCACGTGCTGGTGGTCGGAGGATCGTTGGGCAAGGCGGGTGCCGCGGCCATGGCTGGAATGTCCGGGTTGCGGGCTGGCGCGGGGCTGGTCACGGTGGCAACGCCGAAATCGGTGCTTTCGACCGTGGCTGGATTTCATCCGGAAGTGATGACGGAGCCACTGCCGGAGACTGCTGCGGGAATCATCGCGGCGAGCGCTGCAGAAAAGATCAGCGCGCTCGCAAAAGGGAAGAGCGTGGCCGCCATCGGGCCGGGCATTTCGCGTGCCCCGGAGACAGCTAGTCTCGTGCGCGATGTGGTAGCGAAAACCGAGATTCCAGTCGTTCTCGATGCCGACGGATTGAATGCCTTTGAGGGGCACACGGAGGAACTGAAGGGGAAAGACCGGTTGCTGGTGATCACGCCCCATCCCGGCGAAATGGCACGGCTGGCAGGAATTTCGATCGCCGAAGTGCAGAAGGATCGCTTGGGCGTGGCGCGTGCCTTCGCGCGCGAGCATGAACTCATCGTCGTGCTCAAGGGGCATCGCAGTCTGGTGGTGCAGTCCGACGGCGAGGCCTGGGCGAACACGACGGGCAACCCCGGAATGTCGACCGGAGGCACGGGCGACATTCTTACCGGCATGGTGGCCGCGATGCTTGCGCAAAATCAAAATGACACGTTGCTGGCGGTGATTGCCGCGGTGCATCTGCACGGCCTGGCCGGCGACGTGATGCGTGAGAGCGTCGGCGAACACTCTATGGTCGCGACCGACCTTCTGCGTGGGTTGCCAGAGGCTTTCTGGCGCGCCCAAAGAACCGCACGCGAAAAGTACGTGCGATGGGACGGCTAAAGCCCTGTCATCCTGAGCGGAGTACGGCCTGCGCGAAGCGCAGGCCGTATGGAGTCGAAGGATCCCTGTCAGTGATCCGTGCCGACGACTCGGCGAGGCGTTCGCTTGCAGAGCCGGACTGCAGCATCGAGAATGCCCTCGGGCGGTGCAGAGCCTCCACAGTCAAAGGGCTTCGACTTCGCAAACACTTCGCTTCGCGAAGTGTTTGCTGCGCTCAGGATGACAACGTGGCAAGTTTATCTGGCTGATTGCAGATGCACGGTCGTTCCCGATGCCGCGGAACGCCGTGCGGCGTCGAGGATTTCCGTCACCGTCACGTTGGTTTCGAGCGACGACAGGTTGTCTTCCTTGGCGCCCTCCATGACGACCGCGCGCAGGTACGACAAGGAATTGTCGTATGGCGATGGCACGGGCTTGGCTGCGACCTGCTCATCACTGTCGCTCCCTGCCTTGCGCACGCGAATGTCGTCGCGCTTCACGGTGATCGCATAACCGGTCTGGCCGTACACCTCCATATCCTTGCGGTCGAACGGCCAGTTCCACGACGCCTGCACGATCGCCTGCGCCCTCGGATAGGTCAGGATGATCGTGGCCTCATCGTCCACGCGGGGATAGATCTGCGGTTTGATCTGCTGCGTGACCGCAGTGACCGTTAGCGGACGCTGGCCGTCCATCAACCAAGTCATCAAGTCGGCGCCGTAGCATCCGAAGTCAAACAGCGCACCTCCGCCGTTGAGTTTGGGATCGGTCAGCCAAGCTAGAAATTCCGGCTCGACGCCGATTTCTTTTGGTCCCTTGTGGCCGTCATGCACCACGACCTTGCGGACTTCACCGAGCGCGCCCTGATGCACCAGGTCATAGGCGGCGTGGTTGCTGCGGTACCAGGAGGTTTCGTAGTTCACCAGCACGTGAATCTTCGCTTCATGCGCGGCTTTCTCGATAGCCAGGGCATCGTCAAGGCCAACCGCCAGTGGCTTCTCCATCATGACGTGGACCCCGTGGCGGGCGCAGATCTCCACGATGCGCCGATGGTCGTAGGTGTTGGTGTAGACGAGCACGGCTTGCGGCCGCGCCTTTGCGATCATTTCTTCGAGATCGGTGAACAGCATGGCCCGGTCGAACCCATACCGAGTCGCGGCCTGGGAGAGAAGTTCCTGGTTCGGTTCGGCAATTCCGACGATGTCGATCTCATGACTAGTCCGCGATTGATCGAGAAATCCATGCACATGCCCGTGAACCAGACCCACGATGCCGACACGGAATTGAGCCCGCTCGAGCGAGTTTCCAACTTGCCCGTGTGAGAGCATCGTCGCAAGAAGAAACGGAACCAGCATTCGAGGCATGATAAGGGACATGGTTGTCCTCTGGCAGAGTCGCAAGACATATTAAATGGGTTCGCCGGGGAATGGAGGCGTAAGAATCTTCGCCAGCAGCAATTGACTTTCGGACATTACACAAACAGTAAACATCCGCTAACCGGCTCATAATGCTTAGCCTCGGCACCTTCAGTGCAGGCCTCCAGCAAGGAATCCGGACGATGGGCCTCAGTAATCTATTACGCAACAGGGGCTAGTGCGATAGTGCACTCAGCTTATGACCCACTTCCCCCAACCGCACCCTTCGAGGCGCGCGGCTCGGGTCCAGCTAGGCAATTCGGTTCTGGCTGCGATTCGACTAGAAGACGGCCGCCGCACTAAAGCGAAACTCCAAACTATTTCCGCGACCGGAGGCTTGTTGCGTTTGGCGCAATCCCTGGCGCAGGGTGACTTCGTCGAGGTTGCCTTTCAGACGCAGGCTGGTCCGGTGCACGCCATGGCCGAAGTGCTCAGTCCTATGCGCAAGATGCCCGACGGTGTGCTGCAGCCATTCCGCTTTGTCGCGCTCGAGGACGATGACAATCGCCGCCTGCGCACATCGCTCGACCACGTAGCCGAGCGCAGCCTGCTAGGCATCAAGTCGAGCGCGTTCTCCACCTATTAGCCAGCGCAGAGCATGTGGGGACAGCCGCCTTCGGCTGACGGTTCTCGTGTCCCCACAGGCACTCTTACTTTGCGCGATGGCTCCTCCACTTATACTGATCGAGTGAGCCGGAAAGTTGACGCCAAACAAACCCTGCGCGAGATCACCACGCATTCCGCGGAGGAGACGATCACCTTCGGCCGCACTCTCGCCGGGTTGCTAGCCCCGCCCAAGCTTGTCCTGCTGCGCGGCGATCTGGGCGCGGGCAAAACCACGCTGGTCAAGGGAATCGCGGCGGCCTTCGAAGCGGCCGCAGAGGAAGACGTCACTAGTCCCACCTTCACGCTGGTGCACGAATATCGCGGGGCGCGCGCCAATCTCTATCATATCGATCTCTACCGCATCGACACCGCTCGCGAATTGGACACGCTGGCGCTCGACGATCTCCGCTCCGAAGACAGTATCCTGTTGATCGAATGGGGAGAGAAGTTTCCGCAACTGGTGCGCGAGCGCGATTTCGAGATCGTGCTGGAGCGCCAGGGCGAGAACGAGCGCCGGATCACGATCAACGGCTGACCATTGCTGCGCTGATCCGGAACGCCAAAGAACTCTCGCCTCCCAGTGACGACGGATATGACTTAAATTTTTTTTCATACCTTTCCCTAAAATCCTTGTTTGCACTGAAATGCGGGCGTTGATACCGGCTTGGTCCGGGCAAAATATTGCAGCGCAAGGACTTGCGGGTAAAATATTCTGGAATAAGCAGTTACGGTCGGCTCGGGGAGTGTGCTCGCTTGCCCGGCTGGGGAGTGCGGCGTCGTGTGTATGAATTCGGACACAGCTCCAGTTTTCCACCTTGGAAATTCTCAGTAAAGGTTGTTCGTCACAGTGGATGGATTATTTCTGTGGAAAAGGCGGGAGGGCTGGCCCAGCCGTGTCCTAAGAACGGGATGCCCCACCCGTTGCAGTTTACGGGTGGGCCGCTATGAAACTCTCTTGGGATTGGTCACGCGGACAGTCTGGATAGATGAGACACAAAAACAAAAGCTTCAGATCGAAAAAATCTTTCTGATCCCACCAGCATCGCGGCCCACCCGTGAAACTGCCACGGGTGGGGCATCCAGTTCGCGTCAGCGAGGACGAAATGCGTCGACTGGGACAGCCCCCAGCCTCGACCGACCGCCGAACGTACCTTAACCTGCCTCTCCCGAGGTGTTACGCTTCTTTAGACTTTTCCTCTCCCGATAGGCCAGTAGCACGATACCGACCGCCAATAGCCACAACCGAACATCAAAAAGGTTGTAGCCGATCACAGCGCCGGCCCAACTCGCCCCAAGATATGGCCATTGAAACTGTGATGTGACCACGACGATGTTTCGAACTAACCAGAGAATCAAAACGACAATGGCGGCTCGCTTCAATGTCATGGTTTTTGCCTCCGAGTCAGTTGTGGCGCTTCGTCAGACGGCATGCCTGTAAACACTTCCGCACACAATAATGCCACGTATAGAACACGCAAGAGATGAAGACTAAGGCGCCAGTGCCCCACGTGAAGAGATATGCTGGCCAAAAAAGACATTTGAGACCCCAACGCTCTGCACAGCCCAAAGCTGCAAAGCCGACAACCAGGCACCATAAATTCTGGTTCAGGTTGATGTGTAGCTTGTCTTCCACTGCCATTTGACCATGGATTCTACCACTGGGAGGGGGGCTGGCCTGCCGTGCTCTGCCACGAAACGGGATGCCCCACCCGTGGCGGTTTCACGGGTGGGCTGCGACGAACTCGCCCTGTATGTTCATTCGTCACAGATAAGTCGGTAAATTTCTGTTACATCGTTTTCATGCCGACCAACTTGCACCGTTACTAC
>Ga0075019_10002011_pt1 | contig 11561 bp, 10 predicted proteins | sample ColStrG_CSR_2013_FD_71473 | JGI IMG/M metagenome (GOLD analysis project Ga0075019, IMG submission 71473) | Freshwater sediment microbial communities in response to fracking from Pennsylvania, USA - Cold Stream Run_MetaG_CSR_2013 | ecosystem: Environmental > Aquatic > Freshwater > Creek >...
TCATCCACATGCGGATATTTCGGCAGCAACTCGGCGCGGATGCGCTTGAGCGCAAAATCCAGCGTTCCGGCCACACATTGCACACTGGAACTGATCGCCAGAACGTTTTTGGTGCCGACAGAGCCGTCGCGGTTGCGGTAGCCCTCAAATGTATAACCCTCCAGCGGGGCCAGGCGCGCAGGCGGCGCAGTGGCCATGTCGAGGCCATCCAGCGCAGGCGCATCCGGCATCACTATACGCGCCTCATCTACCCGGTCCCCCGCAAGAATGGGCGAACGGGCCATGCCGATGATCTCGCCATAGCGCAGAATCGGCGCGCCTTGTGCGATATCGTTCAAGGCCAGTTTGTGACCCTGCGGCACGAAGGCGCGCAATTCGAGGCCCGATTCAAGCCGCGTGCCCGCAGGCAGACCAAAATCATTCACCACAATGGCGACATTGTCGCGCGCGTTCAGACAAATGATGCGCGGAGCTTGTGGCAAGGAACTGGCAGGGCTGGGGCTAGCTTGGCTCAAGACGAAATCCTTTCTCCCGGCACTGTCCGGGATTTACCTATACGGGGTTTTTTATCCTGTCGGCTCGCATATATTCGCCTTGCGGGCTTTCGTATCCGCGCTGCCTAAACCCTGAAAGAACGGGTGACGATTTACTTTATGTAAGCGCTACCATAAGTCAAATACTTATGCTAGCTTTTGTGACAAGCGGCCAAACGGCGGGATTTATTATGGCTTCAGATACCCCCCAAAAACCAAAACAAGTCCGTCGTGGCACCGGACAGGTGCGCCTGTTTGATGTGGCAAAGATTGCCGGCGTTGCGCCGATTACCGTATCACGCGCCATCAACACGCCGAACCAATTGTCTGCGGAAACCTTGCGAAAGGTGCGGGCGGCGATTGAACGCACCGGCTTTGTGCCCAATCTGCTGGCTGGCGGCCTTGCCTCAAGCCGCTCCCATCTGATTGCCGCGATTGTGCCCTCCGTTACGACGCCGGTGTTTCAGGATACGATTGGCGCGCTCACCGACACATTCACCGCGGCCGGATTTCAACTCATGTTGGGTCAGAGCGCCTATTCGGCCGAACGGGAAGATGAATTGCTCACGGCGATTGTCGGGCGGCGCACGGACGGTATCGTCCTGGTCGGCATTGAACGCACCGCCAATGCGCGGCAGATGTTGATCGCCTCGGGAATTCCGGTGGTGGAAACCTGGGATTTAACCCTTACCCCTATTGATATGCTTGTCGGATTTTCGCACGAGGCCATTGGCGCGTCAGTGGCCGACTATCTGCTGGCGCGCGGGCGGCGACACATCGGCCTTATCACGGCGACAGATGAGCGCGCCTTGCGCCGCGCCAAAGGCATGAGCGAAGCGCTCGCCCGCCGCCAACCTGAAGCGCTGTTGCGTGACGGGCGCATCACCAGCGATCCGCCCGGCACGATTGCCCATGGCCAACAAGGGCTGGCGGCTTTGCTCGAGCGTCATCCCCATGTTGATGCGATTTTTTGCAGTTCGGACACGATTGCGCTCGGTGTTATGCACGAGGCGAGGCGTCGCAACATCCGCATTCCCGAGCAAATTGCGCTGGTCGGCCACGGTGATTTGAATTTCGCGCCTTTCGTCGTTCCCTCGCTCACATCCGTGCGGGTGAATTCACGCGCCATCGGTGAATTGGCCGCGCGCTATCTGATCCAGCGTATTCAGGGTGAGGAACCGGCGGCGCGCGTCACCGACGTCGGCTTCTCGATTGTCGAGCGCGAGAGTGCTTGAACAAAGGCGAAAACAACAGCACTTGACAGCCTATTTGGTAGCGCTATCATCTTGCCAATCCTCGCCGGTCCTGCCCTTTGGGCCGCATCAGCCGGGCAAAAAATTCGCTTGATCAAACAAGAATCAGCGCAGGGAGAAGAAGATGACGCTCAAGACAAAATTGCTGACCGGGGCTGTGGCTCTCGGTATTTCGATGCTTGCCCTTTCCGCAGAAGCGCGGATGTTTCGCTCCGCCGACGTTCACAACAAGGACTATCCGACCAATCAGGCGGTCAAGTTCATGAGCGATGAATTGGCCAAGGCCACCAATGGCGCAGACACCATCAAGGTATTTGGCGACAGCGCGCTTGGTTCGGAAAAGGACACGGTCGAGCAGGTGAAGATCGGCGCGCTCGATATGGTGCGCGTCAACACTTCGGCCTTTCACGGCATTGTGCCGGAATCGATGATCCCCGCCTTCCCGTTCCTGTTCCGTGATCTCGCGCATTTCCGCAAGACCATGTATGGCCCGCAGGGCGACGCCATTCTGGCCGCTTTTGACAAGGCTGGATTCGTTGGCCTGGCACTTTACGAGAGCGGCGCGCGCTCGATCTACGCCAAGAAGCCGATCCGCAACCTCGAAGACCTCAAAGGTCTGAAGGTGCGCGTGCAGCCCTCTGACCTGTGGGTGAGCCTGACCACCGCCTTGGGCGCTTCTCCAACCCCTATGCCTTTTGCAGAAGTCTATACCGGCCTGAAAACCGGCTTGATCGACGCTGCTGAAAACAATTTCCCCTCTTACGATGAAACCAAACATTATGAAGCCGCACCGGTCTATTCCGAAACGCTGCATGCCATGCCGCCGGAAGTTTTGGTGTTCTCCAAGAAAATATGGGACTCGCTGACCCCGGAAGAACAGGTCGCACTGCGTAAATCGGCCAAGGATTCCGTGGCTTTCTACGTCAGCCAGTGGGAAGCCAAGGAAAAGGATGCCCGCGCCTCCGTGATCAAGGCCGGGGCCACGATCATTCCGGCGTCCGAAATCGACCGCGCCAGCTTCGTCGCCGCCGAAAAGCCGGTTTGGGAAAAATTCTCCACCACACCGGAAATCAAGGCGCTCGTGCAGTCGATTGTCGAGAGCAAATAAGCCAAATCCGGGCGGCTCTTCGGGGCCGCCTATTGCGGAAGCGCGACATGGTTCCACACATCAACATCCGCACGTTGATTGATCAAGGTGACGCATTGGGCGAAAGCCCGGTGTGGAGCGCGCGTGAACAGGCGCTCTATTGGGTAGACATTCTTAACCCCCGTATCTGCCGATGGGACGCTTTGAGCAAACAGGTGTCACATTGGCCGATGCCGCAAACTATCGGCAGCATCGGTCTTTGCGCCAATGGCGAAATTCTTGCGGCACTGCGTGACGGGGTTTACATGTTTTCGCCTGAGCCCGGACGGCTATCCAAGCTGGCCGCCCCTGACACTGTGCCAACCAACCGGCTCAATGACGGAAAAGTTTCGCCCGAGGGCCGCTTCTGGATTGGCTCGATGGATGACCGGCCCGACAAACAGCCGGTGGCGGCCTTGTTTTGTATGGAGCCCAATTTTCGCACCTCACGCAAAGTTGAGGCTTTGCGCGTTTCCAATGGCTTGGCCTGGAGTCCAGACGGGCGCGTCATGTATCATTCGGATTCGCGCGCCGCCAGCGTCTGGGCCTATGATTATGACCCCGCCAGCGGCGAAATTAGCGGCCGGCGGTCGTTCATCAATTATCTGCCCGAATGGGGCCGCCCTGATGGCGCGGCGGTGGATAGGGACGGATGTTACTGGAGTGCCGGGGTCACGATGGGCCGCCTCAACCGCTTCGATCCGGACGGCAAGTTGATGGATTTTGTCCAGTTCCCGGTGAGCCACATCACCATGCCATGTTTTGGCGGGCCGGAACTGAAAACTCTGTTTGTCACTTCGTCCCGCGCCGAAGTGCCGGAGGAGCGCCGCGCAACAATGCCGCTGGCCGGCGCACTTTTTGCGCTTGATCTCGATGTGGCGGGCGCGCCAGTGGGTGAATTTTTAGGAGAACAACCACAATGAAAATCGCATTGACCGGCGCGGCCGGAGGGCTGGGCACCGTCATCCGCCGGGAATATCTGCGCCGTGGCCTTGATCTGCGCTCATCGGCACGCAAACCCCTGGAGCCGCTGGGCACAGGCGAAGACCTCTGCACCGCTGATCTTCGAGACAAAAAATCGATTGATGCGCTGCTGAATGGCGTCGAGGTGCTCATCCACATGGCGGGCACCAGTGTCGAACGCCCGCTCGATGAAATCATCGAGAACAATCTGCGCGGGCTGGTGTCCATCTATGAAGGCGCGCGCCGCCAGAACGTCAAGCGTATTATTTTTGCCAGTTCCAACCACACCATAGGCATGTATCTGGCCCATGAACCGGCCAAACTGCAATTGGACTGCGCTCCGCGCCCCGATGGCTTTTATGGCCTTTCAAAGGTTTGGGGCGAGAGCATTGCCCGAATGTATTGGGACAAACACGGCATTGAATCTGTATGCGTGCGGATCGGTTCTTGCCTGGCCCGGCCAAGCGAATTTCGCCATTTGAGCACCTGGCTCTCGCATGAGGATTTGTTCCGCCTGCTCGATTGCAGCATGAACACGCCAAACATCGGTTATCAGAATGTCTGGGGCGTCTCCAACAACACCCGCTCTTATTGGGACAACACCCAGGCCGCTGTGCTCAATTACCAGCCGCGCGACAATGCGGAAGACTGGGCCGCTGAAATTCTGGCCAAAGAAAATCCTCTTGATCCTGTTGCACGCAGCTTTCAGGGCGGTTCATTCGTCACGATTGATTACACCGCCCCCGAGGCGCGGCCAAATGCCGGAAAGACAAAGGCATGAGTTCGCCCTTCATCACGGCTGTGCGTGCAATTCCTGTGGCGGGGCGCGACTCCATGCTGTTGAATTTAAGCGGCGCGCACGGGCCGTTCTTCACCCGCAATCTGCTCATCCTCACTGATAGCGCCGGGCGCACCGGCGTTGGCGAAGTGCCCGGCGGTGGGAAAATCACCCAGACGCTGAATGACGCCGCGCCCCTGATCGTCGGGAAAAACCTCGGCGAAGTTCAATCTGTGCTGAGCGCTGTGCAGCGCGAATTTGCCGCACGTGATGCGGGAGGGCGCGGCCAGCAGACCTTCGATCTACGCACCACCATTCATGCGGTGACCGCGATTGAAGCGGCGATGCTCGACCTTTTAGGCCAGCATCTCGATGTACCGGTGGCGGCGCTCTTGGGTGAGGGCGTGCAACGTTCGCGCGTTGAAATGCTTGGCTATTTGTTTTATGTCGGCGACCGAACCCAGACCCCGCTGAATTATGCAAGTGCGCCCGATGAGCAGGACGACTGGCTGCGTCTTCGCCATGAGGTGGCGCTCACCCCTGAAGCTGTGGTGCGGCTGGCCGAGGCGGCGCGCGCCCGTTATGGTTTCAATGATTTCAAACTCAAGGGCGGCGTGCTCACCGGCGAAGCGGAGATCGAGGCCATGCACGCGCTGCATGAGCGGTTTCCGCAGGCGCGGGTGACGCTCGACCCCAATGGCGGCTGGCTGCTGCAAGATGCGGTGCGGCTGATGCGCGACATGCGCGGCGTGGTTGCCTATGCCGAAGATCCCTGCGGTGCCGAGGAGGGCTTTTCCGGTCGCGAGGTGATGGCGGAATTTCGCCGCGCCACCGGCCTGCCCACCGCCACAAATATGATCGCCACCGACTGGCGGCAGATGGCTCATGCTTTGGCGCTGCAATCGGTGGATATTCCGCTGGCGGACCCGCATTTCTGGACCATGGCGGGCTCTGTGCGGGTGGCGCAAACCTGCCGCGACTGGGGCCTCACCTGGGGCTCGCATTCCAACAATCATTTTGACGTTTCATTGGCGATGTTCACCCATGTCGGGGCGGCGGCGCCCGGCAAGGTCACCGCGATTGATACGCACTGGATCTGGCAGGATGGCCAGCACCTGACCCAAACGCCGCTGCAAATCATCGATGGGCATATTGCTCTGCCCGACAAGCCGGGCCTTGGCATTGAACTGGATATGGCGGCAGTTGAGGCCGCTCATGCGCTCTATCTGAAACACGGCCTTGGCGCGCGCGATGATGCGGCAGCGATACAATTTCTCATTCCGAACTGGAAATTTGACCCCAAGCGCCCGGCGTTGGTGCGCTAAAACCGGAGTTTGCCGAGATGGCTGTTTATTCCCCTATGCCCAACACCTTCAAACAGGCCCTGCGCGCCCACCAGCCGTTGATTGGCTGCTGGAGTTCGCTGGGCAGCCCGATCACCACCGAAGTGCTCGGGGTCGCCGGTTTCGACTGGATTTTGCTGGATGCCGAACATGCACCCAATGATGTGCTGAACCTGGTGCCGCAGCTTATGGCGCTGAAAGACAGCGCCAGCGCGCCTTTTGTGCGCCCTTCGAGCAATAATCCAGTCGAACTCAAGCGCTTGCTCGACGCCGGGTTCTGGAATTTCATTATTCCCTTCGTTGAAACTGCCGAACAGGCCGAACAGGCTGTGGCGGCCACCCGTTATCCGCCGCGTGGCATTCGCGGCGTTTCAGTGTCGCAACGCGGCAACCGTTATGGCGCAGTGAAGGATTATTTCACGCTCGCCAATGACAATATCTGCGTGGTGGTGCAGATCGAAAACCGCACCGGCGTCAGCAACGTGGTCGAAATTGCCGCGATTGATGAGGTCGATTGCCTGTTTGTCGGCCCCTCCGATTTGGCCGCCGCCTATGGCCACCTGGGCAATGCCAGCCACGCGGATGTGCAGGCCGCGATCAAGACGATTTTTGCCGCCGCGAAAGTCGCCAACAAGCCCTGCGGCATTCTCGCCCCCGTCGAGGCGGATGCGCGCCGTTATATGGAATGGGGCGCGACTTTTGTGGCGGTGGGCAGCGATCTGGGCGTGCTGCGGCTGGGCACGCAGGGCCTGATCGACAAGTTCCGCGCACACAAATCCAATCTTGCGGCACAATATTGAAATTTAAAGGGAAATTTTTGAAATGGCGAATGTCGGATTTGTTGGCCTAGGCAGAATGCGCCGCCCAATAGGCACGCCAAAGGTCTGAACAACATCAAGATATTAGCAAAACCAAAACCGCAGAAAATGCGGCTGGCCATCAAGGGAGGACAATATGAACGGGCTCAACGCCGTTAACGCGCGCCTGTCGCGCTGGGCCATGTATCTGGCCTGTTTATCGCTGGCCGGGTTGCTGGCTGTCGTCATTTATGGCGTCGTTCTGCGCTATGTGTTCAACAACGCGCCCGCCTATGTCGAACAGGTGGCGCTGTTGCTGGTGGTGTCGGTGGCCATGTTCGGGGCTTCCGCCGGAGTGCGTGATGCCGGGCATATCGGCATGGATTCGCTGGTGACCACACTGCCGCTCAAGGTGCAGGCCTTTTTTCAGAGCGTCGTCCACATTCTCTCCATCGTGTTTGCGATGGCGCTGCTGGTGGGAGGTGCGCGCATGGCGGATTCAACCTACGCCAGCACCATCCCGACGCTCGGCATTTCCGAAGCTGTTCGCTACGTCCCCATTCTCATTGCCGGTATGCTGATCACCTTGTTTTCGATCGAACATCTGCTCGCGCAATATTCCGGCAAAAAGGTCGTCCCGTCATGGCACTAACTGTCCTCTGCCTCTCCTTCGTCGCCTTTTTACTGATTGGCCTGCCGGTGGCTTTTGCCATTGGTCTGAGCTGTTTAGCCACATTTATGGTTGAGGGCCTGCCGTTCGAGACCGCCATCCAGATGATGACCTCCGGCATGAACGTCTTTTCGTTTCTGGCGATTCCGTTCTTCATCTTCTCCGGCGAATTGATGTTGCATGGCGGCATCGCCGACAAGATTGTCGATTTTGCCCGCGCGCTGGTTGGCCATTGGCGGGGTGGTCTCGGCCTTGCCAATGTCATGGCCTCAACCTTGTTTGGCGGCGTTTCCGGCTCGCCGGTGGCGGACACGTCGGCGATGGGCGGTGTGCTCATCCCGATTATGAAGCGCGAGGGCTACAGCGCTGCTTATGCAGTGAATGTCACCACCCATGCCTCGCTGTCGGGGGCGTTGATGCCGACTTCACACAATATGATCATCTATGCTTTTGCGGCGCAGGCGGCGACGGGCAGCATCGCCGGCCACACGATCAAGGGCGTTTCGATTGGTGATCTGATGTTCGCCGGCCTCATTCCGGTGTTCTGGATCATGACCTGTATGCTGGTCGCCGCCTATTGGCAGGCGGTGCGTTACGGCTATCCCAAAAGCGTCGACGGACGTTCGATGGTGACGCTGTTTCCCGGTTGGGGGACGGTCTTGCGGACCTTTGTTGCCGCCGTTCCCGGCCTGCTGGTGATCGTTATCATTCTGGTGTGTGTGATGAAGGGCATCGCCACCGCCACCGAGGCGGCGGCCATAGCCGTGAGCTATTCGCTGTTTCTCACGGTCGTGGTCTATCGCACCATGACCACGCGCAACCTGCTGAAATCCCTTGCGAAAGCCTCAAAGACCACCGGCGTCATCCTGCTGCTGATCGGCGTGTCCAACATGCTGCGCTATCAGATGGCCTATCTGGAAATTCCGGATACGATCGAGGCGGCGCTGCTCTCGGCCACCAGCTTGCCGTGGCTGATGCTGCTTTACATCAACATCATCCAGATCGTGCTGGGCATCTTCCTGGATATGGCGGCGCATATTCTCATCACCGCGCCTCTGTTCCTGCCGCTGGCGATTCAAATGGGGGTTGGCCCCGTCCAATTTGGCATGATGCTGCTGCTCAATTGCGCGTTGGGACTGGTACACCCGCCGGTCGGCACGGTGCAATTTGTCGGCTGCGCCATTGGCAATATTTCAATCGGCGAGGCGACAAAAACCGCCTGGCCCTATTATCTGGCGATCTTCACCGCCATCAATCTGGTCACTTACGTGCCTTGGTTTTCGACCTGGCTGCCGACATTAATCACCGGCCATCCGGTCTTTTAGATCCATTTGGCGCACAAAAAAAAGCCCGCACGACGTTTTTTTGCACCGTAGGGGCGTTTCTTGTGCACGTAATCAGATCAATGGCCCTTGCGGATTTGCGCCGGACTGGTGCCAAAGCGTTTCTCGAAAGCCTCGTAAAAACTCGACAGGGATTTGAAGCCGCAATCGAAGGCAATGGCCGAAATGCTGCGGTCCGAGGCCACCAGCATAGATTGCGCCACATCCAGCCGGTGGCGGGTGATCGCCTGTTTCAAACTCATGCCGACGGCGCGCTTGAACAATTGCATGGCGTAATTAGGATGCAGGCCGGACGCTCTGGCGACATGCTCAACGCTGATGTCCTTGCGGCCATTCTCGCCGATATAGCGGGCCATGGCTTCGACCGGAATCATGCGCTCGGCTTCGTGGCTGTTGTCGCGCGGGGCGGGGCGGGCTACGGCGCGCAGGTCGCGCCAGCCCTCGATTTCAAGACGGCGGATGCGGGCAATCAATTCATCCCGCACCAGCGCGCCCAAGGCCTCAGGGCGGTGTTCGAGATCATCGCGCCAGAGCAAAAATTGTTCTTTGTCAAAACTGTGAACCTGACTGGCTTCGATCAAGGCACCGTCGAACAAAGCCTGGCGCAGACGGCTCATGGTGGGCAGCCCGAGAAACATTGAAACCGGGGCGTAAAAACACACAAAGCGTGTCTCGTCCGGCGCTTCGATCACCTGATGCGGCATCATGCCCCAAAACAGCGCCAGACCGCCGGCTGCTATTTTGACAATGCGCCCGTCAAACCAATAGGTCATCGCCCCGTCGAGCACCAGATTGATCTCGATCTGGCTGTGCATGTGCGGGCGCGGCATACAGTGAACATCAAGGGATTTGCCCGCGCACAGGCGATTGTCGCCGAAAATCACCATAGGATGATCGCGGCCAATGTCCTCATGCACCGGAACGCTTTCGTCGAGCCATTCCGGCAGGGGCTTCCTTCCGTCCATTTTCATTTTTCTTAGGTTTCCGGAACAATCACTCGAAAACGCGGAAGATCATCCGGTCAATTTGGGGCATCGTCAATACCTAACGCGCCCGGCTCAACAGGACGCGAGGATCAGCCGCTGTCATTGTGGGGGCGGCCAAGGGAGGAAAAACCATGTTCATCAAACGCTTGAGCCTTGCCGCTTTCGCGCTGGCCCTGTCGGCATCCACCGTGCTCGCCGGTGAAATTGTGCTCAATTCAGACCAGTCTGACCCCGCGCCGAAAAAGGCGATGGAACAATTGATCGCCGATTTTCAGGCAGCAAACCCCGGCATTACGGTCAAATGGAACAATTTCGACCATGAAGGCTATAAATCCGCCATCAACAACTTCCTAAAAGCCAATCCGCCGGATGTCGCGGCCTGGTATGCGGGCAACCGTATGGCCCCCCAGGTCAAGGCGGGCCTTTTTGAAGATGTCACTGACGTCTGGGAGAAAAACGGCCTGAACGACACGCTCAAATCTGCCGCTTCGTCGATGACCATCGACGGTAAGAAATGGGGCGTTCCCTACACCTATTATCAATGGGGCATCTATTACCGCGCCGATATTTTCAAGGCGCAGGGTATCGAGCCGCCAAAGACCTGGGCTGAACTGGTGGCGGCCTGCGCCAAGCTGAAAGCTGCGGGCATTTCGCCTTTCGCCATCGGCACCAAGGCGCTATGGCCGACCGGCGGCTGGTTTGATTATATGGACCTGCGCGTCAACGGTTATCAGTTCCACATGGACCTGACCTCCGGCAAGGTGCCCTATACCGATCCGAAGGTGAAGGCCGTATTTGATAAATGGGCCGAACTGGTCAAGCCGGGCTATTATATCGAAAACCATGCCGCGCTCGACTGGCAGGACGCCATGCCACAATTCGTGCAGGGCAAGGCTGCCATGTATCTGATGGGCAATTTCGTCGTGGCCCCTATGAAGGCCGGTGGCCTCAAGGAAGACCAGATCGGCTTCCTGCAATTCCCGGAAATCACGGCAGGAATGCCGAAGGCCGAAGATGCGCCGACCGACACATTTCATATTCCGTCGGGTGCCAAGAACAAGGAAGACGCCAAGAAGTTCCTGGCTTTCGTCGCTTCCGCTGATGCCCAGACCAAGCTGAACAATATTCTGGGCCAACTGCCGGTCAACAATAAGTCGGCCAAGCCGGACGACAAGTTCCTCAATGCCGGGTTCTCGGTCTTGGCCAATGCCGCCGGTCTGGCCCAGTTTTTTGACCGCGACGCTCCTGCCGATATGGCCAAGGCGGGCATGGAAGGCTTCCAGAAGTTCATGGTGCATCCGGAAATGGAAGACGCGATTCTGGCCGACCTCGAAAAGGTGCGGGCGCGCGTCTACAAATAAGCCAAACGGGGCGGCGCGGGCGTTTCCGCGTCGCCTATTTCCAGCAACAGGAGGAGAGCATGACGACGGCTGTTTCGCCGCCGGTTCAGCTTGGCTGGTTCCGGCGCAATCAGATCAAGCTGGCACCCTGGCTGTTTCTGGCCCCCGGCCTGATCATGTTTTTCATCTATGTGCTGGCACCGATCGGCCAGTCGATCTGGATCAGTTTTTTTGACTGGGACGGTCTGGGCAAGGCCACCTGGATTGGCCTTGGCAATTATGTCGAGATGCTCGATGACACTAATTTTTACATCTCGCTGAAAAACAATTTACTGTGGCTGGTGCTCTATATGCTCTCGGTGCCGGCTGGCCTTGGCATCGCGCTGTTTCTCAACCAGAATGTTGTGGGCATCAGGCTGTATAAATCGC
>Ga0075019_10002012_pt1 | contig 11558 bp, 9 predicted proteins | sample ColStrG_CSR_2013_FD_71473 | JGI IMG/M metagenome (GOLD analysis project Ga0075019, IMG submission 71473) | Freshwater sediment microbial communities in response to fracking from Pennsylvania, USA - Cold Stream Run_MetaG_CSR_2013 | ecosystem: Environmental > Aquatic > Freshwater > Creek >...
GCCGCCCGCAGCAGGTGAGGCACGGGGCTGGACGCGGCTACCGTTAGGTGCCGGCGGTTGCGGCCGGCTCGGAAGGGGTGTGCCGTGGCGTGGCTGTGGTGGATCGCCGCCCCGCTGCTGCTGACAGCCTTGGGCGCGGTGGTGGTGTTCGTGTGGGCGCGTCCACGGCCCCCGGCGGACCCGATCGACTCCGTGGCTGACCACGAGCGCTTCCTGGCCGCCATGGCACGGGTCACCGCCCGCCGCGCGCCGCACCGCCCGTTGCCCACCGAGCGTCCCGCGTCCCCGCGGCGCCCCCCTGCGGGGACCCCGCCCCGGCGGCCGCCCGCCGGTACGCCGCCGCCGCCCGCGTAGGCTCCCCCCTCGTGTCGAGACGCGCCACCGCGCAGCTGGTCGGGGTCCTGCTGCTCCTCGGGTGTCTGGCGGTCGCGGTCCTCGCCCCTGTGCCCTATCTGCTGCTCAGCCCCGGGCCTGTGGTGAACACCCTGGGCAGCACCGACACGAACGGCGCGAACATCGGCGCGGTCCTGCAGATCCACGGGGCGCCGACGTACCCGACGACCGGGCGGCTGGACCTGGTGACGGTCAGCGAGACCGGCGGTCCGTACGGCAACGTCTCCCTGCTGGCCGCGATACGCGGGTGGTTTGACTCCTCGGTGGCGGTGGTGCCGACGAGCCTGTACTACCCGAGTGGGTCCACCAGCCAGCAGGTGACGCAGCAGAACACCGTGGAGATGGACACCTCCCAGCAGAACGCGACCGTTGCCGCGCTGCGCCAGGTGGGGGAGCCGGTGACGCCGCACGTCCAGGTGGGCGCGATCACCTCTGGCACCCCCGCGGCGGCGCACCTACGCCTCGGCGACATCGTGCTGAGCATCAACGGGGTGCCGGCGACGTCCCCGGCGCAGACCCGCGACCAGGTGGGGACCGGGCACGTCGGTCAGCTGGTGACCATGGCGCTGCTGCGCAGCGGTCACCCGCTGACCGTGCAGCTGCGCACGGTGCCCACCCCAGGCGACCCGACGCGTCCCCTGATCGGCTTCGTGCCCATCGAGGGCTACACCTCGCCGGTGACCGTGGACATCAAGCTGTCCGACATTGGTGGTCCCAGCGCAGGACTGATGTTCGCCTTGGGCATCGTGGACAAGCTGACTCCACGACAGCTGACCGGTGGCGAGCACATCGCGGGTACCGGCACCATCACCGCGGACGGCGCCGTCGGCGAGATCGGCGGCATCGCGCAGAAGATGGCAGGCGCCCGCAACGCCGGCGCGACGCTGTTCCTTGTCCCCTCGGGCAACTGCGCCGACGCCGCCGCGGCCGACCCCGCCGGCCTACGGCTGATTCGGGTCTCCTCGCTGTCGGGCGCGATCAGTGAGATCGGCGACGTCCTCGCCGGTCGGCCCGGCGTCCCCACCTGCTAGCCCGGCGGGCGACCTGGCTCGCACCGCCGGGGCAGTGCGTGCGGGCTCCAGCGCGCAGCGTCAGTCCAGCAGGGTGGTCGCCAGCGCACTGCGGAGCGCGGGCAGAAGGTCCGGCCCCGTGAGCAGCTCGTCCAGGCGGCGCAGGCGCACGGCGCTCGCGGCGGCACCGGACCGAGTGGTGGCCACAACCACCCTCAGCTCCTCGCGTCGGGGGTGGCCGGCCGCGACGCTGGCGGCGTCCTGCCCCTGCTCCGCTGCAGCCGCGACGACGGCCGCCTCCGCTTCGCCGGGCAGCACGACGCGCTCCGCGACCAGGGCGACCCCGTCCACCCCCCGCGGCCAGGCCAGCTGGGCGAGCAGGTCCCCCAGGTCTGCGTGTGCTGGCAGGTCCTCCTGCTCCACCGGCGTCCAGCCAGGTGCGCCGGCGTGCAGGGACATCCGTGCCGCGAGCTCGGGCTCGGCGGCGGCGAGGGCGGCGGTCGGCACGAGCGCGAAGAGCCGGGGCGGTTGGTCCCAGCCCTGGGCACCGACGTGCTCCTCCAGCTCGCGCACCAGTGCCACAAGCACCGGGTCGGCCGTGGGCGGTGAGGGGGGAACGGCTGCGCTCACCCCACCAGTCTCGCCCACGCCCGCCCCGCGGCGGACGGGAGGCCTGCCGGGTACCGCTGGCGCATCCGTCACGGACGGCCGGCGGTAGGTAGAGTCGTAGCAATGAGCGTCCCGGCTGACACGCCTGTCCCCCCCCGTCCGCGGCCGGTCCGCCGTGGGGCGCGCGGTCGCGCGCTCGTCATCACCGTGGTGGTGCTGGCCCTGCTGGTCGCGCTGTTCTTCGCCTTTGCGGGCATCTACACGACCTACCTGTGGTTCGCCTCCGTGGGGTACACCCGAGTGTTCAGCACGACCCTGCTGACCCGCGCCTCGCTGTTCGTGGTGTTCGGGGCGGTCATGGCCGCCGTCGTCGCGACGAACATCTGGCTGGCCTACCGTTTCCGGCCGGTCTTTCGTGGCAACTCACCGGAGCAGCAAAGCCTGGACCGCTACCGGCTGGCCCTGGACCCGTTCCGTCGGCTGATCACCGTGGCCGTGTCTGTCGTGTTCGGGCTCATCGCCGGTCAGGCTGCGGCGTCGTCGTGGCAGCGGTGGATGGAGTTCCGCAACTCGGTCCCGTTCGGCTCCAAAGACGCCCAGTTCAACCTTGACCTGTCCTTCTTCATGTTCCGGCTGCCCTTCTGGCAGTTTCTGGTGGGCTTCGGCTTCGCGCTAGTCCTGGTGAGTCTGCTGGTGACCGCCGTGACGGGCTACCTTTACGGGGGCATCCGGCTGCAGACGCCGGGGGACAAGACGTCGACCGCGGTGCGCAACCACATCTCGGTCCTGCTGGCCGCGTTCATGCTCATGAAGGCGGCCGGGTACTGGTTCGACCGGTACGCGCTGGTCAACGCAGGCAGCCCGGGCAGCAGGTTCTCAGGGGCGACGTACACCGCCGTGAACGCGATCCTTCCCGCGAAGTCCATCCTCTTCGTGATCGCGCTGATCTGCGCGCTGCTGTTCTTGGCATCGGTGTTCACCCGCAGCTGGCTCGCACCGGGTGTCGCGCTCGGGCTGCTGGTGTTCAGCGCGGTGGTGATCGGCGGGATCTACCCCGCGGTCGTCCAGCAGTTCACCGTCAGCCCCTCCCAGCCGGTCAAGGAGGGTCCCTACATCGAGCGCGGCATCCAGGCGACCCGCTCGGCCTTCCAGCTGAACAAGGTCGCCGTGCAGCCCTACAGCGCAACGATTGCCAACAAGCCGGGACAGCTGGCCCAGGACGAGGCCACGATCGCCAATGTTCGGCTGCTGGACCCCTCGGTGGTGTCACCGACGTTCCAGGCGCTGCAGCAGATCCGCGGGTACTACTCCTTCGCCGACCCGCTGGCGGTCGACCGCTATTCCGAGATCGGGTCGGCGCTGCCCGGGACCAGCACGCCGCGTGACGCGGTGGTGGCGGTCCGGGAGCTGAACCTCAACCAGCTGGGGTCAGCCCAGCAGAACTGGGCGAACGAGCACATCGTCTACACGCACGGATTCGGATTCGTCGGGGCCTACGGCAACACCTACCTCCCCGACGGCAGCCCGGAGTTCTTCGCCTACAACGTGCCCAACCAGGGGGTGCCCCCGGTCAGCCAGCCGCGCATCTACTTCGGCCAGCAGTCCCCCAGCTACTCGATCGTGGGCGCCCCGGCCGGGTCGACGCCTCGCGAGCTGGACTACCCGGACGACAGCAGCCCGACCGGCCAGCAGAACTACACCTACACGGGGTCCGGCGGCGTCAGCGTGGGCTCCCTCGCGCGGCGGGTCCTGTTCGCCGCAAAGTTCTCCGACGGCAACATCCTGCTGTCCAGCCTGATCAACAAGGACTCGCGGATCCTGTGGCTGCGCGACCCCGCGCAACGAGTGGCGCAGGTGGCCCCCTGGCTCACCTTGGACAGCCAGGTCTACCCCGCCGTCGTGGGTGGCCGCGTCGTGTGGATCGTGGACGGCTACACCACCTCTGACGACTTCCCGTACTCCCGGCGTACCAACCTGGCCAACGCGACTACCAACTCGCTGTCCGGGCAGACCAACACGACGCCGCAGGGTGCGTCAGAGGTCAACTACATGCGCAACTCGGTGAAGGCGGTGGTGGATGCCTACGACGGCACCGTCTCGCTGTACGCCTGGGACTCCTCCGACCCGGTGCTACAGGTGTGGGAGAAGGCCTACCCGGGCACCGTCAAGCCCTACAGCGCCATTCCGGCAGACCTGTTGGCACACCTGCGGTACCCCGAGGACCTGTTCCAGGTGCAGCGCTCCCTGTTCGCCACGTACCACGTCACCGACCCGCAGGCCTTCTACGGTGGCCAGGACTTCTGGAAGATCCCGGACGACCCGACGATCGTCCCGGCCAGCGGGCCGGCCGCCACTCCGCCGTACTACCTGACGTTGCAGATGCCCGGTACGACCGCTCCTGCGTTTTCGGTCACCTCGACATTCGCCCCGCAGAACAAGCAGACCTTGGCAGCCTTTATGGCAGTGGACTCCGATCCGGGGTCCAGCGACTATGGACAGATCCGGGTCCTGCAGCTACCGCGAAACACGACGATCGCCGGCCCTGAACAGGTGCAGAACAACTTCGAGTCCAACCCGAACGTCTCGGCGGAGCTGTCTTTGCTGCGCCGCGGTGGGTCGGACGTGCAGCTGGGCAACCTGCTCACGCTGCCCGTGGGTGGAGGATTGCTCTACGTCGAGCCGGTGTACGTCAAGGCGACCGGCCAGACGTCCTACCCGCTGCTGCAGAAGGTGCTGGTCTCCTTCGGCAACCAGATCGGCTTCGCGAACACCTTCCAGGCGGCGCTGGACTCGGTGTTCCAGGGCAACAGCGGTGGGGTGACGCTGGAGCCTCAAAAGCCGGGAGGGGTGACACCCACCAAGCCGGGCACCACCTCCCCCGGAGTTACGTCGCCCAGCTCCGACCTGACCCGTGCCCTAGCGGACGCCCAGGCGGCCCTTGTCGCGTCGCAGAACGCCTTGAAGGCCGGCAACTTCGCCGACTACGGCAAGGCGCAGGCTCAGCTTGCGGCCGCCATCGCTGCCGCCTTGGCGGCGGAGAAGGCGCACCCCGCGTCGTCGCCCGCCGCGAGCCCCTCGGCGAGGCCCTCCGCCAGCGCCAGTGCGGGTCCCACTGGAGCCGGCGGTGGCAGCGTCAGCTGAGGGCGACCACCGGCGGTGCGGACGGCCTCGCGGCCGGTGTACACTTGGTCCAACCGACGCGGGGTGGAGCAGCTCGGTAGCTCGCTGGGCTCATAACCCAGAGGTCGCAGGTTCAAATCCTGCCCCCGCTACTTGAAATCCCTTGTGGGACAAGGCCTCCAGCGATCTCTCGCTGGAGGCCTTGATCATTTGCGGTTTTCCTGCCGATCACGTGGGTAGTTGGGGTCGGTAGCCGCCGAGGCTGAGCCTGGTCAGGGCGATGAGGGCGTGGACGTGGTGGAAGCCGAACGCGCGACGGGCGATGAGTCGGATCTTGGTGTTGACCGACTCGACGAGGGCAATGGTCAGGCCGTGGGTCAGGGTCGCGCAGATCGGCCCCCAGAATGCGCGGACGCGGTGGGCCAGGGCGACGAAGGCCGGGATCTGGCAGCGCTGCGCCCAGCGCAGCCACCGGGTGAGTGCCGCTATGGCGGCTTCCCCGCTGAGAGTGAAGACGGTACGCAGGCCTCCGTTCAGCGCCCACGCCCGGTGCAGCCGGGAGTGGGTGGCCGCGATGTAGGCCAGGCGGGCGCGTTCGTCCGCGCTGTGGGTGTCGGGGTTCTTCCACAACGCCCACCGGGAGTCCTTGAGCCGCTTGCCTTCCCCGACCGCGGGGCGGTTGCGTCCCCGGTGGGTCCGGACGTCGTTCCACGTCTGGCGGCGGACCTCATCGAGGGCGTCCATCGCCCAGCGGACCACGTGGAAAGGGTCAGCGCACAACACCGCGTGGGGGGCCCGCTCGGTGATCACCACGTTCAGCCACGGTGCCCCGTCCGCGCTGACGTGGGTCAACGCCGCGGTGCGTTGCGACCCGAGGAGATCGACGAAGCTACGGGCCGTGGTCTTGTTCGCCCCGTCCCCGGCGTGCACGAGCCGACGCCGGTCGTGGTCCACCACGACGAGCAGGTAGCGGTGGTGACGGCGGTAGGAGATCTCATCGACGCCGATGCGGCGCAGCCCGTCTAGCCCGTCCCCACCGGCCTGCAGGTCCGCTACGACGCGGGTGACGATCGCTCCGATCGTCCGCCACGAGCAGCGCAGGAGCCGAGCCGCGGCCGTGGCGGACAACTGCACCGCGCACCAGGCCGCCACCTGCTCACACGCCCGCGTGTGACGCGCACCGTGGCGCGCCCAGGGAACGGCAGCAGCGACGACCCCATGGTCCGGGCAGGACACCCGTGGGACCACCGCCCAGACGAACACCTTCATCCGGCCGAAGTCCAACGCCCGCCACCGGCGTGGACGGGGCAGGTCATACCCCGGGCAGCGCAGGGCGCAGCGCGGGCACCGCCAGCGCCGCCCGATCCGGGGCCGTAGCCAGACCCCCACCTCCTCACCGGCGCTCTCCACGCGGCCCACCCGGACCAGCCGTGGATCGACCCCCACAGCACGCCCCAATACCCTTCGTGACAGCACGCCGTTCCTCTCCGTCGGTCTTCAGGCTTCAGCACCCGAAAACCCAGGAAAGGGACGGCGTGTCATGCGTGAGGCGCTCCCACACGCCCACACCAACGGCAGGAGAGCCTCAATTCGCCGTTGGGGTGAATGTTCGCTCCTTGCCGAGGGAGGGCCGCCTGTCCCGGGACGGACGACGCCGGCCCGAGATGCAGTAGACGACCGACGCGAGCGAATGGAACCGCTTCGTCGCCTTCATGGGACGCGACCCGCGGATCTCGTTCCCTCGCCGAGACACCTGAGTCAGAACCCCACCTGCGTCCCCCGCAGCGGAGATAGTGCGGCCGTCAGCATTTCCCGCTCGTCTCCTGGCGGCGGTCCGGATCGGGCTCCTACTGGCAGGCGAGAGCTACTAATGGCACCCACCGGAACGGGAGGCCATGGCTCCTCATGGCCTCCCGCTGGGGCGCCGTGATGTCGCTGAGAGCCGGGATGATCACGCACGGTCACGATCCGGGCTTCCAATGGCTCACCGTCCGCCTTGAGGAGGTCGGAGGCCTTGACGAACTCCTGAGTCAGGCGGACTCTGAAGCCGCTTGGCCGCCGGGTGACACCTATTCAGGGCGCAGGCAGCCATGGGCCCCCGGTCCGCAGGGTCCGTCCCGCCGGGCGGAGGCAGCGAGAGAAGGGCAGGAGATTATGCGAACAGCAAAGCGACGCAGGGTTCCGGGGATGGTGGCCGGGGCGATGGTCGTCACGGCAACGCTCGTGCTCACGGGAGGATCGGCGATCGCCGCCACCGGCGCGGCAGGGCACGGCACTGCACCTATGGCCTACACCTGCAGCGGTGGCGCAGTGAATCCCGCTAACCCCCCCGCGTCCACCTTCGTGCACATCCCGTCGGGGACCTACGCCAGCATCACGGTCACGGGCGCCTGTGACGTAGCGCCTCACGCCAAGATTCGCGTGCTGGGCAACTTCAGGGTCGCCGCTGGCGCCGCGTTCGACGCGCAGGGCGCGCCTGCAACGATCATCGTCGGCCACAACTTCACCGGCGCTGCGGGCTCGATCTTCGCCCTGGGTTGCCTGCCCAACCCGCCGGGGCACACAACGGGGCATCCCTGCGGGACCTCCCTGGTCGGGACCACCGTGAAGCACGTCGATCCGCTGACAGCGAGCTCCCACATCACCATCAAGGGGAACATCGTTGCCTGGGGTTCGAACGTCGGCCTGCTGTACGGCATCACGGTCCAGCACAACGTCATCTTCGCCGGAGGTGGGGGCCCCGTTCCCATTCCGTGGGCGATCAAGGACAACTCGATCGGCGGAAACCTCGTCGTGACCGACATGACGCCCAGCTGGTTCGGCGTGCTGGACAACAAGATCGGTGGCAACGCGATCCTCATCAACGTCAAGATCACCGACGGGGCATACGGCGACCCGCATCCGACCATCTTCGTTGCCAGCAACACGGTCGGGTACGACCTCGTCTGCTTCGGTCTGGGCCCGGCGGTGGCCGGAGGCTTCCCCGGCGAGGTCAACGTGGTCGGTCACAAGGCGCTCGGCCAGTGCGCGAACCTGCAAGACATCGTCCCAGGGGGCTAGCCCCGGTCGCATCCTGATGCTCGAACCGATCTCGCCGGACGCTCAATGCCCTCGTGGATGAGGGAGTAAGACCGGCGGGGCAAGCGGAAGGCCCGGACACGATCGGCGCCGCCTAGGAGACAGGCCGAGGCGGCGCCGGTCGTGACCCCTGTGCTCGACTGTGGCCGCAGCACGCCAGGGCGTCCCCGGTGCGGCACCAAGAGTGCCCAGCGCAGTCATCGGATGCCTTGTTGGGGTCGTGGGCGCCTGGGCAGCCCCCGGCCGCTGCGCGTGCGGGGCATGCGAGGCGATGCAGCGGTGCGTGGGTGACACCCGAAACTCGATACTGGGTGGCGCCTCCGCGCCGATGCCGTGGGCCAGCTCGAGCTGCGACCGCCGCGCGGACCGGCGAAGGACCTCGTTGTCGAAGCAGCGGATACGGACGTCGCGCAGGTCCCGAGGAGCCGCCACCGATCAGCAGGACGTCCTCACCCACGGCATGTGGTGGGCGGACCGCCGCCCGTAGGCACCTCGTTGGGGACGCGACGGCGCCCTCGACCGTGGTGGCTCGCCGAGCCGGCGGTGCGGGGCCGGGACGCGGCAGAGCGTGATGGCCGGCCGACTCGCGACGTCGTGGCGGTGGGCCCCCGGGGTGCCTGACGGCGAGCGCTATGCGAGGTCAGCGTTCGCGCACGGGGATGACCACTTCGTTGCGACGCCGAAACCAAGGCGTCCAGGGAGGGTCAAATCGGGCGAATCGCGGCGAGCCCGTCGCCTTTAGCCCTGCGTCGCTGACCGCCTGCAGCAACTGGCCAGCCTGCCTCTCGTAGGACGCCGACGTCCATCGTCCGGAGTACCGGGCCACGGCCGCGAGTTCGTCCGGCACCGCTCGCAGTGTGACGCGTGCATCCCCGGGGTCAGGAAGCGACTCACGGGTGGAGCCTGCCGGCATGACGAAGGAGACGACGTAGCGCCCGGGCGAAGTCTGCGTGGTGACCGTTCCCAGCGCGGCCGCGTGGTCGGCGTCCTCACGGCGCTGGAGGACAGGGGCGGTCATCGCCAAGCTCTGGCTGGTCCTGTTCTGTCCCCGCAGGTAGCCGACCAGCGGGCGGAAGGCGGTGTTGCCTGCCTCTTCGAAGGAGCCGTCGACCTCGATCTCCGCCACCAGGTGCGCGGGGTAGCGACGGAGCTCGAACGCGGGCGTCTGCCGCACCAACTCGTAGCGCTGCTCCTCGGTCATGGCACCCTCTCGCGTCGCCCGGTCACGGGACCGGGTCCTTCGCACCGTACGCGCACAGCGGCGCCACCGCGCTGCGACGATGTCGAGGCGGCGCACTCGCGTGCCCCGGGGCCGCGGGTGGCTGACGGCCTCGGTCGGCTACCGTCCAGTCCGTGGCACGCCCGACCCGCTGGGTCACCGACACCGGTCCGGATCACTCGGTCGCCTACGTGGAGCGGTTCCGACGGCTGGCGGCCGATGGCAGCGACCTGGGTGGAGAGGCGCGCCTGGTCGACGCGGTGGTGCCCCCGGGGTCGCGGGTCCTGGATGCCGGCTGCGGGACGGGTCGGGTCGCCGCTGTGCTGCATGCCCGCGGCCACCAGGTGGTGGGTGTGGACGCGGACCCGGTGCTGATCGCGGCCGCCCGCGAGGACCATCCGGGACCGCAGTGGCTGGTGGCCGACCTGGCGGAGCTGGACTTGAGCGTCGACGCCGGACCGGCGCCGTTCCAGGCGGCTGTGCTCGCGGGCAACGTCCTGGCCTTCGTGGCCCCTGGCACCGAGGCCACCGTGCTCGCTCGGGTCGGTGCTCACCTGCAGCCCGGGGGGGTGGCACTGGTGGGCTTCGGCACCGACCGCGGCTACGCCTTGCACGACTTCGACGTGGACCTGGCCGCGGCTGGGTTCGCCCTCGAGCAGCGTTTCGCCACCTGGGACCTCCACCCGTTTGTGGCGGACAGCCCGTTCGCGGTCAGTCTGCTGCGCTGGCCGGGCCCTCTCGCGGACCCGGGACCGGGCGGCCTGCCCGGCTAGCCCGGCTACCGTCGACGTCCCACCAGACCGTGACCGTGCGTCGCGGGCCCCGCGGGCCCACCGCGCGCAGTGCTTCGGCCACCTCGGGCTCGCGCTGCGGCGGCAGGCACAGGCGGACACGGGTGACTCGAGCACGCTGCTCGTCGGTCAGCGGCGCCCGGGTTTCGGCACCGTCGTCGAGCCAGCCTTCCATCTGGACGGGGAGACCCGCCTCACGCAGGACCGCGACACAGTCGTCCGCTGTCGGGCCATCGGGACGGTCCAGGTTCCAGAACTGCCGCCACAGAGGGGCCATCCAGGTCAACGGGTGGCGGCTGGGTAGCTCCAGTACTACCCGGCGGCGGGCGTGCTCGGTCAGCGCCACGGCGAAGGGAGCCAGGTCGGCGACGTTGTAGGCCACGTGGTGGCAGACGGCGACGTCGACGACGGGCGCCTGCGGCGCTACCGAAGGCCATTGACCACACAGGGTGGTGTGCGCGACCCCACGTGCGTGGGCGGCCGCCGCGAACGCGGTCAGCATGGCCTCGTCGGTGTCGACGCCGACGAGGCGACCGGCGGGGGGCGCCAGCGCCAGCGCCGCTCGGCCGCCTCCGCAGCCAACGTCGAGCACGCCGCCACCGGGGGGCAGCACCTCGCGGGCGCGGCGGTGGGACGGGGAGTCGGGGACCGAGCCGGTGACGGTGAACATCTCGACCGGGTGTGCCCAAGGGGACTGCGGCGCCGCGTCGAGGACCGCGGGTGGCAGAGCCCAGGCGTCGAGCTGCTCCCGCCAGCGCTGTGCTGCACCCACCTGCCCAGGCTAGCTGCGACGTGGCTGCGACCGTCCGTCCCCACCGTCACCGCGGACGCTCTTTCTCCGTCGCCGGCCGGACCGCGCGGCGACGGCCCGACGGCAGGTGCCGGGGCCGACCGACTGGCACACTGTCGGGGTGGTGCTGTCGCGGCGGTGGTCAGCCTTCCTGCTCGGATTCGGTGTGTGGTCGTGGGTGATCTGGCCGACCTTCCTGCGGAACATCTCGCATGACCCGCGGGCATCCCATGCGGGACACCCCACTGGTTTCTTCGTCGTGCATGCCCTGCTCACCGCGGCATCGCTGACCTTCGGTACCGCCATCGGCCTGCTGGGGCTGCGCGGCCTTCGGTCCTCCCGCGCTGGCGCAGCGGTCCCCGTCCGGGCGGATCTTCCCCCCGACCAGCCTCTCGTGTCCGGGCCGAGCGTGCCGACAACGTAGGCACGGGCGGCCGGGAGTCGGCGCCGCGGTGGAGGTGGGGACATGTCCGACGTCTCAGCGGGCTGGTACGCCGACCCCGCAGCGCCCGCGTCGGGGCAGCTGCGCTACTGGGATGGCGCCGGGT
>Ga0075019_10002014_pt1 | contig 11558 bp, 10 predicted proteins | sample ColStrG_CSR_2013_FD_71473 | JGI IMG/M metagenome (GOLD analysis project Ga0075019, IMG submission 71473) | Freshwater sediment microbial communities in response to fracking from Pennsylvania, USA - Cold Stream Run_MetaG_CSR_2013 | ecosystem: Environmental > Aquatic > Freshwater > Creek >...
GGAATCATATCCAGGGCCTTATTGGTCTCCTGTGCAAAAACCTGCCCATTTTCCCTGAGGGAATCATCCCAAATAGTTTCCTGGATATGAATTTTAGGATTCTTTAAATTTTGAATGCATTTCAGGGTTTCGTCGTCTGATTTACCCACGGTAATATAAAAATCATCACAAAGGGGAAGGATAGACTGAATAGCCTCCAAAATGGGATAATCGTTTTTGATGGCATTTCGGATAAAGGAAAATCCGCTAACTTTCATAAATTTTATAAACGTTTTGTCTTCTGACCTTCCCTATATTCTAAAAAACCTGGATCCGGATAATACCCGGATATTACCCCGCCTAATTTCTTTGGTAGAAAACCAAAAAGAGACAATTCCCTTATTGGCCTCCCTTCCCAATAGAAATATACCCATCATAGGGATTACCGGGCCTCCTGGTGCGGGTAAAAGTACAATTTTAAGTGCCTTGATCGAATATTTACGGGAAAAAGGAAAGAAATTGGGAATTTTGGCAGTAGACCCTAGTTCGGCCCTTACTCAAGGTTCTGTATTGGGAGACCGGATACGAATGCAAAACCATACCCTCGATGCGGGAGTTTTTATCCGCTCCCTGGCCAATAGGGGTTATCTGGGAGGCTTGTCGGCCGCTACCTCCGATATCTTAACGGTTTTCCAGGCCTTTTTTTTCGATTATATCTTTATTGAAACGGTAGGTGTGGGTCAATCCGAAATAGAGGTGGCAGGACTGGCCGATACCGTTGTGGTCGTTTTGGTTCCTGAATCGGGCGATGAAATTCAAAGCATAAAAGCTGGTTTATTGGAAATAGCCGATATTTTGGTGGTCAACAAGTCTGATCGGGAAGGAGCCGGGAAATTTTATGGAATTCTAAAAAACATGCTTCACGAAAGAGAGGTGGAACATAAAACCGGATTGTTGCAAACCATTGCAGAGACTGGGAAAGGAATACCCGAACTATGGGCAGAAATTGAAAATCAGTTAAAACATATTCCCCTGGATCGAAAAATTTATCACCTGGTCGATAAAGCCTACCAAATTTTGGTAAGAAATAGAATGCAGGATTTCGACCGGGAAAAAATGTTCATAACCATTCGCGAAAGGATTAAAGACCCCAATTTCAACCTCTATGCAATAATCAAGGAATTAAACCATTAAGTGGCTATAAATAAAGGGATTAGAGGGGAAATCTGGCTTTAAATTATCCTTTGTTTATTGTAAAACTTCTTTCAGGGAATCTAGATATACCGGATTTTTATCCATAAAAGGATGCCCGGCTCCTTTCAGGGTAATTAGCTTATCGCCAGGTTTAAAGAATACCGCTAGCTTTTCGGAAGAGCCGTAATAAAACATTTTATCCTGATCCCCATGGAAAATGATTACGGGAGTCTTTGTTCTTTTCAGGTATTGATAGGTATTAAAATGGAATGCCATTTTTGTGGTATCGAAAGAGGGACGGAGGTGGGCCATTGCATCTGGAAGACTATAATAAGGTGCCTGAAGAATGAGTTTTTGGGGAATATTGTTCGCAGCCAAATACGCTGCCGGTCCTGTACCCATGGAATAGCCCAGTACTATAATTTTCCCCTCCCCATAAATTAATTTTAAATAATTATAGGCTAGTTGAACATCTTCATATAGCTCATTTTCATTCTTTATATGCCCCTGACTTTTCCCATACCCTCTATAATCCAATAGAAACAGATCATAATGCAAATCGGTATAGGTTTTGGATACCCATCCCCATTTATCAATCCCACCTGTATTTCCATGGAGATATAGAATTACCCCCTTTGGACTATCGGCTTTAAATAAGACCCCACTCAATGAAATACTATCCCTGCCAACCAATTGAACTTCCCTAAAGGGTCCGTTGAAATGGAAGGAATAATCCGGGTTCAGTTTCTCTCCAGGGAAGAAAAATTTCACCTGTTTTTGACTTGGGTCATTAATGGTTTGAGCTTCTGCTTTTAAATGAAAAAAGCCTATAAAAAAGCTTAAAAGGAGGATAAAATTCAGGTTTTTCATAGGTCAGTTATGGAAATAACTCCCTACCTCCCTAAATAGTATGAGTGTCCAACTTTTCCAGGGAATTATGTAAATTTTTATCGGCTCATGATTGGCTCATATCGGCTCATATCGGCTCATTTCTTGGGCTTTTTATTCATAAGCTCCTCAATTTCTTGCCATTCCATGGGAATATTTTGCATAAGGTCGTGGTTTCCATTTTCGGTAATGACAATATCATTTTCCAAACGGATGCCAATTCCTTCTTCCCGGATATAAATACCTGGTTCGCAGGTAAAAACCATTCCTGGCTTCATTTTTTCAAACCGATCTCCTAAATCATGAACATCTAAACCTAGATAATGAGAAATACCATGAGGATAATATTTTCTCCAGTTAGATTTTTCCACCTTATTCTTCGCTTCTTCTTTGGAAATAAGGCCGAGTTTTCTTAATTCCACCAGGGCCAGTTTTTCTGTCTCGGTTCGGTATTCCGCCAGTTTCATGCCTGGTTTTAATAAAGCACGGGCCTCATTGAAAATAGTATGAACCGATTCATATACTTCTTTTTGCCTTTTGGTAAAACGGCCATTTACCGGAACGGTTCTGGTTAAATCAGCATTATAATGGGCATAGGAGGCTCCGAAATCCATAAGGATTAAATCTCCGTCCTGGCATTGTTGGTGGTTGGTATTATAATGCAATACGCATGCATTTGCACCGGAGGCCAAAATGGGGGAATAGGCATGCCCATCGGCCCGGTTTCGAATAAATTCATGGGTGATTTCCGCTTCTATCTCAAATTCCCAAACACCTGGGTGAATAAAGCCCAGGGTTCGGGCAAATGCCTTTTGGGTAATTTTACAAGCCTGGGAAAGAAGATCAATTTCTTCCTGGGATTTTATTTCACGGAGTTTCCTGAAAATAGGAGCCGCTCTTTTTAGGGCATGCAAGGGATATTTTTCCCTGAACGATTCAATAAACCGAAGATCCTTATACATAATCTTAGGAACATACCGATCATTTTCATTGGTATTCAGATAAATATAATCCGCATAATGAACCAGGGTATGTAAAATTCCTTCCAGTTCATGATGCCAGTGGATTTGGCTTTCGGGAATACCAGATACCTGAGAGGCTAATTCTTTGGTTAGTTTTTCCCCTTCCCAAACGGCTATATGTTCGTTGGTTTCCCGAATGAATAACATTTCTGTCTGGGTTTTCAATTCGGCATCGGGGAAAAGAACCAGGAAGGTTTCCTCCTGGTTTATTCCCGTAAGATAGAATAGATCAGCATTTTGGTGGAATAGAAAGGTCTGATCTCCTGACTTTGGAAACTCGTCATTGGAATTAATCAGACAAAGGGAGCCTGACGCCAATTCTTTACAAAACCGTTTTCTGTTCTTGGTAAAAAGCGAATTTGAAATAGGTTCGTAGCGCATGGAAGTTTCCTTTAGATTGTAATTTCTTAGTGTTAAAAATTCTAAATACGAATATTTAATTACTTTAGCGTTTGTATAATATTAATTTTTTGTTAAATATATTAGTTTTTGGAAATTTCCGAACTAATACCAATTTGAATTTATGATGAGAAAATTACCTGGCTTAAAGATATTTGTATTTGCCTTTTTTCTATTAGCATGCGCTTCCAAAAGCCTAATGGCCCAGGATAGTAGCGCCAATCCGGTTAAGAATGGTCATTTGAAAGCGTTTGGAGGGGCGAAGCAATATAGTCAATGGTCGGTAGGTATTGCAGGAGGCGGAATGTCCCCGGTCATTTTTTTGGGTGGACATAATCAATATGCTAAGAACAATATTGATTTTGGTTATTCGGCCTTTGTAAAATATCAGATTCAACATTCATTTGGTATTCGTGCCGACTATTTGGGTGGTTCATTAACAGGGGTCAATGGTCCATCCAGTCAGAATGCCAATTTTATTTCCGGTGCCGGTTCTGGAAATTCTATTCATTCCAAAGTAAATTATGCTTTAAGTATTAAAGGGGAAGTAGATGTGGCCACCCTGGACTTTTTAAGAAGACAAAATGCGGTTCGGGTATTTCTTACCGCTGGTTATGGTTTGGCTGGGGTAAGTCCAGATGCCTATGCGGGTAAAACCATAAAATCGGGTTTTGTTCCAATAGGGGCTGGAGTGAAGATAAAGGCTTCCAATGCGCTTGCTATCAATATCGGTTATGAAGCCTATTACTTTGATGGATCCAATATTCTTGGAACACCTGCAGCGGGTAATGGCGTTTTGAATAAGGCCTCTTATGGTTCCCTGGGGCTGGAATATACCTTCGGAACAAAAACCAAACCCGCTATGATTTGGGTGAATCCAATTGCGGTTACCTACGATGAATTAAAAGCGAACGATAGTTTAGCAAAAGAAGTAGATGGATTAAAATCCAGGGTAGGGGCGGTAGAAGGGGATGTATCCCGTCTGAAAAAAGATTCCGACGGAGATGGCGTTTCCGATGTATTTGATAAATGTCCCAATACCTCTGCTGGAACCAAGGTGGATGGCTCAGGCTGTGAGCTTCCTAAAATGGTTATAGTGATGAAACAAGATTCAACCCCACAAACCAAGGCAGATAAAGTTACCACGGTTCGTTTCGAATTTGATAGTGCCAATCTTACCGAGGATTCTCATCCCGCTTTGGATGCCTGGGCCGAGGAGATTAAATCGGGTAATAGTCCTATTTATTTGGAAGGTTTTGCTTCGTCAGAAGGACCTTCTTTGTATAATTTGCACTTATCCGAGCGTAGATTACAATCGGTAAAGAAGTACCTTGTTAAAAGAGGAGTTCCTAAGAAATTAATTCATACCCAGGGTTTTGGAGAAAGCCATCCAATAGCTTCCAATGCCACGAAGGAAGGAAGAGAAAAAAATCGCCGGGTAGAATTTATTAAGAAATAAGGATTCAATTCCAGTCTTATTAAAAGAAGGAGCTAATGCATTTGGCTCCTTCTTTTTTTATTTCCCACAATTAGATCGTCAAACTTAATACCAGAGGCATTTGTTAAAGAGGGTAAATCACTTTAAACTTGTCCTATGTATTTCTTTAGAAAAAATGATCCCAACCGCCCTACCAATTTTAATATCCAGGCCATGCATTGGATTAATAGAATTGCCATTCTGGTGTTTTTATCGGGGATAATATTTAAACTTGTTACCTGGTATCTCAAAAAATAAACCCGGATGAAAAAATCACTTGAAACTGTTCATGCTCCAGCCCCAATTGGTCCTTATAGCCAGGCTATTCTAAGCGGAAATCTTTTGTTTGTTTCCGGCCAGGTGGCCATAAATCCTGTTAATCAGGAGGTTGTAAAGGATGGAATTGAAGAGGAAGCCCATCAGGTGATGAGAAATATTAAAGCCATTTTGGAGGAGGCTGGGATGGATTTCGAACATATTCTGAATTCCACCATTTATTTAAAGGATTTTAATGATTTCCAAAAGGTAAATGGTATTTACGAAGGGTATTTGTCAAAACCTTATCCGGCAAGAACTACCGTAGAAGTATCCCGTTTACCCAAGGATGTAAATTTGGAGATTGCCGTGATTGCCTCCAAATCCTAAATGAGCGGAATAAAGTCCCAGCCGGGTATTTATGTAGCGGCCGCTTTTTTAGCAACCGGTATGTGGGGGTTTTTCTCAATACCCTTGCGCAGTCTAATGGGGTTTTCCTCTGAAGTAATCCTATGTTATAGGATTTTGGTTTCGATGTTATTACTGGTTTCGTTCCAGGTATTATTTAACAGAAAAACAGTAGTATCCGATTGGCAGCGATTCAGGGCATTAGATAAAACGGAATCCCGTCGATGGATACGAATGAGTCTGTTTTGTAGTATTCTGATAACCCTGAATTGGTATTCCTATATATTTGTTATAAACCATATTAATATCCAAAGCGGGGCATTTGCCTATATGGTATGTCCCTTATTAACCGCTTTGTTTGCCTTTATTTTCTTAAAAGAACATTTAGGTAAACTTCAGAAATGGGCTTTAATATTGGCCCTTTTGGCCCTGATGCTTTTGGCTACCCGATATTTTATTGATGTACTTTGGTCCTTTTTTATTGCTATTTGGTATGCGGTTTACCTGGTCGTGCAAAAAATAAGTCCTCCTATTGAAAAGGGCTTGTTTCTTACCGTTCAATTATTGATCAGCTTTATATTTACCATACCCTATTATATCCTGGGAAAGCCTGGAATTCCGGCCGATCCCCATTTTTGGTGGATTATTTTATTGATATCCCTGGTGTTTACGGTAATCCCCCTTTATTTAAGTCTCTTTTCCCTTCAGGCCATTTCTTCTACCACCATGGGAATTATTCTTTATTTCAACCCCCTGGTCTCCTTTGCGGTAGCTATTTTCTATTTTCATGAAAGCCTGAATTATTTCAAGCTTAGCTCCTATATTTTAGTGCTCATTGCCGTTATACTCTTTAACTGGATGAATTTTAGCCGAAGGGGAAAGATTCAAACAGCATAAATTTCCATGCTACCCGTCGAAACCGATTTCTGGCAAACCCCCATTGTTTATTTAAAAGGAATTGGTCCCTCCAGGGCCGAGACCCTTAAAAAAGACCTGGGGATTGTAAACTATGGTGATTTTTTAAATCATTATCCTTTTCGCTATATAGACCGGACCAAGTGGTATAAAATTTCTGAAATCCATGCCGATCTGCCCTTTATTCAGGTATTAGGGACGCTAACGCATATGGAATTGAATGGGAAAGCGGCAGGGAAACGCCTGATTGCCCATTTAGAAGATGGAACCGGGGTTTTGGAGCTGGTATGGTTTCAGGCCATCAAGTATATGGAGAAAAACCTGGTGATTGGCGAAAAGTATATCGTATTTGGTCGCCCAAGTCAGTTTAAGGAAAGGATTAATATGGTTCATCCTGAAATGGAGGTATTTTCCCTATATAAGCCTCAATCCAATCCTTCCTTTCAACCTGTTTACCATAGCTCGGAAAAGTTAAAGCGCCAGGGACTGGATTCAGGTGGGATTATGCGGGCGATGTTTCAGTTAATAGGTTTAGGGAAAAATAGAATTACGGAAAACCTGCCAGCCTTTGTTCTGTATAAATACCGATTACCCTCGAGGAAAGAGGCCCTGGAGAACATCCATTTCCCCGAAGATGCTGCAAAGCTTTCCCGGTCCAGGGGGAGGATGAAATTTGAGGAATTGTTCTTTATCCAATTAAAGGTTTTACGGATTCGGGATAACCGGAAAAAAACCATTAAAGGCTATGTTTTTGAAAAAGTGGGGGATTTATTCCTGGACTTTTACCATAAACGACTCCCCTTCGAATTAACCGGAGCCCAGAAAAAGGTCATCCGGGAAATCCGGAAGGATACCTTAACCGGTCAGCAGATGAATCGCTTATTGCAGGGGGATGTGGGAAGTGGAAAAACGATAGTAGCCCTTTTAACCATATTATTGGCCCTGGATAATGGGTATCAGGCCTTATTTATGGCCCCTACAGAAATATTAGCCCAACAGCATTTTGCATCCTTTCAGCAAGTATTAGGCGAGGACTTTATCCAATTTGATTTATTAACCGGATCCACCCCTAAATCGAAGAGAAAAAAGATTTTTGAATCCCTGGAAAACGGAAATCTTCAGGTTTTAATTGGCACCCATGCCCTTTTGGAAGATACGGTTCAACCCAAAAACCTGGGTATGGTCATTATTGATGAACAGCATCGGTTTGGGGTGGAACAACGATCCAGGCTTTGGGTAAAGAACGAATCAGCACCCCATGTCCTGGTCATGACGGCCACTCCCATTCCCAGAACCCTGGCCATGACCCTTTATGGAGATTTGGATGTTTCCATTTTAGATGAATTACCCAAGGGAAGAAAACCAATTCAAACCCAATGGTTCCAGGAAAACCAGCGGTTGCGGGTTTTGGGTATTATGAAGGAACAAATCGCCCTGGGTAGACAGATTTATGTGGTATATCCGCTTATTGAAGAATCGGCCAAAATGGATTATCTAAATCTATTTGCCGGTTTTGAACAATTGGAAAGAACCTTTCCAAAGCCCCAGTTTCAGATCAGTATTGTTCATGGAAGAATGCCGGCAAAGGATAAGGATTTTGAAATGGGACGCTTTATACGAAGGGAAACCCAGATTATGGTGGCAACTACTGTCATTGAAGTAGGGGTAAATGTGCCGAACGCCACTGTTGTGGTTATTGAAAGTGCCGAGCGTTTTGGTCTTAGCACTCTACATCAATTGCGGGGAAGGGTAGGTCGGGGAGCCGACCAGTCTTTTTGTATTCTAATGAGTGGGTATAAACTTTCAAAGGTGGGTAAAACCCGGCTTGAAACCATGGTCAGGACTCAGGATGGGTTTGAGATAGCCGAAATGGATATGAATTTACGGGGACCGGGTGATATTGAAGGTACCCAGCAATCCGGTATTTTGGATTTAAAAATGGCCGACCTGGGAAAAGATTATGCCCTACTAACGGAAGCCAGGGCAACGGTTACGGAAATCCTGGATCAGGACCCTCAACTGGAATTGCCCGAACATGAAATTCTTCAGGAATTTTTCCGGGTTAAAAATCCGGGGGGGATTGGATGGGAGCAAATTTCTTAAAAGTTAATTCCCTATCAGGAAACCTTAGGTTTATAATGCTGAGCCCAAAAAAATAACCGAAAGAATTTTTTCCTAGAATATGGTCCAATCCATAGAAAAGGTATAAATTTCATTAGGGATTTCTCCCATCTCACTATATGGTTAGTATTAAATCTATTTTCCGGAATTTTTGGCTAATCCTTGTTTTCCTAATATTTAGGGGAGAAAAAATTCAAGCGCAGAATATGGATTCTATTACCAATAAACTGATAATACAATCCCTAATTCAGGAAAGTGAAAAGCAGGTTTTCTCCAGCACCCTGGTAAATTCTGGAAAGCTTAGCAATTCCAAGATTTTTAAGGGTATGGAAATACTTGAACTGAATAAGATCATGAATAAGAGAGGTTCTTCTACTATTCCTATAAAATCTAAAAGCCTATCCAATAGACAACAGGATTCTATTAATAGAGACCTTAGGGACTATTTAAATAAAATAAAAAGGGCAGGGCTTATAAAACCGGAAGCCTTCAAGGATTTTAATCAGGAAATTTCCCAGAACAAATTCTCCTCTCGTTTTCGATTACTCTACGCCCTTCATCTTTTAACTTTTTATCAGGAATGGCTCAGTCAAGACCGTTTGTTTGCGTACGGAAACCTATTATTTAAAAACAAGATTTTAAAGGAAAAGGCTATTCAAACCTTTTTTCGCTATATCCAAAACCATCAAATCATCAGTGAGAATCAAATTCTGAATAATTGTGATCAACATTTGGGAATTGATACCAATAATATGCGTATGAACTCCTCCTGGGATTTTGAGAACTTTTATAAGAATTTCTCCAACCATTTCCCCGAACTGGAATTCACAAAATTATCCAATAGCCTTGTAAAGGATGCAAATCCAGGTTCTGTATCCAATGCCTATTATTCACAAACCAGTTTTATCTCCCATGGTAAAACGTATAGTCTAAAAACCCCGGTTCCAGGAAACCAGGAACCTAAATTAGGGACTCCCGATTATGAGATTTTTAATTTGGTTCTGGCCGATCTGGGATCGCCCTATAGGATTTTTAGAATTATCCCTCATTTGGAGTTCCAATCTTTTCCAGGGCATGATTCCATTTATTTTCTTGAATTAAAAAAGGAACAGGTATCCATGTTCCGAACCATGTCAGCAGAATACCCACCCTTTATTGATATTTCGGACGAAAGCTTCCAAAATAATCTTTCCCCTGAGCTGGCGGAACAGGCATGGATGCAATGGAAATCCATTGGGTTATTGGATTATTTAAAACCGGAAGAAATAGAAAAGGTAAAATCAGAATGTAAAGAATCTGGTGAGAATCTACTGCCCGATATGATACGAAGGTTCCCTAATCTCATAGCCCGTATCCCCTATAAAATGGAAGGCAAGAAGCCCTATCAACGCTGCCTCGAAAATATGGTCTCCATAGCCCATACTAAAATTAAACTGGAAGGCATTCTGGATTCTTTATATCAACCTGAGAAAAAATATCAATTAGGGTATAGCCTAAATAAAAAGAAGTACCGGTTCGAGCTTCAGGAGGAAATGGGGAATTTTAATTTTGAATGGATCCCTAAATTCAATAAATCCATTCAAAAAAATGCCATTCAGGGTAAATTCTATTACCTAAACCGAAATGAGCCCGATGCTGCCTATCTCATCTTTCTTAACCCCAACCAGGCCCAGGTCCTTCTGAAACAAGGCCTCATTTTAAAAGGATAATGGAAAATATGTATTCTGACGGGCAATTTTCAAACGAGGAGGAGCTAAATAATTGGGTTCAAGTGGTTAAAAATTTAGGTTTTGGGATAATGGCTTTTGCTTAATATATTTAGTTGGGTTAAGTATGCCCTCGAAAATATTTTATGAAAAGACTGAATCTTATACTATTGATTTTCTTTAGCCTTACCTTTCCGGCTTTTGCACAAATGAAGTCTATTAAATTAATGCCCTATCCCCAAACTCCAAAGGTGGATAGTGTTCATGATTATTTCGGTATCAAGGTCCCAGATCCCTATAAATGGCTGGAGAATGATAGGGCTGAGGAAACAAAAGCCTGGGTAAAAGAAGAGAATGCCGTTACCCAGGATTATCTCCATCATATACCCTTTCGGGATGCCATACGGGAAAGGCTGGAAAAGCTTTGGAATTACGAGAAATATTCTGCCCCATTTAAAGAAGGCGCTTATACCTATTATTATAAGAATAATGGCCTTCAAAATCAATCGGTATTGTACCGGGAAACCGGAAAATTTGACCAGGAGGTATTTCTCGATCCCAATACCTTTTCCAAAGATGGGACAACCTCCCTGGCAGGTATAAATTTTTCCAAAGACGGTTCCCTTGCTGCTTACCAGATTTCAGAGGGGGGATCGGATTGGAGAAAGGTCTTAATAATGAAGACCTCCGATAAGACCCTACTTGAAGATACACTAAGGGATATAAAATTTTCAGGGATTGCCTGGAAAGGAAACGAAGGATTTTATTATAGCAGTTATGATAAGCCTAAGGAGGGAAGTGTATTAACCGGAATGACCCAGTACCATAAATTATATTACCATAAACTAGGAACCAAACAATCGGACGATGTTTTGATTTTTGGAGGCGAGAAAACTCCTAGGAGATATATAGGGGCCTATTTAACTGAAGATGAGCGGTACTTGGTCGTTTCAGGAGCAAATACCACCACTGGGAATGATTTATTTATCCAAGACCTGGGCCAGGCAGATTCCAAATTAATTCATATCGTTACCAATTTTTCCAGTCAGGTTTCGGTGCTGGATAATATAGGATCCAAACTCTTTATTTATACCAATTATAAAGCCCCTAAGTTTAAAGTGGTTACGGCCGATGCCTCCAATGCCTTTCAGGCAAATTGGAAGGATCTCATAAAGGAAACCGATAATGTGCTTT
>Ga0075019_10002019_pt1 | contig 11541 bp, 11 predicted proteins | sample ColStrG_CSR_2013_FD_71473 | JGI IMG/M metagenome (GOLD analysis project Ga0075019, IMG submission 71473) | Freshwater sediment microbial communities in response to fracking from Pennsylvania, USA - Cold Stream Run_MetaG_CSR_2013 | ecosystem: Environmental > Aquatic > Freshwater > Creek >...
GGAAGAATAATGATTAAAAACCTCGTTCAATTTGCCCTCGCGCAACGCGCGTTTATTCTGATTCTCACCAGTTTGCTGATGGGCTTTGGTTGGTACTCGTTTCGACAGTTACCCATCGATGCCTTTCCCGATGTTGCCAGCACCCAAGTAAAAATCATCCTAAAAGTCCCCGGCATGACGCCTGAGGAAATCGAAAATCGCGTCGCTGTTCCCATCGAAACCGAAATGCTCGGCATCCCGAAACAAGAGATGCTGCGCACTACCGTTAAGTACGGAATTGTCGATATCACCCTGACGTTTAAGGATGGCACTGACATCTATTGGGCGCGCCAACAAGTATCTGAACGCTTGTCTGGCATTCAAAGCGACCTGCCCAGCAATATCGAAGGCGGTATGGCTCCCATCACCACGCCGCTCGGTGAAATGTTTCAGTTTACGGTAGTGAATCCATCCATGAGTTTGATGGAGCGCAAAGCCTTACTGGATTGGGTGATTCGCCCCGCGTTACGCACAGTGGTAGGCGTAGCGGATGTGAACGTGCTGGGCGGTGTAACCCGCAGTTATGAAGTGATTCCCGACACCGTTCGCATGAGCGCTGCCGGTATTACATTGGATTCACTCAAGGCCAGCATTGAAGCTAACAACCGCAACGATGGTGCCGGGCGTTTGCGCGAAGGCGGTGAAGTGCTGCTGGTACGCAGTGAGGGCAATATCAAAGATCTGGATGACCTGCGAAAGATCGTGATTGGGCGTAAAGATCAAACACCGATTCGCCTCTCTGACATAGCCGAGGTTCGTATCGGCGAAATGACCCGCAATGGAGTGGTAACCGAGAGCGGTAAAGGCGAAGCCGTGGAAGGCTTGGTATTAGGTCTTGCCGGTGCCAATGCGCGTGAAGTAGTCGCAGGGGTTAAAAAGAAGATTGCTGAAATTCAACCCGGCCTACCTAAGGGCACCAGCCTTGATGTGTTTTACGACCGCGCTTCCTTAGTAGACACAGCCGTTGGAACTGTAGCATCCGCGTTGGGTGAAGCCATTGTGTTGGTGTTGATTTTGTTGGGCGTTTTTTTGGGGAATATTCGCGCTGCCGTCACTGTTGCGTTGATTCTACCTTTGTCCGCATTAGCAACTTTCATTTTGATGCACGCTGTCGGCATGTCAGCCAATTTGATGAGTTTGGGTGGCTTGGCCATTGCGATAGGCATGCTGGTGGATGCTGCCGTAGTAGTGGTTGAAAACGTGGTGCAACACATGGCGCACGACACCAGCAAAGGTAAGTTGCCAAAGTTGCATATCATCTACCGTGCCGTGCGAGAAGTCGCCGCGCCAGTCACAACCGGTATTATCGTGATTATCACTGTGTTTTTACCGCTACTTACCTTGCAAGGTTTGGAGGGCAAGTTCTTTGTACCCGTGGCAGTGACCATCGTATTCGCACTGGCCTGTTCATTGATTTTGTCCCTGACCGTTATTCCGGTTATTGCATCTTATCTCTTAACCTCTGTGCCACACGAAGAACCTTGGCTTCCACGCAAATTATTGCAGTGGTATATGCCTTTGTTGGAAAAAGCCTTGGTTAAGCAAAAGCTGGTTTTTATCGGTGCAGGTCTATTGGTGCTTGCAGCAATAGTGCTTTATCCCTTCACGGGCAAAGCCTTTATGCCCACCATGGATGAAGGCGACATTATTGTCGGTATTGAGAAATTACCGTCAATAAGCTTGGAAGAAAGCGCCGCGTTGGATTTAAAAGTGCATCAAGCCATTTTAAAAAATGTGCCGGATGTGATCGGTATGGTGGCTCGCGCAGGTTCAGATGAAATCGGTCTCGACCCCATGGGTTTAAACCAAACCGATACGTTTTTAATTCTCAAACCACGCAAAGAATGGAAAGCAGAAAACAAGGAAGCCTTGTTGGATGAGCTGCGTAAAACCCTCAATGATTTACCGGGGATCGCTTATAGCTTCACCATGCCGATTGAAATGCGCGTATCCGAAATGATTATCGGCGTGCGTGGCGATTTGGCAATTAAAGTGTTTGGTTCTGATTTAAAAACGCTGAATGATTTAGCGGATCAAATTGCCGAAGTCACTAAAACTGTCGAAGGCAATCAAGACGTTTACACAGTAGTAAACGACGGCGTGCAATACATGCAAGTTGCCGTAGATCGCCTCGCCGCTGGCCGCTTCGGTCTCACGGCGGAAGAAGTTCAAGAAGCCTTGCGCATGCAAATTCAAGGCATTGAAGCCGGTACCGTGATTGAAGGTAATCGTCGCTTTCCGATTCAAATTCGCGGAGCCGAGAACATTCGCACCTCACCGGGTGATTTTGCCAACCTGCGTATCAGCACACCGGCAGGCGACGCTATTCCACTCGCGAGTGTGGCGCATTTAGAGCGCGTCGCAGGGCCTGTCAAAATCGAGCGCGAATTGGGTAGCCGTTACAGTGTGGTTATCGCCAATGTGACCGGTCGTGATCTGGTGAGTTTTGTGGAGGAAACCAAACAGAAAGTGGCTGCCAAAGTAAAACTGCCTGATGGTTATCGCGTTAGCTACGGTGGTCAATTTGAAAACCAGCAACGCGCCGCAGCACGTTTAGGACTGGTGACTCCGCTCGCATTGATTCTGATTTTTATTCTGCTCTTTTCGAGCTTTCGTTCGGTGCGCCAAGCCTTATTGGTATTCAGCAATATTCCCTTTGCGCTGGTGGGCGGCATTTTTGCGCTCTGGTTTAGCGGTGAATATTTATCGGTACCGGCTTCCGTGGGATTCATCGCGCTACTAGGTATTGCTGTGCTTAACGGCGTGGTGATGGTGAGCTATTTCAATCAATTGCACAGCGAAGGTATGCCACTGGCGCAAGTGATTCGCGAGGGAGCCAAACGGCGTTTTCGTCCGGTGATGATGACTGCCGCAATTACGGCATTCGGGTTAATCCCGCTGCTATTTGCCAGCGGCCCAGGTTCTGAAATTCAGCGTCCACTCGCCATTGTCGTAATCGGCGGCTTGATCACGGCCACCGCCTTAACCCTCATCATTCTACCCATGCTCTATGCGCGCTTTGCATTTGCCGCTGGCCATCCAACTGGGGTTCACCATGACTAAAGTTTGCCTATCACTGCTCGGTTCGCCCGAGCTGGAAGAAAAAGTGTTGGATCAGCTACTGCTGAGTCCACACACCCACACATTTACCAGCCAAGCCTGCGCCAGCCATGGTGGGCACCTCGCCGACCTTGACGCTACCGAACAAGTGTTGGGGCGTGCTGATGCCGTGCTGATTCAAGTCATATTGGATGCCGATAAAACCGATCCATTACTGAGTGATTTGAAGCAGCTATTTCCCGGTTCCGGTTTGCGCTTTTGGCTAACCCCAGTGCTACAAGAGGGGTCTCTCTAATGAAATTGTTGCTAATGAAACTTTTGACCGTTTTATGTTTGTATTTGCTATCCACCATTACCTTTGCGGAAGACGCCATTCCTGTACCGGAGTTAATCAAGGAAGCCCAAGCCTTCGATTGGCTCGCACAAGACCCCGCTGCACGCCGCGCGCAAAACCTGCGTGCAAGCGTAGAGGCCGAAGCAGGTTTGATCCGCATTTCACCCTATGAGTGGACAGCAGGCTATACCCATCAAAAACGGACGTATGAAGGCGTGGATAAACGCTCCAATGAATGGAATCTCGAACTAGAGCGTACAGTGCGTTTGCCCGGTAAATACGCGGCAGACCAACGCATCGCCGAAGCCACCTTGGGCAATGCCAGTGCGCAATACAACCTTGCTCGCCGCGAAGCTGCTGAAGATCTTATCGCTAGCTACCTCAAATGGCTGGAGACTCGTGGTGTTTTAGCGCTGCTACAACAGCAACAACAAGCCGCTGAAACCAATGCCAATGCAGTGGCCAAGCGCGTTAAAAGTGGTGATGCCGCTGCTATGGACGAGCGTTTAGCCGTTGCTGACTTAGCGGATGTTCGCCGCAAAGTCAGCAGCGCACAAACAGCAGCTAATCATGCATGGTCGCAATTGTCAGCGCGCTACCCAGTGACAGACACGCAAGCCGCATTACCTGATCCCTTACCGGTGCCGCAAGATAGTCATTGGTGGCAGGAGCGGATTGTGGCCGCCAGTGATGAACTAGCCATTGCCCAAGCCGAGCAAGCTGGTGCCAAAGCCGGTGCTGACCGCACCAGCCAAGACCGCATTCCCGATCCCACCATTGGTGTATTCACGGGCCGCGAAGCTTACGGCAATGAGCAGCTGGTAGGCGTTCGCATCAGCATGCCATTACTGGGGCAAAAGCGCAGTTTGGCCCATCGCCAACAACTCGCCCAAGCCAATCTTGCGCAAGACAATTTGGATTTAACCCAACGTGAATTGTTAGGTAATGCGCGCGGAGCCTATAGCGATGCCGTCGGTAGCTTTGAACGTTGGCAACTGGCGAATACTACCGCCGCAACCATGCAAGAAAACGCGCGGTTGCTATCAAAAGCCTACAGTTTGGGCGAGCAGGATTTGCAAACATTATTACTGGGTAGGCAACAAGCCGCCGCCGCAGGTGAAGAAGAATTGCAGGCGCGCACTGAGGCTTTGCAACGTTATTTTCAATTGATGCTAGATGCAAAGTTGTTATGGCCACACGTTTTGTTTGAGGAAGCTAAAAAATAAATTTCTTGGAATAGATATTGGTGAGTCAGCGCTTCAAAGCGTTGGCTCCAATTTTTAGTTAGCGTTAAAGCGTGTTAGTAAATTGTTATCCATTGGAGCTTAACCATGAAAGCAAATATATTGTTCGCTATGTTATGCATCATCTGTTTAAACGCTTGTACTGCCGTGCAGTCGCCATACAAATATCAGGTCATTTATCCTGACACTGAGCACGTTAAATTTACATTTTTAACCACGCAAGAAAAAAATGGCAGCACGCAACTTCAGGGAAGTTTATTTCATAAACCTAAATCACCTGTGCGTGAATCAGGCCATATCGATATTGCCATCTACTCACCAGACGGCAAGTTGCTTGGCGAGACCATCGCACATTACAAAACACCGATCAATGGCAACTACGAGTGGTCAAAAACAGGTGTGCGATTCTATGCACCCTTAGGTATCGCAGTGCCGCCTGGAAGTATTATTAAATTGGCATTTCACGTTGAAAAAAATCCACAAAACCCACTCGCAGAGCATGGCGTCAATATCGCGCTGTGATGTGTAATTTGTACTAGTTATCGAGCGTTCATCGCATCATTGCGAAGATTTAATTGAGAAATTTTATGGAACACCAACACCGTTATGATGCGCAAGGCAAACAGCTTTGTTGCACGGAAGAAGAGAAGATCAATAAATTTGCGGACGCTTCGATAAAAGTCAACGCTAAAACACCAAGTTGCTGCGCTATCCACGATGAGCATGAACATGACGACCAGAATGATCATGATCATTCTGGTAGCAGCGATAGTGCAGTTAACATGTTCCTATTACCTGCGATTAGTTTTGCAGCACTCATTATTGCGATAGCCATTGATAACTATTTCCCGCAATCATGGTTTACCGGCTGGTTACGCATCACCTGGTACGTTGTGGCTTATTTACCTGTCGGTCTTCCTGTTTTAAAAGAAGCTGTCGAAAGCATTCGCAACGGCGAAATATTTTCAGAATTTTTGCTAATGAGCATCGCAACCGTTGGCGCATTTGCTATTGGTCAATATCCGGAAGGCGTTGCGGTGATGTTGTTCTATTCAGTCGGCGAAGTATTTCAAATGATGGCGGTTAAGCGCGCAAAGTTGAATATCAAAACATTGCTTGATCAACGTCCGGATGAAGTAACTGTTTTAGAGAATAACCAAGCCGTCACACGCAAAGCGGAGTCGGTAAACATCGGTGATGTTATCCAACTCAAAGCTGGCGAGAAATTGGGGTTGGATGGCGAATTGCTATCGGAGACCGCTTCTTTCAACACGGCGGCACTTACCGGCGAAAGCAAGCCTGACACAAAAGCAAAGGGTGAAATTGTGCTAGCAGGCATGATTAACTTAAACACAGTGTCTCAAGTAAGAGTAACAACCGCTTATACCGACAGCAAACTTTCTAAAATTTTAGAATTGGTACAAAACGCCTCTGCGCAGAAAGCACCGACCGAGTTATTCATCAGAAAATTTGCAAAAATATATACCCCTATTGTTGTTGCGCTCGCACTTGCGATTTGTTTATTTCCTTACTTTTTTGTCGAGCAATATGTATTTAGTCAATGGCTATACCGTGCATTAATTTTTCTTGTGATCTCATGCCCCTGTGCATTAGTGATTAGTATTCCACTGGGATATTTTGGTGGTATCGGCGCGGCCAGTAAAAATGGAATTTTATTCAAAGGCAGTAATTTTCTGGATGCCATCGCCACTATTCAACATGTGGTGATGGACAAAACCGGCACAATGACCGAAGGTGTGTTCAAGGTTCAGGAGGTCACGTTTAACTCTGATCTCAATAAAGATGAAATCCTGAACCTCGTAAATAAATTAGAAAGCCAAAGCACACATCCTGTTGCGACTGCCATCCATAATTTTGTCGGTGAAATTGATACCAGTATCGAACTCAAAAATGTTGAAGAGATATCTGGCCACGGACTTAAAGCGGACGTAAACGGCAAAGAATTATTGGTGGGCAATTTCAAACTACTCGATAAATTTGCTATTGCCTATGACATAGATCCAAACTCAATCGTCTATACCGTTATCGCCGTCGCGTACGATAAAAAGTTCGCAGGCTACCTCACTATCGCGGACAGCATAAAAGAAGATGCACAAGCCACGGTTAACGCACTAAAAAGCATGGGCATAAAAATTACCATGTTAAGTGGTGATAAAAGCTCGGTGGTGAAATTTGTCGCTGATAAATTAGGTATTATCCATGCATTTGGTGATCTGCTGCCGGAAGATAAAGTTAAAAAAGTAGAAGAAGCCAAATCAACAAATGAAACCGTGGCGTTCGTGGGGGATGGCGTTAACGACGCACCTGTCGTTGCCTTAAGCGACGTGGGTATTGCTATGGGTGGCTTAGGTAGCGATGTCACTATAGAAACCGCTGATGTCGTTATTCAAGATGACAAACCCAGCAAAATCGGTATAGCCATTAATATCGGCAAGCAAACCAAAAGAATTGTTTGGCAAAACATCGCGCTGGCATTCGCTGTTAAAGCAATCGTATTGATACTCGGCGCTGGTGGTCTCGCCACAATGTGGGAGGCTGTATTTGCAGATGTAGGCGTTGCTTTGCTCGCTATTCTCAATGCAGTGCGTATTCAGCGGATGCGATTTTAATGATTAATAACAATACGTTGAGATTGCGTCATGAGATCGTCCAAAAGAAAAACAGTGACGGAACTCCCTAAACAAAGTGTATTTAAATCGGCACAGGTCATATTTATTCTGATGCTTTACTTGGTCTGTTTTTAACTGACCTTTACTGGGCACTTCATTCAACCGCAGCAAAAAGTCATCAAAAACACCGGCAGAATGAGCAGATTGATAAATAAAGTCATAACATTTGTGCCTCTGCCGATAAAGCCTTGACCATCCTCCACGAGACAAACCATGACAATAACAAAAAGTACCCTTAGCCAAATCCCAAAAGGCATCTGGATACTTGGTTTCGTCAGTATGCTGATGGATATTTCCTCGGAGATGATCCATAGCTTACTACCTTTATTCATGGTTACCACCTTAGGTGCCAGTGCGTTGGCCGTGGGTCTCATCGAAGGTGTTGCCGAATCAACAGCCCTAATTGTTAAAGTATTCTCGGGTACGCTGAGTGATTATTTAGGCAAGCGTAAAGGTCTTGCGTTGTTAGGCTATACCTTGGGGGCAATTACTAAACCCTTATTTGCGATAGCGCCCACCATGGGGATTGTCCTCACAGCCAGATTTCTGGATCGTGTCGGCAAAGGCATTCGCGGTGCACCACGTGATGCCTTGGTCGCTGACATAGCGCCATCACACTTACGCGGAGCAGCCTTTGGGCTACGCCAATCCATAGATACAGTAGGCGCTTTTCTTGGTCCCTTGCTCGCTGTTGGTTTGATGCTGCTGTGGGCTAATGACTTCCGTGCAGTTTTTTGGGTCGCTGTAATTCCTGGCGCAATGGCCGTTATTTTACTTCTCGTAGGAATAAAAGAACCCGAGCGCCATAAAGAAGAGAAACGAACCAATCCCATTCGCATAGAAAACCTCAAACGCCTTGGCAAACCTTATTGGTGGATCGTTGGTGTTGGTGCGGCATTTACGCTGGCGCGTTTCAGTGAAGCATTTTTAGTATTGCGTGCACAGCAAGGTGGTATTCCCATTGCACTAGTACCACTTGTGATGGTGGCGATGAATCTGGTGTATGCCGCTTCTGCATATCCCTTTGGTAAATTATCTGATCGTATGAGCCACACCACCTTATTGGCATTAGGGCTTGTTGTTCTGATTGCGGCGGATCTCATACTCGCTACCAACAATAATTGGAGCGTAGTACTAGCTGGCGTTGCACTCTGGGGCGTTCACATGGGCATCACACAAGGGTTACTTGCGACAATGGTTGCTGACACGGCTCCGGCTGATTTACGCGGCACTGCGTATGGATTTTTCAATCTGGTGAGCGGAGTCTCTATGCTGATTGCGAGCGTGGTGGCGGGGTTGCTGTGGGATACACTCGGAGCCTCGTTTACATTTTATGCCGGTACAGTGTTTTGTGTTCTTGCACTCTTAGGCTTGATCTGGCTTAAAGGTAAATCGGATAATAGGCGTTGACGCCATTTTGGAATAAACCCAATGTTCATGCTCAAATCTATTTTTGTTATCAGTATTGGTGCATCAGTTGGTGCTGTGCTGCGTTGGTTTTTAGGCACATCCCTCAATGCACTATTTCCAGCAGTTCCACCCGGAACACTCGCCGCAAATTTAATCGGTGGTTATTTAATCGGCGTAGCAATTGCTATTTTTGCAAATAATCCTGAGCTTTCTCCCGCTTGGCGGTTATTGATCATTACGGGATTTCTGGGTGGTCTCACGACCTTCTCTACATTTTCCGCAGAAGTCACAAGCCTTATCCAACAGAATAAATTGTTATGGGCAACGGCAATGATTGGCATTCACGTAGGAGGGTCATTAATAATGACCCTCCTGGGATTAGCATCGGTTGCGCTGTTTAAATCCAATCACTAACTTTCTTGTTTAGTTCGTGCGGCAAAGCTTTTAACGAGAATGGCGCCTTATTGATGGTCACCTTGATTGATATTACAGTGTGCGCTACTGCATTTTCTTTTGGGCGAAGTGCAGCAAGCCTTTCGGTTTTTTCGTTGATAAACGTAATAACCCATTACGGCGAGCAGTAATGGGACAAGGCACATAAGCACCTCCATATTTTTCTCGCTCATCAGCGCCGCGAGTAAAGCAATGCCCGATACGCCTGCAACAATTGCATACAGAGGAATAGCGCAGCAGCCCACACACGCAACTGCGGCGATAATCATGACTATTTTGGATGTAGATGTATTCATAAAAGCTCCTGAATAAATGAAGTGTTGTTGTGACCATCTTCAGGATAAAATCTGTAGTAACTACAGATGCAAGCATTTTTTAAAAGGAGATCCGTATGTTTGGTATTGGATTGCTATCGCGCGAAACGGGATGCCATATTGAAACCATTCGCTACTATGAAAAATTGGGGTTGCTGCACGAACCGCAACGCTCCAGTGGCGGCCATCGCCTGTACAACAGTGCTCATCAGAAGCGTTTGGGGTTTATTTTAAAAGCGCGAAGCCTTGGCTTTAATTTTGATAAAACCCGTGAGCTATTAAGTCTTTCTGAAAACACAGAACGATCTTGCAGTGAAGCATTAACACTCGTGGAAACCAACTTGCTTACCGTCAATGAGAAAATGGCCGAACTGCAACGCATCAAAGATTCATTGTTAGTGATGGCTAAAAGCTGCCAGAGTTGTTGCCCTGGTGCTAAAGCACCGGATTGCACTATCGTGGATGCGTTATCCACCGTCTAAGATTCTAATTAAGGTTCGTCATGCTCAAAACCACATTATTATTTTTTGTCACCGCATTGGCTGAAATTATTGGCTGCTTTTTGCCTTATCTTTGGCTGCGCAAAGAAGGTTCTATTTGGCTGTTACCTCCTGCCGTCGCAAGCCTCGCCTTATTTGTTTGGTTGCTCACCTTACACCCAGCCGCGAGTGGCCGAGTTTATGCCGCTTACGGTGGTGTTTACGTTGCAACTGCCTTGCTGTGGTTACACTTTGTGGATGGAATAAAACTATCCTCTTACGATTGGGTGGGTGCAGGTGTAGCGCTATTGGGTATGGGGATTATTGTGGCGGGATGGAAGGCAGCTTAAGCACCTACTGCCAAATTCCACTCAGCGACACCATCGCGTAAATGCACTGATTGAAGACCTGCCGAACGCAGTAATTCCACGGCGTCTTTCGCCATTAAACAATAAGGGCCTCGGCAATACGCCACTATCGGGCGATCTTTAGGTAACTCATCCAAGCGTGTGCGCAATTCTGCCAAAGGGATCGAACGAGCGAAAGGTAAGTGCATACTCAGATATTCCTCTGTGGGGCGAACATCCAGCACGACTACTTCACCACGGCGAGCCATTTTCAACAAAGAGTCGCGGTCACTCGGTACCAAATCATCGGGTGCGGCAGAAATCTTTTGCAGTGCAGATTGTAGCTCGACCAAACGGCTCTCGGCGAGTAGATGCAAATGTACCCACACTTGAGCGACTGCTTTGTCCGCTAAGCGATAGACAATATTTTTCCCCTGACGCTCTGTCGCTACTACATTCGCTTCACGTAATTCACGCAAATGAGAGCTGGCCAATTTCATGCTGATTGCCGCTTGCTCAGCCAGCATCTCCACTGTTTTTTCGCTTTGACATAGCAGCTCTATCAGCTCTAATCTCTTGGGACTGGCAAAGACCTTACCCATTCTGGCGACTTGCTCGTAAAGGCTGTCTTTGATAGCGCGGGCATCACTACTCATGGCAATAGTCCATAAAATCATAGATTGTTCAGTATACAATGAAAATATCCTAATCCAATTGACAGTATAGACATCAAATGATTAAATCAATCTAGCAATAGCTAGATTGTTATGATTTGGAGTCAGCCCATGAAAACACTATTTGTACTTAATGACGCCCCCTATGGCGGTGAGCGCACTTACAACGCTTTGCGTTTGGCGGGGGCATTAGGTAAGGAAGCCAGCAACGAGGTTCGCGTATTTTTAATGGGGGACGCCGTAACCACAGCGCACAATCACCAAAAAGTGCCCCAAGGTTTCTACAACACCGAAGCGATGCTGGGCAAGGTAATTTCACAAGCAGGCAAAGTTTCCGCCTGCCACTCCTGTATGGAGGCACGAGGCATGAGCGATGCAGAACTAGCCGAAGGCAGCCATCGTGGCAGCTTGGCGCAGTTAGCGGAATGGACTGAGTGGGCCGATAAAGTATTAGTGTTTTAAGGGGATAATTATGTTTTTCAAACAACTACACGCAA
>Ga0075019_10002022_pt1 | contig 11530 bp, 8 predicted proteins | sample ColStrG_CSR_2013_FD_71473 | JGI IMG/M metagenome (GOLD analysis project Ga0075019, IMG submission 71473) | Freshwater sediment microbial communities in response to fracking from Pennsylvania, USA - Cold Stream Run_MetaG_CSR_2013 | ecosystem: Environmental > Aquatic > Freshwater > Creek >...
GGGCTGATCGGGCTTGCAAAGGTCGTAGCGAAGGAGGGTGCTGCACATGGCATCCGTTCAAACGTGATCTGCCCGGGCTTTGTCCGCACGCCGCTCGTCGATAAGCAGATTCCTGAGCAGGCAAAGGCGCTTGGCATCACCGAAGAAGAGGTGATCAAGAATGTGATGCTGAAAGAGACCGTCGATGGCGAGTTCACCACGGTGCAAGACGTTGCAGAGACCGCCATTTTCCTCGCCGCCTTCCCATCGAATGCACTGACCGGCCAGTCAGTGATCGTCAGCCATGGCTGGTGCATGAAGTGATGTTGGTGTAGCTTTCGACCAACTCAACCTGATCTTCGCAAGGAGCATGTATGCAACAGTCACTTTTGAAGCTCGTCTCATTGGCAGTCGGTGCCGCGGCGCTCATCGCCGCATCGCCGACGGTGTTGACAACGCCGCCGCGTCCAGACGCCGATGTTAAGCGCGATGCTGATCGCAAGCCATTGGATATGCTGAACTTTGCAAAGGTTGCGGACGGCCAGACCGTCGTCGATTTTTTGCCGGGCGGAGGTTATTTCACGCGGCTATTCTCGGCGGCGGTAGGGCCGAAGGGCAAAGTGATCGCTTATGTACCCGAGGCGCTCGCATCACGCCGCCCAGAGGTTGTGACGACACTCAAAACCATGGCTGCTGAGCCTGGCCATGAGAATGTTGCCGTGAACGTCGGTACCGGAAGCCCGCTTGCCGCAGATGGTTCAGCCGATTTGGTCTGGACATCGGAGAATTATCACGACCTCCACAATATCCCGGGTGATGCTGCAGGTGCCATCAATAAGGCGGCCTTTGCCGCGCTCAAGCATGGTGGCTATTATGTCGTTGCTGACCATGTTGCAGAGGCGGGTTCTGGCGCACGCGACACAAACACCCTGCACAGGATTGATCCAGCGGTCGTAAAAACTGAAGTGACCGCGGCTGGCTTTATGTTCGACGGCGAGAGCAAAGCGCTGGCCAATCCAGCCGATACACACACGCTGAAGGTGTTTGACCCCGCAATTCGGGGCCACACCGATCAGTTCGTGTATCGCTTCCGGAAACCCTAACGCAGCGGGGCATGGTCAATGCGTGGCAGAATATGCCGCGCAACCAAATCCGCCTCGGCCGCATGTGGGTATCCTGAGAGAATGAACGCGTCGATTCCCATGTCGCGATAGCGCTGGAGCTTCGTAAGGATTTGGTCGGGGTCACCAACGATAGCCGCGCCACATCCCGAGCGTGCGCGACCAATGCCAGTCCATAAATTGGCTTCGGCATAGCCGTCGTCAGTAGCAGCGTTGCGCAACGCAGCTTGCGCAGAAACGCCGGCAGATTGCGAATCGAGCGACTTTGCGCGGATTGCAGCGCCCGTGGCATCATCAAGTTTAGACATCAGCCGATTGGCTGCGGCGCGCGCTTCCGATTCGCTCTCGCGCACGATCATATGTGCCCGATAGCCGAATTTGAGCGTCCGCCCATATTTAGCCGCGCGTGCCGTCATGTCAGCGATAATCTCGCGCACAACTTCTTCTTTGTCGGGCCACATTAGGTAGACGTCACAGCCTCGTGCGGCGGCATCGCGTGCGGCTTCCGATAGACCACCAAAGTATAGCGGCGGTGCCTTACCCGACACGGTTTTGATCCGCGGTGGGTCGATCTTGAGTTTCCAGAAGGTCCCATCGTGATCGAGCGGATCACCATTGAGCAACGTTTTCAGGATATGCATCGCCTCGACCGTACGGGCATAGCGTGGTTCGCTCGCGAGCGTCTCGCCGGGCATATCCGACGAGATAATGTTGACCTTCAGACGACCACCTGAAATCTGATCGATCGTTGCAATTTGGCGCGCGAGTTGGGCCGGCCAGCATTCACCGATGCGCACCGCCATCAGAAGGTGAATCTTGTTGGTGAGCGTAGCAATGGCAGCGGCAAAGGCGGTTGTATCCAAACCAAGCGCATAACCCGATGGGAGCAAGATATTGTCGAAACCGCCCGTTTCAGCCTGCATGACAATGTCACGGCAATGCGACCAACTCGATTTGAGCAGCGGATCGGGAACCCCCAGAAACTCATAATCGTCATCACAAAGGGCTGAAAACCAGGCGATTTCGCAGGGCTGAGCTTTATTGGTCTCGGTCATGGCAAATTCTCTCCCATTGCCGCTTGCAAGACGGCGTACCATTGTTTTCGTGTCCAGCGCGGTTTGAAAGCGTCAGGAATCTCAGCGATGCGCGCCAGATTTTGCGTACCCACGATCGGGATTGGGCGCGCCGGGTGCGCCAAAATCCAGCTATAGGTAGCGGAGGCGACAGACACGCCATAGGCATTGGCATGGGCCTGCAACGCCGCTGTAGCCGCCGTGCTATGAACGTCATCGGGGACTGCGATCCGGCCTCCAGCCAGCGGAGACCAAGCCATAATGGCCATCGAGCGCTCCTCCGCCTGATCCATAACGCCGTTCCACAAAGGCGCAGTTGCGAGCGGTGAAAACTCGACCTGATTGCCGATAATCGGGAGGGTGAGATGCGCTTGGAGCGCCGCAACCTGCGCAGGCGTGTAATTTGAAACACCAATCGCGCGGATTTTACCAGCTTGATGTGCCGCCTCCAGAACCGGCGCAATTTCAGCGGGGTGGGTGAGGATATCGGGCCGATGGATCTGCCACAGGTCAATGCGCTCGATTCGCAAGCGCCGTAGTGAAGCATCGATTGCTGCGGCGAGGTAGGCTGCGCTCGAGTCGTACGGCTGGTCTTTGACCACACCAGCTTTGGTCGCGATGACCATCTTGCCTCGGAGCGCAGGTGCCACCTTGAGAACATCGCCAAGCAGCGATTCGGCCCCGCCAAAGCCAATCGGCTCCCATGCACCGTAGCAATCTGCCGTATCAAAGAGTGTGATGTCCGCCGCGAGTGCGGCTTCGACGCGGGCTTGGGCGCCCTTCACATCTGTGTCCGTAAAGCGCCACATGCCCCAAGAAATAGGGCTAACAATGAGATCAGACTTGACAATCTGTCTCGGTTCAGAGGAAATAGGGCGGTATGACATCGCTGTCAGATAATATAAGGCTGTGAGAGTGGCAAGAGGCATTCGGTACGGATTGGTAGGAAGTGGCATGATGGGTGTGGAGCACATCCATAACCTCGCCATTACGCCGGGCGCCGAGCTCGTGGCGCTGGCGGATCCTGTCGAGTCGTCGCTCCAGATGGCAAAGGCTGCGCTCGGGTCGGCGGGTGCCTCGGTGAGAACCTATAACGACTCGGCGGCGCTCGCACGTGCCGGTGACATTGATGCCGTGATCGTCGCGAGCCCGAATCATACCCATCGCAGTGTGCTTGAGCCACTGTTCGACGCTGGGGTGCATATTCTGTGCGAGAAGCCGCTCGCGACCACGATTGATGATGCGCGCTGGATTGTCGAGCGCGCAAAGCAGTCGGATCGCGTATTCTGGACGGCGATGGAATATCGCTTCATGCCGCCAGCAGCCACATTTATTGCCCAAGTCCATGCGAAGCGGATCGGCAATCTGCATATGCTCTCAATCCGGGAGCATCGGTTTCCGTTTTTGGTGAAGGTTGATAATTGGAACCGGTTCGCCACCAATTCGGGTGGAACGATGGTCGAGAAATGCTGCCATTTCTTCGATCTCATGCGACTCATTACACTGTCGGAGGCGGTGCGGGTTTATTGCTCGGGTGCGATGGACGTGAATCATCTCGACGAAGTCTATGACGGCAAGCGCCCCGATATCATCGATAATAGCTACACAACTGTGGATTTCGCAAATGGCGTCCGCGCGATGCTCGATCTGAGCATGTTTGCCGAGGGCGCAGAAAATCAGGAGGAGATCGTCGCAGTCGGCGACAAAGCACGACTCGACGTGACGATCCCCGAGGGTAACATCACATTCAGCCCGCGAACGGGTTTTAGGCAGCCAAAGGCGGTTGAGCGTGAACATGTTGCGGTCGATGAGCATGCCTTGAATGCGGGGCAGCATCACGGCGCCACTTATTATCAGCATCAGGCCTTTCGTGCCGCAGTGCTGGGGGAAGGGCCAGTCATCGTAAATGCGCATGACGGGTTGATGGCGGTGGCGATTGGGGCTGCTGCTGAAATCAGCGCACGTGAACGACGTGTTGTGGAGATGAGCGAATTGGGATTTGGATGACCACTACAGGCCAGTGAAGAAAAACTTTCTGGCCAAATCTAATGTCTATAAATTAAATATGATATAAGACATGCTAAACTTTGAGGGAGAGAGACAATGAGAGCATTATCAATCAATTGCAGCGCAATCGTGTTGGCTAGCTTGTTGGCGAGCGCGGCTCATGCGCAAGCCGCACCGGCACCCGCGGCGAATACCGATAATACCCCCGGCGATATTGTCGTCACGGCGCAAAAGCGGACCGAGCGTCTGCAGGATGTTCCTGTGGCGGTTACGGTGGTCTCGGGCGACTCGCTGGCAAAGCTGTCCAATAACAGCATCGAGGATTCGCAGCGTCTCGTTCCCGCGCTGACATTTGTGAAAGGCGACACGAGCCTTAACTCTGCGCTGTTTTTGCGTGGCCTTGGCACGGTCAGCTTCTCGATTGCGGCCGAACCGAGCGTGACCAGCGTTCTTGACGGCGTCGTGCTCGCCCGCGCCGGTGAGAGCTTCGGTGACCTGTATGACATTGAGCGCGTCGAGGTATTGCGCGGCCCACAAGGGACGTTGTTCGGCAAAAATGCCTCGGCTGGTGTCATCAACATTGTTACGAAGGAACCAGGCAAAGACTTTTCGGGCTATATCGATGCCGGCTATTTTGAAGGCAATGAGTATAAGGTGAAGGCCAATTTGAGTGGGCCGATCGGCGCGGGTTGGCGGGCTGGAGTCACTGGCTTTTATAGCCAGTATGATGGCAACATCTATGACTCAACGACGAAGAGCGAGATCAACGGCTATAAGCATTATGGCGCGCGTGCGCAGCTCATCGGCGACATTGGATCGAGCCTCCACATAAAGCTGATCGGTGATTACCGGAAAGCTGACGACCAGTGCTGCGCGTTCGTGATCGGCGCGCTCAACCCAGGTTCATACTCGACCGTCGCTGGTGCGCCCGTTTTTGGGCCACCAAGCGCGGCGCAATTGGCGATCGAGAGCATCTTGGCGCCAGCGCAGGGCGGCGGAACGAACCAGAGCATCCAGAGCCTGCCAAACCGCACTATAGAAGAGACCTATGGCGCATCGCTGCAGGCTGACTTGACGCTTGGTCGCCACACGCTGACGTCAATCACATCTTGGCGGAAGTGGAACAATGAAGAAATCCGCGATGGTGACTGGGTCGATCAGGTTTATCGTCAGATCCCGCTGATTCACGATGATGGGCCGGAAGCCGCGCACACCTTCACGCAAGAATTGCGGTTGACATCACCGACGGGTGGGTTCGTCGATTATGTCGTTGGCGGCTTTTATTATCATGCCGTTGCGGCGCGCACATACACGCGTTCGGATACCTATTGCACCGCGACGACCGCAGCACCATTGGCGAATGGCCTGACGCCATGTCCGGCAGGTAGCTCGACGTTTGCAAATCCAATCGGCACAGCGAACTTCGGGTCGACCTTCGATAACTATGCCGCCTTTGGTCAAGCGACTTGGCATTTCACGCCAAAGTTCCGACTGCTCACCGGCCTGCGCTACACACACGACAATGTGACTGCGTTCCATGTCCGTGTTGATAACTTCACCGGCGCTACATTCCCGAATCCGAGCGGTGGTACCATCGCGCCGGGCGGTATCGGTGCGAACTTTGACAATGGTGTTTATCAGTATTTCCTCGCCAACAACGCCTATGGCGGCTCAAACGGCGTTCCTTGGACCGGTTCAGCGAGCGCCGACAATGTCTCGGGTAAGGCCGCGCTTGAGTATGACGTTGCGAAGAATCACTTGTTGTATGCGAGCTACTCACGTGGCTATAAGGGGCCAGCTTTTAACGTCTTCTTCAACATGGCATCGGCGAATACTGCTCCGATCTCGCCCGAAACATCGGATGCCTTTGAGGTCGGCCTGAAGAACAGCTTTGACCATGGCAAGCTGGTCCTCAACATTGACGGTTTCTATGACAAGGTCAGTAACTATCAGGCGAACTATCCGACCACAGTGAACGGCACGGTCACAACCACGATCATCAACGCCGGTTCGGTCTCGACACGTGGCGCTGAAATCGAGTGGCTCTTCCGCCCTGTCCGCCATTTCGCGATCAACGGTGGTGTCAGTTACACGGACGCTCATGTTGATCAGTTCAACCAACCACCTACAGCTGGTTTGGCGAGCTATATTCTGCCCGGCACGCAGCTGGCCTTCGCGCCGAAGATCAAGGGTACACTTGGGGTGACCTATACGGTCGAACCCGAGAGCCTACCTTTTGGTCTTGAATTCAATGGCCAAGGTTCGTTTGTCGACAAGCAGGTGTCAACATTGGCGGCCTATGGCAATAACCCGCAAATCGCGACAGCCACCAATGCAAACAACCTGCTCTCTTTCCAAGAGCAGACGATTGGGGCGTATGAGCAAGTCGACGTCAGTATTGCAGCGGTCGATAAGAACAAACATTATCGCATTGCCTTTGTGGTCAAAAATCTGTTCGACGATCATTATGCGTCAACGATCGGTTCAGGTGGACCAGGCGGTTCGTACCTCTATCAGATCCCGCGCGATGCCAATCGCTACTGGGGCATCACCGCTCGCTACAGCTTCGGCGGCCGGTAATCGAAGTGTGAATGACGGTGCAGAGGCGAGCTAGACGCTCGCCTCTGTTGCCGCTGCTCTGATGACGGGCAGCATCAAATGCACAAACAATGTCGCCAGCAAATACGAGACTGACGCGAGGGCGAAAATTGGCCAATAGCCAATTTTTGCGACGAGGAGCCAACCCGTCAGTTTAAGAATGCCGGAGCCGGTTAAGTTGCCAGCGATCCCGCCGACCGCCATCACGCTCCCGACACGCTGCGCAGGGACAATATCAGCCGCCAAGCCAAAAACATTGGTCGAGAAGCCCTGATGTGCAAACAGGCCGAGCCCGATGAGCAGCGCGGCAACCCAAGGCGACGCGACATAGAGCGCGAATGGAAGCGGCAAGATCAGGCACGCAAAGAACGCCATGGAGAGCTTGCGCGCGCCATTAATGCCGAACCCAAAGCGCAGCAGCGCCGGAAAGAGCAGACCGCTGGTGAGCGCACCCAACGCCGCCATCGTGAACGCAACCGCTGTCGGCCCTCCCAATTGCGCTTGCGACAAATGGAACACTTTGGAAAAAAAGTCGGGCATCCAGAAAAGCATAAACCACCAGACTTGATCGGTTAGCGCTTTGGCACCTGCTACGGTCCAAGTGCGAGGGTCGGAGAGCAAGTCGCGCCAATCCACGCGCGGCCTGCTGCCCAGCTTGACCGGAACAATCGGCACAAGCTTACGCGTTCCCAGTATCCAAAATGCCAACCAGACAAATCCCAAGCTACCAGTCACGATGAATGCGGCGTGCCATCCATAGGTCACTGCAAATGCAGGTATCACGAGCGGCGTAATGATGGCGCCAATATTGGGTGCTGTATTGACGATGCCAAGACTGATCGAACGGGCCGTGAGCGGCATATAAATTGCGGAGGCTTTGACTGCGGCGGGGGTGTTCACCGACTCCGCAACCGAGAGTGAAATCCGCGCGATGATGAATTGTGGGATCGTCCTGGAAACGGCATGGCCAATCCCGGCCAGGCTCCACATGGCGACGGCGGCGCCATAAGCGAACCGCACGCCAAAACGGTCGACGAACCAGCCAACAAGAATGAGCGTGAACATTGCCGATAATTGGAACGCGACGCCTAGGTTAGCGAAATCACTGTCAGACCAATGAAATTCGGCTTGTAACGTTGGCTTCAGTAGCGCGAGCACTTGTCGATCAACATAATTGAGCGTCGTCGCGAAAAAGATGAGGATCATCAAGACCGTCTGTTGCGTCGTAATTTGACCACGCGGTGCTGCGTTCATATGCTCCCCCATATTTTTATCTGTATGATAGCGTTGTCATATCACATCTTGCTTTGTAATAAAGGCATAAATGCAAGAGGAGTACAGCATGTCAGGCGCGTCGCCTATGCCTTTCGGCTATGCCGATCTTTATAACGATGTGGCACCCGATCCGCAGCAAAATGCGCGCGACTATTGGCCCGGCTTAGCAGTGGCTGCTGCGGCGACGTTGGCAGCGGGGTATCTGTCGGACCATTATCATGCTCCGCTGACCTTGATGGCGCTTTTGGTGGGTCTAGCGCTGAATTTCCTGAGTGCTGACAAGAAGCTGCTGCCCGGCCTCGCCTTTGCCTCGCGGACGTTGTTAAGGCTTGGGATCGTACTGGTAGGGGCGCGCGTCACATTCGGCCAAATTGCAGCGCTAGGCCCGATTGCGTTCGTGGCCGTAATCATCATCCTCGCGGCGACGATATTGGCGGGTGTTGCTGCTGCACGTTGGCTTGGATACACGTCTTCGTTCGGCGTGCTTGCGGGCGGTGCAGTCGCCATTTGCGGGGCATCGGCAGCGCTGGCGCTCGCGACAGTGCTTGGTGAACGGCGCATCAGCCAAGCCCAACTGACCATTGTTCTGGTTGGGATTTCGGCGGCAAGTTCCTTTGCCTTGTTCTTTTATCCGATCTTGGCACACGAGTTGCGCCTGAATGACACGCACGCCGGATTTATGCTCGGTGCGTCGATTCATGATGTAGCGCAGGCGCTCGGTGCGGGCTATGCATTCTCGGAGCCGGCCGGCCAAATTGCGACAATCGTAAAGCTAACGCGTGTTGCTTTGCTGGCGCCTGTGATGGCGGTCATCGCGCTGATATTCCCCGATTCATCCGCTGAGAAGGGGCGCTCACCTATTTTGCCTTGGTTTGTTGTTGGCTTTTTCGTGTTTGCGGCAGTTCAATCGACGGGATGGGTGCCTAAGCAGGTTGGAATTTGGTCGCAAAACGGAGCCGCCATCCTGCTGGCCTGTTCCGTGACGGCGACTGGCATCCGTGCGCCGATGGGCAGTTTGCTGCGAAGCGGAGTGCGCCCGTTGATGATAATCGTGGTGTCGAGTGCCGTTGCGCTGTTGCTCGCCGCAATCACCGCGCGGTTTATTTTGGCCTGACGGGAGCCGTAGAACCACGTATTATCAAATCGAAATCGATTTTGCGATGCTCAACACCATCGCTTTTCGCGAACAGGAGATCCGCCGCTGCGTATGCAATGTCGCGCGTCGGCTGGCGGATGGTTGTTAACGGTGGCCAAACAACTTCAGCGAGGGCGGTATCGTCAAAGCCCGCAATCGACACATGGTGCGGCACGCTAAGGCCGAGGTGATGTGCGGTCGCAAGCGCGCCTGCGGCCATGTCGTCACTGCTCGCAAAAATTGCGGTTGGGGGATCTGGCAGTGCGAGTAGTTCCGCCGCAGCCATCGACCCTGATTTGAACGTGAATTGTCCGACTTTAATCAGCGCAGGGTCTACCGCCAAGTTGGCGCCCGCGAGTGCTCGCGCATAGCCAGCCGAACGCTGACGGCTGGTGGCATAATCTGGGTGTCCAGCAATCAGCCCAATCCGTCGGTGGCCCAAGGCGATAAGATGGTTGACCATAACGGCCGCAGCAGCGGCGTTATCAATGTAAGCGGCAGATGTATCTGGGTATAATAACTCGGGCGACATGCAGACAAAATTAATCTTACGCCGCTGAAGGTCGGCAATAATGAACCTATTATCCGTGATCGGTGGCGTCAAAATCAGTCCGTCAGGATTGGTTTGAACGATTAGGCTGTCGATCTCACTCAGCAAGTCTGCCGAATTGATCGAGTAGGGCTGCGCGATCATGCGGACATTCTGCTCGACGCAGCGCGCCCGCACTCCGGCCTGCACTTCGTAAATATAATAGGGGCTGGGGTTGTCACAAATCAGCGCAATCTGATGCGACTTTTTTCCCGCTAATGCGCGCGCCGCCTGACTTGGTTGAAACGCTAGGCTACGCATCGCGTCTACCACGCGATCGCGCGATTCAACCGCGACATAGCGTTCATTATTCAGAACACGAGAAACCGTTTTGATCGACACACCGGCGCGTTCTGCGACCTGCTTAATGGTGGGCTTGCGATCCGGCAGCGCGTTCATCGCGTTTTGTTACACCGTCGATTAGATAGATCAAAGCACCAATATCGTTTAGGGGCAGGGTAGCACGCGACATTTCGGAAACAGGCGATATAAGGGCGCCCAACCGGAGCGGGGGAAGAATGGTGAGTGGAAGTACAGAGCAGCTTTTTGATGTCTTGATCATCGGTGGTGGTGTCAATGGCACCGCCATTGCGCGCGCCGCTGCCGCGGCCGGACAGAAAGTCCTTTTGGTGGAAAAGGACGACCTCGCCCAGGCAACATCGTCGGCATCGACCAAATTGATGCACGGGGGCCTTCGCTATCTTGAATATTATGAGTTCAAGCTCGTCCATGAAGCGCTCAAGGAGCGGGCTGTCATGCTGCGGACCGCGCCGCATCTGGTCTATCCACTCGAGTTTAGGTTGCCACATGATCCCAAGGTTCGTCCTTGGTGGATGGTGCGGGCGGGGCTGCTGCTCTATGATTTCTTCGCGCTTGGTGGTGGTTTGCCGCGGTCACGCGCGGTCAAACTCGATGATCCGAACCTGAAGACGTCTGCGCGGCGTGGCTTCAGTTATTATGATGGCTGGGTCGATGATTCACGCCTTGTTGCGCTCAATGCGCGCGATGCCGCCGATATGGGGGCACAGATTGCAACGCACACACGGTTTATATCTGCGGATCGGGAGGACAATATCTGGCGGGTGCGGCTCAGCGATGCGGCTGGCGAGCATAGCGTCAGCGCTCGGATGATGGTCAATGCGGCTGGGCCTTGGGTTGACCGCGTGTTGCGTGAAGGTCTGGGTATCAACAACGCCGGCCAATCGCGGCTGGTGCGCGGCAGCCACATCATCGTGAGACGCTGCCTGAGCGGCGATCATGCGTGGTTGTTACAACAACCTGATGGCCGTGTCGTCTTCGCAATTCCTTATCTCGATAACTTCACGCTGATCGGGACCACCGATGTGCCGGTCGAGCAGGCGGAGGACGCGCAAATTTCCGATTCGGAGCGCGACTATCTGCTTGCCGCGGCAAACCTGTATCTCCAGACTACGTTAACCCGAGCGGATATCGTCGGTGATTATTCTGGTATTCGACCGCTGTTCGATGATGGCGCAGGGGACGCCAAGGCGGTGAGCCGCGATTATCATTTAGAGTTGAACACCAATGGCGCGACGCTGCTCAGCGTCTTTGGTGGTAAGATTACCACTGCGCGTCATCTCGCTGAAGTTGCGCTCGGCAAGCTCGGGATTTCTGGCGGTGATACGCGTCGGCGCCCGTTACCGGGCGGCGAATTTTCCAATTTTGAACAGTTTCTGACGCACGTGCAGACCCGTTGGCCCTTCCTTGGTCATGAGCTGGCCCGCCGGCTCGC
>Ga0075019_10002025_pt1 | contig 11521 bp, 12 predicted proteins | sample ColStrG_CSR_2013_FD_71473 | JGI IMG/M metagenome (GOLD analysis project Ga0075019, IMG submission 71473) | Freshwater sediment microbial communities in response to fracking from Pennsylvania, USA - Cold Stream Run_MetaG_CSR_2013 | ecosystem: Environmental > Aquatic > Freshwater > Creek >...
ACCAAGAACACGATAATCACCATAAAGGTTGCTGCCGCAAAAAACCAGTTGGTCGTGTATATCCCCTGTGTGCGGCGATTCAAGATCGTCATCCATACATTCACACCCAAAGGAATGAATACGCATGAAGCCAAGTACAAATCAATTGGCCATGGAAAGTCCGAGTACTCACGACCGGAGGTGACTCCAGCCCACAAGAGAGTCAATCCCAGAGTCAAACCAATGTTCCACAACATGCAATTCCATAAACCCAGCTTTTCAGACCAGAGCTTATTATTTCCAAGCGCAGGCGTGATATACATCATGGCCATTGCAAACGCCATAGATATCCAACCAAAAATCACAGCCAGCACGTGCACTTGGCGCATATGACCAAAGGCAAAAAACTCATTGCCAGTCACAAAATCCGGAAACGCGAGCTTTGCCGCATTAAACGAACCCAATCCCGTTCCGATAACGAACCAGACTATTGAAGAAAATCCAAAAAAAACGGCCGAAGATCCAGACGGTATGTCTTCATTCTTGGCAAACAAATATTTTAACATGCGACTACCCCCCTCAATTCAAAAGAACACATTAGTGATGATCAACCCCATCTTTTTTTTCATGCGGCATAAGTATATACCACGATAATAACATGCTCGAAAACGCCAGCAACACGCCAAATGATCCCGCGATTAAAGCCATAGCAACTTCCCCCTAAAAATTAATAAGTCACACCTAACCAGCCCACACCAGATTAACCAGCTTGCTGCTCTAATTTATCATGCCGGCCAAGCCCAACAACCAGAATCACACAGAACGCAATCCCGAATACAATCATCGCCCAGTCAATAAACCCAGTGAATGTCCTTGGATCATAAGCCATCATTCCGCTGCCACCCCAGTTTTCAAAGCCTCCGCGACCCATCAAACACATCAAAGTTGCTCCAAACACACTGCCATTTCCCATTCCAGTCAACATACCACTGATGGCAATCAGCCAAAACGAACGAGATGTCATCGACTTCTTTGCACTCATGTAAACCCCCTAAGTTTTTATAAATTTAAAGACTAATGAAATACAGACCCGGAACCCTGGTCGAATCAATTACATAGTTAAATATGTGAAAATTGTAAACTTTTAAGAAGCGCCCCGACATCCAGCATTCTTAATATATTTTTTCAGGCCAGATTCTGACGGATGGTAAATAGCATGACCTCACCTTGTCAAGGGATTTGTACGAGTCTTTAACCCAGAAAAGAAATTATCACGTTAAAAGTGGGCGTTAATCTTTGCGGCTAGTGGTAATTTTAGCGCTCATCAAGAATATTTTGTGGCGCCTCTCACAACTAATAACTTGTGTTAGTTGCATATTGACTCTTGAAAATTTGTGATGCGCCACGCTCTGAGAGTTCGAGCTGTTCACAGGCAACATCCAATTCGACAGTTAGATTCAAACTGGTTTGTCGATTGGTAGCTTGGCGGCTATCATGCGGCATATGCGTAATTATTTTTTTCCTTTATTAATTTTATTGTTTAGCGCGTGTGGCGAACCTGATCTGCCATCGCCCTATCATGCCATTGATATTTCCTGGCAGCATGCACATGCCGATTTTCAGCTCACTGATTCCAATGGCAAACCCCGTAGCCTGATAAACTTCAGAGGGAAAGTGGTGGTATTGTTCTTCGGCTATACCCACTGCCCTGAAATATGTCCGACCACGCTGGCCGACTTAGCTCAAATGATGCGCCTGCTCGGCAAAGATGCAGAACACGTGCAAGTTCTATTCATCACCCTTGACCCCGAACGAGACAACCCAGAGTTACTCGCAAAATTTGTTCCTTCATTTGATCCTTCCTTTCTAGGCTTGTATGGGGACAATCAATCTACCGCCCTAGCGGCCAAATCGTTTGGAGTCAACTTTGTAAAGCGAAGTGACGAGCATGGAAACTATACGCTGGACCATAGCGATGGGATTTATTTAATCGGAACAAGAGGCAAGCCACTTTTGTTGTCGCCTTCTGCAAAGCCCGCCGCACAATTGGCGCAAGACATTAGATTGCTGCTATCGATTAGCAGATAAACCTACGTTGCTCGGCATGTGTTGTTAATAGACTCGACTCCGCAGTCAGCTTTATAAGCAATACAGCCAAAGTTATTCCGACAAAAGCGCGATCATTTTCAGACGGCTTGATGGCCAGTTAAAACTCTTTAACTAAAAATTGCTGACGGCGGCTGATCGGCAAAGGATCATCGACATCCTTGAGTTTCACCATCCAACCGCTTTCATTCTCATCGCCCCCCTTTTGAAAGCCAACAATGGCTTCTTTCGCGACAATACAGTTTCTATGAATACGCACAAAACGCGCCGCAAATTCTTTTTCCAGCGCAGTTAACGATTCCTCTACCAGATATTCACGCTCTGCAGTGTGTACCGTGATGTACTTCAACTCAGCACGAAGGAAGGATATTTTCTCAACCGGCACCAAATGTATCTTGCCACGCTCATGGATCGAAAGATGTTTACGAGGTTCGGGCAACAATTCGCGTAACACCTCAACTTGAACCGGTACGGCATCACGGGCACGACTTAGCGCATCGAACAAGCGTCCCAGGCGTATAGGTTTGAGCAAATAATCGATTGCTCTCAACTCAAATGCCTTGATCGCATATGCATCGTATGCAGTAATAAAAATGATCACGGGCGACTTGGATAATTTGTGCAAATGTTGAGCCAACTCTACGCCATCCATTTGCGGCATGCGTATATCCATCAGTACAACGTCCACGGAAAGCTCGACCAGCTTGTCCAACGCCTCTTGACCATTACCTGCCTCTCCGACCACATCCAATGCGATTTGATCGCTGCAGTCATTCAACAATTCGCGCAGGCGGTTGCGAGCGGGCGGTTCGTCGTCAACAATAAATACACGCAATGCCATCTCGATAGTATTCATAATATTTCCTCAGCCACCCAGGGCAGTGTAATTTCCACACGGTAAGACTCCTCGGTGCATTCGACTTGATAGCGCGCCTCCACATCAAACAATAATTCGAGCCGTTCACGTATGTTTTGCAAAGCCATCTTGCTGCCTGAATGTCTTTCACCCGTCACTGACGGACAGGGATTTTCCACCACCAGTTGCAATTCTTTGGCAGAACTGCTTACCTGGATCTTGATGCGCCCGCCTTGCGACAAGGGTTCTATACCGTGATATACCGCGTTTTCCAGCAGGGGTTGCAGCAGCAAGGGCGGGATCAGCACATTCATCGATGCGACATTCACATCCCAATCAACAACCAAACGTTGCCCCATGCGCAATTGCTCCAACGCAAGGTATTGTTTGGTCAATTTAATCTCTTGGTCTAACGGGACCAGATCGCGTGTTTCGGCCATCGCCATACGAAACAAATCCGACATGTCTTCCAACGCCGTTTCTGCCTCTTTGGGTTGCGCGCGCACGATGGAAAGTACCGCGTTGATGGAATTGAAAAGGAAATGTGGCCGTATGCGCGCGCGCAATACTTGCAATCGAGCATCATGCAACGCTCGCGACAACTCTCGTGCACGCAAGCGAAAATAAATCAGCAAAATCCCGCACACAATCAGGCTAATCAGCGCGCATCGGAACAGATCGAAATAATTACCCGCAACTGCAAATGGCTGAAACAACGCACGCCCCATGAGATATACCACAAGTGTGATGACAATCACCAACAGATTGATTGCGACAGCGCCCGCAAAGTAGGTAATACGCATCAACCAGGGTTGAGCCAACCACAGCAATAACATACTTACAAATAAAACCGGGGACATCAAAGCGGCAATTTGCATCAACTTCAACAGGACATCCGACCAATCGTTCGCATCTACAAATGCCTTCAGCAATGCCAACCCGTTACTCAGTAATAAAATGCGCAAAGTGACTCCGAGGTTGCGAAAGTTAGGCAACGCGTCTGGATAGGCATTTTGTTTTATACTGCGCGCCTTACTCATGGCGAAAAATCCTCATGGTTTTTTTGCTTCATTTATTTATGTGGTTTCCGTTTTAAAACGGGTTGATTCTGGACAAATGATGACTAGCATACAAGAAAAATATACTTGGTCGGGTCGATTCGCGGAACCAGTAGCCGAATTGGTTAAGCGTTTCACAGCCTCCGTAAGCTTCGATCAAAAACTGGCCTTATTCGACATCCAGGGTTCTCTGGCACATGCGCATATGCTCAATGCCTGCGGCATCATAACCGAACATGACTTGAGCGACATTCAACGCGGCCTTACACAAATAAAAACTGAAATTATCGCTGGGGAATTTATTTGGTCGCTCGACTTGGAAGATGTGCACCTGAATATTGAAAGGCGTCTCACCATATTAGTTGGTGATGCCGGAAAGCGTTTACATACCGGCCGCTCGCGTAACGATCAGGTCGCAACCGATATACGCCTGTATTTGCGCAGTGCGATAGACGAATTGTTGCAATTGATTGCGGGATTGCAAAACGCTTTACTCGACCTCGCAGAAGCCAATACCCTCACTATCATGCCGGGCTTCACACATTTACAAGTTGCCCAGCCGATCAGTTTCGCTCATCACCTCATGGCTTATTTTGAAATGCTGAAACGCGATGCCGAACGGCTGATAGATACACGCCGCCGCGTCAATCGTTTGCCTTTGGGTGCTGCGGCATTGGCGGGAACCAGTTACCCGATCAAACGCGAAATGGTAGCGGAACTCCTGGGCTTTGATGAGATATGCGAAAATTCATTGGATGCCGTTTCAGATCGTGATTTTGCGATTGAATTCACCGCGGCAGGAGCGTTGATCATGACCCACCTGTCACGCTTTTCCGAAGAACTCATTCTTTGGATGAATCCGCTGATGGGCTTCATCGATATCGCTGACCGATTCTGTACGGGTTCGTCCATCATGCCGCAAAAGAAAAATCCAGATGTGCCGGAATTAGTGCGCGGTAAAACCGGGCGAGTGAACGGGCATCTGGTCGCATTGCTTACCCTGATGAAAGGCCAACCACTGGCGTACAATAAGGATAATCAGGAAGACAAGGAACCGCTGTTCGATACCGTAGACACTTTGACACTAACCTTGCGCATCTACGCGGATATGATCACGGGCATCAAGGTTAAACCCGAAGCCATGCGTAATGCAGCTTTGCAAGGCTACGCTACCGCCACGGATCTGGCCGACTATCTGGTCAAGAAGGGTTTACCTTTCCGCGATGCACACGAAGCCGTTGCCTTGGCGGTGCGCTTTGCCGAGCAACGCGGCTGCGATCTTAGCGAAATCAGTCTCACCGAACTGCAAAGTTTTTCGGCTCTGATAGCGCAAGACGTCTATCAAACTCTCTCACTGGAAGGCTCTTTGGCGAGTCGCGATCACATCGGTGGTACCGCTCCCAATCAAGTCAAGGCTGCAATCGCGCGCGGCAGAATCTATTTGGGGAATCTGTAAAAAATCGGGCGACCTTGCGATCGCCCAAATTAGGAGGAGAGTATGAAAGTTGGGTCGTTGCCAACCCTGTGTTTCAGCACTCAGAACACACTATAACTACTGTTCCCCACAAAAACTATATATACGAATGCCTATATAGTTCGGCCTAGCTTGCCAGCATCGTCTTCAATTCACCGTTTTGATACATCTCGGTCATAATGTCCGAACCGCCCACGAACTCGCCCTTGATATACAGTTGCGGAATAGTTGGCCAATTCGCAAAATCCTTGATACCTTGGCGTATCTCCTCGTCTTGCAGCACATCCACGGTAAACAACTCTGTCACGCCTAACGCATTCAAAATGCGTATCGCGTTCGCAGAAAAACCGCATTGCGGAAATTTAGGATTACCCTTCATGTATAGCACCACAGCATGAGTGGTAATTTGGTCGTGTATGCGTTTTTGAATATCGGTTGTCATGGCTATTACCTTAATTAAACAGTCGGGAATTCTAGTGGTTTAACAATGCGTTCGTCAAGTGCGGCCGCCTGTCACACGCTCGATACCTGCCAAGTCGCGTGAGGAAAACACCTGTTGAAAGCCGGCTTTCTGCAACATGTCGCGCACCAGTTCGGCCTGATTGTAACCGTGCTCAAACATCAACCAGCCCAGCGCATTCAGATACTGCGCAGCCTGCTCGCTGATGCGGCAGATATCTTGCAAACCATCCCCACCGGAAACCAAAGCGCTTAAAGGTTCGAAGCAGACGTCTCCTTGTGCTAGATGTTTATCGTTTGCAGCGATATAGGGAGGATTAGACACGATCACATCAAAAGATTGTTGGCCCAGCGCGCTGAACCAATCGCTCTCGATAAACGTAACGTTATCAAGATGCAGGCTGTGTTGGTTGTCACGCGCCACTTGCAGCGCGGCTTCCGATGCGTCGACCGCGACCACTTCAGCTTCTGGTCTGGCATGGGCGATACTCAATGCGATCGCTCCGCTTCCGGTACCCATGTCCAGCACACGGCATCGGCCAATGAGGGGAATATGCATCAACGCCAACTCGACCAGCAACTCGGTATCGGGGCGCGGGATCAGCGTTGCGGGTGTGACCTTGAAATTCAAGCCGAAAAATTCACGCTCCCCAACAAGGTAGGCGATAGGCTCGCCTAGTAAACGACGCTCGTACAACGCAAGATAACTTCCTTGTTGCTCAACCGTGAGTGCTTGTTCTGGATGCGTGATCAGATAGGCGCGATTGACCTGTAGCACCGCCTGCAACAAACATTGCGCCTCGATGCGAGCTGTGCTGATGTCAAGACTCAGCATGGCTTGCAGCCGTTTGGAGTGAACGGAGAGAATCTCCCGAATACTGAAGTTCATGCGCTCTGCAGAGTTAAGTAGGTCTTTAGTCCGGCACATCGGATTTTACCTAAACGATATCTTCCGCCATAGCAGCGAGTTGCTCGGCCTGATGTTCGGCCATCAGTGCGCTGCTCAGTTCGCTGATATCACCGTCCATAATGGCATCCATTTTGTACAAAGTCAGATTGATACGGTGGTCGGTGATACGGCCTTGCGGATAATTATATGTACGGATCCGCTCGGATCTGTCGCCGCTGCCTACCAGACTCTTGCGCGTCGCGGCAATCTTGGCGTTCTGCTCGCGCACCTGGGCATCCATGATGCGTGCGGCCAACACACGCATCGCCTGTGCTTTATTCTGGTGCTGCGAACGCCCATCCTGACATTCCACGACCACACCAGTCGGGATATGAGTGATACGCACCGCCGAGTCGGTCTTGTTGATGTGCTGGCCGCCCGCGCCACTGGCGCGAAACGTGTCTATGCGCAGATCAGCCGGATTCAGTACTACCTCGTTGACATCATCCACTTCCGGCATGATCGCCACGGTACACGCCGAGGTGTGCACACGACCTTGCGTTTCGGTGGCCGGTACACGCTGTACACGATGCGCGCCCGATTCGAATTTCAATACCGAATAAGCACCCTGCCCGACGATACGCGCGATGATTTCCTTATAGCCGCCCATTTCACCCGGACTCTCCGAAATGATCTCGACCTGCCAGTGCTTACGCTCGGCGAAACGTGAATACATGCGGAACAAATCGCCGGCGAATATCGCCGCCTCATCTCCGCCGGTACCGGCACGCACCTCCAAAAACACGCTGCGTTCGTCGTTGGGATCCTTCGGCAACAACTGTACTTGCAAATCGCTGTTCAACTGGGCCAAACGCTCATTACCCTCCTTGATCTCGGCATCGGCAAATTCGCGCATATCGGGATCGGCGGCCATTTCTTGTGCTGCGGCGATGTCAGCCAAGCAGGCTTGATAGGAATGATACAAGGTCACCACCGGCTCAAGCTCGGCACGTTCGCGGTTCAACTTGCGAAACGTGTCCATATCCTTGGTGGCTTGCTCGGTACTCAACAGTTCATTGACCTCGAGCAGACGCTCGCTCAACTGAGCAAGTTTTGCGGCGATACTGGGATTCATTATTCTTCCGAGTGCAGATGATACAAGCGGTGAACGACTTCGAGAAAATTCTCGCGATCTCCGCCATGCACCTGGTTAAGCGCATGGGTGGGCGCGTGCAGGAATTTGTTGGTCAGGCCGCTGCTCATCGCTTCCAGGACTTTTTCCGGTGATTCGCCTTTCGCCAGCAAGCGCAGCGCCTTCTCTACTTCCTGGCGTCGACTGCGTTCGGCATGGTCGCGCAAGGCGCGTATGGTGGGCACTACTTCGCGCGATTCCATCCAATGCACAAAGTCAGACACACCCGAATCGATGATCACTTCGGCTTCTTTGACCGCACTTTGGCGCGCGTCCAATCCGTCCTTCACCACCTCGGCGAGGTCATCCACAGTGTACAAAAATACATCGCTCAACTCGGCGACTTCCGCCTCCACATCGCGTGGCACAGCCAGGTCGACGATGAACAACGGTTTGTGTTTGCGTGCCTTGAGTGCGCGCTCGACCATACCCTTGCCCAGGATGGGCAACTGGCTGGCTGTACAGGTCACGATGATGTCGTGATGAGCCAATTGCTCGGGTAACTCTGCCAGCGTGATCGCGTGGCCATTGATACGCCGTGCAAGTGTCTGTGCACGTTCGAGTGTACGGTTGGCGACCGTGATGTGCTTGGGGTTGCGCGCGGCAAAATGCACTGCGTTGAGTTCTATCATTTCGCCCGCGCCGATGAAGAGCACACGTTGCTCGGCAATGCTGGGGAAGATACGCTCGGCCATGCGCACCGCCGCCGCCGCCATCGAGACCAGGTTCGCGCCGATTTCGGTTTGGGTGCGCACATCCTTCGCCACTGAAAAAGTGCGTTGAAATAATTTGTGCAACAGGAATCCCAGCGTACCGGCCTCTTCCGCCTGACGCACGGCTTGCTTCATTTGCCCCAATATCTGCGGCTCACCCAGCACCATGGAATCCAGACCGCTCGCCACGCGGAACGAATGCTTGACCGCCTGCTCGCGGGGTAAGGTGTACAAGTAAGGTTCGATGTCTTGTCGGGACAGATTATGGTATTGCGCCAACCAATCGATCGCGTGATCGGGTTGCGAGGCATTGCAATACAACTCCATGCGGTTGCAAGTGGACAATATCGCCGCCTCCTTGGCCGCGCCATTTTCGACCATATCACGCAGAGCATTCTCCATCCCGTCCACGTTGAACGCGACTTGCTCCCGCACAGCTAGCGGTGCGGTTTGATGGTTCAGGCCGAAAGCATAAAGTTGCATAACTGTTAACTTAACAGGCTGCGTCTTCTCTCAAGGAGACGACTTTGTCAGTATTTTCCCAAGTAAAGCCTGGCTCTTCACGACCGAAGTGCCCGTACGCTGCCGTATTCTCATATATCGGACGCAGCAGGTCGAGCATCTGCACGATCCCTTTTGGACGCAGATCGAAATGGCGCAAAACCAACTCGGTCAATTTCTCATTGGAAATCTTGCCTGTGCCATAGGTGTCCACCATCACGCTGGTGGGTTTCGCCACGCCGATCGCGTAAGAGATCTGTACCAGACACTTGCTTGCCAATCCGGCAGCGACGATATTCTTCGCCACATAACGACCGGCATACGCAGCGGAACGATCAACCTTGGAAGGATCCTTGCCGGAGAACGCACCGCCACCATGGGGAGCCGCGCCGCCGTAGGTATCGACGATGATCTTGCGGCCGGTCAACCCGCAGTCCCCTTGCGGACCGCCGATGACAAAGCGTCCGGTCGGATTGACCAGGTAATTGATCTTGCCCTTAATCAACTCCTTGGGCAGCATAGGTTTGATGATCTCTTCTATCGCCGCTTCGCGGATCTGCTCCAGCGTCATTTCCGGGGCGTGCTGTGTAGACAGAACCACCGTGTCGATCGAGTGCGGCTTGCCATCCACATACTTGATGGTGACCTGCGACTTGGCGTCGGGACGCAACCAGGGCAGACGGCCGTCGTGGCGCAGTTGCGCCTGGCGTTCCACCACACGGTGTGCCAAATAGATCGCCAATGGCATCAAGGTGGGGGTCTCGTCACATGCATAGCCGAACATCAATCCCTGGTCACCTGCACCCTGATTCAAGAAATCATCCGATGCCCTATCCACGCCCTGCGCGATATCAGGGCTTTGCTTGTCGTAAGCCACCAGCACGGCGCAACCTCTATAGTCGATACCATAATCGGTATTGTCGTAACCGATACGCTTGATGGTATTCCGTGCCACCTGGATATAGTCCACATTGGCGGTCGTGGTGATTTCGCCCGCCAAAACCACCAAGCCGGTGTTGGTTAATGTTTCTGCGGCTACACGCGCATACGGGTCTTGCGTTAGAATCGCGTCCAGAATGGCATCGGAGATCTGATCCGCCACTTTATCCGGGTGGCCTTCGGATACTGATTCCGAGGTAAACAAATATTCGCTCATGATGATCCTAACTCACTCAATAATAAATTTTAAGGCGCGCATTGTAGCAAATTGTTCGCCCTGTCACCGATGACCTCTTTTTTGTTCTCCACTTTATTTCGCCTGTTGTCATTCTTGCCCCTGCCCGTTCTGCATGGCTTGGGGGCATTGCTAGGGCGCATCACCTACGCGTTATCCGGACCCTACGCGCGTCTCACTAATGAAAACCTGCGCCTGGCTAATCTGGCCAAGGATGAAGCCACCTATGCCGCGCTACTCAAACAAACCATCGCTGAAGCGGGCAAAAGCATCACCGAGCTACCCTGGATATGGACTCGGCCATTAGACACAGTATGCGCAAAAGTACTAAGCTGCGAAGGCTGGCAGCATGTAACAGCCGCACAAACAGCCGGTCGTGGAATCATCTTTCTTACGCCTCACTGGGGTTGTTTTGAGTTGGTCGGTTTGTATTTGGGCAAACATCTGCCTATCACCCATTTGTACCGCGCACCCAAACAAGCCTGGCTGGAATCCTTGATGTTGGAGGGTCGCCGACGCGGCCATGTCAAACTCGCCCCTGCAGATGTAAGCGGTGTACGTCTTCTTTATAAAGCACTCAAGCGCCGCGAAGCAATCGGCTTGTTGCCCGACCAGGTGCCGGGCAACGGTGAAGGCGAGTGGGTCGATTTTTTTAATCTTCCAGCCTATACCATGACCTTAAGCGCCAGGCTAGCACAGAGCAGCGGCGCGGCTGTGTTGCTCGCGTGTGCGGAACGTTTGCCGCAAGGGCGTGGGTATACCATACGCATCCAGCCATTGGAATTGGATTTGACACAGCCTGTGCTTTTGCAAATTAATCGCGCATTGGAACGCATCATCGCCATCGCTCCTGCACAATATTTGTGGAGCTATAACCGTTATAAAACCCCGCGTGGCGTGGCCGCCCCAAGTTCGAACAGCACCAAAATATGATGGCCCGTATCGGCGTTTTTCTATTTTGGCTGCTGCACTTCTTGCCATTCCCCGTGCTGGTCGCTATCGGCAATGGACTCGGCTCTGTTCTCTTTTATATCGCAAAGGAAAGGCGCAGGGTCGCCAGCGTCAATCTGCAACTGTGCTTCCCCGATATGTCAGCCGACGTTCGTGAAAAATTAGTACA
>Ga0075019_10002026_pt1 | contig 11520 bp, 11 predicted proteins | sample ColStrG_CSR_2013_FD_71473 | JGI IMG/M metagenome (GOLD analysis project Ga0075019, IMG submission 71473) | Freshwater sediment microbial communities in response to fracking from Pennsylvania, USA - Cold Stream Run_MetaG_CSR_2013 | ecosystem: Environmental > Aquatic > Freshwater > Creek >...
CTCAAAGGGCTAAGGTGGGAATCTCGGCCTTCAATATCGTCTTCGTTTTGCTCGCAAGAAGGGTGGCTTTCGAAACGACGGTCGAGCAAAGTATTGTCACTGGCTGGCTGCCTTCGATCTCCAATCGTTTTGCCGGCGCAACCCGAAAGTACAAAAGTCAATACAACCAGCGCACGGAGAGTGAATTTTGCAGCAATCATAGGTTATAGAATAATCGATCGACTTTATTTCAACAACAGTCTTAAGTCTCGATTTTCACGACGGTCAATCTGGTCGAAGTCGTTCGAGATGCGAACATTGAACTCCGCTAGTGAATCGCAACTCTCTTCCCGCCGTGGCAATCAGCAGCTCGACAAACGAGTTGCTGTCTTTGGGATTGAGTTGGGGCCGCCAGGACAAATTGTCCAAGGCTGTTTTGACGTTTTGCAGTTCCAGGCATCCCTGCGAAGTGCGATTCGCAATCTCAATCAACTTCGCACCGGCTTGGTTCAAGTTGAGCGAATCCGCTTGGAAGTAGGCGCGGCCGGCCTCCGTCAGGATGGGCGACACCTTCTGCCAGATTTCTTGGCTTTCCAAAGCTGACGCTTGAAAATGAGAATGAATCAGCCACTGAGAGACTTCCTCAAGGGTTGAGCTCAATGGCGAAAACGGGTGGACCACCGGCGCAGGACCGGTGATATCCCCAACGATGACAACAGTTTCGATTGAAACCCCCGGACACAGAAAGCCCGAGAGATCGGCAAAGTGGACGGGGTCATCCGAAAGGGTGACCCAAATTTCACTTGCAAGAGTGTCAATTTGGCAATTCAGACGACAAAAGAAGAAGTGTTCGTTCACAGAATCCTTGAGTCCCAGTATCTTCGCTTTGCCGATTTGTGTGACAAGTTGGGAGTGCGAATTCAAATCTGCACTCAGGTCGGACAGATACACTTTTGATGCCGGCTCGGCCGAACAAGAACCCAGCAGGGGTTCGCAGAACCCCGAAAGTGGCCAGAAGCTGACCGCAACAATGAGTTTGCAGAGGGAATGAGAAGCGAATCGTCGTGCCATTTTGACGGAGTAGTCCAACTTGCCGGTCTTGTCAGCAATGACAACTTGCTCTTGCAAATATTGCAGTGGGAGGATGCCGTATGAAATTAGGGCGAAATTGGCCACCTTGGGTGCTCGAACAAAATAAAAATTTGGTGCTTCGGCTTTATGTCCAGCCTGGTGCCGCAAAAACGCAAATTTCCGGCCAATTTGGCGAAGGCCCCGATCTGCGCTTGAAGTTGCGGATCTCAGCGCCTCCTGTGGAAGGGGCCGCGAATCTCGCTGTTCAGGAATTTTTGGCCAAGAGACTTGGCCTCAAGCTGCGGCAGGTGGTTTTGCTCCGGGGCGAGAAGTCCCGAGCGAAGGATTTCCAGGTGCCGAACGAGGATGGAAATGATCTTTTTCAAGCTCTGCAGCAGATGGCTGTTCCCGGTGGCCGTTGAGCAACGCGAGAAGGTCGTTGACCATCAGCCGCAAATCCTCTGACTGTTTCGCAAGACGATCGGCATTTCCTGCCGACTGTTCGCTTTGACTGGCTGTGACCTGGGTCACCGTTTCGATTTGCATGACGGCCTTGTTCAGCTCACTCAGTCCCTGGCTTTGCTCTTGTGTGGCAGTTGAGATTTCTGCGGCCATTTGCGAAACGACCTGGGTGTTGTCGACCAAAGATTCCAAGACCTGCCCACATTGCTTCGCGACCGACGCCCCATCATCGACCTGGCGCTGTCCGGTCTGAATCAAGGCACCCACGGTGGTCTGAGTCTCTTGGATGATCGTTTCCACGGTTGTCAGGCTGGTTTGCAAGAGCTTCGAAATCTCTTGTGAAGCGTGTCCGCTCATCTTTGCCAGATTTCCGACTTCTTCGGCGACAACTGCAAATCCCTTTCCGTGCTCTCCGGCTCTTGCCGCTTCGACCGAGGCGTTGAAAGACAGAAGTTTAGTTTGAAAAACGATTTCGTTGATGACCTTCGTTTTGTCGCCAATTTCACTGATCACACGAACAATTTCAGTGAGCCTTTGATGGGATGATTCGACTGCTTTTTGAATGTTCTGATTCCCGACTTGGATGCCTTGGATAGCATGGATCACATTCGCAACGACCTGTTGCCCTTGCTTCGCTTGCCCAAGGGATTCGCCCGATTTCAGACTGGAAGTCTCGGAACTCTGCGCATTTTGACCCACCATAGCCGTCAATTCGGCCAGTGAAGCTGTCGCTTCTTGCAAGGCCGCAGCCTGTTCGGTTGTGGCTTCCGCCATCTGTTGTGACCCTTTGGCAATTTCTTGGGAAGTCTGATGAACTGTTTCTGATGTTTCATTGAGACGTGTGGCGACTGTGGCAAAGAATTGAAAAATAGGTCGCAGGAACCAGACAGCGAACAAAAGAGAAACTAAAAATCCAGCAAAGATACCAACAACCAGCCAGCTTGAAGGTGAAAGCCAGTGCCCCTGAAGGCCTGCCGCCACGACCTCTTCTGGATTTTGGGATATTGCGAAAACGCCGTGGATCTGTCCATCCACCCAATTTTCCATTTTATAACCTAAAATATCAGTGCCGTTTTTCCAGGGACTGTTCGATGGATTTCCATGGCAATTCAGACACCCCTGGGCTGCGCTCAAGCGGACGGGCTTGTAGACCGTAATTCGATTCGACTCCTTGACGACCTTCTCATCCATTTTGGGGTTTTTCAAAAATTCATCATAGATTTTCATTTCGGCGTCTGTGGCTAAGTTTTCTTTGCGACGGGGTTCGGCAGCAAAAATCCGAAATTGGTAATGATCGATCGCCGCGTTTTTTTTACCGATCACCATTGCTGAATAAATTGGAACTTGTTTGAGAATATCGAGTTTTTCGTTTTCGGTCAGCTCGTCGGCCGAATGCTTTTGACTGAGAATTCGTTGAATCGTGGGAACCAGACCGCTTTGGCTGGCCACGTGTTCGGTCGCGGCAATCAGCTGCAGTTGAATCGAGCGCTCGCGCTGGACGATTCCATTTTCCATTTCGATTTTGTTGAAATACAAAAAACCAACAATGGCGATCAAGGCGCAGAGTCCACATGCCAAAGCCAAAATCGATAGAAATTTTGCTCGCAAACTCATTTTGTCTTTTTTCATCGCCTTGGCTCCCCGGATAAATCGTAGCGAATTCAACCATTTCACTTGCATGTGACAATGATCGAATCGGACTCTCCTGGGAAAAGCTTGAGGTCGCCAACGAACCAGGTCTATTTTTTGTGGCTCTCGACCCAGGCGTGAAAAGCGCCGTTCAGGTCGGGGATTCGACAGTAAGTGTCCAGATAACTTTCCATCCCATGTCCCACACTGAGCCGCAAGAGGTTCGTCAAATCGCATTTTTTGGCGATCATCTCGACCAACGCCTGGGAGGCGATGTAGTGGTACCTGATAAAGTCATCACTGCCCGAAAATGGATGCAGCAGCTGTCGGACATCGGCCGGGAAAGCATGCTTTTGCAAATAGGCGTAATCGACGCTTCCCATTTTTGCCAAATAGTTCGCCAGACCTTCCTCCAGCCAGGCGGGGATTGCTTCTTTGTATTTTTGGTAAGAGATCACATGCACCAATTCATGGCCAAAAACCTGATCGAAATTTTGCTCCGTCACTTTGGGACCCAGGTAGATCGTGTTGTCTTTTTTTCGCGAGATCGCCAATGCCAAGGGCCCCAGTCCATGCAGCTGTTCAAAGGCGGATTGATCGGTGTACCAGACCACTTCCACACGGTGAATGTCCCACTCCAAAAGTCTTTGAATATTCTCTGCGATTCGATTCACTCGCCCGGCCGTCACCCACTTGGGATGTGTTTTCATGTGCGTGGCATTGGTGAGAAGCTCGTCATCTGCGCGGACGACCTTGGTGTTGAGCAAGAAAAGAACGAAAAAAGCAAACATCGACTGGCGGATTGTTTTGGTCATAGAACTCGATTTTCACCATTTTTCAATTCTGCGGCAAGGCCGATTTTTTCGAATCCGCACTGGCATGCGAGTTGGAAATTCACCCTCATCTGGAGTAGAATCAGGGCATGAAACAGACCGTACTGCTGACTGGTTTTCGCCCCTTTCTGACCCAGACAGTCAACCCGTCCCAGATCATCGTAGAAAAGCTGGCAGCCGACAGCCCGTCCTCACTTGCGGCGCTGGTCTTGCCAGTCGAGTTCGGCCGCGCAAGTGAACTGCTGGCTGCGCATCTGCAGAAAAATTCTGAGATCAAGCACGTGGTGATGCTGGGACAAGCTGGAGGCCGGCGGTCCGCTTGCCTTGAAAAAGTCGCGTTGAACTGGCAGGAAACGGATTTTCCCGACGAAGGCGGAGTGAGGCCGCCGACAGGGCCACTTTTGCAGTCCGCTCCGACTGCCTATGTGAACTCGCAAGTGGATCTCGGTCTTGTCAAAGTCTTACAAAAAAATGGACCCGTTGAGCTTTCATTTTCAGCGGGAACTTTTGTCTGCAATGATTTGTACTTTCGCACGTGGCATCAGTTTGGCCAACGGCTGAACTTGCTTTTTATTCATCTGCCTTTTTTGCCAGAGCAAACATCAGCTGCTGGACCGAATTTGAGCTTGGAGCGAGGACTTGCGATTGTGACGCATTACTTGCATTTGAGCCAAACTGGCGAAAAATAGAAACAGCCCGCCCAAGACGCAAACGCCACTCCAGCCCCACACCTGCCAGACGGCGGGCGAAAGACTTGCGCCCAAGGCACCTCCGCCAAAATAGTAGATCTTGTAAATCGTATTTCGGCGGGTCCGTGCATCGGCATAGCGTTTGTAAATTTCATTCTGATTGCAGACGCTGAAGCCCTGCGCACCGGCATCCAAAAGCAGAACGCCGACGACAAGCGACCACCATGTTCCTTGAAAGAAACCCATTGCCAAATACGCAATGACCATGAGGCTTGTGAAAAACCACATCAACCGTGTGGCCGCGGTGTGCGCCAGGGCTTTGCCACCGAGTTGGCTGGCAAGGGCTCCGGCAATTCCTAAAAAACCAAAAGCACCTGCGATATCAGGACCGGCGTTCAAAGGTGGGGACCGAAGTTCAAAGGAGAGACTCGACCAGAGCACGGCAAACGCGGCATAGGTCAAAGCACCAACAAGAGCGATCTGTCGCAGGCCTTTGGAATTTCGGGTGAGCAAAAGAAGTGTCAAAAGAAGTTGTCGATAGGAGGACCACGACTGTGGTTGAGCCTGTGTCGGTGGTGAGATTGGTGGAAGAAATCTTTCCAAAAGGAGCGTGAGTAAAAACATGGTGAATGAAGCGGCTGCAAATGAAATTCGCCACGAAAAGTGCTGAGCCAACCAACCCGCAATCACGCGTGAGCCCAGGATACCGATCAGGCAGGCTGATAGAATCCATCCGAGATTTTGTGCGCGATCCTTTTCAGGACTCAATTCAGCGACGGCCGGAATCAAAATCTGCGCAGAGACGGCCATTGCGCCCACCAAGGCGCAGGCCATTTGCAGCTGCACGAAATTGGTTGAGGCCGCGCATCCTGCGAGAGATAGAGTTTCAAAGATCAACAACCAACGCAGAATTTGCTTTTTTTCCAAAACATCGCCAAGTGGTGTGATCAGAATCAATCCCAAAACATAACTGGTCAGTGTGATGGTCGTGAGAAGGCCAGCTGCGCTGGGTGCGAGGTTCAAATCGACAGAAAGAAGAGCCAGCAGTGGCTGGGTGTAGTAGATGTTGCCCGCGACAAAACCGCAGATCAGGATCATCAACCAGATCACGGAACGGGGCACCGGTGTTATCGCCATCGGGAATCCGGCAGTAAAAAACTTTCGACCGGATCGAAGGGTGAAAGCTGAAATTCCACTTGTCGGGCCACAAGGCCGATTTTTTCAAGCAGACTCCAGGGCTGACTGCCACCATACAATTTGTCCCCTTGAATCGGTCGTCCCAGGTCCGCCAGCTGCGCGCGAATTTGGTGCGTTCGACCAGTCAACAAGCGAATTTCAACCCAGTGCCCTTCTCCTGATGAATCCGGCGAGGAATGCAAAATTTCCAGACGACAGTCCAACCACCCTGGAACCGGGACACGAGAAATTTTTTTTGGCAAATGGGTGCTGGGCTCCATCCAATGTTCAATCACACCCCGCTCCTCGACGGGCAGGTCCGTGTGCGCGACGTAGTGCTTTTGCACCCGACCTTCCGTCAAAGCTTTGTTGAAAGCACTTTGAAACGGCTTGGTCAGACCAAACACCAAGAGGCCTGCCGTGGCGACGTCCAAGCGGTGAGTGACCAGAACAGGTTTCTGCAGGACTTCACTGATTTGGTGGCAGGCATTCTCCTGCCAATTGTCGACCGTCGCGTGGGTCGGGATGCAGTGGGGCTTGAGGACAACCACAAACTCTGGGGTCTGAGCGAAAATTTGAGTGTTCCAATCCCAATCACCAACCGGAAAACGGCGGGGCTGCACGTGGGCGCGCACGTAATCTCCAGCCTGCAATTGGCACTCTTGCCTTTGACGACGGTGATTGACATAAATTGCTCCAAAATCGCGCAAAAAAACGGCCTGTTGCTCAGGTAGTCCGATCTCCTGCTGCAGGAAAAGGCTTAGGGGTACAGAATTGGGGATCATGTGGTGCTGGATCATGGGCAAAGATCTCTTAGCACGGTGAATTAAGGGTCTCAAAAGGAAACTGCCTGTGCTAGGGTCAGCCGCTTATGCAACCGCATCAGGATCAAATTTTTCAGTGGCTCGCCGAATATGCTTATCAGCCCAACATGGTCTATTTGATGGTGTTTTTGATCATGATCGCCAGCGGCTTCGGGTTTCCTGTTCCTGAAGAGGTCACAATTGTCAGTGTTGGGCTTCTGGCTTATATGGGAGCCCACCCTGAAATTTATCCAGCCCCTTTCGCCGGAGCGCCGGTTGTCAACGGAGTTGAAGCCGCGTTTGTGACTCTGACGGCAGTGATGGCCGCGGATATTCTAGTCTTTTTTATCGGACGTGTGTTCGGGCGCAAGATTATCGCTTTGCCGCGCATGGCGCCTTTGTTTTCAGAATCACGTCTTGAGCGAATCAATGGTTGGGTGAAGAAATATGGTTCCTACGCAGTTTTTTTCTTTCGCTTCACACCGGGGATTCGTTTTCCGGCACACGTGATTCTGGGGATGAGTAAATTGCACCTGTGGCAGTTTGTTTTGGTGGATGGTTTGGCCGCTTCGATCAGCGTGCCCACGCAAATCCTTCTGATTTACCATTTTGGGGAACCCATTTTGCAGCTGATCCACAAGTTTCGCGATTTCATCTTGGTTGGCCTCGCAGTTCTCGTGGTGGCCTTCGTTGTCCGACATCTTTTCAACCGTCAAAAAAAATCAAATTAACAGGTTGTTCAAACGATTTCGTTTTCTTTTCGTCGTATTTGCTCGCTTAAGCGGCCTCTTGGGTCGGGAAAAGGTGCTTTTCTTCCAAGCGACAGTTGATTAAAAGTTGGTGCGCAGGCTGATGGGGCTTGCCTTCCAATTGCGGCCAAAAAACTTTTTCATAGCCATCCAGCAGGCCATAAAGTTCCTCACGTACGCGAAACAGCAATCCGGCCTCAGTGCCAAGAAGCCAATCCATTTGCAGCAAATAGAGAGAGTCCTCACGACTGTCTTTGGGTAAAGCTTTGAGGAAAGACTGTGGCAAATTTTCAATCAAACACGTGGCATTGTGAGACAACTGGTGAAAAGACTTTTGCATCTGATTCCACGAGCTCTCAGGAATTTGACTCTTCATTTGCGAGAACTGCCAATACAGGAGCGCATCATTTCCAACGTAATCTGCTTTGGGAAGATAGTCGCTGATCGAGTCAACCTGCACACTTTCGTAGGTTGGATCTTGGATGTACGCATTGTGGTCCATCGCGATTAAGACTCGAAGATTGAACAGCAAAGAATGCAGGTGGTGCAAAGTTCGAATGGTCTCTTTGCTAAACTGCACTTGAAAGTTGTAGAGCAAAGCATGGCCTGATTTCGTTTCCATGGAATCAACAGCGCTGATTAAATCGGTGAGGACATCCAAATTGAATCCACGGGGTGTTTGTGAAGATTCCAAAATTTCAGTCAATTGATGTTCAAAGTGCACTGTTGCCTGATGGGATCGGGGCGAAAGTTGCTTGCGCAAGCTTGCGACACGGGGTTGGCAGCGAACAAACATCTCATGGTGGGGCTCGATGGCAAGCCAAGAGGTCGTCGCAAAATGGAAGTCAATGTGGGGCGGCTGAAATGGATTTTGGCGCAGACGGCTCAATTGCAGAAAAGACAAGGCTGTCAGTGCGTCGGCTTTGAAATGAAAAGGCTCTTCGGGATTTTGCGATTTGAAAGCATTTTCATCCCAGTATTGAAGGCGATGAGGCTGCAGGCAAGGACCGCTGGTCGTTTGAATATCCATTCCCATCCACAGAGCTACTGTTTTCTTCACGCCACACTCCTTGTGTTCTCAGCTCTGGGAATCGGTTGAAAAAGCGTCTTGCATGAGTCGTGATTTTTGCGCAGACTGCCCGTCATGAGTCGAGTCGACGCCCATTGCCACCTTGCAGATCCTCGTATGGCCCCTCTTTTGGACGAGGTCTTGGCTCGCTCCAGAGAAGTGGGTCTCGATACTTTTGTCCAAGGTGGTGTGGACCCCAAAGACTGGCAGGCGCAGCTGGATCTGCAGCAGCGTCTGCAGCCACTTGGCTATCGAATCGTGCCGACATTTGGGCTGCACCCCTATTTTTTGGCGAAACTGGCCCAGGAGCCAGACAGTTCGCCTGAGCAGATTTGGCAACAAGCGGAAGAGGCTTTGGATCTGCTGGCAAAAATGGCCAAACACGCCGCTGGGTTAGGGGAAATGGGTCTTGATTTTCGGCCTCGATATCTGCAAGACAGCGAACTTTTGCAACGTGAGTTCTTGGGTCTGCAGCTCGAGCTGGCGCAAGCGACCGGGCGCCCAGTTGTACTCCACGTCGTTCGTGCCTTTGATGAAGTGCTGGGGCTTTGGGACTTGTGGCGGAAGTCCAAGGCTGAGTTCGGGGTGGGGATGGTCCACGCCTTCAACGGGACCAGTGCCCAGGCTCAGGCCTACTGGCAGCGTGGGCTGTCTGTTTCAATCGGCGGAGCTATTTGCGATCCTGAGAATCGGCGTCTGCAGCAAGCGGTGGCGAAATTGCCAATTGAGGCTCTCCTCCTTGAGAGCGACAGCCCCGATCAAAAACCATTGCTTTGGCCCAGGGAGTGGAACGAGCCCACGAGCCTCCTGAATGTCGCCGAAGCCATTGGGCAAATCAAAGGCCTCAGTCGCGACGAAGTGCTTGACAGAACCAGCCAAAACACTCGAAAACTCTTTTCGCTATGAATACAGACCAACTCGAGACCCTGTCGCAGCCACAGGAAAACCGCTACACCTTGCATCGACGCTTTGATCGCTTTGGCCGTCTAGTGGGTGATGCCAATATGGCAAAATTGTTTTCGTCGCATGTGATGGTGATCGGCTTGGGTGGCGTCGGCTCTTGGGCTGCGGAAAGCCTTGCCAGGTCTGGAGTTGGTCGACTGACGGTTGTTGATTTTGACGACATCTGCATCACCAATGCCAACCGACAGTTGCATGCCTTGCAGGGTTTGGTCGGAAAGAAAAAAGCTGAAGTGATGGGCGAGCGTCTCTCTCGTATCAATCCCCAGGGTGTCATCACTCCACTTGTGCAATTTTATGACGAAAAGACGGCAGACAGTTTGTTGGCTCTGAAGCCTGATTTTGTTTGTGATTGCATCGACAATCTGACGGCCAAAGCGCACTTGATTGCCTCTTGTCGAAAATTGGGCATTCCCGTGATCAGCGCGACAGGTGCCGCTGCACGTTTAGATCCTTTGCAAGTGAAACTCTCGGATCTGTCTGAATCTCACACGGATCCCTTGGCCTCCCAACTGCGAAAAATTCTGCGCACCAGGCACGATTTTCCGCGTGAGGGGTCTTTTGGCGTGCCGTGTGTGTTTTCGGATGAAACTCCGATGCAACCCGTGGATTTACACTACGATCAGGGTCAAGGGTTCAAATGTGTGTGTCCACAAGGGCAAAACAATATGCACTCCTGTGACCGCCGCAACGTGATTTATGGGAACGCGTCTTTCGTGACTGGGACTTTCGGACTGGCGATGGCCGGTTGGGTCGTCCGTTCAATCGTCGGGGTGCCTTCGTGATTATTGCAGTTTGGTTTTTGATTTCGGCTTTGATTTTTGTTGCGAGTGTCGCCATGGTCGTTGGCGCTTTTCGAAAAAAATAATATCCCACCTTTGGGAAAGGAACAGTCATGTCAAGTTATCAGCCGTCATCCGGCGTCATCACTCAGTTTGTTGATCATCACTATCGCCACTTCAACTCGGCGACTCTGCGCGATGCTGCTGTCGGTTACAAAAAGCACCTGGATAAAGGTGGAAAAATGATGGTCACTCTGGCCGGCGCGATGAGCTCTGCCGAGCTGGGACTGTCGCTGGCTGAAATGATACGGCAAAATAAAGTTCACGCGATTTCATGCACTGGCGCAAATTTGGAAGAAGATGTTTACAACTTGGTAGCGCACGATCATTACGAGCGCATTCCGAATTGGCGCGATCTGACTCCTGACGATGAGCAAAAACTTCTGGATCGTCATCTGAACCGCGTGACGGACACCTGCATTCCGGAAGAAGAGGCGATCCGCCGAATTGAAGATGCCATTCTGGATGTTTGGAAAGAGGCTGACAAAAAAGGTGAAAGCCACCTGCCGCACGAGTATTTCTACAAAATCTTGCTTTCCGGTGTTTTGAAAAAGCACTATCAAATTGATCCCAAAAACTCATGGCTTTTGGCAGCGGCCGAGAAGAATTTGCCAATGGTTGTTCCGGGCTGGGAAGACTCAACGACTGGGAATATTTTTGCAAGTCACACGATCAAGGGAACTTTGCAGCATGTGACAACGATGAAGTCGGGCATTCACTATATGCGATCACTCGCAGAGTGGTACATGGCGACCTCTGAGAAGCATGACATCGGTTTTTTTCAAGTTGGTGGTGGTATTGCTGGAGATTTTCCAATCTGTGTGGTGCCGATGTTGCATCAGGATCTGGAGTACACTCAGGTTAAGGTTTGGAAATATTTTTGCCAAATCAGCGATTCGACAACGTCTTATGGCTCTTATTCCGGTGCTGTTCCGAATGAGAAAATCACTTGGGGAAAGCTTGAGGCTCACGGGCCCAAGTTTATTATTGAAAGTGATGCGTCTATTGTCGCTCCATTGATGTTTGGATATGTCTTGGGCTGGTAAAGGGTCGGCCGACCGGCCTTCTCTGGCCACACCCTTCCGTGGATTCATGCCGGCATCTCGCCCTTCGGGCGAGAACGCGTCACGCTTGCCGGAGGGCCAGAAGAAGGCAGGTCGGCCTCCTTGTATTTCAGACTTCCAGGATTCGTATTTAGCTTGAGGCGGATGTGTACTTCGACAGTCCGAATTTCCAGAAGCGGTGGGTGCCGTAGAGC
>Ga0075019_10002030_pt1 | contig 11513 bp, 9 predicted proteins | sample ColStrG_CSR_2013_FD_71473 | JGI IMG/M metagenome (GOLD analysis project Ga0075019, IMG submission 71473) | Freshwater sediment microbial communities in response to fracking from Pennsylvania, USA - Cold Stream Run_MetaG_CSR_2013 | ecosystem: Environmental > Aquatic > Freshwater > Creek >...
TCCTGTCCGGACGGCGCATGGATTTCACACAATTGCTTCAGCAACTGAAAATCGTTTGTGGGTTTTTTATTTTTCTTCAAGCGTTCAGGGTTGTCAACTTTATGCTTAAATTTTGACAAAATTAAATTTTTATTTTGCGGAATTATCGTGCGGTGAGGAAATATCATGATTGAAGAAATTCTTAAAGCCATTCCCGTCTTCCTGTCGAGCATGCTAAAATTCATTTTAGGTCCGCTCGAAGGGTATGGACTGCGTTTGAATTTCATCACGACGGTGCTGGCCACCGTAGGCGGCATGATGGTGAGCGTGATTGCCTTCACCTATTTTGGCGACTGGCTGCGCCATGGTCTGCTTAAAAGGTTTTTTAAAAACGATCCTAACAAAGAGGCGCCCCAAGGTCGGCTTAGCAAGGTGATTAAACGCTATGGCCTCGCCGGTGTGGCGGCACTTACGCCGTTGCTGCTCACGCCGATTGGCGGCACCATCATTGCGGTGGGCTTGGGGCAACCCAAAAATAAAATTCTTCTGTTCATGCTGGTTAGCGGCGTGGTGTGGGGATTGATGCTGACGTCGCTGGTTTATTGGCTGGGGCGGTTGGACTTGCCCGAAATATTGAAGTAAAGCTTACAGCGTTCCCTCATCAGGCAAGATCTCAATATCCCTGATCAAAACTTTTTTGGCGATGGCCTGGCCTGTCTTCGTGGCAGCCAATCCACCCAATGCAGTTTCTTTATAGCGCGTTTCCATGCTGGCGCCGATTTCGCCCATCGCTTCAATCACTTCGTCAACGGGTATCACACTGCTCACATCCGCCAAGGCAATTTGTGCGGAACTGTTGGCAATGGCCGCAGCGCTGGCATTGCGCACGACACATGGAATTTCCACCAGGCCCGCCACAGGATCGCAAACCAATCCAAGCATGCACTGAATGGTGATGGCTACGGCATTGAACACCTGGTCGATGGTACCGCCCAGGGCATACACAATTGATCCGGCACCCATCGCCGCTGCCGTGCCAGTCTCTGCCTGACAGCCGCCGACTGCACCGGCAATGGACGCTTTTTGTTCGATGATAATGGCTATGCCGGCCGCAACTTTCATCGATTCCAGGATGACCTGATCGTCAAGCTGGTGAATTTCCTGCAGCGTATAAAGTACACCCGGCATGATGCCACTGGCACCAGCCGTCGGTGCCGCCACCACGCGGCCCATGCAAGAGTTAACTTCTTTTGCTGCGAGCGCCCGCGAGATGAGCTTTTGAAACTCCGCTGACAACACGGGCGTTGGATATCGGTAGACTTTTTTCGCGCCGTTGTTGATCATACCCGATCGTGACGTCATGTCCTCCTCCAGTCCTGAGCGCACGGCTTCTTTCATCACCTGCCAGGCCTTCAGCAATCCGGCCGTTACGTCATCGGCGTCGCGCCCCTTTTGCTCACGCTCGTACTCCGTGACGGTTTGTGCCAAACTAAAATGATTGGTCTCGCAATATTTTTTCCAACCCTCAAAGGAATCAAACAGGTAGGCCATAATATGTCATTTTTGTCATTGCAAGTTAACAACTGGTAAACGAAAATCAGCAGATTACCGTTCGTAGCATGCCCTTCACACTTGCCACTCATCAAAAAGCGGCGGCGGTACCTTGGCAAACCAAGGCTCCTTGGCTATTTTTGCAAATACGTGAAAGTTCGGTTTCTACATATCTTCACCGCCTTTTTCCTGATCGGCACGCTGGTATTTGCCCAGGTAGCTGTGAATTTTTTTCATCGCAATCACGATGTTCATCAGCTAAAATCGATTACTAAGCCACTTAAAGGTGGTGCCCCAGGATTGCAAAAACACGGGGAGCACTGCCAGGTATGTGCCATCGATTTTTTTAACCACGTCTTTGTAGCACATGCGTTCACGCTACCGCCGGCTGCATCTGTATCGTTGCCTATTACAACCGGCGCCATCCTCACCGAATGCACCGGCGCACCTGCCACACCGGGCAGGGCACCTCCCACCGTGGCCTGACCCGCGCCGGATATCCCGGCAAGTAAATAGTCTTTTTTTTCACTTAAAACTTACCGGTGTGAATCGCATTACGATTGTATATTTTATCTTCATGATAGCGTACTGTGGACTTCAGTCTGCACGTGCGCAAACAGTTATTTTCGGAATAGTCAAAGACCGCGAAACGATGCAAGCGCTCCCCGGTTGCGTCGTGGAAATCGCCGCAACTGAACGCGGCACAGTAACGGACAATTTCGGCAAGTTCAATCTGACCGTAACAAAAAACAGTCGACTGATCATTTCTTTTGTCGGCTATGAAAGCGATACTCTGGTGATTGAAGACGTGAAGCGACCCTACGAAGTACTGCTAACACCAAACCATCAGATTCTCGCTGAAGTCGTTGTCACGGCGATGTCGCGCGCAACGTTGATGAAGGAAAATCCGATTGCCATCAGCGCCGTTTCTTCCGCATCAATCGACCGGGCCGTCGAAAACAACATCATCGACGCGTTGGCCAAAAACACGCCGGGGCTCAGCGCCTTGAAAACAGGCCCCAACATTTCGAAGCCGTTTATCCGCGGCATGGGATTCAATCGCGTGCTTACCTTGTACGACGGCGTGCGGCAGGAGGGACAGCAATGGGGTGGTGAGCATGGGCTCGAGGTAGATAATTACAATATTGACCGGGCCGAAATCGTAAAAGGTCCGGCCAGTCTGGTGTACGGTTCAGATGCCATGGCCGGCGTCGTCAGCATGTTTCCCTACATCCCCAAATCGTCGGATGGTAAAGTCAGTGGGCGTTGGCTCACCGAATTCCAGGGCAACAACGGGCTGGTGGGCAATGGATTTCGGGTGGGCGCCGGCGCAACCCATTGGCTTTGGATGGTGCGCGGCTCGTACCGGATCGCCAAAAATTATCAAAACAAAATTGATGGACGCGTTTTCAATACGGGCTTTCAGGAAAAAAACGTGTCGGCGATGGCTGGCTACAAAAGCGCCGCGGGGTTCACACACATCAACCTCTCGTTGTATGACAACCTGCAGGGCATTCCCGACGGAAGTCGTGACTCGCTGACGCGAAAATTCACGAAACAAATTGACGAAGGCGACCTGGACGACATCAAGCACCGGCCAATCGTTTCACCTTCGGAACTAAACAGCTACCGCCTCAGCCCGCTTCACCAGCGCATCCAGCACTATCGCCTCTATGCCAACAGCCACTATCACTTTGATCCGGGGGACGTAAACATACTCCTCGCATGGACGCAAAATATACGACGCGAATTTAATCACCCCACGGCGCCTGAGCAGGCCGGCACCTACCTTCGGCTCAATACTTTCAACTACAGCGTCCGCTTCAACCTTCGCGAATTTTTTCACATTGAGACAACAGTTGGCGTCAACGGCATGCGCCAAAAAAATAGCAATCGCGACGCCAGCAATTTCCCTGTTCCCGATTACTTGCTCAATGATTTCGGCGCGTTCGGGTTGGCGACCTGGCATGGCGGAAAGTGGACGTTGGCCGGCGGCGCCCGGTTTGATGCGCGCAACATTCAAACGTACGATTTTTATGCAGCCGCTGATCCATTGACGGGATTCTTCAAGCAGGTATCACCACCCGACACGGCCGGGGCCGCGTTGCAATTTCCCGCCACGCGTGAATCATTTCGCGGGGTTTCCCTCAGTTTTGGCGTGACGCGGCAGTTGGGAGAACACCTCCGCGCCAAGGTCAATTTATCGCGCGGCTACCGTGCCCCAAGCATCTCCGAAATCGCCGCCAATGGCCTGGATGCAGGCGCGCACATTGTATACATTGGCAATACCCATTTCGTGCCTGAGTTTAGCTGGCAGCAAGACGCAGGGCTATTCGCGGACTTTGCGGGGCTCTCCGCATCTATTAGCCTGTTTAATAAAAACATTCAGCACTACATTTTTCTCAACCAGGTGTTGAATACTCAAGGGCAGCCGGTGACCGACGCACAAGGGAACAAAACTTTTCAATACCAGCAGTCAACTGCGCAACTGTACGGGCTGGAAGGTACGCTCAACTGGCAACCCCGTTGGGTTAAAGGCTTGGATTTCGCAAACCAGTTGGCTTTGTGTTACGGCTTCAATCGCAACCCGCTATTTGCCCACACTGGTACGGAGGGCGAATACTTGCCATTCATCCCGCCGGCGCGATGGGTAAGCGGCGTGTCGCAGAAAATTTCCCTGAAGTCGTCGTGGCTTTCGGGCGTGCATGTGACGGCCGAGATGGACGTCAACGCGGCGCAGCGACGCTATCAGGGTCTCTACGACACGGAAACCATGACGCCCGGATATACTTTGGTCAACTTGGGTGCCGGGGCCACCCTGCGCCAGTCGGCGCGCAGCGCTTGGCAGGTCCAGGCACAAGTGAACAATGTATTTGATGTGGCTTATCAATCTAACATGAGTCGCCTGAAATATTTTGAATACTACCAGCAAACACCCAACGGACGCTCGGGCATTTACAGCATGGGGCGCAATGTTTCTATAAAAATTATATTTTCTTTTTGAATTGGATTGCCAATATTGTCAATTCAAAAGAATGATTATGAAAAACTACCTGTCAGCCGTGTGCCTTTTTTGCATCTCCACGTTGGCCGTCGCCCAAACGGCGCAAGACCAGGACGGCATCAAGGAAATTTTCAATGCCGCGCTCACCCACGGTCAATCTTACCAGATGCTTACCGACTTGTGCACAAAAATTGGTGCACGACTGTCAGGTTCTCCAGGTGCGGCTGCGGCGGTGGAGTGGAGCCGACACGTGATGGAAACCTACGACTTTGACTCCGTCTGGCTGCAGCCCGTGATGGTGCCGCATTGGGTGCGCGGCCAGCAGGAGATTACCCGCGTCATCAATTCAAAAAAAATGGGCACGGTCAACCTCTCGGTGTGTGCACTGGGCGGTTCGATCGGTACGGGTCCTTCCGGGCTGTCGGCTGCCGTAATCGAGGTAAAGAGTTTTGACGAACTCCGGCAGCTTGGCACCAAAGCAGTGCAGGGTAAGATTGTTTTCTTCAACCGCCCGATGGATCCAACGCAGATTAACACTTTTGCAGCCTATGGCGGCGCGGTCAACCAACGGGGAAACGGCGCGGTGGAGGCAGCTAAATTGGGCGCCGTTGCCGTCATCGTTCGCTCCATGGGCCTTAACGAAGAAGACTATCCCCACACGGGCGCCATGCACTATGAGCCGAATGTGAACAAGATTCCTGCGGTGGCGGTGAGCACGCGCCACGCCAATTTGCTGTCAAAGCTAATCAAAGACGAAAAGGACCTCAACGTATACATCGAAACACACTGCGAAACGCTCGACGATGCACCGTCGTTCAACGTCATCGGGCAAATTAACGGAAGTGAATACAAAGATGAAATCATCGACATCGGCGGCCACCTCGACTCATGGGACCTGGCACAAGGCGCTCACGACGATGGTACCGGATGCGTGCAATCCATTGAAGTGCTCAGGTTGTTTAAGTCGCTGGGAATTAAACCCAAACGCACGCTGCGGGCCGTCATGTTCATGAATGAAGAAAATGGCCTGCGCGGCGGCACAAAATATGCTGAAGAGGCAAAAGCCAAGCACGAAAACCACATTGCCGCCATTGAATCAGACGAGGGCGGATTTACACCTCGCGGCTTTTCGATGAGTGCTTCCGACGCAGTAAAAAACAAAATCAAAAGTTGGAAACCCATGCTCGAACCGTATGGACTGACGGATTTTGAGCACGCCGGAGGAGGCGCCGACATTGGGCCAATGGCCGCAGCAGGTACGGCGATGATTGGTTTTCTTCCCGATACCCAGCGCTACTTTGACTATCACCACACCCCCGTCGACACCATCGACAAGGTAAGCAAGCGCGAGCTGGAAATGGGTGCTGCCGCCATGACAGCGCTGGTCTTTCTGATCGACCGATATGGGTTGAAGTAAGCTTTCGTTCGATTCTTTGCTTCCGGCAAAAAGCCGCCAAAGATCGACTTACCGAGGGGATTTTTGAATCATTCTATTGAGCGCCAAGCGCACCACTTCATCGACCTGTTCGTCGATGGTGATGTGCGTGGTATCAATTTCGATGGCATCAGTTGCTTTCACCAACGGACTCTCGGCGCGGGTGCTGTCGATGCGGTCGCGCTCAGTGATGTTGGCGATGATGGTATCCAGATCGATGAGGTTTTCCCGTTCCAGCAACTCTTGCTGTCGCCGAAAGGCCCTCACTTGAATGTCGGCTGACAAAAAGAGCTTCAGTTCTGCATCCGGAAAAACGACTGTGCCGATATCGCGGCCATCCATGACCACACCTTTGTCTTTGCTCAGCCGACGCTGCTCGGCGACCATCGCTTGTCGCACAGCCCGGATGGTGCTGACGGGACTCACCATTTGGGAGATTCGCATCTTGCGAATTTTCTTTTCCACGTTTACGCCATTCAAAAAAATGGCTGTTGCACCACGGCTGTTCACCTGAAATGAGAGCTTGATTTGCGACAAGGCGCGTTCTATTTCCTTCGGATTGGTCAGCGCCACATGGTGCTCCATAAAATACAATGTCACCGCGCGATACATGGCGCCCGAGTCGATGTAATGGTATCCAAAAATGGAGGCCACTTTTCTTGCCGTGGTGCTTTTTCCACACGCCGAATACCCGTCGATGGCGATGATTATTTTTCGCATATCATTAACAGTCTTTTAGTGGACACGGCAACGGTTTGTTCGGGTTGGGCTTTTTGTACTTCGGCTGGTATCCCACGGCGCGGTGCGATGAACACGCCACCAACACGCAAACCACGAGCCCGCACCACATGGTATGCCCGGCCTTCGCCCTCAGTCGTTCCAAAATCAAATGCAGCGTACAGCTTTTCAATTTTAATACGTTGGCATGGATGGATCAATCTCTTTGGCCCAGGCCAGTATACCGCCCTTTAAGTTGTAGATGTTGGTGAATCCCTGATTCTTTTCAAGCCACTGCACCATGTTGCCGCTGCGGGCGCCACTGCGACAGTGAATCACGACTTTCTTGTCGCGCGCGATTTGGTCCACATGGTGTGGGACGTCCGCCTGCGGAATGAGTTCGCCGCCCAAATTGCAAATTTCATATTCGTGCGGCTCGCGCACATCGATCAGTTGAAAATCTGCCTTGGTGTCGAGCAGTTCCTTCAATTCTTGCACCGTTACTTCCTTCATAATTGCTTGTTTGAATGTCGTCCCACAAAACTCGTCATAATCAATGAGATTTTTGATTTTTTCACGTTGGTTTTGGTTGCCAATCATCACCGTGGTCAAGGTAGCCCGCGCGGCATCCAGCATCATCAGTTTGCCAGCCAGCGGCTCGCCGAGGCCGGTCAACACTTTGATCGTTTCGCTGGCTTGCCAACTGCCCACCATCCCGCAAAGGGCGCCTACTACGCCGCCCTCCTCACAATTGGGCACCGCACCGGGCGCTGGTGGTACGGGATGCAGGTCGCGATAATTCGGGCCACCGGCAAAATTAAATACCGCCACCTGACCCTCCCACCGAAACACCGTGCCAAACACCAACACCTTATTTAGCAAAACACATGCATCATTCACGAGATACCGGGTGGCAAAATTGTCAGAGCAGTCAACGACAACATCCGCCGCCGCCAATATCTCAAGGGCATTTTCGCGCCGCAGTCGCTGCCTGCATTCGCTGAACAAAATATGCGGATTCAACGGTTGCAGCCTCGCGATCGCTGCCGCCGTTTTTCTTTTGCCCAGGTCGTTGGTCGTGTATAAAACCTGACGTTGCAAGTTTGACAAACCAACAACGTCGTCGTCGATGATCTGGATACGTCCCACGCCGGCCGCGGTCAAGTACAGCAGCGCCGGTGCACCCAATCCGCCGGCACCAACAACCGCGACAGTGGCATTGCTTAGGCGCCGTTGATGCGACTCGTCAAATCCAGGCAAGGCAAGGTGCCGACTGTAGCGGCTGAGTTCATCCGGTGAAAAGGTTGCGTCGGCCAACGGTGTGCGTTTTTCTTGCATGTATAAAAATAGCCACGGAATTCATGAAAGTGTTGTCCCGGCTTTGATATTTTTGTAGCGATTATCCATTGACCCACTCCTGCTTGGAAAGAATACTTAGAATCGGCGGCGCAACTTTGAATCAAGTTCCTTTGGACTGGGCCAATAACATGACCAATATTTTGCATGCCATTGGTGAGGCCCGGGCTGCGCAAGTGAAAATTTTGTGCCTGCCGGAGCTTTGTCTGACGGGTTATGGCTGCGAGGACCTTTTTCTCAGCGACTGGCTCAGTGACAAGGCCTTTATAAAACTCCTTGAACTGGTGCCGCATTGCGCCGGAATAAGCGTCTGCGTCGGATTGCCCGTGCGGTGGGAGAACAACACTTACAACGGCGTAGCCGTAATTGACGACGGCATTCTGAAAGGGATCACGTTGAAACAAAATTTGGCCCGCGACGGGGTGCACTATGAACCCCGGTGGTTCAAGGCATGGAGACCTAACGAAACAAAAAAGGTGGAACTGGCTGGCCAATCTGTTTCGGTCGGCGATCTGATCTATGATTTGCATGGCGTAAAGACCGGATTTGAAATTTGTGAAGACAGCTGGCTGAAAGGTGACCGGCCGGGCTACCGCTTGAAAGAACGGGGCGTGGAACTGGTGCTCAATCCCAGCGCCAGCCATTTTGCTTTCGGTAAGAGTGTGTTACGCGAGCGAGAGGTCGTCATAGACGGATCCAAGGCCTTCAATTGCGTATATGTGTTTGTCAATCACCTGGGCAACGAAGCGGGGCGGATGATCTACGACGGCGACATCATGATCGGTCAGCGGGGCAAAACCATCGCCATCAACGAACGACTTTCATTCCGTCCGCACAACTTGCTTTGGAGCGACATTCACTTCGACCAGCCCGAAAAAACAAAACTACAGCCGGTGACGGATGGCAAGGAAAAAAATGAGGAGTTTGCGCGAGCAGCATCACTTGCGTTATTTGACTACCTGCGCAAAAGCAGGGCGCGGGGTTTTGTACTAAGCTTGAGCGGCGGCGCCGACTCTTCTTGCTGCGCGGTATTGGTGGCGGAAATGGTACGTCGTGCATGCGACGCGCTGGGACTTGAAACATTTTGCAACATCATGCGAATGCCTCCGCTGACGACGGAAAAAGAAATAATCCGCGAGCTGTTGACGTGCGCGTATCAGGGAACCAAAAATTCGTCGGAGACCACGCTGCGTGCGGCACAGGAACTGGCGGAGGCACTCGGGGCCACATTTCATCATTGGTCGATTGACGCTGAAGTGGAGGCCTACGAAAAAAAGATTGAGGAGGCATTGCAACGGCCGCTAGCCTGGGCCACGGACGACATCGCCCGGCAGAATATACAGGCGCGCACACGGGCGCCGATCATCTGGCTGCTCGCCAACGTCAAACAAGCCATCTTGCTAACGACCTCAAATCGCAGCGAAGGCGACGTAGGCTACGCGACCATGGATGGAGACACCAGTGGAAGTCTGGCGCCACTGGCGGGGGTCGACAAGCCGTTTATCATTCAATGGTTGAAATGGGCGGAGCAGAAGTTGGGCTACACCGGCTTGTCGCTGGTCAATGGCTTGCCGCCCACGGCAGAACTCCGTCCCCTCGAGCGGACGCAAACCGACGAAAAAGACCTTATGCCCTATTCCATCCTCGCGCAAATAGAACGGCTGGCCATCTACGAACGAAAAAGTCCCGTTGAAGTCTACCGTGTTCTAAAGGACAGCGAACCCGACATCGTTTCACTGAAACCGTACATCCAAAAATTTTTCCGGTTGTGGTCAGCCAATCAGTGGAAACGCGAACGCATTGCGCCCTCGTTTCATTTCGACGACTTCAACATTGATCCACGCAGCTGGTGCCGGTTTCCGATTTTGAGCGGCAACTTCAGTGAAGAATTAGGTGAGCTGGATCGGCTCGATTAACATGCCTTCAACAATAAACCCGGAGGCTTGGCCGTTCAACGCCAAGCATTATCTTTGCCGGTTGTAAATTAAATCTGATTCAGCCATGCTTGACTTTATAATCTGGAACGGCAATCCCGAGATATTTGCGGTAGGTAGCTTCACTTTGCGCTGGTATGGGCTATTCTGGGCTTTAGGCTTTTTGGTTTGTCAGCAGATCTTGTTTTACATGTACCGCGCGGAGGGAAAACCCGACCGCGACGTAGACACGCTCACTATCTACATGATCGTGGCGACCATTCTCGGCGCTCGCCTCGGGCACATTATTTTTTACGAACCCGAAACTATCTGGCAAGATCCCCTCCGGATCTTTTTACCCTTTGAATTTACGGCTCCATTCTCATGGGCGCATTGGAAGGAATGGTTGTTTTCATTTCACATGACCGGATACATGGGATTGGCCAGTCACGGCGCCGCCATTGGCATCTTATTCGGCCTTTGGCTCTACAGCCGCAAAAAAAAGCCAGGCCAGAATTACCTGCAAATTCTCGACCGGATTGTAATCCTGGTGTGCCTGACTGGCGCCTTCATCCGGATGGGAAATTTTTTCAATTCTGAAATTATCGGCAAGCCGTCGAACAACCCCTTGAGCGTGGTATTCATCAACCGGCTCAGCGAGGCCGTGCAACGCAATCCAAACGGAAACAATCCGGTGGAATTCATGACAGTAAAAAAATCACCGCTGCCGGCAGGCCAAAACGGTCGCGTGCCCATCGATTTGCTGCTGGTGTTTAAAAAATCGGTAAGCGAGCAACAGGCAAACTCTTTTGTGCTGAATGAAGTCAAATTTTACCTGGCGCAACTCAACGAATTTGTTGACGAACCCAACATGCATGCCCTTCAATACAATGTGGTGAAAGAAAGCGACGGCACCTACGCGGCGCGCGTCCGCACCTTTGGCATTGCACGTCATCCGGCTCAACTGTATGAAGCAATCTCCTGCTTGCTTCTTTTTGGGTTTCTGTTGTGGTACTGGTCCCGTTACAAAAACAACCTCCCGGAAGGCAGGATCTTCGGCATCTTCATGATCGTATTATGGACGCTACGGTTCGTCTACGAGTTTTTGAAAGAAAATCAGGTGTCGTTCGAAGATCAACTCCCATTCAACATGGGGCAGATTCTCAGCATCCCCTTGGTGGCCGTTGGAATTTGGGTATTGATTCGTTCTTATCAACAAGCATCGTCCGCTCCTTCCGACTCACGCTAAATTCATCTGACACTCCTATTCTTTAATCTTGACACATGCTGGCATTGATCGTTGGGATTTTGGGATGGACGGGCAGCGTGCCGGCCGACACGGTGATCGTGGCGCCAGACTCGGCACGGGTGCTTACGGTCAACCGAATTTTGATCATCGGCAACACCACCACCAAGGATCGAATTATCTCACGCGAACTGACGTTGAAAGTCGGCGACACCGTGAACCTCAAGCGACTGAACCATGAACTGCTGTGGGATAAGCGCAAGATTTACAATCTTCGCCTGTTTCACACCGTGAGCGTGCGCAGCCTGGAAC
>Ga0075019_10002031_pt1 | contig 11510 bp, 15 predicted proteins | sample ColStrG_CSR_2013_FD_71473 | JGI IMG/M metagenome (GOLD analysis project Ga0075019, IMG submission 71473) | Freshwater sediment microbial communities in response to fracking from Pennsylvania, USA - Cold Stream Run_MetaG_CSR_2013 | ecosystem: Environmental > Aquatic > Freshwater > Creek >...
GGAGCCTTCGACTCAGGCCCCTTCGAACTTGAACGACACGTTGAGCTTGGCCCGATAGGTCTCCACTTTTCCCTTTTCGTCCAGCTGCATATCGAGCTTGACGACCTCCGCAACGCGCAGATCGCGCAAGGTTTTTGCGGCACGCTGCACTGCGTTGGTGGCGGCATCTTCCCAGGATTTGTTGCTGGTCCCGACCAGTTCTATAACCTTGTAGACGCTATCAGGCATGTCGTCCTCCCGTTCCGTTATGAAGCAGGGACGCAGGAGTTCCCTGCTGGCATGAAGCCTAGCATCACGGCATCGGGGCTGGAAGCGTCGCCCGGACGACTAAATCGCGGCTTTGCCCCCGCCATAGTTTTTTGCTTGCCCGCTCGGCAGCAAGGCGCGGTCCGATGCCGTCATCGCAAGCCAACCCGTCGCGCCAATGCGCGCCCGGCGACAGGCCCTGCGAAGCGATCCAGCGCTGGATAAGGACTGGATTGCTTCGTCGCGTTGCTCCTCCCACAATTGTGAGGGACGGCAAGATCTACAAGAACACCGCGACGAAATGATCAAAGCGCTTCGCGACCTACGGCCTGTTCACCGGCGTCAAGAGCAACTCGCAACAGCCCTTACTTGATCGCATCGAACACATCCAATTTCGCCAAGGTTTCGACGATATGATCGATAAAGGAACGAACGCGTTCCGGCACCCTTCCGCCGCCGAGATAGACCATACCCCCGGGGTTACTCGCGAATTGCGGTTGCGGATGGGGCTGGCCGAGCCGGGATATGGCATTGATTGTATCAGCCTGCCCGTCAAACACCGTTGTTCCGACGCCAGACGATCAGCGTCAATTTAGAGATTCCAAACTCGATTGAGAAAAAACAAATTTGGCAAAGCGATGAACTCGCGGCATCCTGATCCGATGTTGAGAAAGCAGGCTTGCTCAATTCTTGAGCATGTTCGGACAGGGATGGAGATCCAATTCCATGGCGACGCAAAAGCAATTTCTTACCTCGGCGTTCGGCGGTTATTACAATGCGCCATTGCCTGCGGAAAACGTCGAGCTCACCCATGTCGAGAAGGGTTCGCCGGCAGGTGAACTGCTGCGCCGTGTGTGGCAGCCTGTCGCACTGACCTGCGAACTCAAAGAAGTCCCTCTCGGTATCAGGATGTTCGGCGAAGATCTGGTCGTGTTTCGCACGACAAGCGGCGAATACGGCATCCTGGACCGACATTGCAGTCACCGTGGTACGTCACTGGAATTTGGATTGCCTACCGAATGCGGCCTGCGGTGCTGCTATCATGGATGGCTGTTCGGCGTAGACGGTCGCATTATCGAGACCCCTGGGGATCCTCCGGGAAGCACCCTTAAAGACCGCCTCTTCCATGGGGCCTATCCGGCCCATGAATATAAAGGGCTGATATTCGGATACTTTGGCCCACCCGATAGCGTGCCGGAATTTCCGATCTACGACAGCTACGAATATCCGGGCGATAAGCTCGTTCCGTATAGCATCACCTATCCATGCAACTGGTTGCAGGTCCATGAGAATGTGATGGATCCGGCGCACGCCGTGTTTCTTCACACGCGCGTCACGTTTTCTCATTTCTCCGACACGTGGGGTCAGCTTCCGGTCATGGACTTCGTCGAGACGCCGACCGGCATGATCTATGTCACCACGCGGCGCTGGGGCGACAACGTCTGGGTTCGTTCAAACGACATCATCCTGCCCAACATCGCTCAGGTCGGCCACGTCTGGGAGGACGGCACTAAGACCAAGCCATTTGGTCCCTTTGCGTTGACCAGATGGACGACCCCGATCGACAACAAGACGTGCAAGGTCATCGGTTGGCGCCATTTCAACAGAGAGGCCGATCCGGGCGCGCGGGGCAAAGAGGAAGAGTGCGGAGTCGAAAAACTCGACTTCTACGGTCAGGGACGCGGTGAGTCGTTCGAGGAGCGCCAACGGTTGCCCGGCGACTACGACGCCATGGCCACTCAACGACCGATTGCCCTGCATGAAATGGAGCATCTGACCTACTGCGACAAGGGAGTCGTGATGCTCCGTCGTCTCTTGCGGCGCGACGTTCGCAAGCTCGCTGCCGGTGAGAGCGTGACGGGCTCGCCGTTGCGCGCCGGAGGAGTGATCCCGACATACTGCCACGACACGGTTCTGCGCATTCCGGAGATCGCGGGCATCGACGACCTCGAACTTCAGGCGGAGGTGGGTCGAAAGGTAACGGATGTCGTGGTCTTGGGCGAGCATCATACGGTGGATGACCGCAGGGAGCGGATACGCAACCTGCTACGAGAATATGAGAGCACAGCTTTCGCTGAAGCTGCCGAATAATTCTGCAACTCTCAGGAAGACCTTCGTTCATGAGCAACAAGTCCGCTACTGCCAGGCGCGGTGGACTCCTGTCCACCATGGAGCGACCAATGAGATTAAATCCCTTGCTTGCGCTGCTATTCCTGGCAATTGCGTCATGTAATGCCAGGGCCGAAGATACCATCAAGATCGGAGGCCTGCTGGAAACGTCGGGAGCGCTGGCTTCCCTCGGGCAGCCGGCTCTTGAAGGAGCCCTCCTGGCCGTCGACCAACTGAACGCAAAAGGCGGAATCCGGGGACGAAAAGTTGAGTTCGTCAACGTCAATACGGAAAGCGACAACACACGCGCCGTAACGGCTGCCAAGCGTCTCATTCAGCAAAACGACATTACGGCGATTGTCGGCCCAACGAACAGCGGCTCGGCTTTTGCGGTCATAGACACGGTTCAGCATGCCCCGATTGTCATGATCGCCAACGGAGCCTCGAGAGGCATCGTACTTCCTTCGGAAGAAAAGAAGTGGCTGTTCCTCGCCCCGCTCACGGACGTCCTCGTCCAGAGCGTGATGATGGCCGATATGAAGAGAAGGGGCATCACGCGGATAGCGCTCTTGCATGCAGACTCGGCGTTTGGGACGAGCGGTCGCGATCAACTCGAACGATATGCTTCGAAATTCGGTCTTCAGGTGGTTATGCAGCAAGCCTATGGCAACGACGACAAGGACATGACGCCTCAATTGACGAAAATTCGAGGCACCGATGCTGAAGCTGTCGTTATTTGGGCCACTGGTCCGGGGCAGGCGATTGCCACCCGAAACTACAAGCAACTGGGATTGAAGTTGTCTCTCTATCTTTCTCACGCGGCGAACGACTTCAATTTTCTCCGCCTGACAGCTGGATCAGCGGAAGGTGTACTTATTCCGTCGTCAAAGATGTATGTTGCCGACGCTTTGCCGCAGACGGATCCGCAACGAGAGGTTCTTGAATCCTTCACGCGTGACTATCAAGCCAAGTACGGGCGACAACCGGCTACGTTCGCGGGCAACGGCTATGACGCCACGATGCTGCTCGCAGCGGCTATTGAGAAGGTCGGCCCCGATCGCGAAAAGGTCCGTGAAGCGGTTGAGGCTACCAAGGATTATCGCGGGGTGACCGCGGTCTATTCGTATGCCCCGGACGATCATTTTGGCGCCAGTCCCGACAGCGTCGTGCTGCTTACCGTTAAGGACGGCAAATTCGTGTTGGCCCCCAACTAGGAGGTTGCCAAAGCGCGTTGGGAGGAGCCCAAAATGACATTTGGTGAAAGTTTGAGTGGGCGTATCGCTCTGGTGACGGGCGGAAGTAATGGCATTGGGGCCTCAACCGTTCGACGCCTGGCCTCGGAAGGAGCGACGCTTGTCGTTGGCTACAACCAGGGGGCCGAGCGTGCGCGGCAATTGATTGCGGATTTGCCAGGCTCGGCGCATCGCGCCGTCCGGATCGTCCTGGAAGAGTCCTCATCGATCAGGCAAGCGGCAGCCGACATCGAAGCAAAATTCGGCAGGCTGGACATTCTGGTAAACTCGGCCGGATACACCCAGCCCGTCGCGCATTCGGATCTAGAGGGCCTCAGCGACGAGCTTTTCGACAGCGTGCTTGTGTCAAATGTGAGGGGCGTTTTTTCGACAATCCGATCGATGGTGCCGCTTCTGCGGAAAAGCCAAAATGGCGTGATTGTCAATGTCTCTTCGATTTCGGCATTCGTTGGTTTGGGAAGCAGTATCGCTTATTCCGCTTCGAAGGCCGGGCTTGATACGATGACGATTTCCCTGGCAAGGGTTCTCGGACCATCGATCCGGATCATGTCCGTTTCCCCGGGACCGGTCGCTACCGATTTCGTTGCCGGTCGGGGCCGCGCGGCTCTTGAAAAGATCGCTAACGATACGCCGCTTCGTCGTGTGGTCGAACCGGAGGACGTCGCCGAAGCGATATTTGCCTGCGTATCGCATCTGCGCGTTTCCACCGGCGTGAAAATCGTCGTGGATGGGGGCAGTCACCTCAGGTAGTGCGCTTGTCGTAGCGGCGAAACCGTTCGCGGTTTTTAGTCTAACGTGCCGATATGGTTAGTTCGACAGCGAGTGTGGTGATGTAGGCGATGAGATCCTCGATCAATCGGGGAGATCGAAAACGGTACAGACGCGCGAGTACCAGTTGGTGAGGTTTGACGGGATCGACAAGCGGTCGCGAGACGATTCGTTTTTGACCTGCGATGGCGAACGGTGGGCAGAAGTTAAGTAACGAATAGCCGAAGCCATTCGCAACGAAGCTTCGAAGCATTTCGAAGGAATCGGTCCGATGCGCGATCACCGGCTCGATATCGTTTTGGGCGAATATCGACAGGAAATAATCGCGGGTGCTCGGCAAATCGAGCAGCACAAAAGGCTCGCGTGCGACTTCCCGCAGGGAAATGGTGTTCTTCTCGGCGAGGGCATGCTCGGCGGGCAGCACGATCTGTGCGGGCATCTCGCGAATGGAGTCGTAGTGAATGCTGGATGGCACATCGATGTCGTAGGCCAGTACGAGATCGATAGACCCTTTCTCCAGATTTTCGAAGAGCTCTTTCTGGTTGTCTGCGCGCCAGCGAATTTGAACTCGGGGGCGGAACCGCCTGACTGCCGCGAGGATCTGCGGGAGGAGATAGGGCGCCACCGTTGCGATGCAGCCGATCGTCAGCGGACCCTCTGCGCCCACCATTCGGGCCGGGCCTATCGTTTCCAACTCGCGACACAGAAGGAGGATATTGCGGGTGCATGCCGCCGCCTCTCGCCCGGCATCGGTCAGGACCAGCCCTCGCGAGTGTCGCCTGACGAACAGTTGGATCTGCAGAAGCGCTTCAAGCTGGGAGATGGCTGTCGAGATCGACGGTGCTGAAACATTCAACGCCTTGGCGGCACCCTGTACGCTTCCAAACTGGCTGGCGGCCAAGAAATAACCAAGCTTACGCAGGCTCAATTTCGAGAGGGCATCCGCGAATACTGGGGTTACAGGATCGGAAGCTTCGCGGTTACCAAATATCCTTTGGCTGGCGGTATTCAAATCCTGTGAATTAGCCATTCACATCTCCCAGAGGTCCCCAAAACGGTGGAATAACACCTACCGGATTATGCATTTTCGGGACCCAAAGCGAAAGCTTCTTCGCGCAGCTTCGGAAAAATTGAACTCGAATGCCCGCAAATCGTATTTGGCGGTACGATAATGGGTGGGCATGATCATATCTGTGGCCTTCGCCCTTGGGGAAGCCGTCAGGACAGAAAATGGTCGAGCGACTCGTTAGCGACATCGGCGGTCTTCCAGCCGGCGAGATACCGCTGGAAGAAAGACGTCAACTATTTTGGGAAAAGCAGCTGATAGCAACGGTCAACCTGCTGACCAAGCGACTTGATATCTCGCTTGACGAATATCGGCGCTCCACGGAGGAGATGAGCCCGGACCATTACATGTCGTCCGGTCTCTATGACCGGCGTCTCGATGGCTGGCTCAGTCTGCTTTTCGAGCGAGGAATTATTGATCCCGACGAGCACCGGGACCGGACGCGGAACATTTTGCGGGATGGGACGCGAGATGTCTTCCCCTGATCCGCTCTTTCGCGTTGGGCAGGCCGTTCGAATACTTGATCTCGGCAAACCGGGCCACGTCAGAACCCCAACCTATGTCCGAAACAAGATTGGCCTCGTGGAGAGGTGTTGCGGGAAGTTCGATAATCCCGAGGAGCGGGCGTATCGAAGGCGAGGCAATTTGGTCTATCTGTACCGCGTCCGGCTAAGACAGCCGGACCTTTGGCCTGGATATGATCAGCACACTGCAGATACGCTCGACGTCGAAATTTACGAACATTGGCTGGCCGCCGAACCGCGGGATAGTTGATATGAACGATCACGAACATGATCACCACCATGGAGCGCATGAACCCCACACGCCGAACGAGGATGACGACGTTCAACTGACGGAGCATGAGGCGAAATTTCTCGCTTTGAAGTCCATGCTGATCGAAAAAGGGATCATCACGGCGGCGGAGATTAACGCGCAGTTGCAGCTCAACGAGAAGAAAACCCCGCATCAGGCGGCAAAGATGATTGCGCGGGCGTGGCGGAATGCGGAGTTTCACGCGCGAATGCTGGCCGATCCCAAAGCAGCGGCTCGGGAGCTGGGTATCGAGGTGACGGAAGCGAAGCTGGTTGCCCTGGAAAACACCGAACAGCTTCATAACATGGTGGTCTGCACGCTTTGTTCCTGTTACCCGCGCTCGTTGCTGGGCGAGCCGCCGGCATTCTACGTCAGCAAGGCCTATCGATCACGTGCGGTTCGAGAGCCGCGCAAGGTGCTTGGCGAGTTCGGTGTCCAATTGCCCGATGATGTCGAGGTTCGTGTTCACGACAGTAACGCCGATCTGCGCTATTTCGTTGTGCCTGTCCGGCCAGCCCGGGCCGAAGTGCTCAGCGAAGATGAACTTGCGGCTCTTATATCTCGGGACGCTCTCGTCGGGTGTGGCGTGGTTGAAGCCGCGATCGGGCGTAAGCTTCCGGCGCTGTAAATTCGAGGTTCGCAACCGTAACCGCCAAATCGGCATCCAGCACGTGTCACGTCCTGGAAAAGTCTCCGGACCGAAGATCCGTGCGTTTAATTCCGAGGCAACCGAATATCCATGACCGAAAAAAAATCGCTCGACGCCTACATCTCGGCTGCCGCGACGACTCTCAAGCTGCCTCTCGAGGAAGGTTGGCTGCCGACGGTGCGTTTCAATCTCGAGGTGACGCTCAAGCACGCTGACAACGTGGCAGGCTTTGCTCTGCCAGACGACGCGCAAGTCGCGCCGGTGTTCAAGGCATGACGCGCATGACCTTGGATTTCGCCTGGTCCACCGCCTCCGATGTTGCCGCGGCGGTAAATGCCGGGGCGGCGAGTGCCTACGACGTCACTGAGGCCGCTCTCGCCCGTCTCGCGGAACGCAATCCCGCGCTCAACGCCTTCACGGACGTCACAGCCGATCGCGCGCGAGCCCGTGCTGCCGCCATCGATGAGGCGATCGCCGAAGGCAAGGCGGTCGGCCCGCTTGCCGGCGTACCATTCGCGGTCAAAAACCTGTTCGACATAGCCGGCCTGTCGACACGCGCAGGCTCCAAGATCAATCGCGACCGCGCGCCCGCGACGCAGGATGCGCCGCTCGTTGCGCGCTTGGAGGCGGCGGGCGCAGTGCTCTTCGGCGGGCTCAATATGGGCGAATACGCCTATGACTTCACTGGCGAGAACGTGCATGACGGGCCCTCGCGCAATCCGCACGATCTGTCGCGCATGACGGGCGGTTCGTCGGGCGGCTCCGGTGGCGCGGTGGCCGGCGGCCTCGTTCCGCTCGCGCTTGGCTCCGACACCAACGGCTCGATCCGCGTGCCGTCGTCGCTCTGCGGGCTGTTCGGATTGAAGCCGACTTATGGACGCCTGTCGCGCGCCCGCAGCTTCCCTTTCGTCTCAAGCCTCGATCATCTCGGCCCCATCGCGCGCACGACACGCGATCTTGCGCTCGCGTATGACGCGATGCAGGGCGGCGATGCCGGAGACCCGATGACGGCTAATCGCCCGGCGGAGCCGACGATGAACGAGCTCGATCGCGGGACCGACGGCCTTCGCATCGCGGTTGCCGGCGGCCATTTCAGGAAAGGTGCCTTTCCGGAGGCGCTTGCCGCGCTGGAACAAGTCGTCAGGGCGCTGGGTATCTCCCGGGAGATCGAGATTCCGGAGGCTTCGCGCGCCCTCTCGGCAGCTTACGTGATTACCGCGAGCGAAGGTGCGTCGCTTCACCTTCAGCGTCTGCGCGAACGATCAGCCGACTTCGATCCGGCGGTGCGCGATCGTCTCATTGCCGGAGCGATGATACCCTTCACCTATGTTGACCGGGCGCAAAAGTTCCGCCGATGGTACCGCGAGCGGATACTTGAGCTGTTCGATGAGCTCGACGCGATCGTGGCGCCGGCCACGCCCTTCACCGCACCGCTGATCGGCCAGCAGACTTTCGTACTCGATGGGGTGGAGATGCCCGTGCGCTCCAATCTCGGCATTTACACCTATCCGATTTCATTCATCGGCCTGCCGGCGGTTGCCGTCCCGATTCCCTTGGCGCCTCTTCCGATCGCGGTGCAGATCATCGTGGCGCCATGGCGTGAGGACCTCGCGCTGCGGATAGCCCAGACCCTGGAAACGACACGAACGGCTTTTGCGCCGCGCCCGTCCGAGAAAGACTGACGCATGGAAATCGATCTGCCCGATGTGGTCGCCGAGGTGACGGCCGAGTTCGAACGCTATGAGAAGGCAGTAGTGGACAATGACGTCGCGACGCTGGACGCCATGTTTCATGATGATCCACGTACCGTCCGCTATGGTGTCAGCGAGAATCTCTACGGCTTCAAGAGCATCGCCGCCTTTCGTCAGGCGCGCGCTCCGGTCGGGCTCGAGCGCACGCTTTCGCGTACGGTGATCACCACCTATGGCCGGGACTTTGCGGTCGCGTCCACGATGTATCGCCGGCCGTCATCGGGCGGCAAGATCGGTCGTCAGCAGCAGACCTGGATGCGCTTTTCTTTTGGCTGCCGCGTGGTTGCCGCTCACGTCAGTCTGATCGATCCGCCGTCGCAGTCGACGCCGTCACAGACGGGCTTTGACCCGAGATAGAGAGACAACGACATGTCGAGCAAAAGCCCGATCCATCCCGGCCCGGTCGATTGGACCGGTGAAAATCCAGGTATCTATCTCAAAGACGAGCAGGATGGCCCCTGGACCGGACTGATGTGCTTCTTTCGCATCTTCTATTCCGCCTATGGAATAGGCACCGGGATCGTCGTTCTGGACGAACCAGGCATCGAGAAGGGCTATCCTGACGCAGGAAATTTCTGCATCAGCGACAACGAGCCACTGGCGCGCTATTTAATCGTCGACTTCTTTTCGAAATTCGCTTCCTTTCGCGCATCGCCGGGAATTCGTGCCGTCACCCATCGGCGGATGACGGAAGCCCGACGTGAGGGTAGTACGCTGTCGAACTATTCCGAGATCGTTCGCTGCGCCGACACGGAAGTCGTCGCCACCTGGAAGGATCTCAGCGCGCCCTATGCGGTCGACATGCCGGCCGAGACCGGCCCAACCAAGCTGCACCAGATGTACAGCCTTTTCCTCGACGCGAAAGACGCGTCCGTGACCGTCAACGGCCGGCCGCTGGCGGGCAAGGTCTTGCAGCGGGATTTCGCCGGTACCCGCAAGAGCACCGCATTCCTGGCGTTCTCCGAGTCCTGGATAAGGGTCTGAGCATGTCCGACGCCCTGCAATTTCTCATCAGCGGACTAGTCGTCGGTAGTATCTACGGCCTGATCGGCGTCGGCTTTACCTGCATATACAACGTGACCGGCATCATCAACTTCGCCCAGGGCGATTTCGCGATGGTCGGCGCAATGAGCGCGATCACGTTCCAGACTGCGGGCATGCCGATGTGGCTTGCGATCATCCTCGCGATCATCGTCACCTGCCTGGTGGCCGCGGTGATCGAACGGAGTGCCATTCGGCCCGTCCGTGGCGATGTGATGCGTGGGATCATTGTAACGATCGGCGTCGGCGTCGTTCTGCAGGGCGTCGCGGCTATCGTCTGGGGCACGGATGCGCAGCCGATGCCCGTCTTCTCCGACGAGCAGCTCATCCATTTTTTCGGCGCGACGCTGATGCCTCAATCGCTCTGGGTGCTCGGCACGGCAACGATGGCGATGGTGGCGCTCGATCTCTTGTTCCGTCGAACCTATCTCGGGCAGATGTTCCGCGCCTGCGCGATGAATCCGTTCGCTGCGCGCCTTGTCGGCATGAAGGTCGAAACCATGAGCCTTGTGGGCTTCCTTATGTCGGGCGCGCTCGGCGCGCTCGCAGGCATCGTGGTCGCGCCGATCGCGCTGACACAATATGACTCGGGGCTGCAACTCGGCATAAAGGGCTTTGTCGCCTGCATCGTCGGCGGATTTGGCGGCCCGGTCGCGGCTGCGATCGGCGGCATTGTTCTCGGCATCCTCGAGGCGTTTGCCACCGGCTATATCAGCTCCGGCTACAAGAACGCGATTGCGTTCGCGCTACTGCTTGGTTTCCTGGTGTTTCGGCCGGGGGGGCTGCTCGGCGAATTCGAGCGGGTGCGCGGATGAAAAAGCTGCGCCTGTTTGCCCTCGTGGCGGTGCTGTTGGCCTGCGTGCTGACGAGAAGCAGCTATCTCGAGAGCCTTCTGAATGTGATCGCGCTGCAGGCGATGCCCGCGATCGGGCTTGCGCTCATCGCGGGCTATACCGGCCAGATTTCCTTGGGCCACGCTGCCTTTTACGGATTGGGCGCCTATGGGGCGGTGTTGATCGGCCGGGCGCTCGGCGTTCCCGCCTGGCTGGACGTGCTGCTTGCGTCCGCCATCGTCGCCACGCTCGCCTGGGCGATCGGCTGGCTCGTGTTCCGATTGAAGGGCCATTACCTGGCGATGGCGACCCTGGCGTTCGGGATCATCGTTCAGGTCGGCTTTGTGGAATTGCACGGCGTGACAGGCGGGCCGAATGGGCTCTCCGACATTTCGCCGCTCTCGCTCTTCGGCCATGCACTGGATGACGATTTCTCGATCCTGCCGGTGGTCTGGATCGTTACGCTTGCGATCGTCATCTGTTCGGAAAACCTGATTGCTTCGCCGACAGGCCTTGCTATGCGGGCGATTGCAGAAAGCGAGACCGTGGCGCGCTCGGTCGGCAACGACGTTCGATCCGTCAAGCGCCTGGTAATGCTCGTAAGCGGGCTTTGCTGCGCGCTTGGCGGAGGGCTCTATGCCCACTACATCCGTTATCTCAGCCCTGGCCCGTTCGACGTCGGCTTCTCGATCAAGCTGCTTCTGATGGTTGCGATCGGAGGATTCACCGATGTCTGGGGCGTGCTGTTCGGCGTCGCCTTCATCACGCTGCTTGGTGAGGTGTTAAAGCCCCTTGGCGCCTATGACGTGGTCGCCTACGGCGTCCTGCTGGTGGTTTGCGTGATCTACTTCCCCCACGGGCTGCTGGGTGGAGTGGCGGCGTTGGCGGGGCGCGGCCTGCGGATCATCGGCCAGGGACGTGCAGGATGACCGTACCCCTGCTTGCGATCGACGGTGTTTCGGTCTCCTTCGGCGCGTTCAA
>Ga0075019_10002032_pt1 | contig 11510 bp, 12 predicted proteins | sample ColStrG_CSR_2013_FD_71473 | JGI IMG/M metagenome (GOLD analysis project Ga0075019, IMG submission 71473) | Freshwater sediment microbial communities in response to fracking from Pennsylvania, USA - Cold Stream Run_MetaG_CSR_2013 | ecosystem: Environmental > Aquatic > Freshwater > Creek >...
GCCGAACGCTGGCGGAATGGAACGCCCGCGTCGTCCTCGCCGAGCGGCTGGGCGCCTGCGTGATGACGGATCTGCGCACGGCGGCGGTGTTTCCCACCGACCATCCGGCGCATGTGACGGCACCGATGGCCAATGCAAGCTCCGCCAACCGGGCGCTGCTGGCCGAAGCTGATCTGATCCTGTCGCTGGAATGGTGCGACCTCGGCGGCACGGTGTTTCCACCGACGGGTTCGATACCGCCGGAGGCCGCCATCATCGCCGTCAGCATCGACCAAACGCTGCACAATGGTGCCCACATGAACCACCAGCAGTTGTCGCCGGCGGATCTTTTCATCGCGGCCTCTGCCGACGCCCTCGTGGCGGAACTGCTGGGCCGGCTGACGGACCAGCCGCGCGCGCCGTGGTCCGCTTCGCGCAAGACCACGCCGCCGATCGATGCCACGCGGCTCACTGTGCCGCTCATCGCCGCCGCCCTGCGTGACGCGGTGGCAGAGCCCGACACAATCGCCTTCGCCGCGCTGTGTCGCGGTTGGCCCTGCCACATCTGGCCATTTCACGATCCGCTGGCCTATCACGGCAAGGACGGCGGCGGAGGCATCGGCTCCATGCCCTCGATTGCCGTGGGCGTCGCACTGGCCCTGCACGAACAGGGTCGGCAGACGGTGGCCGTGCTGGGCGATGGCGATTTCATCATGGGCGGCACCGCGCTGTGGACGGCGGTGCGGCACCGGATTCCCCTGCTGGTTCTGGTCAACAACAACCGGTCCTATTTCAACGACGAGTTGCACCAGGAGGCCATTGCCCGCAAACGCGGCCGCAACCCGGCCAATCGCGCAATCGGCCAGGCGATTTCCGACCCCGATGTCGATCTCGCAGGCTTCGCCAGAATGCAGGGCGCTGTCGGCATCGGCCCGATCACCCGCGCCGACCAGCTGCGGGACGCAATCGCACGCGGTGTCGTGGCACTGGCCGAAGGCCGTGTCTGCGTCATCGATTTTCACGTCAACCCTGGTGCTGAGCGCTCGGTGCTGGCGATCGGTCAGCGGCAGGATTAGCCGAGCGGATCGGCGATATAGGGCGCGATCTCGGCCTCGCGACCCTCCACGATGGCAGCGATGTTCCGCGCAACCTGCACGGCATAGAGGCGCTGCACCCCTTGGGTGAAGGCGCCGATATGCGAACTCGGCAAAACGCCTGGATGACGGCGCAACGCCTGCACGATGTCGGTGGTGCCGGCGCCCTCGGTCGACCACACGTCGATCCCAGCGGATTTCACCGTGCCGTTTTCAAGGGCCACCAGCAGCGCCGCCTCATCGACGATGTTGCCACGCGAGGTGTTGACCAGCGCCAGGCCGCGCCCGCGCGCGAAGAACGCTTCGCCCAACAGCCCGCGCGTGCCGGCGTTCAGAGCCAGATGCACCGTCACGGCATCCGCCCGCTCGGCGAGCTCGTTCAGGTCCGCCACGACTTCACAGCGATCAGGGTCGACCTGCGGCAGTCGGATGGTTTTCGCCGATCGGTTCCACAGCAGCACCTTCGCTGCCAACGGCGCCACCAGGGCCGCAGCCTCCAATCCGATATTGCCGCAGCCGATGACGCCGACCACTGCTTCGGACAATCCCAGGCCGCGCGGCACGTCGCGCCAGGAAAAGGGCTCGGCACGCAATCCGGAGGCATCGCGGGGTGCCGCCCGCAATGTTAGAATGAGCAGGGCCAAGGCCCATTCGGCCACGTGACGATTGGACAGATTGGGCGTGCAGGTGACGGCGATGCGCCGGCTCTGCCAAAGTCCTTGCACGTCGATGTTGTCAGTGCCGGCGCCGAACTGCGCGACCGTGCGCAGATTGGGATAGCCCGCGGCATCGGTCGCGGGAAACTTGCCAAGCCCGGTCACGATCGCCACCACTTCCGCCGCCTCGCCCTCGGCCAGGCTGCGCACGGGGGTGAGACCATGCGCGCACAGCACGGCCACGGCCTCGTCGACCTGGATCAGCGAGGGTGAGTCACGCAGGAACACCAATTTGCGATGGATCATGACGCAACCTCAGTGCGTCAGCCGGTGCAGCTGTTCCAGCACGGCGTCGCCCATGCCGGAGGTCGAGACGGTCTCGCAGCCTGGTTCGACAATATCGGCTGTGCGTTTGCGATTGGCGAGCGCTTCGCTCACCGCCTGTTCCAGCAGCCGCGCGTCGGCGGCGCGATCGTAGGTCATGTCGAAGGCCATCGCCAGGCTGAGGATGGTGGCCAGCGGATTGGCCTTGCCCTGACCGGCGATGTCCGGCGCACTGCCATGCGCGGGCTCGTAGATGCCATGCCGGCGCCCCTCCGGATCGGGATCGCTCAACGAGGCCGAGGCCAGCATGCCGAGGGAGCCCGCGATGGTGGAGGTCGCGTCCGACAGAATGTCGCCGAACAGATTGTCGGTCAGCATGACATCAAACTGCTTGGGTGCGCGGTTGATCTGGGCGGCGCAATTGTCGACGTACATGTGCTCCAGTCTCACATCGCTGTAGTCCGACGCATGCAGTTTGTCGATTTCCTCGCGCCACAGCACCCCTGCCTCCATCACATTGGCCTTGTCGATGGAGGTGACATGGCCGCCACGGCTGCGCGCCAGGTCGAAGGCCACGCGGCCGATGCGCTGGATTTCCGAGGTGGTGTAGACATGCGTGTTCACACCGCGGCGCTGGCCGTCCGGCAGGGTTTCGATGCCACGCGGCTTGCCGAAATAGATGCCGCCCAGCAGTTCGCGCACCACCATGAGATCGACGCCGGCGATGACATCGGCACGCAGCGATGAGGCACCGGCCAGGGCCGGAAACACCTTCACCGGGCGCAGATTGGCATAGACGCCGAGCTGTTGGCGCAGGCCGGGAAGCCCTTCCTCGCGCCGGACCACCTGCGGAATCGCCTGATGCTCGGCGCCGCCGCCCACGGCACCCAGCAGAATGGCATCGGCGGTGTTCGCTTCGGCGCGCACATCGTCGCGCATGAATTTGCCGTTTCGGTACCATTCGGCGACGCCGAATTCCTCCTGCCTCACCGTGCAATCGAAGCCACGATGATCACCGAACCAGTTCAGCACCCGCACGGCTTCGCGGACGATCTCGGGGCCGATGCCATCGCCCGGCAGCACCAGCATGTTGGGGCGCGCGTTTCGCATCATGGTGCAGAGTCCGTTTCTTGTTCTGATAGGGTCCAGATCCAGGGCCGGCCGATCCGATCGCGGTCCTGGAATGCGGTGATCTCGGCATCGCGATCCAATGTCATGCTGATTTCATCGCGGCCTTCCAGCAGCGTGCGGCGCCGTGCCGCATCAATGGCGAAGGTGAGGGTTTTGCCTTTCGGCGTCGTGATGCTTTGCTGAAACAGATCAATGGTGAAGCCATTGCTGCCGTCTGCTTCTTCGGCCAGTTCGCTGATCAGCTCCGCCGGCAGCACCAAGGGCAGCATGCCGTTCTGAAAGCAGTTGTCGAAGAAGATGCCGCCGAAGCTGGGGGCGATGACGCAGCGAAACCCCATGTCCCACAGCGCCCAGACGGCGGGCTCGCGCGAACTGCCGCAGCCGAAGTTGGCACCCGCCAGCAGGATCGACGCCGTGCGGTAGCGTTGCTCGTTCAGCACGAAGCTGGGGTCGTCGCTGCCGTCCGGGCGCGTGCGCCAGGATTCGAAACAATACGGGCCGAACTGGCCGCGTACGAGGTCGAGCATCCGCTCCACCCGGATCAGCACATCGGTGTCGATATTCGCGGTCAGCAAGGGCGCCGCGACACCGGTGAGCACGGTGAATTTTTCCACAGGGCTAGGCCGTCAGCTTGCGAATATCGGTGATGCAGCCTCGGATCGCGGCGGCTGCCGCCATGGCCGGGCTGGCCAGATGGGTGCGGGCACCCGGACCCTGGCGACCCACGAAATTGCGGTTGGTGGTGGACACCGAGCGGGCGCCCGGCGGCACGGTTTCGCCATTGGCGGCCAGGCACATCGAGCAGCCCGGAGCGCGCCACTGAAACCCGGCCTCGCGAAAGATGCGGTCCAGTCCCTCGGCCTCCGCCGCGCGCCGCACCTTCTGCGATCCCGGCACCACCCAGGCCTGCACGCCTTCAGCCACATGCCGATTGCGCGCCACGGCGGCGGCGGCGCGCAGATCCTCTATCCGCCCGTTGGTGCAGGAGCCGATGAAGACCCAGTCGATGGGAATGCCTTCGAGCCGCTGGTTCGGCTGCAGCCCCATATAGCCCAAGGCCTCCGCCATCGCCTGGCGCCGGCTGCCCTCGGGCATAACATCGAGATCCGGCACGTGACCGTCGATGCCGACCACCTGCTGCGGGCTGGTGCCCCAGGTGATCTGCGGTGCCACCGCGGCGGCATCGACATGGACCTCGCGATCGAACACGGCATCGGCATCGCTGGGCAACGTGCGCCAATGTGCAAGCGCGCTGTCCCACAACGGGCCCTTCGGCGCCATCGGCCGTGTCGCGAGATACTGAAAAGCCGTGTCGTCAGGTGCCACCATGCCGAATTTGGCACCAAGCTCGATCGACAGATTGCACAAGGTCAGCCGCCCCTCGACCGACATGGCCCGCACCGCACTGCCGGCATATTCGATCGCATAGCCGTCCGCGCCGGCCGCGCCCAGCAGACCGATCAGATGCAGAATGAGGTCCTTTGGTGCCACACCTGGCGACAACGCCCCATCGAACCATACGCGCAGCCGCTTCGGCCGTCGCTGGTACAAGGTCTGTGTCGCCAGCACGTGAATGACCTCGCTGCGGCCAACGCCGAAGCCAAGCGCCCCCAGCCCACCGTGCGTGCAGGTGTGGCTGTCGCCACAGACGATCAGCGAGCCTGGTAGGGTGAGGCCGAGTTCCGGCCCGATGACATGGACGATCCCTTGCCCGTCCTCGTTGATGTCGAAGCAGCGCACCCCGGCCCGCGCCGTCTCTTCGCGCAGGCCACGTAGAAGCCGGGTGGCGGCGGGGTTGCTCTCGTCGTCGCGGCCAGGATCGGACGACACGCCATGGTCGGGCGTGGCCAGCGTCAGTTCGGGATTGCGCACCCGCAGCCCGCGGTTGCGGATTTCGGCCAGCACCTTCATGCCGCTGAGGTCGTGCAGCAGATGCCGATCGACATGCAGCAGCGCCTGCCCCGCGCCGAGATCGGCCACCACATGGGCGTTCCAGACTTTCTCGAACAGGCTCAGCCCGTGCATCGCTTGCGCCTTGTTGCTGCCGCCCGCCCGGTTGTTTTGGCAAAATCGACAGCTGTCGATCTCGTTGACCGTTGTGAGGCGATTGTGCAAACCTCTCGCGAGATGTCAACTCTATTGGGCAGGGTTGTCCGATATCAGCCAGCGTGAAACGCCAGCGGAAGCGGGATACAAACAGGTGACAGCCGAGTTCGGCACGCTGAACGAAGATCCGGCGCTGGCCTCGCGGCCGCGTGGCAGGCGCGCCGGCGCGCAAGGCACGAGGGTCGAGGAATCGTATCGCAAGATCCTCGCGATGATCACCGAAGGCACTTTTGCCGACGGAGACCGGCTGCCGAGCGAGGCCGAGCTCGCCAACAGCATCGGCGTGTCACGCCCGGTGATCCGGCAGGCGCTGAGCAGGCTGGAGCATTCCGGCGTGGTGAAGGTGCGCTGGGGTGCCGGCACCTATGTGCAGGATGCCACCGCCGCGCACCCCGGCGATCCATCCTTCGGGCCGGTGCAAAGCCTGGACGAGGTGCGCCACATCTATGTGTTTCGCGCGGCCCTGGAAGGCGACGCAGCGGCGCTGGCGGCACAGCATCGGCCGCCCGCGGCAATCGACACCGCGCGGCGGGCGCTGGCATCGCTGGAACAGTCATTGGGCACCAGTACCGAGGCGCACAACGCGGATTTCTCGTTTCATTTGGCGATTGCCACCGCCTCCGGCAATCCGTTCTTTGAGCGGGTGCTGCGCTCGATCCAGCGGCCGATGGAGTTCTCCATCCACCTCACCCGCACGCTTTCGCTGACCCACCCCTCCGAACGGCGGCTGGTGGTGCAGGCGGAACACGTGGCCGTGCTGGCGGCGGTCGAGGCCGGGCAGGCCGAACAGGCCCGCGTGGCCATGCGTGCGCATCTGGAAAACGCCTGCCGCCGGCTTTTTCAAGGGCCGGGCCGACTTTAGACGGCCAAGACCGTGACGGGAGAGAAGCATGAACACAGCGCAAACGCTGGTCGACAAGATCTGGGCCCGGCATGTCATCCGTGACCTGTCCGACGGACGATCGCTGCTGCGCATCGACCGGCAACTGATCCACGACGGCAGCAGCCGCCAGGCCTTCGACGGGTTGCGGCGGCTGGGCATCGGCTTTCGCAACCGCGACCAGAACCTGGCGATGGTCGACCACATCATCTCCACCCTGCCCGGGCGAACCGGAGAATCGCACCCGCCCGGGCGTGAGCGCATCCACGCGCTGCGCGACAACGCCCGGCAGTTCGACCTGGCCTTCTTCGATGTCGACAGCGACCGTCAGGGCATCGTGCATGTGGTGGCGCCGGAACTCGGCTTTGCCTTGCCCGGCACCACCATTGTCTGCGGCGACAGCCACACCGCCACCAACGGCGCGCTGGGGGCGCTGGCCTGGGGTATCGGCACCACCGAGGTGATGCATGTGATGGCCACGCAGTCGCTGCTGCTGCGCAAGCCGCAACGCATGCGCATCAGCTTCGAGGGCGTGCTGCAGCCGGGCGTGTTCGCCAAGGACCTCGTGCTGCACTTCATCGGCCGACACGGGGTTGCCGCCGGCAAGGGCTTCGCCGTGGAATATGCCGGACCGGTCGTGCGGGCGCTCGGCATGGAGGCGCGGATGACAATCTGCAACATGTCGATCGAATTCGGCGCCCGCATGGGGCTGATGGCGGTCGACGACACGACGCTGGACTATGTGCGCGGCAGGCCATGGGCACCCACCGGCGAAATGTTGCAGCAGGCCGAGGCGGACTGGCGCGGTCTCGTCTCCGACGCCGACGCCGTGTTCGACCGCGAGTATCACATCGACTGCAGCGCCATTCACCCGCAGGTCACCTGGGGCAACACGCCGCAGGACATCATCGGCATCGACCAGACGCTGCCGGGCCTGCCCGATGACCCCGGCCAGCGCGAGGCGATGCAGCGCAGCCTGAGCTATATGGGGCTGGCACCGGGACAGAGGCTGGAGGGATTGCTGATCGACACGGCCTTCATCGGCTCCTGCACCAACAGCCGCCTGTCGGATCTGCAGGCGGCGGCCGAGGTGGTGCGGGGTCGCAAGGTGGCGCCCGGGGTGACGGCGCTGGTGGTACCGGGCTCGATGGCGGTGAAGGCCGCGGCCGAGGGGCTGGGCCTGGACCGGGTGTTCACCGAAGCGGGCTTCGAATGGCGCAACGCCGGATGTTCGATGTGTGTTGCCAGCAACGGCGACATGGTGCGGCCGGGCAAGCGCTCGATCTCCACCACCAACCGCAACTTTCAGGACCGCCAGGGGCCGGGCAGCCGTACCCATCTGGCCAGCCCCGCCATGGTCGCGGCTGCTGCGGTCAGCGGGCACATCACGGATGTTCGCCGTCTGCCGGCAGTCTGAAAGGCCATCCTATGCAAAGTTTCACGGTTCTCACCGGCATTGCCGCCCCGATGGCGCAGGACAACATCGACACCGACGCCATCACCCCGATGGCGGCCGGTCGTTCCACCTCGGTCGATCTCGGCGCGATGCTGTTCAACAATGCCCGCTACCACGCCGATGGCAGCGAGAAGGCCGAATTCATCTTGAACATTCCGCCATTCCGTCAGAGCCGGATTCTGGTTGCCGGCGAGAACTTCGGCTGCGGCAGCTCGCGCGAGCGTGCGGTGTGGTCGCTGATGGCGTTTGGCATCAGCTGCGTCATCGCCCCGAGTTTCGCCGACATCTTCAACGACAACGCGTTTCAGAACGGGCTGCTGCCGGTTGTCCTCGGTAAGGCGGAATGCGCGGCGTTGGCGGCCTGGCTGGCGCAGGTGCCTGACCCTGTGGTGACGGTCGATCTGCAGCGCTGCGTGGTGGAAAGCGGGTTTGGCCCGCCGATGCGCTTCGAGGTCTCGGCCGAACGGCGCGCGGCGTTGCTCGAAGGCCTGGACGAAATCGATGTGCTGTTGCGCATGCAGCCGGATAACGACATCTTCGAAGCGCAAGATCGCCTCAATCATCCCTGGATCTATCAGCCGATCCCTGCCTGACCTCGTGGAGCGCCGCATGTTCGAAGCCAAGGCCATCGTAACCATCGACAAGGCCGAACTCTATCGCGATGTGGCCGAACAGCTGGGCCTGCTGCTGTCAGGCGAGCACGACCGTATCGCCAATGCCGCCAACACCGCGGCCCTGCTGTTTCAATATCTTCCTGATCTGAACTGGGCCGGCTTCTATTTCATGGCCGAGAGCGGAGGGCTGGTGCTCGGCCCCTTCCAGGGCAAGCCGGCCTGCGTGCGCATTCCCATCGGTCGCGGCGTTTGCGGCACTGCGGTGGCCGAGCGACGCTCCATCGTTGTGGAGGACGTCCACGCATTTCCGGGCCACATCGCCTGCGATGTTGGCTCGCGCTCCGAGCTCGTGGTGCCGCTGTTCGAGGGTGACCGGATCATCGGCGTGATCGACCTGGACAGCCCCCTGCCGGCACGCTTCGATACTGTGGATTGCCACGGCATCGAGGCGATCGCCCGCATCTTCGTTGCCTCGCTGAATTCGGCTCAGTTAGCGGTCGGCAGCACGTAGCCGTATTTCTGGATGATCGCGATCGCATCGGGGCCTTTCATGAATGTCATGAATCCGGTCGCGGCCGTGTTGGCAGCGCCTTTCTTCAGCAGCACCGCATCCTGACGGATCGGCGAATACAGCTCCTGCGGGACCATCCAGCGCGATCCCGTGTTGTTGCCGGCCAGCTGCGACAAGGCCACGAAGCCGAGCTCGGCATTGCCGGTGTCGATGAACTGGAAGGCCTGCGCGATGGAATTGCCCTGCACGATCTTCGGCGTGAGGCTGTCATAGACGCCCAATGCCTTCATCGCCTCAATCGCCGCCCCGCCATAGGGCGCCGCGGCAGGGTTGGCGATCGAGATCTTGCTGAAGCTGCCGGATTTCAATGTGTCGGCCCTTTTCACCACGCCCGCCGAGCGGCTCCATAGCACCAGCTTGCCGATGGCGTAGGTGAAGCGGCTGGAGGCCACCGCCAGGCCGTCGTCAATCAGCTTCTTCGGACGCTCGTCATCCGCCGACAGCAGGATCAGGAAGGGCGCGTCCTGCGTGATCTGGGTGTAGAATGCGCCCGAGGCGCCGAAGCTCAGCACCACCTCGTCACCGGTTTTCGCCTTGAAGGCAGCGGCGATCTCCTTGGCCGGCTCGGTGAAGTTGGCGGCCACCGCCACGCTTGCCTGTTCTGCGCGCACGGGCGGGGCGGACAGACCAATGGCGAGCAGGCTGAACACGGCCAGCGTGAGGGTTCTACGATGCATATTCTGCTCCGATCGCTGCGATATGCTCGGAAGGATATAGCGAAACGCGCAGCGATGAAACCCATAAGCCGGCACTCCCGGCCCGGTCGGCTGACTGCTGAACGAATGAAAGTTTTTTGCTTCTTTTTTTCAAAAAAGAAGCGCTTCTTTTTGAAAAAAGAAGCAAAAACTTTTCATAACTTTAGCGTTTTATCAGGCGCTGCCCGGTTTCCGCCGAGAATAGCACCGCTTCTGCCATATCCAGGCTCAGGCCAACCCGATCGCCTGGACACAGATCGCTGTAGCCGGGCGCTATCACCATGATCTGATCGCGCGGACCGTCCTGATCGTCATGCGCGTTGCGCGCGGCGTCGAGCCGCACGCTGATCAGGGATTCGGCACCGATGTGCTCCACCAGCGCCACGCTGCCCGACAGAGTAGCCGGTTCGCCGGGAGACATGATCGAGACAGCCGTGGGGCGCAGGCCCAGCAGAGCGGAACCGGAGGCCAGGTTCTGCAGATGGTTGGGCAAAGGCAGAGCCACCTCCCCCACCCGCAATTGCGCGCTCTCTGCCTTGGCTTCCAGCAAGTTCATCGGCGGGGTGCCGATGAAGCGTGCGACATAGGTGTTGATGGGCGCTGCATAAATCTCGCGCGTGGTGGCGAATTGCTGCACCACGCCGTCGCGCATCAGCGCGATGCGGGTGCCCATGGTCATCGCCTCCACCTGGTCGTGGGTGACATAGACGAAGGTGCCGCCGACATTGCGGTGCAGGTTGATCAGCTCGGCGCGCATGGCCGTGCGCAGCTTGGCGTCGAGGTTGGACAGGGGTTCATCCATCAGAAACACCTGCGGCTTGCGGACCATGGCGCGGCCGAGGGCCACGCGCTGGCGCTGGCCGCCTGAGAGGGTTTTGGGCAGGCGGTCGAGCATCTTGGTCAGCGCCAGGATGCGCGCGGTCTCCTCCACCAGGTCGCGCACCGCCGGCGAGCGCTCGATGCGGCGCTTGGCGATGTGGCCCAGGATCGGCACGTGAAACTACCAGCGGAATTGCCGCATGATCAGCGGAAAGGTGATGTTCCGGCGCACCGTCATGTGGGGGTAGAGCGCGTAGGACTGGAACACGAAGGCCATGTCACGCGCACTCGGCGGCAGATCGTCCACCCGCTTGGCATCGACGTAGATTTCGCCTTGCGAGACGCTTTCCAGCCCGGCGAGCATGCGCAGCAGGGTCGACTTGCCGCAGCCGGAGGGGCCGAGCAGAACGAGGAACTCGCCGTCGGCGACATCGAGATTGATGTCGCGCACGGCGGTGAAGCTGCCGAAGCTTTTGGTGACGCCCTTGAGCGTGAGCGATGCCATGGAATTACCCTTTGACGCTGCCGGCGGTCATGCCGGCGACGATGAAGCGTCGGACGAACAGATAGAAAATCACCGCGGGCAAGGTGTAGATGATGCCGATCGCCATCACCGAATGCACCGGCGTGCTGAGCTCGCCGACGAAGCCCGCGAGGCCGACCGAGGCTGTGTGCAGATGGTCGTCGGAAATCAGAGTCTGCGCGAAGACGTATTCGTTCCCGCCATGGAAGAAGGCGATGACCGCCGCGGCCGAAAGCGAGGGCGCCACCAGTGGGAAGACGATTGACAGCACGATGGTGACACGCGAACAGCCGTCCACCCGCGCGGCCTCCTCGATCTCCGTCGGCACGCCGTCGATGGCGCCTTTGAGGATCTAGGTGATCACCGGAACCGCGAAGGCGGTGTTGGCGAGAATGAGCCCGGTGAGCGTGTTGAGTAGATGCATCTGGCCGAAGATGGCGTAGAGCGGCACCACCAGCATGGCTTCCGGCAGCATCTGGGTGGCGAACAGGCCGAGCGCCAAAGCGCCTTTGCCGGCAAAGCGAAACCGCGACAGCGCATAGGCCGGGAAGATTGCCAGCGCCAGGCTGAGCACCGTGGTACCGGTGGCGACGATGGCGCTGTTGACCAGCCAAAGCCCGACCGGGATCTGCAGGAAGGCCTCGGCATAGACGCCCCATTGC
>Ga0075019_10002033_pt1 | contig 11504 bp, 10 predicted proteins | sample ColStrG_CSR_2013_FD_71473 | JGI IMG/M metagenome (GOLD analysis project Ga0075019, IMG submission 71473) | Freshwater sediment microbial communities in response to fracking from Pennsylvania, USA - Cold Stream Run_MetaG_CSR_2013 | ecosystem: Environmental > Aquatic > Freshwater > Creek >...
GCCGCGCGCATTGCCCATGCCTTCCTGGTTTCGCCCACGACAATGGGGCAACGTCTGGTGCGTGCCAAGACGAAGATCCGCGACGGCGGTATTCAATTCGAAATCCCGCAAGAGCGTGAACTGCCGCAGCGGCTCGACGCCGTGCTGGAAGCAATTTATGCCGCCTTCGGAATCGGCTGGGATGACATGGCAGGCGTCGACCAGCGCGGACGGGATCTGGCCGAGGAAGCGATCTGGCTCACGCGAGTGCTTCTTCAGTTGCTGCCAAGCGAGGCGGAGGTCCACGGCCTTTTAGCTCTCATGCTTCACTGCGAAGCTCGGCGCGCGGCGCGAAGGGGGCAGCATGGCCGGTACGTTGCTCTTTCCGAACAGGACACGAAGCAATGGTCTCTTCCTTTAATGGAAGAGGCAGAAGGCCATCTCGCTGAGGCGTTCAAGAAAGGACGGTTCGGCCGGTTTCAACTTGAAGCCGCGATTCAGTCGGTACATGCGGAGCGGGCACGCAGCGGTCGGATTGAGTGGGGAGCGATTGTAGGGTTCTATAAACAACTGATCCGCATATCGCCAACGCTCGGTACACACACCGGATACGCCGCGGCAGTGGCCGAAGCGAATGGTCCGCACGCGGGGCTGGCGGTGTTGGATGGGATCGACCCGGACGATGTCTCCGCTTATCAGCCTTACTGGGCAGTTCGCGCTCACCTCTTGCAGCGGCTCGGGAAAATGTCTGAGGCCGCGGATGCCTTCGACCGGGCGATTGGTCTGGCCGAGGACCCCGCGGTGAGACAGTTCCTGCTCCAAAAGCGGGGCTGATTTTTTTCTGCTGCTTTGTCGAAGTGAACTCCCTCCACCCGTCACCCCTATAGAAGCCACCTGAGAGGTGATCGATAGGAGGACATATGACAATCGCAGACAAAGCAGTTCTAGTGACCGGGGCCAATCGCGGAATCGGAAAGGCGCTGGTCGAGGGAGCCTTGAGGAGAGGCGCGAAGCGGGTGTATGCCAGTACACGCCAGCCCTTGGCCCATTCGGATGAGCGGGTCACGCCCCTGACCCTGGACGTGACCGACGCTCGGCAGATTCAAGGAGCAGTCGAGAGAGTCGAATCTCTCGATCTCCTCATCAACAATGCCGGCTTGGCGCTTTATGACGACTTGAGCGATCGCGCCGCGCTCGAACAGAGTCTGGCCGTCAATCTCTATGGCCCGTATGGCGTAACCCAGGCTTTCCTGCCGCTGCTGACGCGTTCTCGAGGAGCCATCGTAAATGTCCTGTCGTTATCAGCCATTGCGGCTGTGCCGTTCAGTCCAGCTTATTCGATCTCCAAGGCGGCCGCGTTTTCGCTGGCACAATCGCTGCGCGTTCTTCTGGCCAAGCGGGACATTCGAGTGCATGTGGTCCTGCCCGGCCCCGTGGATACGGATATGACCCGAGGCCTGCAAATACCGAAGGCCTCGCCAGAGTCCGTTGCGCGCGCTATCTTCGACGGAGTGGCGAAAGGGGAAGAGGAAATATTTCCGGATCCCATGTCAGAGGCCGTCGCGGAGGGTTGGCGCGGCGGTGCGGTCAAAGCACTCCAGCGCCAGTTTGCCGCGCTCGTTAACGCAGAGCCCGTCAACGCATAAAGCAAAGGAGGGAATTCTTTCTATTTGATCTGTCGAAAGGAATTCCCTCCACCCGTCACCCATATAGAAGCGGACTCAGCAGTCACGCTTCGCTACCGAGGAGGTGAACCATGTGTCCATTCTGTTGGACAACCGTGGGATTAGTCGTTGCCGGCGCGGTTTCTACCGGCGGGCTGACAGCGTTGGCCGTGAAAGTATCTCGCAAGAGCTGGACAGGGGAAGTCCTGCCGAACTCAGAGGAAAGGAAGAATCAAAATGTCGACCGGAACAAATGAGAAGCCGAATCTCGCGATGAATACTCCTCCGATCGTGTCGTACCAAGAGTGGGAGGCTGCGCGCCAGCAGCTCCTCGTGAAGGAGAAGGCTTTAACCCGCTCCCGTGACGCGCTGACTGCCGAACGCCGGCGGATGCCTTGGCTGGCGGTGGACAAGAAGTACGAGTTCGACGGACCCAACGGCAAGGTAAGCCTGCTCGATTTATTCGAGGCCCGCCCGCAGTTGATCGTCTATCGTGCCTTCTTCGAGCCCGGAGTTTTCGGCTGGCCCGAGCACGCCTGCCGCGGCTGCTCCCTGGGTGCCGATCAGGTCGCGCACCTGGCCCACCTGAACGCACGCGACACCACCCTCGCCTATGCCTCACGCGCGCCGCAGGCGGACATCGCGCGCCTGAAGTCGCGGATGGGCTGGGAGATGCCGTGGTACACCATCACCGACGGCTTCGACAAGGACTTCGGCGTCGATGAATGGCACGGGCACAACGTGTTCTTCCGCGATGGCGACCGGGTGTTCCGCACATACTTCACTAACAACCGCGGCGACGAGGCGATGGGGAGCACCTGGAGCTACCTCGACCTCACGCCGCTCGGCCGGCAGGAGACTTGGGAGGACTCGCCAGAAGGTTATCCCCAGACTCCGCCGTACAAGTGGTGGAACTGGCATGACAACTACGACCTAGGGGCCTCGCCTGACGCGAAGTGGGTCAAGGTGTCCGACGCGGGAGAAGCCGCCTTCCGAAAGCGCGAGCCAGAGGCGAAAGCGAGCTAAAGAATTACTCTTACATTGGAAGGTCATCCAGAGATGCCATATCGGCGGCCGCAGGCGAATCGCGGCCGTCGAATTCTCTATTCGAACAATCGCCAATGCCTCCACCTTGATCCGGTTGGTGATGCTCATGGCCAACGATTCGCGGGACGCCCAGAACCACTGCCTCGGGCTGAATCACCGAACACGCAATGGTGGTATCTTGACTCGCTGCACATGTAGTCGACAAGTCCGTTATCGATGATCGACATTGCTGGTCAGAAACGCTAGTGCTGTATCGGATGCGCCCCGTGTGGAGTGGCAGGTAGATTCGGGAGGCGTGCGGGGCGCGTCCGATACAGCTGTTTGAAGGAAGCCGCCGGTGAGGACGGAAAACAATCTCACCGGCTTGGCAGCCTCTTTGACAACTGAAACGAACGGGCAACTGTCGCCGTTGCACCCATCGACAGGTCAATGAGCTATGGCTTGTTCGCGCCAGCTACAATTCTGCGCTGAGGGACGGTTCAAAGAATAAGATCCTCTTAGATGAATGGCATGAACACGCCGGATGCCGCTCTGGCAACGCTCCGCGGCGACGTGATCGATATCGTCCTGGGAACGGTTTTCTTGACCGTTGGAGCGACCGCCTGCGCCATCGCGGCGATCCGCTGGCGCAGGGGCGGTCTCGTCCTCGTATGGCTGGGAATCTGGAGCGGGATGCAGGGCTTCCAAAAGCTGGCGCAGACGCACACCATTTTGACGGTTCTGCCGCACTCCCTCAATCCTGTCGTGCCCTACGTGAATACGGCGGTCATGTACCTGCTCTTGATTTCTGCCTTGTTCGCCTGGCGAGAGCTGAGCCTGGGCAAACTTAGATTCCTTGTCCATCTGGAAATCTTCGTCGGGTCGGCAATTGCTCTGATGGGTATAGGCACGTTCGTCCTCGGTGGCCCAGCCGACAAATGGATGTTCTACAACAACCTACTCGCAGTTCTTGCCATGCTGGTCCTCTTAGGTGTCGTTTCTGGCGCCACGCTTATGTGGTACCACGCTCGGGTCGGTATCGCGGTTGCGTCGTGAACGCGGATACCGGCATACCCGTGATCGTTGATGAAAGCCGGCTGACCGTCGCCGACTTCGAGAAGGTCAAAATCTCCGAGACCGTCGAGACCCGCGGCGACAGGGCTTGCCGTCACCTGCACAGCGCGATGTGGCAGGCCGACCCCGACAAGATCCGCCGCATGGCCCCGGTGGAATTCATCGGCCGGTACATGCCGGGTTGGTTCGACTACGCCATTTGCGACGAGATCCACCGGCTCGCCGGCGATACAGCGCAGGGCAATGCGCTCGGCACTCTGGCCTCATGTACCGACCGCCTCGTCGGGCTGACCGGGACATTGCTCGGTGGCTACGCCGACGATCTGTTTAACAATCTGTTCCGCCTCGAAGCCAAACGGATGAAGGAGCACGGCTACGAATGGGGTACCACTGGACGCAGCTCCTTCATTCAAGACTACGGTGTCCTCGAAACCATCACCAAGATAGAACCCGCCAACAATGCCTGCTCCAAGGCCAAAACCACGAGTATGGTCCGTCGCAAGCCTGGGGCGTCGCCGCTGCTGTTTGGCGAGTTTCTCATGCAGTTGTGCGCCTTCGTCTTTCTGGAGGACATATCCAGCGAGTTGCCGCCTTATGAGGAACGGCTGCTGGGCATTCCGATGGATGATTCGTTGTGGGCCGCCTACCAATCACTAGAGGAAGACATCCGCGAGGCACTGAAGAAGCACAAGGGCAACCGATCGGTCATGAGCCAGATGCTGCACACGCTCTTGCTCTATCCCGACCATCCCTTCGGACTCGGAACGCTGTACGGATCAGAGTTCGATCCGGAACTGGGGCGCAGCGTCAGGTTCGTGATTGCGGAAACCAAGGATCTTCCGGAGGATTCTCTCTATGCCAAGGAAAGAAGGCTGATCGAAGAGATCAAGAGAGAACTGGCGGAGGGACGGCGCTGCCAAGTATTTGCCGTGTACACGCAAAAACACGATACCACGGCACGGCTCCAGCAGATTTTCGCCCGCGAAGGCATCCGCACGGCGGTCTTGCGTTCCAACGTGGGCACGGAAAAGCGCGAAGCCTGGTATGCGAGACAAATCAAGCAGGGCATCCAGGTGGTCATCTGCCATCCCAAGCTCGTCGAAACCCGTCTGGACTTGTGCCTTTACTTCGGCGTTCAAGGAACTGGATCCCATTCCACAGTTTAAGGCGACGGCGAAGCTGGGCGGATTCCTGGAAGCCCGGTTCTCACAATCATTCTAAGTGCGGGGCGGTCCCGGCCGGGCCGCCACGTCCCAACTAGTCATCCCTGGCTTCTTTCTGATGTAGATAAACATCCCGATGAGCATACCAACGGCAATGGCTATGGGGAGGTCGGTAACGATCGTCAAGAGAGATGTTGCGACCCACGCGGCTGCTTCAAGAATTGGAGCCTTGATCAGGTGGGGAATTTCCTGCCAATTCGTCATACTGAAGACGCTTGACAGAATAAGCGCAGATATCACCGGCAACGGAATGAACCGAAAGAGAGGGGCCATAAGAAACAGGAACACGACGAGGAAAACCGCTTGCAGGACGCCTGCAATGGGAGTTTGCGCTCCGAGGCGCGCGTTGTCGAACGTGTGGGAGGAGACTCCAGAAGTCGGTAGCCCCCCGGCGAAAGCACAAGCTAAATTTACGCCCCCTTGCACAAAGAGCTCACCATTTGAATTAGAGCGTTCGCCAGTGAGTTTGGCTGCGAGTCCCATAGCTTGGTATGACTCGGTGGCGACCAGAACTGCTATCGCGAACCCCTGGGCAAGAACGCTGCCAAGCAGATCGAGCTTGAAGGCTCCAGCCAGATGCATGCGGTATGACATTAAGTCTGATCCGAAGAGCGATTCGATAGTGTGCACGGGGAAATGTCCGAACTTCACCAACAAAGCACCAATGGCAAGCGCGATAAGGCTGGTCGGAATGTATCTGGATGCCCTTCTGCAGGCCATTATCAGAATCAAGGTCGCAAAGGCCAAAATCATTGCGTGCGGCTCGATCTGCACGGGATATCGCACAAGCGCTAGCGCTGCGCGGGGGACTGGATCGGCGATGATTTGCGAACCGATGCCAAGAAGTTCGGGAACTTGCTGGCTAACGACAAGGACTGCGATACCCGTTGAGAAACCGACGACGACAGGACGCGGAAGCATTCGGATGCCTGCTCCGAGGGCGATTACCCCGACAAACACCAAGAGAACGCCCGCTAACAACGTAGACAGAGACAGAGCGATGATTCCTTCTCGGGCGACGATGCTCGACGCAACTGCGACGAAGACAACGTTCGGCGCAGTGACGCGAATCTTGGAATCTCCAAACACTGAAGCTAGAAACCCAGCGATGGCCGCGCAGAAAACTCCGTAAAGCGGAGGTACTCCGGTAGCAATCGCGATGGCGATGGCGAGTGGAAAGATCTGCCAAGCGAGAAACAGCGCCGCGAACGTGTCTGAGCGGAAGCGGAAACGGTCGTAGTAGCTAAGACAGACTACGAACTTCGGCAGCCAAGTCATATATCGAACCGCTCAGTTTGCGGTGTCCTGAGCACGTCAGATTCCCCGCCTCGCTCAAGCGGAGACTCCGTGAATCCTCACCACACCAAAGATCCGAATTGCGTGTCAACCCGCGCGGTCGTTGTGCAGTCGTTCAGCCAGACGTCCGATGGCGAGGAGGATTCCATGAAGAAGAGCTTGTGGCCGAGGTGGACAACCAGGAATGTGAACATCCACCGGAAGTACTTTATCGACGCCTCCAAGAGACGCATAGTTCACGCCGAAGATGCCGCCACTGATTCCGCAAGCGCCAACCGCGACGACTACCTTTGGTTCCGCCATCGCCCGATACGTCTTCAAAAGCGCGAGCTCCATATTCCGCGTTACCGGGCCAGTGACGAGGAGCATGTCGGCATGACGAGGAGAGGCAACGAATTGGATTCCGAAGCGTTCGATGTCGTGGATCGGATTGTTCAGGGCGACAATCTCCAGTTCGCATCCGTTGCATGACCCGGCATCCACTTCACGGATGGAGAGAGACCGGCCCAGGATTTTCTGGATGGTTTCGCGCGCTTTCTGCCCAAGGTTCTCGACGTCCGTTTCGGTACTCACCAACTTGCGATCAACTTTACGCAACACGCGGTGCGTGCGGTCGGCATTCAGTGTGTATTCGGCGGTAAGAACCAGGTTGCGGCGGTCCGATGTCGCCAGTGCAAATTCCTGCGTGATGCGCACCGCCTGCTCGGACGACGAGTCGGCGCACAAGCCGCAGAAGACACAGAGACCGTAATCGACGGTGGCTTTCCGGGAATCACCGTTGTCGGATAGGGAAATAGCTCCGGTTGGACACACCTCGACAGCAGGTCGCGCGTCTTTCCATTTGTCGAAATCGAAGCTCGGACGTCCACGAAAGCGATCGGACACCTTAGTGGGCTCGGCCGGATAGTTTGCGGTGACTGTTCCCGTGCTGAACGTCTTTTGAAGAATCTTTAACATTGTTTACCGGTCCGTCCCTGAGTAGGAAAGGTTGAAGCTCTTGTTGATCACCGGAAAATCAGCAATGATGTTTCCCTGGACCGCTTCCACCAGCGCCGGCCAGTTGTTGAGCGAGGGATCTTTGATCTTGCAGCGTTCGAGATGATTGTCTGGCCCAGTGCGGATCCAATGGATGATTTCCCCGCGCCAACCTTCGACTGCGCTCAGAGCACAGCGGTCTGACGGGATGGCCGGCACGGGCACACGGAACTCCCGCTGAAGACCATCCGTCATTGCCCCCCGAACGATGCCAATGGATTCTTTCACTTCATCGATGCGGACCTGCATCCGGTGCCAAACGTCTCCGGCCTGGTAAACCGGGACGCGGAATGAGTAGCGAGGATAGGCGGCGTAAGGGTGATCGCGCCGCACGTCCAGATCGACCCCTGAGGCGCGTCCTCCCACGCCCACGATGCCCAGGTCCCGCGCCTTGTCGGGCCGCAAGACTCCTGTCTGTTCCAGACGATCGCGGGTGGATTCAGAGGAATCAATCAGACTGATCAGGTCCTGAAATTCGCGCGCGAACGAGTCCAGTGTGTTGCGGAGCGTGTCCAGTTGGGCGCGGTCCCAGCCCCTGCGTACTCCGCCGACGCAGATCATTCCTCGCAACAGGCGGCTGCCGGTCATTTGCTCGTTCAGAGTGACCAACGTCTCCTTCAGGCGGCTGGCGTGGGCATTCGCTATGACGAAGCCGACATCGGTCGCAATGGCCCCGATGTCGGCGACATGATTGCCAATACGTTCCAACTCCAGCAGGATGGTCCGCATTACCAGACCGCGCAGCGGCACTTCAACGCTAGCCGCGCGTTCGATGGCCTGACAGAAAGCTGTGCCGTGGGAGAAACTCGAATCTCCCGAAATGCTTTCCGCCAGGAAAACGGCTTTGTGTATGGGCATTTTCTCAAAGAGCTTTTCTGTGCCCTTATGGGTGTAGAACATTCGAAGCTGCAGATAGAGTATGGGTTCACCCGCTACCGCGAAATTGAAGTGCCCTGGCTCGATGATTCCTGCATGGACCGGGCCTACGGGCACTTGCAAGACACCTTCACCGAAAGCCGGCCGATAGATGTGGCGCTCTCCCTCGAAGGGCGGTAACACAGTTTCGAGAGGAAAGTCCCTGCGCAAGGGATAAACGTCGGGCCAATTGTCATGCAAGGCGACCCGGCGGGGATTCGGGTGCCCAACGGCTGTGAGTCCAAACCAATCCTGGATTTCGCGCTCTTGCCAGTTCACCGCGGGTAGTTCAGCGGAGAGCGAGGGAAACTCAAGACCGTCGGATCGCACTGGCGCCTGCACGATCAGGTATTGAGCGCTACCCTTTTGTTCGAAGACGTAGTAGTTGAAGAAAACGCCCTCCACCGAGCGGCGGTCCTCGGCGAAGACCGTAACCAGGCGGGCTCCGAATTCGCCTCGCAGATGTGCTGTGATGGGGCGAATGTCGGGGTCGCTGATAAGAACATAGACTTCATCTTCCCGGTCCGCACGTACGGACTGAACCTGTGGGCCAAGCTTCTGCCGGAGGGCTTCGAACATTGCGGAGGTTGATTGCGTCATCATCCGCCCACCACGATGCCCACTGCACCCTGAATCAGCCTAAACAGTGGAGCCGGTATCCAGAAGCCCATCACGACAATCACAACAGCTAAACCCGCGACCGAGTATTTTTTCCAGCCACACATGTCTGCCGCCGGAAGGCCCGGATCCTCGCCGAGAACCAGACCGGTGATGTGCACGAGGAAGCCGGAAAAAATCAGCACGAGAAAGGAGACGAAGAAAATCGCCAGCACAAAATGGTCTCGCGCAAACCCTGCCCGCAGAACGGTGAACTCACTCTGGAAAAAGCTGAACGGAGGTGAGCCGGTGACCGCAAGGGTCACCATAAGAAAGGCGGCTGCGGTTAATGGCATCGAATGAATCAACCCGCCTTTCGCCCTCCGGAAGAGGTCGGTGTTCAGATGTTGTTGGACATTTCCGGCACAAAAGAAGAGCAGGGGCTTGGTCACCGAATGAAACGTCATGTGCAGAAGCATGCCCAGGATACCCAGAGGCCCTCCGAAGCCGAGTGCCAGCACCATAATCCCGCTGTGGTCAATGCTCGAATAGGCCAGCAGACGCCGGAAGTTCTTCTGCACGAGGATGAAGGGGACGGCCACTCCCATGGAGAGCAGCCCGAACAGAATGAGGAGCTGCGAGCCAAACTGCGGCCCGAGGCATTTCGAACTGAGGATGTAGAACCGGACCAGACCGTAGAGGGCGCAGTTGAGCACGCCGGTGGCAAGCATCGCTGCACCCGGGATCGGCGCCTCACTATACGCATCCGGCTTCCAGGTATGCATGGGAGCGATGCCCGCTTTGGTTCCGTATCCGAGGAGAATGAGGATGAAGGCCAGCCGCATGGTCGGCTTGTCAAACTGGGCGGCGTTTCCCGCGAGGACGGACCAGTTCAGGCCCGCAAGCGTGTCCGTACCGAGGGCCCCATAGGCGGAATAGTAGGTCAGAATCGTCCCGAACAACGCCATTGAAAGACCAACGCCCCCGATGATGGCATACTTCCATGCCGCCTCAAGAGAGGTTTCGCGTCCGTAAAACATAACTAGAAACACCGACGCCAAGGTAGTTCCCTCAACCGCCACCCAGAGTATTCCCAAATTGTTGGCGAGCGCGACCAGCGTCATAGCGAAAACCAGGAAGGGCATGAGAGCGTAATACTCACGCAGCTTGTCGACGGCAAACCGGCCACCCACCTCCTCGGCCTGCTGCAAAACTCCGCTATTCTCTTCGTGACGAAAATAACCGACCGCATAAATGGAGCAGACCAGGGACACAAAAGCTGACAAGAGCACGACTAGCGCACTAAGAGCGTCGGCGTAAAAGAACCCATCCCACAATGAAACCGGACCGCCGCGAAGCACCTGACGAACCAACACGGCGGCAAGGCCGAGCAGAATGGCGAAGGCCGCAAGATTGACGACCTCCATCATGTGCCTCCTTCGTAAGAAGAAGGCCACGGGACCGGCGGCCAAAGGAACAATAAGGAGTGCGAGCAAAATCATAAGTTTGCTTACTCTCTCAACTTCCGCAGCTTGCTGACGTCCATGGAGTCGAACGTCTCGCCGATACGGAAGACGAGAATGCCGAGCACCAATACCGCGACTAGAACATCAAAAAAGATGCCGACCTCAACCACCAATGGCATTCCATAGGTCAATGAAATCGCGGCCAGGAAAAGGCCGTTTTCAAGCGAAAGCAGACCCAAGACCTGCGTTAATGCCTTGCGACGGTTCACCATCACAAAGAAGCCGATCAGGAAAAGTGCGATGGCAACGGCGAGCGTGTTATGCCCAAGCGCCGCTCGGGCAGAAGTCTCTTCCGGATGGTAGAAGGACTCCGCGACCACGTAACCCAGGAGAGTCAGACCGCCTGAGATGAGGATCGACAGCGGGACATTGATCAGTGGCTCGATCTCCCTACGGATCCCGACTCCCTCCACCAGGCGCTCCAGCAACCGGGGAAGCAGTCCCGCTTTTAAGAAGACCGTGAGCAGAGCGGCAATGTAGATATGGCTGGCCTGGTTGAAGTAGGCGATGACGGCCGCAATCGCTCCCAAGAGAAACGACTGCACTGCGAAGATGCGAATGCTCGAAACGATCCCGCGCTGTCCGACCGCGGCGATCTGCAGCACCAGAACCAGCGCCGCCATCAGGGTAATGATTCTATTGCCAAGCTCGGGGTTGGGGACAAAGGGCATAGGCAGCCTTAGAACAGAAATGTCGAAATGAGCGCGAGCGCTCCTAGAATGAAAGCAACCATCAGCAATTCCGGCACGCGAAATAGACGCAACTTCGCGTTGGTGGTTTCGACCAGAACAATCATGCACGCGAGCATGAGCAATTTCGCAAGATAGAAAGCCAGCCCCACACCGATGGTTTGGAGCGTCCAGTCAGAACTCAATCCGAACGGGAAGAACGTATTGACCAGCAGCGTCATGAGCACCAACTGTTTGATGGCAGCGCCCCATTCGATCAATGCGAGATACGGTCCCGAATACTCGAGAATCATCGCTTCGTGGATCATGGTCAATTCGAGGTGGGTCGCCGGGTTGTCAACTGGTATTCGTCCGGTCTCGGCAATCAGCACAATGAAGAGCGCTGCAAATGCCAGCATTTGCGAGGGAGACAGGAACCTCCAGCTCTGGCCTACAGCGACGTTCGCCATCTCGCTCAGATTCGTGGAGTTTGCGCCCAAT
>Ga0075019_10002037_pt1 | contig 11491 bp, 6 predicted proteins | sample ColStrG_CSR_2013_FD_71473 | JGI IMG/M metagenome (GOLD analysis project Ga0075019, IMG submission 71473) | Freshwater sediment microbial communities in response to fracking from Pennsylvania, USA - Cold Stream Run_MetaG_CSR_2013 | ecosystem: Environmental > Aquatic > Freshwater > Creek >...
GTGTTCGTCTCCGCGGCGCTCCCCGGCGCCAGTCCTGAGGTCATGGCCAGCAGCGTGGCGACGCCCCTGGAGCGGCACCTCGGGGCCATCGCCGATGTCGACGACATGACCTCCTCCAGCAACGTCGGCACGACCAACATCCAGATGACCTTCGGACTCGACCGGGAAATCAACGGCGCCGCCCGCGACGTCCAGGCCGCCATCGTCGCCGCCCACGCGGACCTGCCCACGGCACTGACCCGCAACCCGCAATACCGCAAGATCAACACGGCGAATTTCCCGATCCTGTCGCTCGCCATGACTTCCGACGTGCTGACCCAGGGCCAGATCTACGATGCGGCCGATGCGGTGGTCTCCCAGCGTCTGTCCCAGATCACCGGCGTGGGCGGAGTGAACGTCAACGGCAGCGCGCTGCCGGCCGTGCGGATCGAACTCAATCCGCTGGCCCTGTCCAAGTACGGACTGGCGATGCAGGACATCAACGCCGCGATCTCCAACGCCAACGCCAATGCGCCCAAGGGGGCGGTCGAGAATGGCGGCCTGCACTACCAGATCTACACCAACGACAATGCGCGCGATGCGGACCAGTATCGCTCGCTGATCGTCGCCAGGCGCAACAATGCGACCATACGCCTGGGAGATCTGGCCCAGGTCACGGACATCAAGGACGGCGCCACCGAGAACGTGCGCAACTACGGCGTGTTCAACGGCAAGCCGGCCGTGTCCATCGATATCTTCCAGCAGCCGGGCGCCAACATCATCGAGGTCGTCGATGCGGTGAAGGCCGAACTGCCGATGCTCAAGGCCTCGATCGACCCCAAGATCGATCTGGTGGTCACGATGGACCGCTCCGTCACCATCCGCGCCTCCCTCAGGCAGGTCGAGGGCACGCTGATCGTCGCCGTACTGATGGTCATTCTGGTGGTCTACGTGTTTCTGCGCAGCCCACGCGCCACGCTCATCCCCGCCGTCGTGGTGCCGGTGTCGCTGGCCGGAACCTTCGGTTGCATGTATTTCCTGGGCTTCAATCTCGACAATTTTTCGCTCATGGCCCTGACCATTGCCACCGGCTTCGTGGTCGACGACGCCATCGTCGTGATGGAAAACACCATGCGACACATCGAAGCCGGGATGTCGCGCCACGAAGCCGCGCTCCTCGGCGCCCGCCAGGTGGGCTTTACGGTTGTATCGATGAGCCTGTCGCTGGTCGCCGTGTTCGTGCCCTTCCAGCTGGTCGGCGGCATCGTCGGCGCCATCTTCCGCGAGTTCACTGTCACGCTGTCGGTGGCCATTCTGATCTCGCTGGTCATCTCGCTGACCACGACGCCGATGATGTGTTCGCTGCTGCTCGGCGGACAACGCAAACGCCTGCCGGGCCGCACCTGGCTCGCCTTTGAACGCGGCCTGACGCGGCTGCGGGGGGGCTACGAGCGCTCGCTCGCCTGGTCCCTCGATCATGGCCGCACCATGCTGTTGATCCTGCTGGCCGCCGTCGGCCTGAACGTCTACCTCTACATCGTCATTCCCAAGGGATTTTTCCCCCAGCAGGACACGGGCCAGCTGCGCGGCAACATCCGCGGCGATGTGACCTCCTCCTTCCAGCTCATGAAGGGCAAGCTGCAGGAAGTCGTCGCCATCATCCAGCGCGACCCGGCCGTCGCCACCGTCGTCGGCACGGTCGGCGGCGGCAGCTTCGGGCCCTTCGGCGGCGGTGGCGGCGCCAGTGCGAGCCTCAATATATCTCTCAAGCCGCTGTCGGTGCGGCACGTATCGGCCGATCGGATCATTGCACGCCTGCGTCCCAGGCTGGCCCGGGTCACCGGCGTCAGCGCCTATCTGCAGGCGGTGCAGGACTTCGGCGGCGGCGGCGGACGCTCGGCCAACGCCCAGTACCAGTACACGCTGCTCGGGGATGATCTGACCGAACTGCGCGCCTGGTCACAGAAGCTGCGGCTCGCCCTGCAGAACGTGCCGGAACTGGAGGACGTCGACACCGACCTGCAGCCCGGCGGCCTCGAGGCCGACCTCGTCATCGACCGCGATACGGCTTCACGCCTCGGGCTGTCCGCAAGTCAGATCGACAGCACGCTCGGCGATGCCTTCGCCCAGGCACAGGTGTCCACCATCTACAATCCCTACAGCCCCCAGCAGTACCACGTGGTGATGGAAGTGGCGCCGCAGTTCTGGCAGAGCCCGCAGGAACTGGACAAGCTCTACATCAGCACGGCGGGCGGCGCCGTCAGCGGTACCCAGGCTACACAGGCGGTGGCGGGCACGACGCTGCTCAAGGGCGCCACCCTGGCTTCAAGCGCCAGTGCGGCGGCAAACGATGCGGCGCGCAATCAGGCCGCGAACGCGCTGGCCAACGCCGGCCGATCGAATACTTCTACCGGCTCCGCGGTCAGCACCAGCCAGGAGTCGGTCGTGCCGCTGTCGGCATTCAGTCACTTCGTCACCGGCACCACCGCCGTGACGGTCAACCATACGGGCACGTCGGCATCGACCTCCATTGCCTTCAACCTGCCCGAGGGCGAGTCCCTGGGCAGCGCGCTCGCGGCCGTGGCCCGCACCATGGTCCAGATTCACATGCCGACCAGCATCCGGGGCGGATCCTACGGCACGGCCCGCATGTTCCAGCAGTCGACGGGCAGCCAGCCCCTGATGCTGCTTGCCGCGATCTGCGCCATCTACGTGGTGCTGGGCATCCTGTATGAGAGTTACAGCCATCCGCTGACCATTCTTTCGACGCTGCCCTCGGCGGGAATTGGCGCGCTGCTCGCGCTGATGGCCACGGGCAATGAATTCAGCCTGATCGCCTTCCTGGGCATCCTGCTGCTGATCGGCATCGTCAAGAAGAACGCCATCATGATGGTCGATTTCGCCATCGACGCGCAGCGCGAGCAGGGACTGGATGCGCGCAGCGCGATCGCCCAGGCCTGCTCGCTGCGCTTCCGGCCCATCCTCATGACCACCTGCGCCGCGATCGCAGGCGCCCTGCCGCTGGCCCTCTCGTCCGGGGACGGCACCGAGATGCGCCGGCCGCTCGGCATCTCCATCGTCGGCGGCCTGCTGGTCAGCCAGTTGCTGACGCTGTACACCACGCCGGTCGTGTACCTTTATGTCGAACGCCTGCGTACGCGGCGCCGGCGAGTGCCTGCTCCGGTGCGCGCCGGCGCCGGCCTCCCCGCCCTGCATCCCTGAGCCGCCGGCGCCGCAGCGCTCGTGGCCGGGAACCGTTTCAGTCTGTCGCTGCAACTCCTGCGCACCCGTCGCTTCGGGACCTTCTGGTTTGCCAGCCTGCTATCGAGCATCGGCACCTGGGCCCAGCAGGTGGCGCAGCCCTGGCTGATGCTGAGCCTGGGCGCCTCCTCGTTCCTGCTCGGGCTGGATGCCTTTGCGATGGGCGCACCGGTGCTGACGCTGACCCTGGTCGGGGGCATGCTCGCCGACCGCGCCGATCGGCGGCGCGTCATCGCGCTGTTCCAGTCCATCCAGATGCTGTGTCCCACGCTGATCGTGCTGCTGCTGCTCACCGGCGCGGTGCGCCCCTGGATGATCATCGCGGCGTCGCTGGTCGTCGGCATCACCGATGCACTGTCCATGCCCTCGTACCAGTCCATCGTGCCTTCCATCGTCGAACGCGACCAGCTGGCCGCCGGCATTGCGCTCAATGCCACGCAGTTCAACCTGTCGCGCATTCTCGGGCCGGCCGTGGCCGGCGTGCTGATGGTCAGCATGGGCGCCGCCGGCGCGTTCGCTGTCAGCGCCGCCTCCTACATTCCCTTCATACTGGTTGCCCTGTGGATCCTGCCCGCTGCCCGTGCCGATCACGGCGCCGACCGGCGCTTCGACCGGCACGAACTGCTGAGCGTGCTGCGCAAGGTCCTGCGCGATCCGGTGCTGCGTGGCGGGCTGCTGACGGTACTGGCGACGAGCACGCTTGGCGCACCACTGCTCACCTTCGCGCCCGTGTTCATCAAGGTGGCACTCCAGGGCAACGTGGGCCATTTCAGCCTCGCGGTCGGCGCGCTGGGCGTCGGCGGACTGCTGGGCGCAATCGCACTGCTCGGCATCGGACCACGGCACGACCGGCGGCCGCTGGCCGCCGGACTGGCCGCAGCGTACGCCGGCCTCGTCATCCTGACCGCGCTCGATCCCTGGTTCTGGGGCCTGCTGCCGCTGCTGGTGCTGGCCGGCGCCACGATGACCGCGAGCAATTCGTCCGCCAATGCCCTGCTGCAGGCTTCGGCACCCGAGGATATCCGGGGACAGACGGTCAGCCTGTTCATGCTCGCCGTGCGCGGCGGCTCATCGATCGGCAGCCTGCTCACGGGCCTGTGTGTCGGCGCCCTGGGTGTACGCCGTGCCCTGCTGCTCAATGGAATCCTGGCCGTGCTTGCGCAGTGGGCCATCGGGCGCGCCTGGTGCCGCGCCGGCCGTGCGGGTCCCATGACGGCGCAGCCCAGCCGCCGCGACTGACTGACTAGCGCAGCAGGCCGAGCAAGGTGACGTCCCGGAATGCCCCGTCCAGGTATTGGGCACGCCGGAGTACACCTTCAGGTTCGAAGCCGGCCTTCTGGTAAGTGTGCACGGCCGCGGCATTCTCGCCAATGACCGCCATGCTGAGACGCTGCAGGTTCAGCTCGTTCCAGCAGAACTGCACGCACAGCTGCAGCGCCTCCTGCCCGTAACCCTGACCCCGGTTCTCCGCATCGCCGATCATGATGCCGACTTCCGCCGAACGGAACACCGGGTGCACATTGATGATCTGCACGAAGCCGATGAACTTCAGGTCGCCCTGGCGGCGGATCGAGAACACGACGCGACCGGGATCCTTGCCGATGCCGCCAAACCATTCCTCGAAGCTGGCCTGGCTGACGGGCCGGTAGAGTCCATCCCGATGCATGAGTTCCAGGGTATTGCGCCAGTTGAAGATCACCGGCGCGTCGGCCTGAAACAGCGGACCGAGACAGACCTTGGCGCCGATCAGCACTGTGCAGCTCCACTCATTGAGTTGCCCGACGGATTGCAGCGCGCGTCAGGCGACGGCGTTGATGACCTGACCGACGGGCGAGACCCACGAGCCCTGCTGCTGCAGACTGCTCAGCATGCCCTGCAGCATGCCCTTGAGCTGCGCGCCGGCCGCCGGGGACGCGTTCGTGGCCGACATGCCGCTGGCGGCAGCGCTCGTTGCAGTGGTTGCCGTCGGCGAACTGCTGCCGTCGAGCTCATTGATCAGCGACTCGAGCTTGCTGCGCATCCCGCCATGACCGTGGCCGTGGCCGTGACCGTGGACGGGCGCCGGGCTTCCGGCCACGACCCCGGTGCCGCCCGCGGTGCTGCCGGATGCCGCTCCGGTGATGGCCGCCGGCGCAGTCGCGCCGCTCGCCGCAATCGAGGTGGGCGCAGCCAAGGCCTGCAGCAACGACTGCATGAAGGCCTGCAGGTCCTGAGAGACCTGTGCCGTGCCCGGCGTCGCACCGGCCGTTGCGCCGGTCCCCGTAGCGCCGGTGCCGGCCGCAGCGGTGCCGGCCGCAGCGGTGCTCAAGGGCAGCACCTGCTGTGCGAGGCTCGAGAACAGCGTGCTGAACAGGCCGCCGGCTGCGCTCGCGATCGGCGTGCCCGGCGATGAGCTGCTGGGCGCAGAGATTGATGCCGCCGAATTCGGCTGCATCAACGCCGCCAGCTGATTGGGCATCAGAATTGAGTGATGCAACGATGAGATGGTCATGGAATCTCCTTGAGATGAGCAAGTTGAGCCCGCTGCGCCCGGAATTCGGGGTTGCCGATTGCCGCACGGCAAGCCCTTGCCGGCCGGTTTCTGCCGCCGGGCGCTGCACGGCGCATCGGTCGCGGCACGCATGTGTCGACCGCGTCACGCATCCGCGTTCAGAACCATCAAGGCGGGCATTTTCCGTACCTGTGAAACGTCACGGACAGAATAGATGCGAAATTGATGCCAACCTCGAGGGGCGGCGCGCCGCTATTGCAGCGACAGTTCGAGCCGGACCGACTTGTCGTGGATCGTGACCTTGTCATTGACGACCAGGAATACGCGTGCCGGGTCGACCTGGCCGCCTGCCAGCAGTCCCTGCTGCACGAGCTGCGCCCGGGATTGAGCCAGCGCCTTCAGGGCCTCGTCGCTCACCGTGATGCGCTCGTGCAGGGCGCTGCTCAGCAGCTCCAGCTTCGCCGCATTGGGATCGGCTGCCGGTGCCCCCTGCGCCGCGGCGGGCGCCTTCGGGAATTCCGGGGGCTTGCCGAACACCTTCCTGTATACCTGCGTCATCAGTCCGATCCTGGCCGGTACGTCCAGGGAGTCGAGCGCCGGGACCGCCGCACCCTTGGCCGCATGCAGGCTCGCTGCGGCGAGCAGCTCGTCATTGAAGGCCTTTTCGATCAGCGCGGGACGGTCGGCCGCCGGCGTCGCGGCGATCGGTACCTCGACCTTCAGCTGGGGTCTTTCCGCCAGAGCCTTGCCCACAGCGGTCACCTTCTGCTGGCCGGCTGCATCCAGCACGGCACTGCCCGGTGCGAAATCGACGAATTGCAGATCGGGGCCACCGCCGAACAGGTCCCCCAGCAGCGCGAAAGGTGAGGTCACGATCTTGACCAGCAGGTTGAGGACCACCTTCCAGATGATCGGCCCGAGCCGAAATTGCGGATCGTCCAGGGACCCGCTCACCGGAACATCCAGGTCGATCACGCCATTACGGTCCTTGAGCAGGGCCACTGCAAGCTTGATGGGCAGAGAAACCGCATCCTTGCTGGCGGTCTTGTCCCCGAATTCGAGCTGATCGATGACAATGTGATGGCGGGCGTCGAGCTTGCGGTCGTCGATCTTGTACTGCAGTTCGGTGGTCAATTTGCCCTTGGTGATGTTATAGCCTGCGAACTTGCCCGAATAGGGATTGAAGGTGGTGAGTTCCATGTTCCGGAAGCTCATCGCGAGATCCAGATACTTCCGGGCGCTCAGAACGTTGGCTTCGCCGGTAATCGAGACCGGGGAATACTGATCCACCTGGCCCTTCAGATCGATCCGGGCGCGCGACTGCGGGTTGGAGGACAGGCCGGCGACCGTGCCGTTCAGTGCCACGATGCCGGTGGCGAAGTTCGGCGTGATCGACAGGTCGGCAAACTGCGCCTGGCCCGCGCGGATCGTGATCTTGCGGATCTGCATCGGCGTTACCGGGGCCGCGGCGGCCGGCTTGCCGCCTGCCGGACCCTGCGCCGGTGGCGCCGGCACCCTCACCACCTTGGAGGCCGTCGGCGGCGGTGCACCGGTCAAGGGTGCGGCATGCCAGCCCGGCGGGTGCAGGGCTTCCGCCACATTCACCGTACGATCCGGTCCAATGATCACGCGCGCGAAGGGCTTCACGACGTTGATTGCGTCGATCACGATGCGGTCCGGATTCTGCTGGAACTGGATGCCGGAGATATTCAGCCGTTCCCAGCTCACCAGTTCCTTGCGGAGCTCATTATCGATGGTATGCAGGTGATCCACGGTCACGCTGCCCGAGGCGGTCACGGACGCCTGGCGATTTCTTCCCGGATGCATGCGCAGCTGCAGTGCCGAGCTCAGCGTGCCATCGAGCAGGGTTACCGAGGTCGCGCGCTTCAGGTAGGGCTGAATGGATGTCAGCGCCAGGGCGCTTGCGTCGATCTTCAGATCGGCCGCCAGCGGTGCGGGCGTGACCGTACCCGCGATGCCCAGCCGGCCGCTGCCGTTCAAGCCGGTATCGAAGGCGAGCGTCACCGGCTTGCCCAGGTCGAGGCTTGCCCCGGTCACCGTGAGGTTCAGGGGCGCCAGCGTCAGCGCCGCGGTCGGGCTGGCACTGCGGTCCTCCGCCGCGAGCGTCGCGCCGCTGAGCTGCAACTCGTGCAGGCTCAGCTGCCAGGGCGGCACCGCGGATTGTGCGGATTGTCCAGCCGGCAACGGTGCGGGGACCGCGGCGGCCGCCGGGGATGGCGCGCCGGCGAGGCGCAGCAGGTTGATCCGGCCTCCCGGCTCCATCCAGACGCCGACCCGCGGCGCCGTCAGCTCGATGCGGTCGATGGCCACCTGGCGGCGCTGCAGATCGAAGGCCGTTCCGGCCACGCGCAGCTGCGGCAGCGTGATCCAATCCGCGCTGGCCGCGTCCGGGCGTACGCCGAAATTGCTGAGCGTCACGGTATCGAGCGCTACCTGGAGCTGCGGCTGCTCCTTCAATGCAAAATCGTAGTGCCCGTGCAGTCCGATGCTGCCGGAGGAAACCACGAAGGCCAGACGGTCCTTCAGATAACTCCAGACGGTGCGCGCCTGCAGATTGTCCACCTGGAAATCCCCGTCGGACGCCAGGGGCTGCAGGACGATGTGTCCGCGCCACTGGAGCCGCTCGCCCAACGTCGAGGAGGCGGCGAAGGTAAAGCGGCCGCCATCGACTCCGGTCGTGAAATCCTGCAGTTCGATATTGATCGGTTCGAGTTTGGCCGAGAATGGAGTCCGCCGGCTCAAGTCCTCATAGGTCACATCGCCAGCGGTGATTCGAAACCGGCCGATGTCGATGCGCGGCAAGGGCGTCTCGGCACCCGGCGGCTTCGGCGGCGCGGCAGGCGGCGGCACGCGCGGCTTGAGTGCCAGCAGGTTCAGCGTCCCCGCCGCAGAGACCGCCGGGTGCAGGACGGGCGCGTTGAGTTCGATATCCTTGAACACATACGCGCGATGCCAGATCGAGGAAAGCTCGAAATCCACGAACAGACGCTGGAAGCCGGCGATTTTCCCGCCCGCGGGATCGGGCAGCGTGAAGTCCCTGATCTCGACCTGAAACAGGAACGGATTGAAGCGCACCTGCCCGACGGAGGCGCGGACGCCGAGATTCCTGTCGATCTGATCGATCAATTCGCTGCGCAGGAACCTGGGGGCGAATACGAATCCGCCCAGCGCATACAGGCCGATGAGCACGACCAGGATCGCCCACCTCATTAGCCAACGCCGGCTCAGAAAACGCATCACGAGGCCACTCCCGTGCCGAACCGCCGACATTCTATAAGGGCGCCCGCGTCACTACGGCGATTTATTCGCAGCGCAACACACGGCCCGGTCCGTGTGGCGGACCCGGCCTTTTGCTTGCTTTCATAATTATGCCTTATCAAGGAGTTAAGGAATAATTTTCACCTCGAAGGTATGCTACCGCCTCGCGCGGCGCCCCGCGGCACCGCCCCCGCTCCGAGGATTGGCCTTGCGCTCATGAGCCCGCCCCAGCGCTTCGCATCGACCGTCGCCCCGCTGCTCCTCGCACTGTGGAACGCCCTGTGCCCGGATCCGGCTCGCGCCGCTCCGCTCATCGCGCCGCCGCGATTGCCGTGCGCCGGCCTGCTCACCCCGCAGACCAGGACCACCTGTATCGCCGCGTCAGCCGGAAAGCTCGTGGCAGCGAAGCCCGCCGGCTCGGCGGCCGCGCAATTGCGCGACCAGACGGTCAACAGCCAGCGACGCGCCCTGCAGAAGCTCAGGCAGCAAACCGTTCCGCGACGCAGCCCCGCGGGACACTAAAACCCGGCGCGCGCGGGCCGGACCGGTCGCGCCGCTGCGGTCGATCGAAGCGATCGGCGTATACTCGCGCCGGTTTTGCTCCCAATGCTCAACGCGAGGCACATCATGCTGGATTTCCTGCCCGGTTCATTCGTCGTCCTGGTCTTCCTGCTTGCGATCGCGGCCTTCTTCCTGGCCCGCACCGTCCCGCAGGCCACCGTCGCCATCGTGACGGTATTCGGCAAATACCACCGCATCATGCGCGAGGGACTGAATTTCAAGCTGCCCTGGGAGGCCGTCGCCTACCGGCTCTCACTGCAGAATCGCGCGCTGCAGCTGGAATTCCAGGCGATCACGCAGGACCAGGCGAATGTGAAGTTCGCAACGATGGTGCTGTACGCGGTCGCCGCCGCGGATGAGGAGGCGATCAAGAAGGCCGTATTCAGCTTTGCGACCGTGCAGGAGTTCCAGCTCGCCCTGCAGCGCACGATCGACGGATCGATCCGCCAGTTCGTGGCGACCACCAAGCAGTCCGACATACTCGGAATGCGCGCCGAGATCGTCGATCACACGAAGAAGAACCTGGATGAGGTGGTGCTGGCCTGGGGCTATGTCGTGCGCGACATCCAGATCACGGACATGACCTTCGACAAGGAAATCATCGATTCGATGGCGCGGGTGGTGTCCTCCAAGAATCTGCTCGCGGCGGCCTCGAACGAGGGTGCGGCACTGCTCGTCAAGCGCACCAAGGATGCGGAGGCCGAGGCGGCCTACAAGACCATTGGCGCCGAGGCTGAGAAGAAGGCCTCCGCGCTGCGCGGCGAGGGCCTGGCCCTGTTCCGCCAGAACATCGCGGTCGGCATGAAGGAGGCGGCCGAGAGCCTGAAGGCCGCGGGCGTGGGCGCGGAGTTCCTGCTGTTCCTGGAGTACACCGATGCCCTGAAGTACGTGGCCGAGCACGCCCAGGGCAAGGTGATCTTCATGGACAACAGTGCGGCCGCCGCCGCCAAGGTGGTCCAGGGTCTCGTCGGCATGGGGGCCGGCCCGGGCGCCGTTCCGGGCGCCGTTCCGGGCGCAGGGACGGACGATCTCGCGGCAACCGCGCCGGCGCGCTGAGAGGGGCGCGCCCCGCGCGCCGGGTTCTGCTCCCTACTGCGGCGCACCTCCGTCCCGGGCCACCGGGAGGGTGATGTCGATGGCAACGCCATCGCCAAGATTGCGGGCGGTGATCGTGCCGTTCATCCTGGCCACGAGTTCGCGCGCGACATACAGGCCCTGACCCTGGTTCTCGGCCGACGCAGGTCGCAGGGAAACGCCGAACTCGAAGATATTCTCGAGTTCCGATTCCGGTATCGTCGGTCCGCGGTTGGCGATGGTGATGACCGCCTTGCCACCCGCGGAGTGGAGCGTCACGGTAATCACCGTACCCGGCTGACGGTAACGGCTGGCATTGTTGAGGATCTGCACGATGGTATCGCTCAGGGCGCCGTCATCGACGTCCACGGGCACCGGTCCGCCGCCGGCCCTGAAGTTCACGTCGTGCACGCCGATCTGCGCCGCATTGGCCGCCAGCTGCGCCAGGAATTCGGCCAGGTCGACGCGCACCGCCTCCCCGTACATGCGGCTGAATGCGTCGCGCAGCGCATCGCCGCCGAATACCGCCTGCACCGCCTTGTTGATGCGGTCGATGTACGGCCAGCTTCTCGACTGCGGCGGATTCAGCGCCAGCAGTGCCTGGATGGGGCTGCGGATGTGATGACCGATCACGCGCAGCGTCTGGTATTCGCGGCGCACCCGTTCCTGTGTCTCTCTTTCCTGGCGCGCGGCGTCGTCGCGGACCTTCGCGATCAGGCCGCTGAGCGTGCGTGACAGCAGCCCCAGCTCGTCGCCTGCGGCCTCGTAGGGCAGCGCTGCCCGGCCACCGGAGTCGTGCGTGCTGCGGGCAGCGGCGGCGGCCAGGTGCATCAGTCGGCTCAACAC
>Ga0075019_10002038_pt1 | contig 11488 bp, 10 predicted proteins | sample ColStrG_CSR_2013_FD_71473 | JGI IMG/M metagenome (GOLD analysis project Ga0075019, IMG submission 71473) | Freshwater sediment microbial communities in response to fracking from Pennsylvania, USA - Cold Stream Run_MetaG_CSR_2013 | ecosystem: Environmental > Aquatic > Freshwater > Creek >...
GGCTCATCATGAGCATCATTCCCGCGAATGGAACGGCAAGACGCGATATTTCTATGCAATGCCCTATCAGGACCGTTATATCTGGGGCGTGACGGCGGGCATCCTGCGCGCCCTGTATGAACGGCTCTATTTATAAAAGATGTTTCGCACCTTTCTTGAGCTCCTGGGCGCTTTCGCCCTGCCTTTTCTGGCCTATGCCCTGTGGCAACAGGTGCGGCGGCTGTTCACCTTGCCGCAAAAGGAACTTACCCGCGACCTGGCTTTTGTGCTGACCTTGATCGGTCTGCTGCTCTGCGCCGCGCTGATCTTGGCCACTTACCTGTTTTCCGAACGCAGCCAGGGTGCCTATCAGCCGGCTCATATCGAAAACGGCCAGATCGTCCCCGGCCACCTTGACTGACATGACCAGCCTCAAAGCTCTGCTCAGCCATCCGAATCTCTCGCCCGTGCTGGCTGCACTCAATTCCGAAGGGGAGGAAACCCGCATTGTCGGCGGTGCGGTGCGAAATATCCTGATGCAGCGGCCGGTTGCCGACATTGATTTAGCCACCACCGCCTTGCCGGAGAAAACCATAGTTCAGGCCCAAAAGCACGGTTGGCGCACCATTCCCACCGGGATTGAGCATGGCACCGTAACTTTGCTCGTCAACGGCCAGACCTACGAGGTCACCACCCTGCGCCAGGACGTCAACACCGATGGCCGCCATGCTGAAGTCTGCTTCGGGCGCGATTTTGCCGCCGACGCTTTGCGCCGCGATTTCACCATCAACGCGCTCTCTTTGTCGCGCGATGGCGAGATTCACGATTACGCCGAAGGTCTCGCCGATATAACCGCCCGCCGCGTTCGCTTTATTGGCGCAGCGGAACAGCGCATCCGCGAGGATTTCCTGCGTATCTTGCGGTTTTTCCGCTTTTCCGCCGCCTACGCGGAAGGCGCTTTCGATGCGGACGCACTCAGCGCCATTGTGCGTCAGCGCGCCCACCTTTCTCTCCTGTCGAAGGAGCGCATTTCCAGCGAACTCATGAAAACGTTGCACCAACCGCGTTCTGCGGAGGCTGTATCTTTGATGAGCCGCCTCGACATTCTGCCCCGCCTCACCGGTTCGATTGGCAATCCAGCACGACTTGCGCGGCTCATCGCTCTGTATCCGTCGGCGGACGCCTTGTTGCGGCTGGCGGCGCTCTGCCTGTTTTCACCCGCCGACGTGCACCATTTGCGCGAAAACCTGCGCCTGTCGAATGTCGATACCGACCGGCTGACCAATATCGCCCAAGCCAGTCTGCCCTTGCATGGGCTGTCGGCTCCGCCCGAAAAAGGCCGATTGCGCGAATTTCTGTTTGATCATGGCCGTGATGCCGCTCTAAGCGCGCTCGTTCTCGCGCATGCCCAAAGCGCCGACGCGCCTGAGGCAGCGCACTGGTGCGCCGCACAAGCCTTCTTGCGCGATACGCCGGAGCCACAATTGCCCTTCACCGGCGCCGATCTGATCGCCCGCGGCCTGCCGCCCGGCCGCGCGATCGGCAACACACTCAAAAAGCTGCAATCCTTGTGGATTCGCGCCGGTTTTCCGCGCGACCCTCAACAACTCGCCCAGTTGCTTGACCGCGCGCTGAATGAACAGGACTGATTATTCGGCCATACCCACCACATCCGGCGTTTGCCACGCCAAATGCTGCCCGCCATCCACCGCAATCATCTGGCCGGTAACATTGCGGGCACGGGCCAGAAATATCACGGCTTCGGCAATTTCGCGCGGTTCGATCGAATGTTGCAGCGGCACCGCCGCGACCTGCAAATTGAAATCCTGCAAATTCTGCCGCGCATTGGCCAAAGTCGGCCCGGGGCCGACCGCATTCACCCGGATATGTGGGGCCAGCGCCTGCGCCATGGTCTGCGTCGCGGTCCACAGAGCCGCCTTGGATAATGTGTAGGAAAAAAATTGCGGCGTCAGCTTCCACACACGTTGGTCGATAATATTGACGATCGAACTGCCCGCTGGGGCCTGCGCCGCAAAGGCCTGCGCCAGAAAAACCGGCGCAGTCAAATTCACAGCCAGATGCTGCGCCCATAATTCGCCAACCGCCCCGAATTCGTCCTGCTCGAACAGCGAAGCCGAATTGACCAGTAAGGTCAGCGGCCCCAGTTGCGCCCGTGCTGCCGCAACCAGGGCCGCTGGACAGGCAGGCTCAGCCAGATCGCCCCCAAATATCGCGGCCCGACCGCCGTTTGATTCGATTTGAGCCGCCAAACTCTCGGCTTCGATCCTTGAGAGGCGATAGTGAATGGCAATTGCATAGCCGCATTCGCTCAAATATTCGGCAATCGCGCGGCCAATACGTTGCCCTGCGCCGGTGATCAGCGCCACGCCGGGCGAATTTTCCTTGTCCCGATTGTCAGCCACCATGTTTTTTCACCTGCTCGGGTCAATTCCATTCATGACGATATCCGCAGAGGGAGTTGCATGACAAGCGGAAGTTGCAAGCTATAGGCTTCTTCGCATTCTCTATGCTTCACATAATTTCTGTCTATAAAAATCGTATGGATAAAAATAGATTAATATTGAATAATTAACCAATCATAAACCATAAAAATATCCAACAAATTTATAAAATTTCGGAATTAATAAAATTATTTCTTTTGCTTAATTTATTAATTAACTAAATTATTCTCGCGAATACTAACGCCGTATTCTATTCAAATACTTGTCTAAATCCCGCCACATTTGAGGATTGTTATGTGATTGCGCTGCAACAGACTTTAGTAACCTTTAAGCGTATAAGTCATCTCATCCGGTGCAGGCAAACGCCGCCCGTTCAAATTTGAAATTTAGGAGTAAGCGTTATGAAACATGTTCTTTTTGCAGGCGTCGCCCTTGGCGTTCTGGGTGCTGCCGTCTCGGCTCAGGCCGCTGATTTGCCCAACCGCAAGCAGGCCCCGGCCTATGCGCCTATTGCCGCTCCGGTTCAGGCCTTTTCGTGGAACGGCTTCTATATCGGTGCCAACACCGGCTACGCCACTGGCGCATTCACCAAGGGTGGCAAGGGTGACTTTGGTTCGCCATCCGGCGGCCTGCTTGGCCTGACCGCTGGTTATAACTACCAGGTTGGCCAGTTTGTCGCGGGCATTGAAGGTGACTACGATTGGACCTCGATGCACTCCAAGGCTTCGCCGGCTCTTAACATCTCTGGCAACGGCCGTCTGACCTCGACCGGCACCCTGCGCGGCCGTGTCGGCTATGCTGCTGACCGCGCCCTGATCTACGCAACCGGTGGTCTGGCTGTCGGCAACATCTCTGGCAAGCTTTATGACAATGCCGTCATTCCGGCCGTTGCTTACGGCCAGCATTCGACCCACACCGGCTACACCCTTGGCGCGGGTATCGAATATGCCTTCACCAACAATGTCTCGGCCAAGGCTGAATATCGTTACACCTCGCTCGGCAACAAGGCGTATTTCGGCGGCGTCGACGCAACCTCGGCTGGCCTGCACTCCAATGCCGTTCTGGTGGGCTTGAACTATCACTTCTAGTCGGTAGGCCTGTAGGTTCTCTCGGTTTAAAAAAGCCCGGCTGGTTTCAGCCGGGTTTTTATGTTCAGGACTTGAGTTTAGTCAGCTCGTAGCCAGGCACGCGCGCTTCAAATCGCGCCAGCCATCCCACCAGACCGGGGTGCGCCGCCCGCCATTTGCCCTCAAAACGCAAATCGAGATAGCCTAGCGCACAGGCCACCGCCACTTCGCCCAGACCATTGCCCTCGCCCGGCCAATGCGCTTCCAGATAGGCCAGCCCGCGCGTCACCTTGTCGGCCTGATGCGTCAACCATTTGGTGCTGCGCTCGGTCTCACCGCGCATCCGCATTTCATAGACCTGCAGCAGCGCCGCCTCCTGAATGCCGTCGGCCAGCGCCTCCATTCGCAGAGCGGCAAACCGGGCGGTGCGTTCATGCGGAATCAGCGCCTCGCCGCCGGCGATGTCCTGCAAATATTGCACGATCACCGCGCTGTCATAGATCGCCTCGCCGCCCTCCAGCACCAGAACCGGTATTTTCCCGAGCGGGTTTTGTTGGCGCAGGGAATCGTCCGGATTGGTTGTATCCGCATCGACCAATTCAATTTGATCCCATAACCTGAGCAATTTGGCCGCCAGTTTCACCTTGCGCCCGAAAGGTGAAGCAGGGCTTGAACGCAAAATCATCATGCTGAACTCTCCGGTTGATTTTAGTCGCCTGCACTATTTTAGCTCACGGCCAGGCCGTCAAGTCCTGTCTTGGCCAGCCAAAAATACAAGAGCTTGACGCTTTGGCCTTGTGCTGGCCAGCGCATCATGCTAACTCGCCAGCCGACCAGATGAGCGGCCCGCACGCCCGTCCTACCCCAGAAAACGGAGAGGTGGCAGAGTGGTCGAATGCACCGCACTCGAAATGCGGCATAGGGGCAACCCTATCGGGAGTTCGAATCTCCCCCTCTCCGCCAGTTTTCTTTAAGAGACTGCCACACTTTGATTGTTTGGCCACCAGCAGTTCCAGTGTGAGCGGCTTAGGTCTTGATGGGCCGTGCGTCAAAAAGGCCGAAACCTTTCGGCTGCCGGCCTCATTTTGAGAATGACCTGCCAAACTTACTTGGTGAACTCAAGTCCCGGCAGCATCGGAGTCTTTTCCAGTTTCACCGCTTCCAGAGCGCCCGCATCGAGGCCAAGTGCAGACAGGATGGTCGTGGCCACCGAAGCCGTATCCACAGCTTCATGCAGCGTTTCGGCCTTTAGCCCCGCCAGCGACACAATCATGCCGACTGGCGGTTATCCTTGGCCTTGCCACCATGTTGGTCCCCTATCTTGCCCAGCGAAGCATCGGTGTGAGTCAACGCTTGGGCCAAACCCCTATGGTTTCAGCTTCAGCATTCTTGCAGGCGTTGCCGACATTTTTCTGGGCGACGCTCACCGCCTGGAAGTTCATGCCGAAAATCGCCGGAACTGCGGCATCAACCTTACCCTCATGATCATTGCCGTCGATTTCACTGCGTCTTTGCCCTGGCTGTTGAAGTTGCAGCGGGTGGTGCCGCTCTGGCAGCGGTAGGCTTGCATCGCTGGCCATCTGGTCGATGAAGCCGATAATCGAGCCATAGCGCGCCTCCTTATCGCCGCGCAATTGCACGATACGGCTGCTGTCGCCCGCAGTTTTGGCCAACAGCGCCCATTTACGTCTCTCCCGGCCAGAGCCATTCTGCCGAGATTCTGGCCGCGCCTTCCTCTGACACTTCAGACAAAACCAAGGCCGGGCTGGATGAATTGCACAGGCTGGAGACCAGCCGCACGCCTGAACAGGTTGATCGCGCTGTGCTCGACGACAACACCGAAAGCATGTTTATTTGCAAAACGGTTCTGGGTGAAAAATTCACGGTTGAAGCCCTGCCCATGCTGGCCAGTCTTTCCGCCCACATCAAGAATGATGAAGGCCCGAACGCCGGTGCGGCCAAGACCGCCATCCACCGCGTCCGGCCCTACAATTTCGACACGAGCCTGCATCCTGTGTGCATGGCCAAGACTAGAGACGCTTCCTACCCGAGCGGCCACGCCACCATTGGCTATCTCAAAGCCCTCGCGCTGATTGAAATGGTGCCGGAAAAGCGCGAGGACATTTTCGCCCGTGCCGAAGATTACGCCCATAACCGCATGGTTTGCGGTGTTCATTACCGCTCGGACGTCGAGGCCAGCAAACTGGTCGCCTACGCCGTTCATGCACTGATGACGACCAATACCCCAATATAAACAGGAGCTTGCCGCCGCAAAAACTGAATTGAGCGCCGCCCTTGGCTTCGCTCAACAGAGCTAGTCCACCGGAATTACATCGACGCCGACATTCAGCTTCTGCTCGCCAGAGGAGACAATAATGCCGGCACTCGGTGCCACATCGGCATAATCGCGACCAATCGCAATCACAATGTGGTCATCGGAAGCCCGGATGGCGTTGGTGGGGTCAAGCCCGCACCAGCCGTGTTCAGGCCCGCACCACACCGAAACCCAGGCATGGGTGGCGTCCGCGCCCTCCAGCCGTTTTTTGCCCGGCGGCGGCACAGTGCGTAAATATCCGCTGACATAGGCCGCCGGCAGGCCCAGACTCCGCAACCCAACGATCATCACATGGGCAAAATCCTGACAGACACCGCTCCGCAACGCAAAAGCTGTTTCAGGCGGCGTGGTCACATCCGTCGCGCCCGGTTCATAGGCAAAATCATGGCGGATGCGCGTCATGAGATCGAGCGCGCCTGCCAGAATCGGCTGGCCGGGCGGAAAGCTCTGTGCCGCATAAGCACCAATCTCGTCACTGAGCGACAAAAGATAGCTCGGAAACAGAAAATGCACCGGCGAATCAGAGGCCAGCGAGGTCGACAGACAGGCCATCCGGCGCACGTCCTCAAACGGCGGGGTCAGTTCCGCCAGCAGTGGCAGTGGCGAGTCTACCTCAACGCGCGACAGCGTGTTGACCACGAACGACTCATGAGAACGGTCAACATCCACATGGATGATGTTGTTGCCGAAAAAATCAAAAGCGCTGCACTGGTCGGCAGGAGTCGGAGTAATTTCAATCCAAGAATCAAGGACCTTCAGCCCTATCCGGTTGACAGGCGTCATTCGCAAAATATGCTTGGCCACAGGAACCGGCGCGGCATATTCGTAGGTTGTGGTTTGGTGAATGTCGTAAATCATGCCATCGACTCCACAGGCGTTGCCGGGCGGTCTCTGTGGGTGAAATAGCTCAGGGAAATCTCGTTGCACACGGTCAGCAGCGCAGTCTCAAACTGCGCCACCTGCTCGATGGTGAGCTTTTCCGCCTCGGCCGAACGTAATTCTGCCGCCAGCCGCACAATCAGTCGCTCGGCCTTGGTCGGCAATCCATCATGCGCCACATGCGGCAGATTGGTCAGATGCCGCTCAACCTGAGCCACCTGAAACACCAGCGAACGCGGATTGTTGATATCGAGCAACACCAGATCCATCACCGGCGCCCGCGCCGCCACCATCACATAGCGCAAGCGATAGGTGATCTGGCAATCGCCCAGTTCCAGCAAGGTGTCGAGCGCTTCCACCGGCGCATCGGGGGCGGCAAATTGCCGGACAAACCGGCAAATTGCCACGGCCCGCTCCAGCCGCCGCCCCACCTCCAGAAAGCGCCAGCCATTCAGTCGGTTCATGTTTTCCTGCGCCAGTCCGGAAAAAGCCGCCGTTGACTGCAACGCCTGATTGATGCGCTCGAAAGCCTCGGCTTCCGAGGTCAAAATCAGCGACGGATTGTCGAGCATCGCCACCAGATTGTTGAGCGAGCGCCAGGCTTCCGGCGAAAACCGGTCACGAATGACCGAAGCCGCCCCACGCGCCGAGCGCAGCAACAAAGGCATTGATCCCGATCCTTCCGCCTGATGTAGACAGGCCGCCGCAATTAATGTTGGCGACGTGCGCGGCGTTTCCTCGCCCAAAGCGTGCCAATTGTCGAGAATATCCACCAGCCGCTTGACAATGGCGGCATTGGAGCCCACCGCCTCGGTGGTGCGCGCCAGCAAAGCCCGCAACAGGCGCAAAGTTGCTTCGGCACGCTCAACATAACGCCCGAGCCAGAACAGATTGTCCGCGGCCCGGCTTGGCAGCGAGCCGGGTTGACGGCGCACCGCCACATGTTCGGGCGAGGGCAGCAGAGTGGTTTCCGGCACCGGCTTGTCCGACAAAATCCACACATCGGCCGCCTTGCCACCCACCTGCATCGCGGTGGCACTGGCATCCGTGCCGGTCGAAACACGGCAAAAGCCGCCCGGCATGACTGTCCAGCCTTTCGGTGTCTTGGCCACAAACAACCGCAAGATGAACGGGCGCGGCTCCAGTTTTCCCGCCGCCCAAACCGGCATGGTCGACAGTTTCACCGCCTCCTGCGCGACAAAATCCACGCCGCGCGTGGCGATGGCATTTTGCAGGGCGCTGCGTTCTGCCGCGCCCAGATCGCGGCCCAGCCTTGCGCCCTGCCCGAGCAATCCCGGCAAAACCCGCTGAAACGCCGGCGCAATCACAAGCCGGTCAAAATGCTCGAGCACATAGGCCCGTTCGGCCCGATGGCCACACCACCAGGTCGCAATATTCGGCAAATCCAGATCTGTGCCGAGCAAATGCTGGGCGATGGCGGGCATAAAACTCATCAGACTGCGTGATTCGGCCAGCCCCGCGCCAAGGCCGTTGGCCACCAGCACTGTGCCTGCCCGCAAAGCCGAAACCAGCCCCGGCACGCCGAGGTGCGACTGCCCGTTGAGCTCCAGTGGATCGGCAAAATCAGCATCCAGACGCCGCCATATCACTTCTGCGGGCTTTAGCCCCGCCACCGTTCGCACAAAAACCTCGTCGCCGCGCACGGTGAGGTCCTCGCCTTCAACCAGCAAAAAGCCGAGGTAGCGCGCCAGATAGGCATGTTCAAAATAGGTGTCGTTCATCTGGCCCGGCGAAAGCACGCAAATGCGTGCATCCGGCCGCCGGTTATGCGCCGCAAGCCCGTCCCGGAAGCCCTGGAAAAAACCCGCCAGCCGCTCAATATGCAGCGATCGGTAAATATCGGGCAGAGCCCGCGCCATCGCCAGACGGTTTTCGAGCGCAAAGCCCGCGCCCGACGGCGCTTGCGTGCGATCGCCCAGCACCCACCAGCGCCCGTCCGGTCCGCGACCAACGTCAACGCCGTATAGCTGCAGATGTGAGCCGCCCACCGGTGTGATGCCCACCATCGGATGAAGAAATTCCGGACTTCCTGCAATCACCGCTGCCGGAACGATCCCGTCCTGCACCAGATGCGCCGAACCATAAGTATCGCCCAGCAGCGCCTCGATCAAACCGGCGCGCTGAATGAGGCCGCGCCGCAACGATTCCCATTCCTGTGCGCCCAGCAGCAGCGGAAAATGCGACAAAGGCCACGAGCGCTCAGCCCCGGCCGGGTCATCATAGACCCGGTAAAACACACCCGAATCGCGCAAATTCCGGTCCGCTGCCGCAAAGCGCCGCTCCACCTCGCCGGTGCCTAGTTCGGCGATCGAACCCAGAAAATTCTGCCAGTGCGGGCGGATATTGCCCGCCTTGTCCATCAACTCGTCATAAATACCGGGCAGCGGTCGATAATTTTCCACCAGCGCGCGCGCTTCCGGCGAAACAGCGGCGGCGGAAACAGCGGACTTTTTCGGGGCAATTTGAGACATAGCCCATCATAGCCCAGCAAATCGCCTCAGGTCGAGCGTTGAAGGGAAATCAGGATTTATTTCCACTACAGGAATTTTCACGACGCCCGGCGTATGGCCATGATCGACAAAGCGGGCCAGCCGCCGCGCTTCGGCCTCATAGGAATTGACCGGGAACGTGTCATAGCTTCGCCCGCCCGGATGCGTCACATGGTAGACGCAGCCGCCCAGAGCGCGATGGTTCCAACTGTCGACAATATCGAAGGTTAGTGGCGCCTGCACCGGGATATTGGGATGCAACCCGCTCGGTGGTTGCCACGCCTTGAAGCGAACACCCGCAACAAATTCGCCGCGGGCGCCTGTCGAGGTCAGCGGAACCCGCCGGCCGTTGCACAACACAATGTGCCGACCTTCGGTCAGGCCATTCACCTTCACCTGCAGGCGCTCCACTGCCGAATCGACATAACGCACGGTGCCGCCCGCCGAACCGCTCTCGCCCAGCACATTCCACGGCTCCAGCGCCTGCCGGATTTCCAGCTTGACGCCGCCGTGCTCCACCTCGCCATAAAACGGAAAGCGGAATTCGCGCTGCGCCTCGAACCACACCGGATCAAACGCATATCCCGCGCCGTTCAGATCTTTCAGAACATCGAGAAAATCCGACCAGACGAAATGTGGCAGCATGAACCGGTCGTGCAGCGAAGTGCCCCAGCGCGTCAACTCGCCCTGCCGCGGCTCTTTCCAGAACCACGAGATCAGCGCCCGCACCAGCACCTGCTGCGCCAGACTCATCCGCGCATGGGGCGGCATTTCAAACGAACGAAACTCCACCAGCCCCAGCCGTCCCGTTGGCCCGTCCGGCGAATAGAGCTTGTCGATACAAATCTCGACCCGGTGGGTATTGCCCGACACATCGGTGAGCAGATTGCGGAACAAACGGTCCACCAGCCACGGCGGCGGCGCTTGCCCCGTTCCCGGTGCAGGCACATGACCCATCGCGATTTCAAGCTCATAGAGCGCATCATGCCGCGCCTCGTCAATGCGCGGGGCCTGACTGGTTGGCCCGATGAACAGCCCGGAAAACAGATACGACAGCGAGGGATGACGCTGCCAGTAAAGTATGACGCTTTTCAGCAAATCCGGACGGCGCAAGAACGGACTGTCCGCGGGCTGAGCGCCGCCCACAACCACATGATTGCCCCCCCCTGTGCCGGTATGGCGGCCATCGTTCATGAATTTTTCGGCACCAAGCCGCGACAGACGCGCATCTTCATAAAGTTTGGTGGTGGTGTTGACGCAATCGGCCCAGCTTTGCGCCGGATGAATGTTCACTTCGATCACGCCGGGGTCCGGCGTCACCTTGATCACGTCAATGCGCGGATCAAACGGCGGCGGATAGCCCTCGACATGCAGCGGCAAACCAAGCTCCGCCGCAGTCGCTTCCACGGCGGCCACCAGTTCAAGATAATCCTCCAGCCGCTCGACAGGGGGCATAAACACGCAGAGCCGCCCGTCGCGCGGCTCCACCGACAGTGCGGTTCGCACAGCCGAGTCGGTGCCCGACACCGTTTGCTCATGCTGCTCCGCCGCCGCATGCCCTTCCGGCGCGGCCACGTCCAGAAAAGCCTGAGCCGCCGCCGCAATCGCCGCTGGCGGCTGGGGCCGACGTCCATAAAGTTTCGCCAGTTGCTGAACGCTCGGCAATGGCCCATAAGGCCCGAACGGATCAGCGGGCATCACATGCGGAACCTCGTCCGGCTCCAGATGCGGCAGCGAATCAAGCGGCAGACGGTAACCCACAGGCGAATCACCCGGCATCAGAAACAGCCGCCCCCGCCGCAACGCCCATTTCTCGCTCATCCAGCCCTTGCCGCTGGCCTGCGAGTTCCAGCGCTGCACGGGGAGCACAAAACCGGACGGCTTGTCCAGCCCGCGCTCAAACACCCGCACAAAGCGCGAGCGCTCTTCCGCATCGGCCAGTTTATTGTCCATCGGCGTCACATTGGCCGGAAGATCAGCCTCCTTGACGATCCATTTGGCCGGATCCTCATAGGCCGGAATGGCAAAATCCGCCGACAGACCAAGCCGCTCGGCAATGCCGGTCGCCACCTGGCCCGCCGCTTCGACCGTCGCCTGCGGATAATGCGCTTCGGTGGCGATCAGTTTTTCATTCTGCCACAAGGGCTGGCCATCGCGCCGCCAGTAGAGCGCAAACGTCCAGCGCGGCAGGCTTTCGCCCGGATACCATTTGCCCTGTCCGTAATGCAGAAAGCCGCCCGGCGCAAAGGTTTCGCG